>Ga0335397_10002916_pt1 | contig 23179 bp, 20 predicted proteins | sample MAT04_FD_205740 | JGI IMG/M metagenome (GOLD analysis project Ga0335397, IMG submission 205740) | Freshwater microbial communities from Lake Fryxell liftoff mats and glacier meltwater in Antarctica - MAT-04 (spades assembly) (version 2) ... | reverse complement strand
TTGGAAAATGGCACCATACCAGTTCCGACCGCCCCTTCAGTTGTCCTGGCGACCAAATTGAGCGCGCCACGCAAGCTACGACGCTGAAAATTCGTTATCGAAACGGGCTGTTAGACGTCGGCCGGTGCCAAGAGAAGGTACAACGCAGCGACTCCTTGAGAATAGCTGGGCGCAGCCTGGGCATCAGGCTTCCACAACTTTGGCCAGCCGCGAATCTCTTCCCTGCTAGCATTGGGGGCCGCCGAAACAAACATTCCGATGTCGGAACGGCAAACCTGCTATGCTGCATTCGACCGAAGGAGGCAAAGATGACGACGCCCCAAGATTCCAAGTGGATCCGCATCGAAAATCACGTCGGAGACAGCTTGAACGTGGTAGTGGTCTTTAAGCCCCACGCAACCAAAGAGAATTATCGGGTTGCATTGAACAGCCAGGCCAACCGCGGAGATCTGCCCCCCTACTTCTGGAATGCCATTGGTCAGGGGAAAACGGTTCCGATGGCCATTTCGGCATTCGTCGCCGATTTGCAGCGTCTTTCCCTCGCGGTCTGAGTATCGAACCTTTACTACTGAGCAAGAGACTTACCATGGACGCTTTAGACCTGATTCTTGCTCGGTACGGATACACCGTCGATCCCGAAGAGCGCGCCGAGCTGACCTTTGTCGGCTGGAGATCGGCGGGGCGAAAGGCTTCGGCCGACGACCACCAACTCTTGGGACCGTTCCAGTTCCTGCCGACTCAGGCCGGGACGATCGCCAATCGCGAGACAGGCGAGATTCTTGTCCCTCCCTCGGGCAAGATCGACATGAAGCGGGCCCTGGCCTGCCGCAACAGCCTGAATGAGTCGCACTTCGAGGCCTCGCAGGAGTGATTCTGCGGCGCGTCATCTCCGGTAGCTTCACGGGGAAGTCGGCATGATCGTCCCCTACGATTGTCTGTCGCCAGCTGCGCTGCGCGCCGTGGTCGAGGAGTTCGTGACTCGCGATGGCACCGATCATTCGTCGGTCCCCGCGCGCATTGCCACAGTTTTGCGGCAGCTCGAGACGGGGCACGTGGAGCTTCATTTCGACGATGAGGCCAAGACCTGCCACATCGTCGCCAAGGGGAGTTGAAGCGCGGCTAACGCCAGACTGGCAGGCCCGCGTTGGAACGCTCGAAGACGGCCTTCTCGTCCAGGTAGACCTCGCCGTCTTCTTCGGTCAGAGCCTCGTCCACGAACGCGGCCTGCAGGCCTTCTTTCGTCGCTTCCGTGTTGTCGAACTTCCGGGCGTCGATCTTGCCTGCAATCTGGTGCGGCACGACCTTGGGGTAGTCCTTGTAAGGCTTGGCCCGCGGAATGTACCCGGCGGCCGTCAGATCTCCCCCGACAAACAGAGCGGAATCGTTGTAATGGCCGATGATGAATCCTTTGGCCCGCACGCTTCCGCCCACGAAGGCCGGCATCCCCCCGTGCAACCAGTTCCTCAGCGAAAGATTTCCCTTCACGATGAGTAAAGGGAGCATGTTGAAATCGTCATCGATCAGATCGCCTTCGATTGTCAGATCGCCGGGCCAGAGGAGACAGCGGATCTTCCGGTCGTCGTACCAGGAGCTAGTCGCGTGGGGATACGACGTGATTTCCACGTCTTCTTTAAAACGATCGCGGCCAAAAACTGCCGCATTCTCGCCGGGAAATCGCTGGGTGAGCTCTTTCAGGAAATGCTTGCCATCCTTGGGAAGGGAAGGAAGCAACAGCTCCTGGGCCGAATACCCACGGACCTCGGCCTCTTTGATCAGCGATTTGTAGTTCATGCGCTTCCGTCGACGAGTGAATGCGTCAGAAGTGGGATGACCTATCGCGATTCAACGTTGGAAGTGAGCGGCATGGCGCTAGCAGGGTGCTGAAAAACACAAATTGACGTCCGTGAAGACGCTTTATCTAGCGATGCAGTTTTCTGGAGACACAACATGCGGTACGAAAGTCTGCCATTTTGGCGTTTTTCAGCACCCTGCTAGCCGCCGGTGGCCCCTCACTCAACGTCTGCCGACCGATAGAACCCGACCGCTGTACTAGCACTAGCTGCGTTTATGCACCCGTCCCTGTACGCGTAGCGGCAGGCCTTGGATCTTCAAAAATCCTTCGGCATCGTCCTGGTTGTACGAGCCGCCCCCTTCCATGGTGGCGATCCCTTCATCGTACAGACTGAAGGGGCTGGTCCGCGAAGCCGTCTGCAGGTTCCCCTTGTAGAGGTTGATCGTCGCCGTGCCGGTCACCGGCTTCTGCGCCTCGCGAATGAAGGCCAGCAGGGCGTCGAACTTGGCCGAATACCAGAAACCGTAGTACACCATCTCGGCCACAATCGGCGACAGCTGATCGCGCAGGTGAACCAGGTCGCGGTCCAGCGTCAGCTGTTCGATCAGACGATGGGCCTCGTACAGGATCGTCATGCCAGGGGCTTCATACACGCCGCGGCTCTTCATGCCGACAAAGCGGTTCTCGACCACGTCGACCCGCCCGATGCCGTTGCGACCGCCGATGGTGTTGAGCGTGCGGACAATGTCGATGGCGCTCAGCTTCTTGCCGTTCACGGCCACCGGCACGCCCGACTCGAAGTCGACCGAGACCGTCTCGACCTTGTCCGGTGCCTGCTGCGGTGAGACCGTCATGCCGAACTCGACCAGGTCGACGCCGTTGACGGTCAGCTCCTCGAGCTTGCCGGCCTCGTAGCTGATGTGCAGGCAGTTCTCGTCCGAGCTGTAGGGCTGCGCGATCGAGGCCTTGACCGGGATCTTCTTGGCTTCGCAGTAGGCGATCATCGCCGTGCGGCCGGGGAACTTCTCGCGGAAGGCAGGAATCCGCCAGGGAGCGATGGTCTTGGTTCCCGGCGCCAGCGAGTCGGCCGTCAGTTGGAAGCGGCACTGGTCGTTCCCCTTGCCGGTCGCTCCGTGCGCGATGGCGTCGGCCTTCACTTCGCGGGCCACCTCGAGGCAGGCCTTGGAGATGATCGGCCGGGCGATCGAGGTCCCCAGCAGATAGACCCCTTCGTAGCGGGCCTGCCACTGCAGCGTGGGGAAGGCGAAGTCGCGGCACAGCTCTTCCTGCACATCGACGATGCGGGCGCTCTTGGCGCCGCAGTCGTGAGCCTTCTTCAGGATCGCCTGGCGGTCTTCGCACGGCTGTCCCAGGTCGACGTACACGGCGTGCACTTCGTACCCTTCATCCTGCAACCAACCCAAAATAACCGAGGTATCAAGGCCGCCGGAGTACGCAAGAACGCAACTGGACATGGAAGGGGTCGCCTGCAAGGAACCAAGGAACGCGCGGGTTAGGCGGGAAAGCGGGCATTTTCACACCCGATCGCAAAGTTGACAAGGCCCGGCGGGGGGAGGTTCGAGCGGACTCCGACCGAAGCCGCGTCGTGCCCGCTCAGTGCGCTCGGAACGCGTCCACGCTTTCAGCGGGCGGATCTTTGGAGAACCAGACTTCGATGGGCTTCGCGTCCGAAGGGAACGGTTCGCACGCGGTGAAGACGCCGTCTGCGGTACCCTGCGTTGAGGCAGTATTGAAAAAGTCGAGCGTGTGCTGATCCAGCAAGCTGTTGGGCTCGAGGTGCTTCACGGGCCGAAGATGCAACGGGTTGCTTACGTTGCTACTCCTTAAGTACCGGCCCACTGACACGATCGCCTCGAAGTCGACGAATTGATTGACCACAAAAATGATCGGACGATCCTCACTCTGACGACAGGCCGCCACGACGGCTTGCAAGCGGCTTGCGTACAACGAGGTGGCCACGGAGTGCTCGTGAGCGATCAGGCGCGTGCGATCCCCTCCCATGGCCATGGCCGTAATGGCCAACGCACCCGGGACCAGCAGCCGACGGAGTGCCCGGCGTCGAAGCGGATCGGCCACAGGTCGGCGAGAGCTGTATTCGAGAAGGCCGATGGCCAGCATGCACACCAACGGGACGTAAGGTAAGTCGTATCGGTTCTTACGAAAGACATCGCCTCGGTAGAAATAGAACTGGCTCAAAGCGACAAGAGCGAGCACCAGCCCCAAAGCGAACCGAATGCGCTGAGGACTGTCGCTGGATCGCAGTCGCCAGGACTTTATTGCGAGCCACCCAGTGAGAAGGAAAACGGGCGAAGATCGGACGATGAACTTCAACCAAAGGTACGCAGGGTTGGCTGCCCCTTCGTTGACAAGCCCCGTGAATCCCACGGATCGTTGGTAGATGTCGCGGCCCCCGTTATTGAATATCCCGACCGCGACGACACTCGTCACCAACGTTGCGGCGAGACAAACGGAGGCCACCGCTGCGACTCCCGTCCCCCGCAAGTGTCCGTTGCGTCGGAGATGCGCGGCGAGCAGCAGCGAGAGCGGAGCCAGGATCAGAAAGTTCTCTTTTGTGCCGATTGCAACGATGGCCGAGGCTGCCAATCCAACCCAGGCCAGTCTGTTTGGGAGCGAAGAATTGCGAAGGATGTACGCGGCGCACCAGGCGAATGCCGCACACGCGGGCGCCGCGTACGTTTCCGAGGGCCCCAGGCGTACTACCAATTCTGGCCACATTCGCAGCACCGACAGCATGGTCACGGCCATCGTGGCGGAAGCAAAGCCCAGCCACCGCCGCAGCAGGTCAAAGACAAGCAGCAACGAAAATGCAAACAGGCCGCAGCGAACAAAGAGCCAACCCTGGATATCCTTTCCCCAGACCACCGCCTCGAGGATCCGCAACGAATAGTAGGCAGGTCGATATCGCGGATGGTGCCAGCTTGGCGCACAGACTTCAATATGGTTTGCCATCAGACCCAGACCTTCAGCGGCACTGACCCGCGACTGAGAGCCGATCAAGTGATGGATCTCGTGATCATCGATAACCCACCAGTTCACACTGGGTGCCTCGCGGTACAACGCCCAAGTCAATCCGAGCGAAACTACGAGCATCAAGAACGTGCGATAGGCGATCGAATCGTGCAGGTTGATTTCGATCCACGCGCCGTACCAAGCCGAGGCCAAGACCATACCCAAGAGCGCCGCATGAACGGGAAGATAGTGCCACTCATGCGGAACGGTAACCAAGGCTGCTGGCAAGCATGCAACCAACAAAGGCAACCAGATTTTGCTCCAAGACTTCATGCGGTCCTCCTTGACCGGTCGGGTTCGATTCGAGCAACGTCACTGGCAGAATCCGCCGGAATTCTACCAGTTACGAATGCCTGGAATTGGTGTTGTTTCTAGCCGAGAGTTCGTTACGATACCACCCCAATCGGTGGAGGCTCGAGTGCCCCCAAGACACATCTTTCCGTCATTTTTCATGAGCTGGCAGCATGACTCTTCGCACGGCCCCCTTCAATCGAAGCGTGGAAATTTCGGTGGTCGTGCCTGCGCACAACGAGGAAGGAAACATTGCGGTCTTGTACGAACGTCTGAGCGAGACCCTTGCGGACGAATCATGGGAACTGATCGTCGTTGACGACGGCAGTACCGATGAAACGTATGCCACAGTGGCTGCCTTGTCGCGAAAGTTTGCCAACGTGAGAGGGCTGTCGCTGTCGCGCAATTTCGGCCATCAGTACGCATTGCTGGCAGGACTCGATCACGCTCGAGGGGACGCAGTGATTTCCATGGACGCGGACCTGCAACACCCCGTCGAGCTCCTGCCCCAGATGCTGCACAGCTGGCGCGAGGGGGCACTGGTTGTCTTGACAAAGCGCCGGGCGGCAGAAGAGACAAGCTATTTCAAACGGACCAGCTCCGATGTATTTTACCGGTTTTTTTCGTGGAGCAGCGGGGTTCAGATCGAGCCAGGTGAGTCGGATTTCAGGCTTCTCGACCGACGCGTCCTTGAAGATCTGCAGCGCGTCGACCGCCGCAACCTGTTCCTGCGAGGACTCGTCCGTTGGGCTGGCTATCGCTTTGTTCGTCTGCCGTTTGACGTGGGGACGCGGTTCTCTGGCAAATCGAAATACTCGTTGAAGAAGATGCTGCGGCTTGGGATGACGGGGGTTACCTCGTTTTCGATGTTCCCTCTCCGCTCGGGGATCGCGCTCAGCGGCGTCATTGGGCTGCTTGCAGCCGCGCAGTTCGTCTATGCGATCGGCCTCACCCTCACCGGCAATGCCGCGCCGACTGCGATTCTGCTGTCCGCGGCGATGACCTCATTGTTCGCCCTCAACTTCCTGCTGATCGGCATTCTGGGGCTTTACGTGAGTCGCATCTTCGAGAGCGTTCAGGGCCGGCCCCCCTATCTGCTGGCGGGCGATACCGAACTTGTCGAACGCGGCGACCGCAAGGCGGCCTAAGCCGATCACGAGTTCGTCGGACAGGGTTCCGAGGGTTTCCCTCTCTTGCACATCGGGCTAGGATGACGCTCCCGCTTCGCCCCTGGCACGAGCGACCCTCATGCACCTCGCGTTCGAACATGTCTCCAAGCTCTACGGCCCCGTCATCGGCCTGAACGACTTCTGCTGCCGTATCGGCCCGGGCATCACGGGCTTGTTTGGATCCAACGGCGCCGGCAAGTCGACGATGATGAAACTGGCCAGTGGGCAACTCCGCCCCAGCCAGGGGCGCGTGATGATCGGCGAGCATTCCGCCTGGTCCACCGCCGCCAAACGGAACCTCGGCTACAGCCCTGATACCGATTCCTTCTACGAATCGATGACCGGCCGGGCGTTCGTTACCACCATGACCCGGCTCTACGGCTACTCGGCCCGCGAGTCTCGCGAACGGGCCGAAAAGGCTATCGCCGACGTCGGCATGACCGACCGCGCCGACCGCAAGATCGCTGGCTGCAGCCACGGCATGCGGCAACGGATCAAGCTGGCGCAGGCCATGGTCCACGATCCGGCCGTGCTGCTGCTGGACGAGCCGATGACGGGCATCGATCCCGGCGGCCGGCGCGAGTTCAAGCAATTGCTCGAGCGTCTGGCCGGCGAAGGCAAAGCGGTCCTCGTTTCGACGCACATTCTGGACGAAATCGAGGATCTGGCCGATCAGATTCTGATGGTCGCCCGCGGCCGGCTGGTGGCCTCGGGCACGATCAACGACATTCGCAATCTGATCGCCGACGAACCCTTCTCGGTCGAGATCGTGGCCGAGCCCGCTAGGCAATTGGCCGCCGCCTTGATGGCCTTCGGCGTGGTTCTTTCCGTCGCGATCCGGGGAGACACACTGACGGTCCGCACCACGAACCAAATGGAGTTCTTCGGTCAACTCGGCAAGATCGGCGCCGAAGGAAACATCGCCATCCGCAAGCTCGAGGTGCTGGACGCCGGGGCCGAGGCGGTGTTCGGCTACCTGGCCGGAGGTCGCGGCGCATGATGTTGGCCCGCGCCTTTGCGGCGCTGTTCCTGCTGTCGCTTCGACGACTGATCTGGTCGATGAATACCGTGATGTTGCTCCTTCCCCTGGGCGGCGTGGCGCTATTTGTGTTGGGTATGCACTATGCTGAGTTGCCCAGCACCCGCATGTCCGAGCGGATGTTTCGCAAGTCTCAGATCCGTAGCGACGAAGCGGCCGAGGTGGCTCGACTGGCGCGGCAGGTGGTCGCCGGCAAGTCGAGCGTGGCCTCGCTGGTCATGGCCGATCCGATTTCGGCGGTAACCAACCCCATGCGTTTCGACCGGGTCGATAAGCTCGCGGCGCGGGCCGTCGAGAAATTCAGCGTCGAACTGGTGATGGGGTTGTTTACCTCGTTTCTGCTGCCCGTTATCGCCCTGGCCTATGCCACCACCAGCCTGGGCGGAGATCGCGAGGAACGCACGCTCCTCTTTCTGCTGGTCCGCCCCATCCCGCGCGCACTGATTCTGCTGGCCAAGACCGCGGCCACGTTGCCGGTAGTCATGGGGGTCTCGGTCGGGGCGTTCTCTCTGTATTGCCTGCTGGCGGGACCCTTGGGGACGCGGGCCTATCCGCTCTATCTGCCGGTGGTGATCTACACGTCGATCGCCTACACCGGTCTGTTTCAGTTGTTTGCCGTCTGCTTTCGGCATTCGACCATGATCGCGCTGATGTACTCTCTGTTCATCGAGACCTTCCTGGGGAACATGCCCGGCATCGTGAAACAAGTGGCCGTGAACTACTACGCCCGCTCGATGATGATCGATCTGGGCAAGCTCAGCCCGCCGGAATCGTGGTTCATTCCGGTGTCGACCGAGACGGCTACGCTGGCTTTGGCGGCGATCGGGACGGTTTCGCTGCTGGCCGGGATGATCATTTTTCAGCGGCGAGAATACCGCGACCTGACGTAATTTCCCGTGTTTTCAGGCGATTTGCGGGGCATCGGGACGCCTGCTTTGCGGTTCCTTCAAGAAGTGCCAGCAAAACCTATTGGCATAAAGTCCCCCGGACGGGTACACTCTCTTGAATCTCGGGCTCCTGTCCATTGGCAATCGTTTGCCGGGCGGGGTCCATCACACGTAGATTTTTTGGAAAACGTAAAAATGGCCGAAGGCACGATCAAGAAGTTGACGGACAAGGGTTTTGGATTCATCAGCACCGGCGGTGCGAAGGACCTGTTCTTCCATTCCAAGGCCCTGCAGGGCGTTCGGTTCGAAGAGCTGCAGGAAGGCCAGAAGGTCTCCTTCACTCAGGGTCAGGGCCCCAAGGGTCCCTGCGCCGAGAACGTCAAGCTGGTCTAGTTCCGCAGATTCGCCAGCATGGCGTCAGGAGCGTGAATGGATCGTAGCCGGAAAGCAACTCGCGAAGGCCACGAAGTCACGCTCCAATACGCCACCCAACAGGAAGCTCATCTCGCTCTGAAACTCGCGGAAGAAAACCTGGTGCAACTCCAGGCGTCGATCGAGCAATCGAAACTGACGCCGGCCGGAGCCAACCTCTTTCGACAACGAGTGAAACTTCTAGGCGAGTGCCCGCGGATCGAAGGGGAAAATGCCAGCGAATATTACGCGAAACTGCGCCATTGGCATGACCGGGATTTACCGCAGACGAAATCCCCCCGGCATCCGCCAAGACAAACGGGTCAATAGATTCAACCTTCCTTGCCGCTGACTTCCTTTTTGGAAGCTCAATCGACTGGCCGTTGAAACATCGTGATGTAGCGAATGCTCCCGTCCCGCGGTTGACGGGGGCATCCTGCTACTGATCGAGACTTTTACCTCTCGCGATGCGGCCTTTCTGCCCGCATATAGCTCCTTCACCAGCTAATTTTGTATCGTTGCGCGCATGCGGACGAAGCGCGGGGATGCGAAGGAGTGCGACATATAACTCGCGATGGCCCTCCTACAAGTAGGCAAGCACCATTCGATCCGCGACCCAAGCTAAACTCGCCGGGCAAAGACCAGCGACAGGTCCGTGAATTTCTCGTGTCGCTCGGCCACTGTCGTGAAACCCAAATCGTCAAATCGCTGCTTGATACGCCGGCAGCCGTCTTCGCCATCATGCACTTCGACGACCAACTGGCGAATCAATGGCCAATGCTCGGGCCGAATCCCTTCCAGGATGTCATGCTCTGCACCTTCGGTGTCGATCTTCACCAGATCGAGCCGATCGAGCCCGTACTCGTCGATAACGTCCGATAGCGTGCGAAGTGCACAAGTCACCTCTTCACTTTTTCCATAGTAGCGATGCAGCCAGCCGGCCAGACCGCGTCGAATCGGCGTCGGGAGCAGCCCTAGCCCCCATCGGAGCGGGCGGTTGGGAAGTTCCGCCATGTCCTGCATGATCGATTGAATACGTTGTTCCGCGGGAATGTCCTGGAACTTATGAACCATCGAAGAGATGGCAGGCGTCCGGGGAAATGACTGGAATACAGCGTCTCCTCTTCGATTCGAAAGTCCACAGTTGAATAGGTTCAGTTTTTGGCGAACGTGCCGTGCAGCGTTCTTCTCCAGCACTGCAAACGTGGATGGAATGGGCTCGAAGGAAAACACTTCAAGGTTTGATGCGATGTCATTCAAGAGGAGCAGGAAGAATCCCATATTGGAACCAACGTCAAAAACCCGGTCCCCTTCCTTAAGGGAAATCCCGTGCTGAAAATAAGACGGCTCGACAAAAACTTCACGATAGATGAAGTGCGCCGTCGTGGGGCAAATGCAGTAAACATCCTTCCCATTGGGAAGCCGAATCTCCTGGACACGGGGCATGAACTTACTCTCCCCCTAAGTCTCAAACTCGCAAAGAAACCGCAAGGATAGAGCAACCGCGACTCTTCGAGATCCTATGCGGCCCATGCGTATTCATGCTACACAACCTTGTCCCAGCGGAGCAATCTCAGGACACCCAGATGAGATACCAAGCATTTCGCAGTTTGAGCCGGCGTCTCTTCGGTGCGTCGGGTGACTCACCGTTCCGACGAGTTCGCGCGAAAAGCGTTCTCGCAGTGAGTTATTCGACGAAAGGAATGGGGTGGCGAGTTGCGGAGCCGAATTATCGGGGTGGCGAGTTGCGGAGCCGAATTTTCCGGCCTGAAATCGTCCGTGCTACCCACGATGGAACTGCCGTCAAAGCACTCTTTTGCAGATTCTTCCCGTAAGCCGACGGCGAAAACGCTGATTTAGAGTGGCGTCCTCGCTGTGCGAACCATCGCGAGGTTGACCCCTGCGAAGGATCCCCCTATTATTCTGCAGGCATCAATCTCGAACGGTACAGCCATTCCAACTCGGTCAACTCATGCTGTACTTCGATCTCCCTCTCAGCGCGGTCTTTCGGAATGCGACCGTCAATCGCAGCTCCGAACACGACCTTTACATGACGCTCTTCATTTCCAACGGCGGCGGCTGGTGATCCAGCCCTGATCCGCTTCTTGCAGCACCGTTGCGCCATCCTGCCTGGATTGCAGGGCCGCGACCGATGCAAAATTCGCGCGGATCTCTCGTTCCCGGTTCTCTGCATTTCATTCCTCGGTGCCATGCCGCGCCGGTCATTCTTGCAATGCCTGCGCGCCCGGAGCATTTGCCATGACTACCCAAAGCCCTACCGCTTCGTCCGCCGTCGCGCGGCTCTTCTGGATGATGTTCGGCCCGATGGCCATGTTTGTGGCCATTTATCTCATTAGTTCGAACGGCGGCGGCTGGCTCACCGTCGCCGACATCGTGTTTCTGACCCTGCTGGGCGGACTGTTGCTTGCGCGATGGGTCGAGTTTCGCGGAGGAAACGCGCTCACGTCGACCGGAGAACCCGCCACGGGAGAGCATATTCGACGTTACGCCCTAGGCGCCGTCATTCTGGGGCTGCTTGTCTGGATCGTCGCCAATATTATTGGCAACCACATGTAGCGCTGTCGAATCAACGCTTGCAATCCATCTTGAACTGCGATGAAGGAACATGGAACAACACGCTTCGGATTCATCTCGCACAGGGCGCTACGTCCTGGCGGCGATTGGCGCACTCCTGCTGCTGTATCTAGTGGCTGCCGCAATGGGGTGGCCGCAGCAAGCGACCGCTCACATCAACGCGGCAGGCCATGCGGAACACCCCGCCCATGCGAAGCCGGAGCCGCCGCCGCTGGGGGCGGTCATTCCTTTCGGCTTGCTGCTGGGGGCCATCGCAATCCTGCCCCTCCTGGCCGCCACGCACCATTGGTGGGAGAGTAACCGCAATCGATTCCTGGTGGCGGTTTCGTTGGGACTGGTCACACTGGCTTACTATGGCTTCATCCATCGTGAGCCCGTGGAGCAGCACTTCCTGGGGCATCATCTGGTGGAGCCCAGCCAGAGCGGCGTGAACGGGGCGATCGTGTCGACCGTTCTGCAGAATGCCTTGCTTGTCGAGTACATCCCTTTCATCGTGCTGCTCTTTGCGCTCTATACCATCTCGGGCGGGATCCGGATCAGCGGCGACTTGCCCGCACATCCGCTCACCAACACCGCCTTTCTTGCCATTGGCGGCCTGTTGGCAAGTTTCATCGGAACGACCGGCGCAGCGATGCTGCTGATCCGGCCGTTGATCGAAACAAATTCGGAGCGCAAGCACGTTCGGCATACGCTGGTCTTCTTTATCTTCATTGTGTGCAACTGCGGCGGATGCTTGTTGCCGATCGGCGATCCTCCGCTGTTCCTGGGTTATCTGGAAGGCGTGGATTTTTTGTGGACGCTGTCGCTCTGGAAAGAGTGGGCGTTTGTGAATCTCGCGCTGCTGGCGATCTATTACGGCTGGGACCATTTCCTTGCTTACCCGCAAGAAGCCAAACGGGACATCCTGGCCGACGAGCGGACCGTGCGTCGCTTGCGGTTTGCCGGGTTGTGGCCCAACGTACCGTTGCTGGCAGGCGTGGTGCTGGCCGTGGCGATTCTGGATCCCAGCAAGCCCGTTCCTGGGACGGATTGGCATGCCTGGCTTTGGCTGCGAGAGATCGCGCAGCTTACCCTGGTGGCCCTGTCGCTCGGGATCGGTTCTGCCGAAGTACGCCGAAACAACCGCTTCAACTACACGGCCATCGTGGAAGTCGCCGCGCTGTTCCTGGGAATTTTTATCTGCATGCAGCCGGCGCTGCAGATTCTGGATGTGCGTGGGGCGTCGCTGGGAATAGACACGCCAGCCAAGTTCTTCTGGTCGACCGGGGGCATCTCGGCCGCGCTCGACAATGCACCCACGTATCTTGTCTTCTTCAAGACAGCTCAGGCGTTGCCCGCGGGCGAGGTGAACCAGGCTGGCGTCGCAGTCGAGTTGCTCGCAGCGATCAGTCTGGGCGCGGTCTTCATGGGGGCCATGACCTATATCGGCAATGGGCCGAACTTCATGGTCAAGGCGATTGCCGAAGAGTCCGGAATCAAGATGCCCAGCTTCTTCGGGTACATCGCCTATAGCGCCGGCGTGCTGTTGCCGGTGTTGATCGTCATGCAGTTCTTGTTCTGCTGAGCCATAGAAGGGCGCCGGAACTGAGCGGCAGGGCGCTAGCCGCCGGTGGACCTGAGTGGCGTTTGCCACATCGCGTCGGCTACCACAGCCTGGTACCACCGGCGGCTACACGAGTGTCCCGTCCCGCTCACTGAGAACACCCGCACCAAAAAAAAACACACCGGCGACCGAAGCCACCGGTGTGTTTTGATTCTGATTCACTGACCCATCGGACGAGAGCCTACTGCTCCAGGTCCTTCTGCAGCTTGGCACCCATGCCGATGAGCTTGAGCACCCCTTCTTCCACTTCAAAACGGATTCGTTCGCCGCTGTCGATGGCTTCGACCAGCATCCGAACATGGTCGCTGCCCGGCTGAATGGCGTTGGCCAAGGGCATCAGGGCAGGATTCTCTTTATTGACTTCAGCCGCCAGACGCATGATCGAGCCCAACGAGGCCGTCATCATCATGGGGGTCGTCGGCTTGCGCTCGCCGCTGGCGTCGATGGCAACCTTGAGCGGATCGAGCGATCCGGTGCCGGCGGCCAGCCAGACGGTGTCGGGCGAGAAGCCCAGGTACAACATCGGCTTGTCGCCGAAGATCTTGCGAAAGTTCTCGGCGTCTTCTTGCGGGATGGGAATCGCCAGGGCATGCAGGTTCACCGCGCCATGCTTGGTCACGTTGTACTGCACCTTGGGGAAGTCTTCCTGCTCCTTCTCGGCCATTTTCAGGACTTCCATCGCGATCTTCTCCAGGCCCTTACCGTCGACCGTGTGGACGCCGGCCAACAGGGTGCTGGTGCTGCCCGGGGGCGAGGTGAACGCCAAGGCCGCGTCAAAACGGCCGGCTTCGACCGTCTTCTGCACGATGTCCATCGCCTGGCTGGCCCAACCCTTGACCAGCTTCTTCTGATCGTCGTCCTCGAACTCGTCCGAGTCCTCGATCATGTCCAGCAGCGTCTCTTTGTACGAGCGGATCTGAGCGACGGCGTTGTCGATCTCCTCGGGGTCCTTGTTCTCGATGGCCATCGACATGGCGATCGGAGCGTCCCCCTTCAGCAGCCCGCTGAACTTGGTGGTGGACTCCTTCAGGGTGGCCAACTGCTGGGCCAGCTTGCTGCCCCGCACGGCGGTGATCACGAAATCCAGGAAGGTCTTCTTGCCGGTACGGTCGACCGACCAGCCGAAGGTGATGCGGTCCCCTTCATCCATGAAGCGCTCGATCTGCTTGATCTGCGTGGCCGCCATCTGCTTGCGGAACTCGAACTGGGCGTCGGTCTCGTTATCCTGCTTCGTGTTGAGCTGGGCCTCGAGACCCTGCTTCATGAAGCCCAGACCCATGGTCCGGTACTCTTTGGGGATGTTCTGGATGTTCGCCTCGATGGCGATGTCGTATTGCTTGGGGAGCGTGCCCAGCGCCTTGACCGGGTCGGGCAGGTTCTGCAGTTGCGAGGCCTTCTGGGCCAGGAAGGCATAGCCGTCCTGCTCTTTGATGAAGGCCGTGCCGCCGCCGACGGACTTCAGCCCGTTGCCAGCGTCCTTGGTCGGTCCGATCACGGCCGCCAGGCTGCCCAGCAACTGATTCAGGTTTTTGACGGGGATGAAGCCGACCACCGAAGGCTGGTCGCCGTCCATCGTCACGATGGCGCCGATCGACTTCTGCTTGTCGAGGCCGGTGGTGAAGCCATCCACCACGGCGTCAAAGGGGGCGGTCTTGTCGCCGTTGTCGGTGGCCTTGGCCAGGTACGTGATGTCGTCCTTCAGCTCCTGAAAGCCCGAAATCGACACCACAAGAATCGGCTTGCTGGTCCCCTGGGCCTGAGCGACGGGCGAGAGCCCCAGCATCAGGACGCCGGCGACAAAAGACAAAAGAACTCGCTTCACAGGTGTGCCTCCTCTGCGACAAGTAGAATGACTTGAATGGAATCGATCCGTCGTGGATTGGGACGCCGTTGCGGAACAGGTTTTTCGAGGCTGGGTAGCCTTGGATGCCGTGTATTCGCGCAGGAACTGTGCGAGTTATACCCGCCCAAACGCTCTCTGGTTTTAACGAAAAGCCAAGCCTTGCCTAGTGGCGGGGGGGCAGAACGTAAGTTCCATAAACCGCTAGTGATCGGTCGCGGGAGGGGGGGGGCGAAGCGGCGCGTACGCGTCTCCCCGCCCCGAAGGGGCATGACATACCAGCCCGGGGGAACGCCCCGGGAATCGCCCAATACAGCCGATCGCCCTGAAAGGGCCCGACATCGAGATCGATTCGTGTTGTCATGCCCTTTCAGGGCGAATGCGTCGTGACCGCCCGAGTCCCCGGGGCGTTGCCCCGGGCTGGTATGTCATGCCCCTTCGGGGCGGTGCACCGCCCTCGTGGACGTAGTCCCCGGAAGACTACTTGGCCGGCAACGCCACTTGCGACTTTGAACTCAGATACGCGATCAGATCGCGAACCTGCTCTTTGGTCATCGGCTCGAGTTGCCCCTCGGGCATCATCGACAGTGGCGAAATGCTGATCTCCTCGATGTCGTCCGGCGAAAGGACCACGGGGTCGGTCGCCGTCTGGATGGTCAGGCGGTTGGGGGTCCTTTCGACCACCATGCCGGTGATGACCCGGCCGTCGCTGGTTGTCAGCACCGACATGCGGTAGTCCTGGGCGATCTCGCTGCTGGGATCGACGATGTTCGAGAGCAGATACTCCAGGTTGCCGCGGTTCGAACCGGTCAGATCGGGTCCGATCTTGCCCCCTTCGCCGTACAGCCTGTGACAATTCTGGCAGGTCTTTTGATAGATCGCCCGTCCATTGCTTAAGTCGGCGCGATTCAGAAACGAAGTCGTGAGCAAAGCCTTGTAGCGGGCCATGTTCTCCTGTTTCTTGGGCGAGGTCTCTCGCACGTCGCCCCATACCTTGCGCAGCCGCTCGGTCACCTGGGGATCTTTCAGAGCGAAGAGCTGCCGCGCCAGAAAGGCCGACAGGTCCGTGCGAGCCACCGTCTGCTTTTCGACCGCGTCCAACAGCGGCAGGGCGTACTCTTTCCGCGAAGCCAGCGTCGCCACGGCATCTTGCTTCTCGCTGGCCGAATACTCGCCGTAGTGGGCCAGCACCTTGGCCGGCGTGTCGATGTGAGGGATCGAGGCCAGCCCCCGCAGTGCCGTCTGGCGAAGACGAGCATCCTCGAGCGAAGCATGAAGCAGTTCGGCCAGTTCGGGCGCGCGGTTGGCCACCAAAGCTTCGAGCGCGGCTTGGCGTTCCTCCCCGGCCGCGGAAGCCGTCTGCACCGTCTTGCGCAAATCGGCCAAGGCCTGCGGATCGCCGAACGTCAGGGCCAGCAGCACCACGTCGCGGCGCACCGCCCGGTCGGCATGCCGGGCCAGCGCCGCATAGACCGCGGGCCAACCGGCCGGCATCTTTAGGCTTTTTTTGCCGGCCAGTCCGTCGCGGGTTCCTTTCAGCCAATCGGCCTGCTGCGAAGCAGGTGCCTTGGCGAGGGTCGCCACCAGCGGGGCCAGGTCAATCGCGCTGCCGCGCGCGACTTCAAAATCGACCAGCCGGCGAGCGACGAACTGCCGCAGCTGCGGCATCCGCGCGGCCAGGCTCAGTTCCATCGCCCGGGTCGTGTCGCTGGGGACCAAGGGCTCGATGCCGTACCAGATCATCAGCGGCAGGTTGGCATCGCTGGCGTCTTCACGGGCGACAAGCCCGCGGGCGATCTCCCACCGCGACTCCAGCGGCAGTCGCTGGAGCGCCGACGCCAGATAGAGCCGCACGACGGCCGACGAATCTTGCCGCGCCATTTCGGCCATACGAGCCAGTGCCGTCGGACTGGGCGGGGCCGACTCGCAAAGCAGTTGAATCGCCCACGCGCGAAGATGCTCGGCCGGATCGGCCAGCAGCCCCTCCAGCCGCGCGGCATCGAGCCCGCCCGTCACATGCAGCGCCCACAACGCCCGCAACCGGCGGGGCGTTCCCTTCTCGGTGGTCAGCATCTCGACGAGCGCGGAGCGCACCGCGTCCCCCTTCCAGCCGGGCTTGGCGGCCCGTTCGGCCAGCAACCGCCTGGCGTGCTGCACATGCCAGTCGTTCGCCCAATGCTGCCGCTTCACCAGTTCGGCGTCGCTCAGCTTGCTCAAGTCGAGAGGCCCGGCCGCTTCTCCTTCCTGCTGGGCACCCGGATAGCTGATCTTGAAAAGCCGCCCTGTGTGGACCTGCGGCCTGTAGGTGTGGCACTCGCCGGTATCGGACCAGTCCGAGAGGTACAAACTGCCATCGGGGCCGGCCTTGAGCGTGACCCCCATGAACCACGGATCGCCGGCGATCATGAAATCCTTGCCATGCCGCGCGGTGTAGCCCGAGCCGCGCCGTTCGAGCAGGTCGTGATTGATCCGCTTGCCATGCACGTTGAACATGAAGGCCGTGTTGCGATACTCCGATGGGAACGCCCCGCCCAGATAGATGTGCGTGCCGCAGTGGGCGTGGCCCCCGCCCATGGCTAGCGTCTCCGAGGTCTCGCCTCGCATGGCGGTCGGCTTGTCTCCCGGGTAATGCAGATGATCGGCGCAGGTCGGCAGCCGCTCGTAGGCATACAGACTTGACGGGCGATTCCTCCAGGGCTCGTAGTGCCCCCCTTGGATCATGTGGAAAAGGTGCGGATTGACGCAGTTGGAAACGAAGGCCTGGCCGAAGTCGTCGAAATCGACTCCCCAAGGATTCGTGGTCCCGTCGGCGAAGTTCTCGAAGACCAGCCGAGAGGGATGCACGCGACAGACACCGCCGTCGCTGTGGATCCGCTCCTTGGCCGGCGTTCCTGGTCGGCCGACATCCGACGGGCTCGTCCGGCCATGCCCGAAGTAGAGCCAGCCATCCGGCCCCCAGGTGAAGCCGTTCACCAGATTGTGCCGGCTCTCCTTATATCCAAAGCCGTCGAAGAGCACCTCCGGCGGACCATCGGGTACGTCGTCGCCATTGCGATCGGGAATGAAGTAAAGCGAAGGAGGCGACATCGCCCACACTCCGCCGTAGCCGACTTCAATGCCGGTCACGTAGTTCAGCCCTTCGTAGAACAGCTTGCGCGTCTCGGCCCGGCCGTCGCCGTCTTTGTCTTCGAGGATCACGATCCGATCTTTGCCGGTCGCCTGCCACGCGCCGTAGTTTAGCGCCTCGGCCACGAAGAGCCGCCCGCGGTCATCAAGGCAGAACGAGATCGGCTGCACCACGTCGGGTTCGGCGGCCACCAACGTCGCGGTAAAGCCCTCAGGCAACTTAATGGCGGCGACAGCCTCGGCCGGCGGAAGCGGCGTGGGGGCGTTCTCAGCCGCCGATGTCAAACGAGCTTGGAGTAGCGACAATCCCAGAAGCAAACAAGGAAGGAACAGCGGGCGGAGAGAAATAGATCGCATGATTCGCTTCCGGGACGAGAAACCGTTTGGGAAGGTTAGAACTGAGGCTAAAGACCTTGTCCGCAGATGAACGCAGATTTACGCAGATAAATGCGACGAGGAAATGAACAGGAGAAAACGGAGGTAACGGAGAAAGGGGGATTCGGCGACGCAGGGCGAACTCGAATTGGCAAGATGATGAAATACTCGTTCATCGGAGCAGATGGCCTTCGTCATCTCCGCATCCTCCGTTCCTTCCTGTTCATAGCTTCTTGCATTTATCTGCGTAAATCTGCGTTCATCTGCGGACAGAAACTTCGTCTGCGGCTTCGTACCCATCGTAACGAGTATCTCGTCGCGAAACCTACTCTTTGATCGCGATCGTCTGACGTGCCGAAATCCGCGCCGATTGCTATATTCGCGGGACTCACTCCCCCCTTGCGAGCTTGCCCGCCATGTCGCCCGAAGACCTCTGCCCGCGTCCCGATTTTCTGCCCCCGCTCCCCACGCAGCCGATGACCCCGGCCCTGTACACCTCGGCCGTCTATCGTTGCCAAAGCCCCGAACAGGCCCGGCAGCTCTTGGCCGGCGAGTCCTGGGGCTACGTCTACTCGCGCGACGCTCACCCCAACGGCGATCAACTGGCCGAGAAGTGCCGCGAGCTTCACGGCGCCGCCCGCGCGGCGGTCTGCGGTTCCGGCATGGCCGCGTTGAGCGCCGGCATTCTGGCGCAGGTCTCGGCTGGCGATCATGTCATCGCCAGTCGGTATCTCTATGGGCGAAGTCTGGGCCTGATGAACGGAGAGCTCCCCCGCTTCGGCGTGGCGGCATCGGTGGTCGACACCTGCGACTTGCGGGCGGTCGAGGCCAGCTTTATGCCCAACACCAAGCTGATCGTGGTCGAGACGATCTCGAATCCCTTGCTCCGGGTGGCCGACCTCAAGGCCCTGGCCAAGCTGGCCCATCAGAACGGCGCGCGCCTGCTGGTCGACAACACCTTTGCCGGGCCCACGATCTGCCGCCCACTAGAACACGGCGCCGACCTGGTGATGGAGAGCCTTACCAAGATCATGAATGGCCACAGCGATGTGCTGTTGGGGCTGCTCTGCGGGCACGAGGAAGCATGGACCAAGGTCCCCTACGTGATTGCGACCTGGGGCTTCTCGGCCAGCCCGTTCGATTGCTGGATGGCGATGCGTGGTCTCGGCACGCTGGCCTTGCGGGCCGAGCGGGCCAATCACAACGCCCGCGTGGCGGCCGAGTATCTGATGACGCGCCCCGAAGTGACGTCGGTCCACTATCCGTCGCTCGACAGCCATCCCGATCATGGCCTGGCCGCCCGATTGCTGCACGGCGGCTGCGGCTCGATCGTCACCTTCACGCTGTCCGGCGGAACGGAAGCGGCCGCGCAGTTCATTGCCCGGGCGCAGCGGATCGCCTTCAGTCCATCGCTGGGCGACCTGAGCACCACCCTGTCCCATCCCGAGTCGACCAGCCACCGCACGTTGTCGCCTGAAGACCGCGCGGCCTTAGGCATCGAAGGGGGGACGATCCGGCTATCGCTGGGAATCGAGTCGGCCCAGGCCGTCTGCGACGCCCTGGCCGAAGGGCTGTGGCCGGCATAGCCCTACTTGCTCTTCAGTTCCAGGTTCAGGCTGTTGCTGCCCGGCACGACAAGGAACTTTAGCTCGGTCTTTTCGTTGTAACGCGCAGGCAACGCTTCTTCGGTGATGGGCATCTCGGGGCTGTCGGGCGTGTCGTAGATTTTTTTCTTTCCTACGACTTTCGCCGCGCTGACGGAGACTTTCATTTCGCCCGGCGGAACTTTGACCGAGAATTGACCGGCCTTGATCATACCGCCCGCAGTGGGGGCATTGCCATCAACGGGTGAGAACTGAATGGCTCCGTCGAAAGGCTGGCCGTCGACGGTGAGCTTGCCGGCCACTTCGGACATCGGAAACGTGTCGCCGCAACCTGTCAGCAGGCTCAAGGCCAACAGGCCGCCGATCCACGCGGGGAAGGGAAATCGCATGCGCTCTCCAGAACGAGATAGAGATCGATGATCGTGAAGGAGATTGGCCTTAGAAGGTCGTGGTCGTTTCTCGGCCGTCCATCGTGCCCAGAGCTTGCCAAACGTTCAAAAACACATGGTTGCTGATGAAGTGAACCGAGCCGTCGCACATGGCCGCGTTCACTCCCCCCACGTGCCGACTGCGCGCGGCGCTGAACTGCGATCCGGCCGTGGTGACCGGCATCAGTCGGTCTCCGTTGTCGATGGCCCAGTTCACGACGTCGGGACTGCTGGAGTTGGGCGTCGTCAGGGTCATGAACTTGAAGACGCCGTCGTCGTTATGGATGTCTCCGCGCCAATCGTTGTCGTCGTGGCTGGTCGCCATGAGCGTTTCGGACATCAAGAGGGTGTTCGAGGCGCCATCAATCAGGTCGGCCATGCGTGTCTTGCGCGAGGTGGCGCGATTACCGCCGATGTGCCCGAATGGCGCCTGCTGGCCTGCCGCGGGCGTCGCGCCGTACTTGGTGGGGCCCCAGTTCACGACGTAGTTGCCGCGCCGGCGTTGATAGGTGGCGCCGGCCTTGTCCAGTTCGGCGCCGCGATCGCTGGGGCAGTTGTAGAGCGTGAGCTTTTGTCCACAAAGACCGTTCATCGTCCCCGCGATCGTGCCGGGCGCGACATAGAAGTGCTGCTTCAGATCGTTCTTTTGGGCCAGGGCGGACTGCTCGATGTAGGGCCACAGGTACATGACCCAGGTCTGCCGCGGCGCGTTGGAAGCCCCCAAAGGAAGTTTGCGCTCCGACTGCTCGAACAGGTGCATCGCCAGGCCCCATTGCTTCAGGTTGTTCAGGCACTGGGCCCGCTGTGCGGCTGCCCGAGCCGACTGCACGGCCGGCAGCAACAGTGCGATCAGAATTCCGATGATCGAGATGACGACCAGCAGTTCGATCAGTGTGAAGCCCGGCTTGGTCAGAGTTCGAACGGAAACAGGGCGCGACATGGTGCAAACTCCCGGGAAGGAGAGTGGAGAAAGGTGACTGGACCTGCAAAGTCCGAAATCGGGTACTCGCCCGAATTCAATGCGAAACGATGGATTGCATGAGCCGGAAACGACTAGAGAAGGGATACCACGAGTGTAACGCACCTAAAGAAAACGTCCATCTTTCAGGTGAATAATCACGCGGCAAATCGGTGGATGGGTAGGAATTTGGCGGGCCCCTACCGGGAGGGGATCCCCACCCTACAGCAACGTCGCTTCGTTTGATAAAATGCCCCTTCGGGCAGCGTCCTTCCCGCCTGACTCTGGCGAGCGACTCCCTCCAAACTCGTTCCTTTTGTGGTATTTCGTCCATGGGCAAAGCCTATATTTTCACGATTCACGATCTCATCAAGAAGCACGGCCAGAAGGAGATCCTGAAGAACATCTGGCTCTCGTTTTATCCGGGAGCCAAGATCGGCGTGCTGGGACGCAACGGTGCGGGCAAGAGCACCCTGCTGCGAATCATGGCCGGCCAGGACCGCGAATTCGAAGGCGAGGCCCGCCTGGCCGACGGCTTCACCGCGGGCTATGTGCCCCAGGAGCCGAACCTGAATCCGGCCAAGGACGTGCTGGGAAATGTCGAAGAGGCGGTCGCCCCCATCCGCGCGGTCCTGAACCGCTTCGACGAAATCAATGCCCGGCTGGGCGAGGACCTGAAGCCGGCCGAGATGGACAAACTGCTGGCCGAGCAAACCCGCGTACAGGACAAGATCGATCTGCTGGGGGCGTGGGATCTGGACCGCCGGGTCGAGATCGCCATGGACGCCATGCAACTGCCGCCGGGCGATGCCGCGGTCGACATGCTCTCGGGCGGAGAGCGCCGCCGGGTGGCCCTGTGCAAAATGCTGCTCCAGCGCCCTGACTTGCTGTTGCTCGACGAACCGACGAACCACTTGGACGCCGAAAGCGTCGCCTGGCTCGAGCGGCACCTGGCCGAGTACTCCGGCACCGTGGTGGCCGTAACGCACGATCGCTATTTCCTCGACAACGTGGCCGGCTGGATCCTGGAACTGGACCGCGGTCAGGGGATTCCCTGGGAAGGGAACTACTCCTCGTGGCTGCAGCAGAAGCACGACCGACTGGCCCGCGAAGAGAAAGTGGCCAGCGCCCGCCAGAAAACCCTGGAGAAAGAGCTGGAGTGGATTCGCAGCTCACCCAAGGCCCGGCAGGCCAAGAGCAAGGCTCGTATCCAGGCCTATGAGAAGATGGCCAGCGAGCGTTTTGAAGAGAAGGATGACGAATTCGAACTGCAGATTCCCCCCGGCCCGCACTTGGGCGAGGTGGTCATCCAGGGCGAGAATATCTTTAAGGGCTTCGGCGATCGCCAGCTGATCGACAACCTGAGCTTCCGACTGCCGGCCGGCGGCATCGTGGGCATCATCGGCCCCAACGGCGCGGGCAAAACGACGTTGTTCCGCATGTTCACCGGCGAAGAGAAACCCGACTCCGGAGCCATGCGGGTCGGCGAAACCGTGGTAATGGGCTACGTCGATCAGAACCGCGACGCGCTCAATCCCGAGAACACGATCTTCGACGAGATCTCGGGGGGGCACGACACGTTCGACATGGGAGGCCGCAAGATCGCCGCCCGGGCCTATGTGGCCCGCTTCAACTTCAAGGGGACCGATCAGCAGAAGAAGGTCGGCACCCTCTCCGGCGGTGAACGGAACCGCGTCCACCTGGCCAAGCTATTGCGGCGCGGCTCCAACGTGCTGCTGCTCGACGAACCGACGAACGATTTGGACGTCGACACGTTGCGGGCGTTGGAAGAAGGCATCCTCAACTTTGCGGGCTGTGTGGTGGTGATCACCCACGACCGCTGGTTCCTGGACCGCATCGCCACGCACATCCTGGCCTTCGAAGGGGACGGTTACGTCCACTGGTGCGAAGGCAACTTTCAGACGTACGAAAAGCAGCGGCACGACCGGTTGGGAACCGACGCCGACAATCCCCGGCGATTCCGCTACAAGAAGCTGCAGCACTAGGCGG
>Ga0335397_10002914_pt1 | contig 23186 bp, 33 predicted proteins | sample MAT04_FD_205740 | JGI IMG/M metagenome (GOLD analysis project Ga0335397, IMG submission 205740) | Freshwater microbial communities from Lake Fryxell liftoff mats and glacier meltwater in Antarctica - MAT-04 (spades assembly) (version 2) ... | reverse complement strand
CTGGATGGAGCAGGAGCAGGAGCGCGGCATCACGATCACGTCCGCCGCGACGACCTGCCAGTGGGACGACCACCGGATCAACATCATCGACACCCCCGGGCACGTCGACTTCACCGTCGAGGTCGAGCGCTCGCTGCGCGTGCTCGACGGCGCTGTCGCGGTGTTCGACTCCGTCGCCGGCGTCGAGCCGCAGTCGGAGACCGTCTGGCGCCAGGCCGACAAGTACTCCGTACCGCGCATCTGCTTCGTCAACAAGATGGACCGCACCGGCGCGAACTTCTACCGGACCGTCGACATGATCATCAGCCGGCTGCACGCCGTGCCGTTGGTCATCCAGCTGCCGTGGGGCACCGAGGGCGACTTCACCGGAGTCATCGACCTGGTCCGCATGAAGGGCCTGCTCTGGGCCAACGACGACAAGACCAGCAAGGGCGACCTGTTCGACGTCGTCGACATCCCGGCTGACTGCGCCGAGCAGGCCGACGAGTGGCGCGCCAAGCTCGTCGAGACCCTCGCCGACATCGACGACGTCATCGCCGAGAAGTACCTCGAGGGCGACGACCTGTCGGTCGAGGACATCAAGGCCGCCATCCGTCGCGCGATCCTCACGTCCACCATCGAGGCGACCGTCACCGCCGTCCTGTGCGGCTCGGCGTTCAAGAACAAGGGCGTCCAGCCCATGCTCGACGCCGTCGTCGACTACCTCCCGTCGCCGTTGGACGTCGGCGCGGTCACCGGCCACTCGGTCAAGGACGAGGCGGTCCTCGAGCAGCGGGAGCCCGAGTTCGACGCTCCGCTGTCGGCGCTGGCGTTCAAGATCCAGACCGATCCCCACGTCGGCAAGCTCACCTACATCCGCGTCTACTCCGGCACGCTCACCGCGGGCACGCAGGTCCTGAACGCCACCAAGGACCGCAAGGAGAAGATCGGCCGCCTGATGCAGATGCACGCCAACTCGCGTGAGGACATCAGCGAGGTCAAGGCCGGCGACATCTGCGCGGTCATCGGTCTGAAGCAGACGACCACCGGCGACACGCTCGCCGGACAGGAGGCGCCGATCGTCCTCGAGTCGATGAGCTTCCCCGCGCCGGTCATCTCGGTCGCGATCGAGCCGAAGACCAAGGGCGACCAGGAGAAGCTCGGCGTCGCGATCCAGCGCCTGGCCGAGGAGGACCCGACCTTCAAGGTCTACACCGACGAGGAGACCGGCCAGACGATCATCGCCGGCATGGGCGAGCTCCACCTGGACATCCTGGTGGACCGCATGCGCCGCGAGTTCAAGGTCGAGGCCAACGTCGGCAAGCCGCAGGTCGCCTACCGCGAAACCCTGCGCGGGACGGTCGAGCGCCTGGACTTCACCCACAAGAAGCAGACCGGCGGCACGGGCCAGTTCGCCAAGATCCAGATCCGCGTCGAGCCGATCACCGAGCCGGACGAGACGGGCAGCATCCCCACCTACGAGTTCGCGAACTCGATCACCGGTGGGCGCATCCCCAAGGAGTACATCCCGGCCGTCGACCAGGGCTGCCAGGAGGCGATGCAGCACGGCATCCTCGCCGGCTACCCGCTGGTCGGGGTCAAGGTGACCCTGACCGACGGCGCCTACCACGACGTCGACTCCTCCGAGATGGCGTTCAAGATCGCCGGTTCGATGGGCTTCAAGGAGGCGGCGCGCAAGGCCGACCCCGCGCTCATGGAGCCGATGATGGCGGTCGAGGTCACCACGCCCGAGGACAACATGGGTGACGTGATCGGCGACCTCAACAGCCGTCGCGGCATGATCCAGGCGATGGACGAGCGGGCCGGCGTCCGCGTCGTCAAGGCGCTCGTCCCGCTGTCCGAGATGTTCGGCTACGTCGGTGACCTGCGCTCCAAGACGCAGGGCCGCGCCAGCTACTCCATGCAGTTCGACTCCTACGCCGAGGTTCCCGCGAACGTCGCGAAGGAGATCATCGCGAAGGTCCGGGGCGAGTAGCTCCCAGCAGTCCCCGTTCCACCCCTGCACGACACGACCGGGCCTTCGACAGACGTCGTACGGCACACCCCGCACTGAAGGAGACAGGCCAGATGGCCAAGGCGAAGTTCGAGCGCACCAAGCCGCACGTCAACATCGGCACGATCGGTCACATCGACCACGGCAAGACGACGCTGACCGCTGCCATCACCAAGGTGCTGCACGACGCGTACCCGACCCTGAACGAGGCCTCGGCCTTCGACCAGATCGACAAGGCGCCGGAGGAGAAGGCTCGTGGCATCACGATCTCCATCGCGCACGTCGAGTACCAGACCGAGAACCGCCACTACGCGCACGTCGACTGCCCCGGGCACGCCGACTACATCAAGAACATGATCACTGGCGCGGCCCAGATGGACGGCGCGATCCTTGTGGTCGCCGCCACCGACGGCCCGATGCCGCAGACCAAGGAGCACGTGCTCCTGGCCCGTCAGGTCGGTGTCCCGTACATCGTCGTGGCGCTCAACAAGGCCGACATGGTCGACGACGAGGAGATCCTCGAGCTCGTCGAGCTCGAGGTCCGCGAGCTCCTCTCGGAGTACGAGTTCCCGGGTGACGACCTCCCGGTCGTCCGCGTCTCCGCGCTCAAGGCGCTGGAGGGCGACAAGGAGTGGGGCGAGAAGCTCCTCGACCTCATGAAGGCCGTGGACGAGAGCATCCCCGAGCCGACCCGCGACATGGACAAGCCCTTCCTCATGCCGATCGAGGACGTCTTCACGATCACCGGTCGTGGCACCGTCGTCACCGGCCGCATCGAGCGCGGCATCGTCAACGTCAACGAGACCGTCGAGATCGTCGGCATCAAGGAGACGGTCATGACGACCACCGTCACCGGCGTCGAGATGTTCCGCAAGCTGCTCGACTCCGGGATGGCCGGCGACAACGTCGGGCTGCTGATCCGCGGCATCAAGCGCGAGGAGGTCGAGCGCGGCCAGGTCGTCTGCAAGCCCAAGTCGATCACCCCGCACACCGAGTTCGAGGCGCAGGTCTACATCCTGAGCAAGGACGAGGGTGGCCGCCACACGCCGTTCTTCAACAACTACCGTCCGCAGTTCTACTTCCGGACCACGGACGTGACCGGCGTCGTCGACCTGCCCGAGGGCACCGAGATGGTCATGCCCGGCGACAACACCGAGATGACGGTGACCCTGATCCAGCCCATCGCGATGGAGGAGGGCCTCAAGTTCGCCATCCGCGAGGGTGGCCGGACCGTCGGTGCCGGTCGGGTCGTCAAGATCACGAAGTAGTGCAGCTGGTCCGGCGGCAGGACGCACGTCCCGCCGCCGGGTCAGGTACCACCCCGGGGCTCATGCCGATCCGGGCCCCGAACTTCTCCACAGCGGCACAGACGAGACAGGACGTACAGCCACCATGGCGGGACAGAAGATCCGCATCAGGCTCAAGGCCTACGACCACGAGATCATCGACAGCTCGGCGCGCAAGATCGTCGAGACGGTGACCCGTACGGGCGCGTCGGTCGCCGGCCCCGTGCCGCTGCCGACCGAGAAGAACGTGTACTGCGTCATCCGCTCGCCGCACAAGTACAAGGACTCGCGCGAGCACTTCGAGATGCGCACGCACAAGCGCCTCATCGACATCCTCGACCCCACGCCGAAGACGGTCGACTCGCTCATGCGACTCGACCTCCCGGCGGGCGTCGACATCGAGATCAAGCTGTAGGGACGGCGTACTCATGAGCAAGAGCATGCAGGGCGTCCTGGGAGAGAAGCTGGGCATGACCCAGGTCTTCGACGCCAACAACCGGATCATCCCGGTCACGGTCGTCAAGGCCGGGCCGTGCGTCGTGACCCAGGTCCGCACCCCGGAGAAGGACGGCTACAGCGCTGTCCAGATCGCGTACGGGGCCATCGACCCGCGCAAGGTGAACAAGCCGGAGGCCGGCCACTTCGCCAAGGCCGGCGTGCCGCCGCGCCGCTACCTCGTGGAGATCCGTACCGGCGACGCGTCGTCGTACGAGGTCGGCCAGGAGATCGGCGCCGACACCTTCACCCCCGGCGAGGGCAAGGCCCTGGTCGTCGACGTCGTCGGCACCAGCAAGGGCAAGGGCTACGCCGGTGTCATGAAGCGTCACAACTTCAAGGGCCTCGGCGCGTCGCACGGTGTCCACCGCGCGCACCGCAAGCCTGGCTCCATCGGCGCCTGCGCCACGCCTGCCCGCGTCTTCAAGGGCACGCGCATGGCCGGTCGGATGGGCCACGTCCGCACGACCACGCAGAACCTCACGGTCCACGCCGTGGACGTCGAGCGCGGCCTGCTGCTCATCAAGGGTGCCGTCCCCGGCCCCCGCGGCGGCATGGTCCTCGTCCGCACCGCCGCCAAGGGCGGCCTCGGGAAGGGTGGGGTCCCGCGATGACCACCGCAGAGAAGACGGCGCTGACCGTCGACGTCCGTTCGCCCGACGGCTCCTCCGGCCGCACGGTCGACCTGCCCGCCGAGGTGTTCGACGCCCAGGTGAGCATCCCGACGATCCACCAGGTCGTCGTCGCGCAGCTCGCGGCGGCCCGTCAGGGCACGCACAGCACCAAGACCCGCGCCGAGGTCCGCGGTGGTGGGCGCAAGCCCTACCGCCAGAAGGGCACCGGCCGCGCCCGGCAGGGCTCGACCCGCGCCCCGCAGTTCGTCGGCGGTGGCGTCGTCCATGGCCCGAAGCCGCGCGACTACAGCCAGCGCACCCCCAAGAAGATGAAGCTCGCCGCCCTGCGCGGTGCGCTCTCGGACCGGGCGCGCAACGGCCGCATCCACGTCGTCTCGGCCCTCACCACCGGTGACGCCCCGTCGACCAGGACCGCCGTCCAGCTGCTGGGGGCGATCAGCGAGCGCAAGAACGTGCTCGTCGTCGCCGAGCGCAGCGACCTGCTCAGCTGGAAGTCCCTGCGCAACGCGCAGGCCGTCCACATGCTGAGTCCGGGCCAGCTCAACACCTACGACGTCCTGATCAGCGACGACGTGGTGTTCACCGAGTCCGCGCTGCAGGCCTTCCTGGCCCCGAGCCCCAAGGGCCGCCGGGCCAAGGCCCGCGCCACCTCCAGCGAGGCCGCGGACCTGTCCACCCACGAGATCGACAGCGACGTGCCGTCGATCGTCCAGGCCGACGACGCTAGCGAGGGCACGGCATGACTGACCTGACCGACCCCCGCGACATCCTGCTGTCGCCGGTCATCTCCGAGAAGAGCTACGGCCTGCTCGACGAGAACAAGTACACGTTCCTGGTGCGCCCGGACGCCAACAAGACCCAGATCAAGATCGCGGTCGAGAAGGTCTTCGGCGTCAAGGTCTCCGACGTGAACACGCTGAACCGCCAGGGCAAGCGCAAGCGCACGAAGGCCGGCTTCGGCACCCGTGCGTCCACCAAGCGCGCCATCGTGACGCTGCGCGAGGGCCGGATCGAGATCTTCGGGGGCCCGGTCAGCTGAGCCTTCGGGCCGACGTGACTGGACCTACCGAGTGATCGAGAAGAAGAGAGACTGACATGGGCATCCGCAAGTACAAGCCGACGACGCCGGGCCGACGAGGCTCCTCCGTCGCCGACTTCGTCGAGGTCACGCGCGACACCCCGGAGAAGTCGCTGGTCCGCCCGCTGCACAGCAAGGGTGGCCGCAACTCCTACGGACGCGTCACGACGCGGCACCAGGGTGGTGGCCACAAGCGCGCCTACCGGGTGATCGACTTCCGTCGCCACGACAAGGACGGCGTGCCGGCCAAGGTCGCGCACATCGAGTACGACCCCAACCGCACGGCGCGCATCGCGCTGCTGCACTACGCCGACGGCGAGAAGCGCTACATCGTCGCGCCGCGCGGTCTGGCTCAGGGCGACGTCGTCGAGGCCGGTCCCGCGGCCGACATCAAGCCCGGCAACGCCCTGCCGCTGCGCAACATCCCGACCGGCACCACGGTGCACGCCATCGAGCTCCGCCCGGGTGGCGGGGCGAAGATCGCGCGGTCCGCCGGGACCAGCGTCCAGCTCGTCGCCAAGGACGGTCCGCACGCCCAGCTGCGGATGCCCTCCGGTGAGATCCGCAACGTCGACCTGCGCTGCCGCGCCACGGTCGGCGAGGTGGGCAACGCCGAGCAGAGCAACATCAACTGGGGCAAGGCCGGCCGCATGCGCTGGAAGGGCAAGCGCCCGACCGTCCGCGGTGTCGCCATGAACCCGGTCGACCACCCGCATGGTGGTGGTGAGGGCAAGACCTCCGGTGGTCGCCACCCGGTCAACCCGGCCGGAAAGCCCGAGGGCCGTACCCGTCGCCGCAAGCCCAGCGACGCGATGATCGTCCGCCGCCGCAAGACCAACAAGAAGCGCTAGGGGTAAGCAGCGATGCCGCGCAGCCTGAAGAAGGGTCCCTTCGTGGACGACCACCTCATCAAGAAGGTGGACGTCCAGAACGACAAGGGAACCAAGACCGTGATCAAGACCTGGTCGCGTCGTTCGACGATCATCCCCGACATGCTCGGGCACACGATCGCCGTGCACGACGGCCGCAAGCACGTCCCCGTGTTCGTGACGGAGTCGATGGTCGGGCACAAGCTCGGCGAGTTCGCGCCGACCCGCACGTTCCGTGGGCACGTCAAGGACGACAGGAGGGCTCGTCGTGGCTGAGAACAAGACGCGCCACCTGGCGGACGAGTCCGCCCTCGCCCAGGTGCGCTACCTGCGCATGACGCCGATGAAGTGCCGTCGCGTCATCGACCTGGTGCGCGGGATGGACGTGCAGGAGGCGCTGGACCAGCTCCGCTTCCAGCCGCAGGCCGCGAGCGAGCCGATCGCCAAGGTGATCGCCAGCGCGGCCGCCAACGCCGAGCACAACAAGCAGCTCGACCGGTCGGGGCTGTACATCAGCCAGGCCTACGTCGACGAGGGCCCGACGCTCAAGCGCTTCCGCCCTCGGGCGCAGGGTCGCGCGTTCCGCATCCGCAAGCGCACGAGCCACATCACGGTGGTGGTCTCGACCCGTCCCAGCGACGGCAAGAGCCACGTCTCCACCACGACCAAGAAGGCAGGTGCCCGCTAGTGGGCCAGAAGGTCAACCCCTACGGGTTCCGGCTCGGGATCACGACCGACTGGGTCTCCCGCTGGTACGCCGACAAGAACTACGCGGAGTACGTGAAGGAGGACGTCGCGATCCGCCGCATGATGGGCAAGGGCATGGAGCGCGCCGGCATCTCCAAGGTCGAGATCGAGCGCACCCGTGACCGCGTCCGCGTGGACATCCACACAGCGCGTCCCGGCATCGTCATCGGCCGTCGTGGCGCCGAGGCCGACCGCATCCGCGGCGACCTCGAGAAGCTCACCGGCAAGCAGGTCCAGCTCAACATCCTCGAGGTCAAGAACCCCGAGTCCGACGCGCAGCTGGTCGCGCAGGGCGTCGCCGAGCAGCTCTCGAGCCGCGTCAGCTTCCGCCGCGCGATGCGCAAGTCGATGCAGTCGGCCATGAAGAGCCCGGGTGTCAAGGGCATCCGGGTCCAGTGCGCCGGTCGCCTCGGAGGCGCCGAGATGAGCCGCTCGGAGTTCTACCGCGAGGGGCGCGTGCCGCTGCACACGCTGCGCGCGAACATCGACTACGGCATCTACGAGGCCAAGACGACCTTCGGCCGCATCGGCGTGAAGGTCTGGATCTACAAGGGCGACGTCGTGCAGAGCCGGGTGGAGCGCGAGGCCCAGGAGGCCGAGCAGCGCCAGGCCCGTCGCGACCGGCCGGCCCGCCGCGGCCCGCGCTCCGGTTCGACCGGCACCACCGCTGGTGGCACCGACGCCGGCCGCGAGGCCAGCGGTCCGTCTGCCGCGGGCGCCTCGGCGCCGCAGGTCGACGGCGACGTCGTCCTGCCGACGGCCGACCCGGCCCTGGCCAACGCCCCCGTCGAGCGGTCCGCGGACGTCGCCGACACCCCCGCGGTCCCTGTGGCCGAGGCCGCGCCGCAGGCGGCGCCGGGTGCCACGTCCGACCCCAGTCGCACGGGTGCTGAGCGCGAGGAGCCCTCGGAGGTCCGCTCAGGCGGCCGTCCCGAGAGCGCGGGTGCCAACCCGAGCGGTGAGACGCCGGATGTCGCGACCCAGGGCGAGCCTGCCCCGGCCAACAACCCCACGCAGCCCGCACCTGCGGCGCAGACCCAGACGCCCGCTGACACCCAGGAAGGGGCCTGACCATGTTGATCCCCCGCAGGGTCAAGCACCGCAAACAGCACCACCCGGACCGCAGCGGCGCCGCCAAGGGCGGCACCAAGCTGGCCTTCGGCGAGTACGGCATCCAGGCCCTCGAGCCGGCCTACCTCACCAACCGGCAGATCGAGTCCGCCCGTATCGCCATGACGCGCCACATCCGTCGTGGCGGAAAGGTCTGGATCAACATCTACCCGGACCGCCCGCTGACCAAGAAGCCCGCCGAGACCCGCATGGGCTCCGGCAAGGGCTCGCCCGAGTGGTGGGTCGCCAACATCAAGCCGGGCCGCGTGCTCTTCGAGCTCGCCGGCCCGCCGGAGCCCCTGGCCCGTGAGGCCATGCGCCGTGCCATGCACAAGCTCCCGATGAAGTGCCGCTTCATCACACGTGAGGTGGGTGACTGATGGCCGAGACCACTGCGGCCGAGATCCGCGACCTGGCCGACGACGAGCTGGTCAGCCGGCTCGGCGAGGCCAAGGAGGAGCTGTTCAACCTGCGCTTCCAGGTCGCGACCGGACAGCTCGACAACAACCGGCGCCTGCACCACGTGCGGCGCGACATCGCCCGCATCTACACGGTGATGCGTGAGCGTGAGCTCGGCATCGTCCGCGAGACCAGCGACGGCAGCGCCTCATGAGTGAAGGAACCAGCGGGATGACCGAGAGCACCACCGACGTTGAGAGCCAGCGGGGCTTCCGCAAGACGCGCGAAGGCCTGGTCGTCAGCGACAAGATGGACAAGACCGTCGTCGTCGCTGTCGAGGACCGCGTGCAGCACCCGCTCTACAAGAAGACGCTGCGCCGCACCAGCAAGCTCAAGGCGCACGACGAGCAGAACACCTGCGGCGTCGGCGACCGGGTCCTGCTCATGGAGACCCGGCCGCAGTCGGCCACCAAGCGCTGGCGCGTCGTCGAGATCCTCGAGAAGGCCAAGTAGTCCGGCTCGAGACCCAGTACCAGGACCACCCGGTCCGGCGGACGCCGGACCACCAGAGAGCCCGCGTCCCCCTCACGACCTGTGAGAAGGGGATACGGGGTTCACACCAGGAGACGAAGTGATCCAGCAGGAGTCGCGACTGCGTGTCGCCGACAACACGGGTGCCAAGGAGATCCTCTGCATCCGCGTGCTCGGCGGCTCCGGTCGGCGCTACGCCGGCATCGGCGACATCATCGTCGGCACGGTCAAGGACGCCCTCCCGGGCGCGGGGGTCAAGAAGGGCGACGTCGTCAAGGCCGTCATCGTCCGGACCGTCAAGGAGCGCCGTCGTCCCGACGGCTCCTACATCCGCTTCGACGAGAACGCCGCGGTCCTGATCAAGGACGGCGGGGACCCGCGGGGCACCCGCATCTTCGGGCCGGTCGGTCGCGAGCTTCGCGACAAGCGGTTCATGAAGATCATCTCGCTCGCACCGGAGGTGCTGTAGCCATGGCCGGACTGTTCGTGAAGAAGGGCGACACCGTCCTCGTCGTCAGCGGCAAGGACAGGGGTGTCAAGGGTCGGGTCATCTCGGCCTCCCCGGAGAGCCAGCGCGTCCTCGTCGAGGGCGCCAACCGCATCAAGAAGCACACCAAGGTCACCCAGTCGGCGCGCGGCTCCCAGCAGGGCGGCATCGTGACGACCGAGGCGCCGGTGCACGTGTCCAACGTGCAGGTCGTCTGCCCGGCCTGCGGCAAGGCGACGCGCATCGCGCACCGCCGCAGCGAGGCCGACGACAACGGCAAGACGCACAGCGTCCGCATCTGCAAGCGCTGCAACGGAGACATCTGATGACCGTCACTGACCAGACCCCCGCCGAGTCCAAGGCCATGCCGCGGCTCAAGCAGCGCTACCGGGAGGAGATCAAGCCGACGCTGACCGAGGAGTTCTCCTTCTCGAACCAGATGATGGTGCCCGGTGTCGTCAAGGTCGTCGTGAACATGGGTGTCGGTGATGCCGCCAAGGACTCCAAGCTCATCGACGGTGCGCTGCGGGACCTGACGGCCATCACCGGCCAGAAGCCGCAGATCCGCAAGGCGACCAAGTCCATCGCGCAGTTCAAGCTGCGCGAGGGCATGCCGATCGGCGCCAAGGTCACCCTGCGCGGTGACCGCATGTGGGAGTTCCTGGACCGACTGGTCACGATCGCCCTCCCGCGCATCCGCGACTTCCGCGGCCTGTCGCCCAAGCAGTTCGACGGCAACGGCAACTACACCTTCGGCCTCACCGAGCAGTCGATGTTCCACGAGATCGACATCGACAAGGTCGACCGCACCAGGGGCATGGACATCACGGTCGTGACGACGGCCGCCAACGACGACGAGGGCCGCGCGCTGCTGCGGGCGCTCGGCTTCCCGTTCAAGGAGAGCTAGACCATGGCGAAGAAGGCCCTCGTTGAGAAGGCGAACCGCAAGCCGAAGTTCGGCGTGCGCGGCTACACCCGATGCAACCGTTGCGGGCGTCCGCGTGCCGTCTACCGCACGTTCGGCCTCTGCCGCATCTGCTTCCGGGAGATGGCGCACGCCGGCCAGCTCCCCGGCATCACCAAGTCCTCCTGGTAGTCAGCTCCCTCTGCTGGCCATCCCGGTCAGCACCCCTCTTCGTCGCAGGCCCCCGGCCGTCCGCCCCGCGGACGCCCGAGGGGGACCACGGCGGGAACAGGAAGAAGATCCTCATGACTGGCACACCTCAGGCGAACGGGGTCGGCGCATGACCATGACCGACCCGATCGCCGACATGCTGACCCGCGTCCGGAACGCGAACTCCGCGTACCACGACCGCGTCACCATGCCGCACAGCAAGATCAAGACGCACATCGCGGAGATCCTCCAGCAGGAGGGCTACATCGCCGGTTGGGCGACCGAGGAGGGCGAGAAGGGCAAGCTGCTCGCCATCGACCTCAAGTACGGCCCCAACCGCGAGCGGTCCATCGCCGGCGTGCGCCGGGTGTCCAAGCCGGGCCTGCGCGTCTACGCCAAGGCCGGTCAGCTGCCCAAGGTCCTCGGCGGGCTCGGGGTGGCGATCATCTCGACGTCGTCCGGTCTGCTCACCGACCGCCAGGCCAACAAGAAGGGCGTAGGCGGAGAAGTCCTCGCCTACGTCTACTAGGAGGCTGACATGTCCCGCATCGGCCGCCTGCCCATTCCGGTCCCCAGCGGCGTCGAGGTCACCCTCGACGGCCAGTCGGTGACCGTGAAGGGCCCCAAGGGCACCTTGTCGCACACGGTGCCCGCGCCCATCACGATCGAGCGCTCCGAGGAGGGCACCCTCCAGGTCGCCCGCCCCGACGACGAGCGCGAGAGCCGCAGCCTGCACGGCCTGACCCGGAGCCTGGTGGCCAACATGGTGACCGGCGTGACGGACGGCTACTCCAAGGCCATGGAGATCCGCGGCGTCGGCTACCGCGTCGCCGCCAAGGGCTCGAACCTCGAGTTCGCCCTGGGCTACAGCCACCCGGTGCCGGTCCTGGCCCCGGACGGCATCAGCTTCGAGGTGCAGAGCCCGACGAAGTTCGTCGTGCGCGGCATCGACAAGCAGAAGGTCGGCGAGGTCGCCGCCAACATCCGCAAGCTCCGCAAGCCCGACCCGTACAAGGGCAAGGGCGTTCGCTACGAGGGCGAGCAGATCAAGCTCAAGGTCGGGAAGACGGGTAAGTGATGGCGAACATCAGCGCGATCCGCAGGCTGGGCAAGGCCCGGCGCCACTTCCGCGTGCGCAAGCGCGTCACCGGTACGCCGGGGCGTCCGCGCCTGGTCGTCACCCGCTCCTCGCGGCACATCACCGCGCAGGTCGTCGACGACACGGCCGGTCACACCCTTGCCAGCGCGTCGACGCTCGAGGCGGACCTCCGCAGCGCCGACGGCGACAAGAGCAACCTGGCCCGCCAGGTGGGCGCCCTCGTCGCGGCCCGCGCCAAGGACAAGGGCATCGACACGGTGGTCTTCGACCGCGGTGGCAACGCCTACCACGGTCGCATTGCCGCGCTGGCCGACGGCGCACGCGAGAACGGCCTGAAGTTCTGATGACCCGCACGAACAACAACACTGAGACGAGGGACGTCTGATGCCAGGACCCCAGCGCCAGGGCGCCGGTGGACAGGCCGGCGGCCGTGACGGCGGTCGCGGTGGCCGCGGCGGTGCCGAGAAGAGCAACCACATCGAGCGCGTCGTCGCGATCAACCGCGTCGCCAAGGTCGTCAAGGGTGGTCGGCGCTTCAGCTTCACCGCCCTCGTCGTCGTCGGCGACGGCGATGGCCAGGTCGGCGTCGGCTACGGCAAGGCCAAGGAGGTGCCCGCGGCGATCGCCAAGGGTGTCGAGGAGGCCAAGAAGCACTTCTTCCGCGTCCCGCGGATCGGCTCGACCATCCCGCACCCGATCCAGGGTGAGGCGGCGGCCGGTGTGGTGCTGCTCAAGCCGGCCAGCCCCGGTACCGGCGTGATCGCCGGTGGACCGGTGCGCGCCGTCCTGGAGTGCGCCGGCGTCCACGACGTGCTCAGCAAGTCGCTCGGGTCCTCGAACCCGATCAACATCGTCCACGCGACGGTGGCGGCGCTGCAGGGCCTGGTCCGTCCCGAGGAGATCGCCGCGCGTCGTGGCCTGACCCTCGAGGAGGTGGCCCCGGCCGCCATGCTCCGGGCTCGCGCCCAGGCTGCGGCAGGCGCGTGATGGGTCGGCTCAAGGTCACCCAGGTCAAGTCCGGGATCGGCGGCAAGCAGAACCAGCGCGACACCCTGCGCTCGCTCGGCCTGAAGCGGATCTCCGACACCGTCGTCAAGGAGGACCGTCCCGAGATCCGCGGGATGGTCAACACCGTCACCCACCTGGTGACGGTCGAGGAGGTCGAGTAACCCATGAACGAGACCACCACCGAGAAGACCAGCGCAACGACCTCCGGGTCGCCGCTGTCACCGTCGAGCGGCTCGCCGCTGAAGGTCCATCACCTACGCCCCGCGCCCGGAGCCAAGAAGGCCAAGCAGCGGGTCGGCCGTGGTGAGGCCAGCAAGGGCAAGACGGCCGGTCGCGGCACCAAGGGCACCAAGGCCCGCTACCAGGTCCCGGTCGCCTTCGAGGGCGGGCAGATGCCGCTGCACATGCGGCTGCCCAAGCTCAAGGGCTTCACCAACCGGTTCCGCACCGAGTACCAGGTCGTCAACCTCGACCGCATCGCCGAGCTGTTCCCGCAGGGTGGCGCGATCGGGGTCGACGAGCTCGTCGACGCCGGCGCCGTCCGGGACGACCGCCTGGTGAAGGTGCTCGGCGACGGTGACATCAGCGCCGCCGTCCAGATCACCGCGCACCGGTTCTCCGCCTCGGCGAAGGACAAGATCGCTGCCGCCGGTGGGACCACCACCGAGCTGTAGCTCTGCAGCACCCGCCGAGGGCGGCCCGAACGGGTCGCAAGCGGCACCCGGGTCGCCGGTCCGTCACGGACCGGCGGCCCGCTGCACGTCATGGGCAGGGCTGTGCAGGCAGGCCCCTGCCCGGGGTCCGGCTGTTACAGTCGGCTCTGGCGCGTGACCGCAACGCGCACCCAGTACCTGTCCAGTCCGACACCCCGCCTCCGTGGCGTCACGACACGCGTCGAGATGCTGTGGACAGCCCCCGACCCGCCGTGCACCCCACGGTCGGACGCCAGGAGGAGCCGTGCTCACCGCCTTCGGTCGGGCCTTCAAGACCCCCGACCTGCGCCGGAAGATCCTGTTCACGCTCGGCATCGTGGCGATCTACCGCCTCGGTTCGTTCGTCCCGGGTCCCGGCGTCTCCTACGTCGCCATCCAGAACTGCCTCACGCAGGTCGAGGGCCAGGGCATCTACGGCCTGGTCAACCTGTTCAGCGGCGGCGCGCTCCTGCAGCTCAGCGTCTTCGCGCTGGGGATCATGCCGTACATCACGGCCTCGATCATCCTGCAGCTCCTCGTCGTGGTGATCCCGCGGCTCGAAGAGCTGAAGAAGGACGGTCAGGCCGGGCAGGCCAAGATCACCCAGTACACGCGCTACCTGACGATCGCGCTCGCGGTCCTGCAGTCGACCGGCATCGTCGCGCTGGCCCGCTCCGGCAACCTGTTCCGTGGGTGCAACGAGGAGCTCATCCCGAACGACTCGGTCTTCCGGGTGCTGGTGCTGGTCATCACCATGACCGCCGGCACCGCCGTCATCATGTGGCTGGGCGAGCTGATCACCGACCGCGGCGTCGGCAACGGCATGTCGGTCCTGATCTTCACCTCGATCATCTCCTCGATCCCGGGTCAGGCCACCCGCCTCTACCAGCAGCCGAACGGCCCGTTCGTCGTCGCCGCCATCGCGCTGCTCGCGCTGGTCGTCATCGCGCTGGTGGTCTACGTCGAGCAGGCCCAGCGGCGCATCCCGGTGCAGTACGCCAAGCGGATGATCGGTCGCCGGATGTACGGCGGAACCTCGACCTACATCCCGTTGAAGGTCAACCAGGCCGGCATCATCCCGGTGATCTTCGCGTCCTCGCTGCTGTACCTGCCGCAGCTGCTGTCGAACGTCTGGACCTCGAACGCCACGTTCACGCGCTTCATCAACACCTACCTGGTGGACCCGAGCAGCCCGGTCTACCTGGCGATCTACTTCGGCCTGATCGTGTTCTTCACGTTCTTCTACGTGGCGATCACCTTCAACCCGGTGGAGGTCAGCGACAACATGAAGAAGTACGGCGGCTTCGTGCCCGGCATCCGCCCCGGCCGGGCGACTGCGGAGTACCTCGACTTCATCCTGTCCCGGATCACCGCCTTCGGCGCGGTCTACCTCGGCCTGGTCGCGGTCCTGCCGTACCTGCTGTTCGGGCTCACGGGGACCGGTGACCAGATCCCGTTCGGCGGCACCGCGGTCCTGATCATCGTTGGCGTGGGGCTCGAGACGGTGAAGCAGATCGAGAGCCAGCTGATGCTGCGCAACTACGAAGGCTTCCTGCGCTAGTGCGTCTCGTCCTGGTGGGGCCACCCGGAGCGGGCAAGGGGACGCAGGCCCACTTCATCGCCGAGCACGTCAGCGTGCCGAAGATCAGCACGGGAGACATCTTCCGTGCCAACGTCAGCCAGGGCACCCCGCTCGGCGTGCAGGCCAAGGCGTTCATGGACCGCGGCGACCTGGTGCCGGACGACGTGACCATCGCCATGGTGTGCGACCGGCTCCAGGAGAAGGACGCGGTCGAGGGGTTCCTGCTCGACGGGTTCCCACGCACGGTGCCGCAGGCCGAGGTCCTCGACGACATCCTGCGCGACACTGCCGACACCAAGCTCGACGTCGTGCTCGAGCTGGTCGTGGAGAACGACGAGGTGATCCGGCGGCTGTCCGGCCGCCGGACCTGCCGGACGTGCAACCACATCTGGCACGTCGACTTCGACCCGCCGCAGGTCCAGGGCGTCTGCGACCTGGACAGCGGTGAGCTCTACCAGCGCGAGGACGACAAGGCCGAGACGGTCGCCAACCGGCTCGAGGTCTACGCCGAGTCCACCGCGCCGCTGGTGGCCTACTACGCCGACCACGGGGTCCTGGTCGGCATCGACGCGACCGGGCCGGTCGACGACGTGACCCAGCGCGCGATCGACGCGCTGCGCCCGTTCATGGACGACGCCGGCCTGGCGGCCGGCGCAGGGTGAGTCGCGGGACCCGCCGTCCGCGCGGCGTCACGGTCAAGACCCCGGCGCAGGTGGACCAGATGCGGTTGGCCGGTCTCGTGGTGGCCCGGGCGCTCGAGCTGGTCGCCTCGGCGGTGCGTCCCGGCGTGACCACCGGCGAGCTCGACCGGATCGCCGAGGCGAGCATCCGGGGTGAGGGCGCGGTGCCGAGCTTCCTGGGCTACCACGGCTTCCCGGGATCGATCTGCGCCTCCGTCGGCGCCGAGGTCGTCCACGGGATCCCGTCGGGCGACCGGGTCCTGCGCGAGGGCGAGCTGATCAGCGTCGACTGCGGCGGAATCCTCGACGGCTGGCACGGTGACGCCGCGGTCACCGTGCCGGTGGGGGAGTGCGCCCCCGAGCTGCTGGCGCTGTCGGACGTGACGCGGGCATCGCTCTGGGCCGGCATCGCCGCGGTGCGCCCCGGCGGCCGGCTGTCCGACGTCGGCCACGCGATCGAGCAGGTGGTGCGTCCGCACGGGTACGGCCTGCTCGAGGACTACACCGGCCACGGCATCGGCCGGGCCATGCACGAGCCCCCGTTCGTCCCCAACCTGGCGCCGGACGGCCCCGGTCGCGGCATGGTGCTCGACGCGGGCATCGTGCTGGCCGTCGAGCCGATGGCCACGCTGGGCACCGCCGAGGTCGAGGAGCTCGAGGACGGCTGGACCGTGGTCACGACCGACGGCCGGCAGTCCGCCCATTGGGAGCACACCGTGGCCGTGACGCCGCAGGGCCCGTGGGTGCTCACCGCCCTCGACGGTGGTGCCGCCGAGCTGGGCCAGGCGCCGCGGCGCGAGCCCGTACGCGCCTAGCCCCTCGCCCAGGCCTCGGTCTCCCGGGCCGGGATTGGACCGCAGGCCAGGTCCGACGTAGACTTGGCGATCGGACTGCGTTCCGACACGACGCCCTGCCTGCGTTCTCCTCCGGGAGACGCCCAGTGGCGTGCGATCAGCACCAGCCCGCACCAAGAGAACGTGCACCACATCCTGCACGGACACGACGACGGAACGCGGAGGACATGCCGAAGAAGGACGGGGCCATCGAGATCGAGGGTCGCGTGGTCGAGCCTCTGCCCAACGCGATGTTCCGCGTTGAGCTGGAGAACGGCCACAAGGTCCTTGCTCACATCAGCGGCAAGATGCGGCAGCACTACATCCGCATCCTGCCGGAAGACCGTGTCGTCGTGGAGCTCTCGCCCTACGACCTCACCCGTGGGCGCATCGTCTACCGCTACAAGTGAGTCCCGACCGCGCCTGACCTGCCTCCGGGTGGGACGGGTGCACGAACCAGGAACGAGATCCGTGAAGGTCAAGCCGAGCGTCAAGCCGATCTGCGACAAGTGCAAGGTCATCCGTCGCAACGGCCGCGTCATGGTCATCTGCAGCTCCACCGCTCGCCACAAGCAGCGGCAGGGCTAGAGCACCAGCGCACCACCCAGCGCGCACACCCTCCCCCCTCGGGGGGAGGGCACCCCCGGTCGGAGGCCGGGGCCCTTCCTGGGCAGGAAGGGACGTGCAGCGCCCATGACCTCCGCAAGCGAAAGGTAGTAGCCCCGCATGGCACGTCTTGCCGGCGTCGACCTCCCCCGCGAGAAGCGGCTCGAGATCGCGCTCACGTACATCTTCGGCATCGGCCGAACCCGGGCTCAGAAGACCCTTGCGGAGACCGGCGTCAGCCCGGACGTCCGCGTCAAGGACCTGAGCGACGACGACCTGGTCAAGCTCCGCGACTGGATCGACGCCAACTACAAGGTGGAGGGCGACCTTCGGCGCGAGGTCGCGAGCGACATCCGCCGCAAGATCGAGATCGGCTGCTACCAGGGCATCCGCCACCGCCGCGGCCTGCCCGTGCACGGCCAGCGCACGCACACCAACGCCCGGACCCGCAAGGGCCCGAAGAAGACCGTCGCGGGCAAGAAGAAGCCGAAGAAGTAGTGGCGGCTGTGTCCACGTCAGCGCAGCACGCCACCGACCACCTCAGCCTGGAGAAGTAGATGCCCCCCAAGACTCGCACCGGCGCCGGTGTCAAGAAGGTCCGGCGCAAGGAGAAGAAGAACATCGCCCACGGGCAGGCCCACATCAAGTCGACGTTCAACAACACGATCGTCTCGATCACGGACCCCCAGGGCAACGTCATCAGCTGGGCCTCTGCCGGCCACGTCGGCTTCAAGGGCTCCCGCAAGTCCACGCCGTTCGCGGCGCAGATGGCCGCCGAGAACTGCGCCCGCAAGGCGCAGGAGCACGGCATGAAGAAGGTCGACGTCTTCGTGAAGGGTCCCGGCTCCGGCCGCGAGACCGCGATCCGCTCCCTCCAGGCCGCCGGCCTCGAGGTCGGCGCGATCCAGGACGTCACCCCGGTGCCGCACAACGGCTGCCGCCCGCCCAAGCGCCGTCGCGTCTGAGACCAGGAGAACCCCGAACATGGCCCGCTACACCGGTGCAGACTGCCGCCGCTGCCGTCGCGAGAAGATGAAGCTGTTCCTCAAGGGCAGCAAGTGCGAGTCCCCGAAGTGCCCGATCGAGATCCGCCCGTACCCGCCGGGTGAGCACGGTCGCGGTCGCACCAAGGACTCCGAGTACCTCCTGCAGAAGCGGGAGAAGCAGAAGTGCGCCCGCATCTACGGCGTCCTCGAGAAGCAGTTCCGCGGCTACTACGAGGAGGCGAACAAGAAGTCCGGCAAGACCGGTGAGAACCTCCTGATCATCCTCGAGAGCCGTCTCGACAACGTCGTCTACCGCGCTGCCTTCGCGACCTCCCGTGACCACGCCCGGCAGGCCGTGCGCCACGGCCACGTCCTGGTCAACGGCAAGAAGGTCGACATCCCGTCGTACCGCGTGTCGGCCAGCGACATCGTCGAGATCCGTCCGAAGAGCCGCGAGCTGACTCCGTACGTCATCGCTCGCGAGACCGCCGGTGACCGCACCTCCCCGGCCTGGATGGAGGTCATCTCCAGCCAGATGCGCGTGCTCGTGCACAACCTCCCGGCCCGCCAGGTGATCGACACCCCGGTCCAGGAGCAGCTGATCGTCGAGCTCTACAGCAAGTAGCCGGTCGCGACCGGGATGCCCGCAACGGCATCCCGGTCGCTGCGGCACGTCCGCACCACTGCACGTCCCCGTACGACAGCACCGGACTCGCCACCCCGTGCACCCCTCGCGAGGTCATATGGCGGACCTCGCGGAACGTCCTGAGAGGACACCCACGTGCTCATTGCACAGCGCCCGACCCTGACCGAGGAGCCTGTCTCCGAGAACCGCTCGCGCTTCGTCCTCGAACCGCTCGAGCCTGGTTTCGGCTACACCCTAGGCAACTCGCTCCGCCGCACACTCCTGTCATCGATCCCCGGTGCTGCCGTCACCAGCATCCGCATCGACGGCGTCCTGCACGAGTTCACCACCGTCCCCGGCGTCAAGGAGGACGTGACCGACCTGATCCTGAACCTCAAGGAGCTGGTCGTGTCCTCCGAGAGCGACGAGCCGGTCGTGATGTACCTGCGCAAGCAGGGCCCCGGCCCGGTCACCGCCGCCGACATCGCGCCCCCCGCGGGCGTCGAGATCCACAGCCCGGACCTGCACCTGGCGACCCTGAACGGCAAGGGTCGGCTCGAGATCGAGCTGACCGTCGAGCGCGGCCGCGGCTACGTCTCGTCGATCCAGAACAAGCAGGCGGGTCAGGAGATCGGCCGCATCCCGGTCGACTCCATCTACTCGCCGGTCCTGAAGGTCACCTACAAGGTCGAGGCCACCCGCGTCGAGCAGCGAACCGACTTCGACCGCCTCATCCTGGACGTGGAGACCAAGCCCGGCATGACCCCGCGTGACGCGGTGGCCAGCGCCGGCAAGACCCTCGTCGGCTTGTTCGGCCTGGCACAGGAGCTCAACGACGAGGCCGAGGGGATCGACATCGGCCCGTCGCCGACCGACGCGGCCCTGGCCGCCGACCTCGCGCTGCCGATCGAGGAGATGGACCTGACGGTCCGGTCGTACAACTGCCTCAAGCGCGAGGGCATCCACTCGGTCGGCGAGCTCGTCTCCCGCTCCGAGGCTGACCTGCTCGACATCCGCAACTTCGGCGCGAAGTCGATCGACGAGGTCAAGGTCAAGCTCCACTCGATGGGCCTGGCGCTCAAGGACAGCCCCCCCGGGTTCGACCCGAGCCAGATCGTCAGCACGTACGGCACGGACGAGTTCGGTGCGCCGGACTTCTCCGACGGCGAGCCCGAGGCAGCCGACAACGGCGACGCCGGCTTCGCCGAGACCGAGCAGCTCTAGGCCCGACCCCGCCGCGTCCCCGGACGCGGCGGGGAGCACGACAGCACCGCCGCACGACAGCACCGCAGAAGGCAGGGCCCCCGCGACCGCGGCGGCGCCCCCACGGACCGCCGGCCCCCGGTGTCCCGCACCTGATGGAGGAACGATGCCGACACCCGCCAAGGGTCCGCGCATGGGTGGAAGCCCCGCGCACGAGCGCCTCATGCTCGCCAACCTGGCCACCTCGCTGTTCGAGCACGGCCGGATCACGACCACCGAGGCGAAGGCCAAGCGCCTGCGCCCGTACGCCGAGCACCTGATCACCTTCGGCAAGCGGGGCGACCTGCATGCCCGTCGCCAGGTGCTCAAGCGCCTGCGGGACAAGAGCGTCGTCCACACCCTGTTCGCCGAGATCGGCCCGCGCTACGCCGACCGGCCCGGTGGCTACACCCGCATCCTGAAGCTCGGCAACCGCAAGGGCGACAACGCGCCGATGGCCATCATCGAGCTGGTCGAGGCCCTGACGGTCAGCCAGCAGGCCGTCGGCGAGGCCGAGCGCGCCCGCGGCACCCGCACCGCCCCGAAGAAGGCCCCGACCGGCGCGACGCGCGAGTCGGCCGAGGCGCTGAAGGACCAGAGCCCGACGGCTGCCGCCGTGGCCGCCGGCGCGACCGCCGAGGACACCACGGTCGAGGACACCACGGTCGAGGACACCACGGCGGACGCCGGCGTCGCGTCGGTCGACAGCCCGGACTCGCCTGACAGCCCCGACTCCGCCGATTCGCCGGACGAGGTCGTCGCCGAGACTGAGGCGCCCGCGGCCGAGGACGAGTCCAAGTAGTCACCGCAGCTCCCGACGAGCCCGTCCACCCCCCGCGGGTGGGCGGGCTCGCTCGCGTCCCGGACGCGGTCGAGCGGGCCCGCGACGCCGCCCCGGGGGACGGGCTCGTCCGGGTGCGGCTCGACCTCGTCTACGACGGGACCGACTTCGCCGGCTGGGCCCAGCAGCCCGACCGCCGGACCGTGCAGGGCGTCGTCCAGGACGCCCTCGGGGTGCTGCTGCGCGCAGATCCGCCCCGACTGCAGGTGGCCGGTCGTACCGATGCCGGGGTGCACGCCCGCGGCCAGGTGGCCCACGCCGACCTGCCCCCCGTGGCGGCCGGCGACCGCCTGCTGCTGCGCCGGCTCAACGGGCTGCTGCCGCCCGACGTCCGCGTCCGACGCGTCACTCCGGCGCCGGAGGGCTTCGACGCCCGCTTCTCTGCCCTGGCCCGGACCTACCGCTATCGCGTCGCCGACGGGCCTGAGGCGGTGGACCCGCTGCGGCGCCACGACGTCCTGACCTGGCCCCGACCGCTGGACCTCGAGGCGCTCGGGGCGGCCTGCGCGACGTTGCTGGGGGAGCACGACTTCGCGGCGTTCTGCAAGCGGCGCGAGGGCGCGACCACGATCCGGCGGCTGCTCGAACTCGGCTGGGAGCGGGATCCCCACGGGCTGCTGGTGATGACGGTCCGGGCCGACGCGTTCTGCCACTCGATGGTGCGCTCGCTCGTGGGCGCGATGCTGGCCGTGGGGGAGGGTCGTCGTACGCCCGACTGGCCGGGCTCGCTGCTGGACCGGACCGGCCGTTGCAATGCGGTCGCGGTCGCCCCGCCGCACGGCCTGGTGCTCGAGCACGTGGCCTACCCGCCCGACGACGAGCTGCTTGCGCGGCAGGCGGTGACCCGCAACCTGCGCGGGGCAGCGAGCAACGCGCCGCCCCCGCCTCCTGAACCCCCGTCCTGAGCGGACCCGCCCCCCGCACCACCCGCCCCCCGCACCACCTGCGCCGCGATCTTCCCCTCGTACGGTCTGCAGTGCGTGTCGCGCGGGCAGGAGGGGAAGATCGCGGGCCAGTCGCCTGCCGCGTGAACTCGGTGGCCTGGCGGGCGGCCTGGCCCCGACACTGGGGGCATGGGTTACGTCGACGTCCAGAAGCTCTCCTGCGTCCTGCCGGACGGGCGGGTGCTGTTCGACGACGTCAGCTTCCGGGTCGGCGACGGCGTCAAGAGCGCGCTCGTCGGCGCCAACGGCACCGGCAAGACCACCCTGCTGCGCATGATCGCCGGCGACCTGGCGCCGGCGTCCGGTCAGGTGGCGCGCACCGGCGGGCTCGGGGTCATGCGCCAGTTCATCGGCTCGATCCGCGACGACTCGACCGTGCGGGACCTGCTGGTCGGCCTGGCCCAGCCGGGCGTCCGCGACGCCGGGCTCGCGCTCGAGGCGGCCGAGCTCGCGATGATGGAAGAGGACACCGAGAAGACCCAGATGCGCTACGCCACAGCGCTGTCGGACTGGGGCGACGCCCACGGCTACGACGCCGAGGTGATGTGGGACGTGTGCGCCATGGCGGCGCTGGGGGTGCCGTACGACAAGGCGCAGTTCCGCGCGCTGTCCTCCCTGTCCGGCGGCGAGCAGAAGCGGCTGGCGCTCGAGGCCCTGCTGCGCGGCCCGGACGAGGTGCTGCTGCTCGACGAGCCCGACAACTACCTCGACGTGCCGGGCAAGCGCTGGCTCGAGGGTGCGTTGGCCGAGACGCCGAAGACCGTGCTGTTCGTCAGCCACGACCGCGAGCTGCTCGCCCGTACGGCCAGCCGCGTCGTCACCGTCGAGGCCCACGGGACGTGGGTGCACGGTGGTGGCTTCTCGACCTACGCTGCCGCCCGCCAGGCCCGCCGGGACCGGCTCGACGAGCTGCACAAGCGGTGGGAGGAGGAGCGGGAGCGGCTGCGCCAGCTGGTCATCACCCTGCGCGTGCAGGCCAAGGTCAGCCACGCGATGGCGCCCAAGCTGGCCGCGATGGAGACCCGGCTGGCGAAGTTCCTGGAGGCCGGGCCGCCTCCGGAGCAGGTGGTGGACCAGAAGGTGGAGATGCGGCTGCGCGGAGGTCGTACGGGCGTGCGCGCGCTCACCTGCACCGGGCTCGAGCTCACCGGGCTGATGCAGCCGTTCGACCTCGAGGTCTTCTACGGCGAGCGGCTCGCGGTGCTCGGCTCCAACGGCAGCGGCAAGTCGCACTTCCTGCGGCTGCTGGCCGGCCAGCCGGTCGCCCACACCGGCGCGTGGATGCTGGGCGCGCGGGTCGAGCC
>Ga0335397_10002913_pt1 | contig 23186 bp, 19 predicted proteins | sample MAT04_FD_205740 | JGI IMG/M metagenome (GOLD analysis project Ga0335397, IMG submission 205740) | Freshwater microbial communities from Lake Fryxell liftoff mats and glacier meltwater in Antarctica - MAT-04 (spades assembly) (version 2) ... | reverse complement strand
CGTGACAACCAGTTCACGGTCGAAGGCACTCACCACCATCGACGCGTCGATTGGCCGGGAGCGCCGATCGAGGCGGTCGCAGCGCTCGATCAGCCAGGCGAGCTGCAGCGGACACGTTCGGTGTATCTCGAGAGTGAGACGGAGGGGCTCGCCGCCAGGATGGATCTGGTCGAGGTGAAGGACGGCGAGGTGATTCAGCGACGCCCGAGGTCGAACGGCGTGCGCCTGTCGGGGCCGACGCGGCAGGCGCGCGCGGCGCCTACGTCGAACAACGACCGCCGCCGTCGCGGGCAGAGGTCGGGCTGGTCGGCCGCCGGACATCGACTTGACCGCACAAATCGTGGCCGGCATCTCAATGCTTGAACGGCCGGAAAGGGGAGTCGACGATGCCCAGAGGGTGGGCCTGGCCGGTCGGATCACGTTCGCCGAGACCTACGCGCCGAGCGCTGCGCTCAAGCAGAAGACGACCTTCGCGCCGGGCGAGTCGTTCGCGTCTGACGTCGTTTTCGTGACCTATCACGCGGGCGACTACTTCGCGCCGCTCGATCGATACACCCGGCTCCTCGATCGCGTCAGCGGCCGGCACATCCAGAACGCGGACGCGCGCGCCCCCGCGTTCGCGCGCGGCGGATACTGGAAGACCTGGGGTCTCGACCCGACGGAATCGGGGAACTTCACCAAGCAGCAGGTGCGGCAGATCGCCACCCAGCTCCCTGCCCTCGGCATCCATTGGTTCTGGCTCGACTGGGGCTGGTTCACCGCCGAGGGCAACTGGGATCCCAACCCGGACGTGTTCACCGACGAGAACGATCTGCGCGCGTTCATCGCCGAGCTGAAGGCGTCGGGGTTCCACGTCGGGCTGTGGTTCCAGCCGCTGCAGCTCGATCCCACCGACCAAGTCGTCAACGACTCGCTCCTGCCATACAGCGTCAAGAACGAGGATGGGTCCGAGTACCGCGATGACGATGACCTCGCGCTGGCCGATCCGAGCCTCGGCCCGGTCCAGACCTACGTCGACGCGCAGCTCGCGCGCTTCGCCGACCTCGGCATCGAGCACATCTACCTCGACTCGCAGGTCGCGCAGCTCGCGATACCCCCGGATTTCGCGCTCGCCGCACCGCTCGCCTCGCACGAGGCCTTGCCCGGCGTGTACGACCGCATGCGCGCGTTCGGCAAGCAGCACGGCATGGTGATCGAGATCTGCCCCGACGGGCGCTCGCAGTCGATCCTCGACGTGCCCCAGGATGTGAACAACATCGGTGATCCAAAGAACGATCGACAGCTGCGCGCCGAGTTCAAGTCGCTCAAGGCGATCCTCGGCCCGCGCGCGATCGTGGGCGCGTACGTGGATCCCTTTCCCGAGCTGCGTACGAAGGTCCGCCTCGACCGCGCGTGCCGCCAGTTGGCGACGACCCGCGAGAAGCTCTCGACCATCGCGACCGACGTCGGCTTTGCGTCCGCGAGCCGCTTCACTATCTGGTTCGGCCGTTGCCTTGGCGTGCGACCGAGCGAGTTCCGCAGCCTCGCGGCCCAGCGTAAACTCGACGGGTGACACCTGACCGCCGCTTCTCCTCGCCAGCCAGGCCCGACGTCCGTCAGCGCACCATCGCTGACTCTCAGCGGCTGAGACAGGTACCAAACCCATCCTGGGCCTCGGCACCACCAATCCCCGAGAAGCCGACCAACGACTGATACCAGCGCTGGGTCTGGCGGATCCCCAGGATGGGTTGCGGTGCGCCGAAGCCGGCGGCGTGCCCGCGGATCACATCGACGACGCCCGCGCGCACGACGCTCCCGACGAGGTCGCCGGGCGCGCCCACCGCGAGGTCGGAGTAGCCGTCGCCGTCGAAGTCGCCGGCCGCGAGTGAGGCGCCGAAGCGGTCGCCCGGCGCCGCGACCGTCCAGTTGGTGAAGTCCTGGTCGAGGCCCGTGGCGCTGTCATCAGCGAAGCGCACGACCACCTGGCCGCGCGACTCCAGGCGGCCCGGAGCGCCGATCGCGAGGTCGTCGACGCCATCGCCATCGAAGTCGCCGACCGCGAGCGCGCTGCCAAGAGCATCTCCGGGGGTGGCGATGCTCGTCGCGACAAGATCAGAAATAATAATCGATGTGCCAGCGGGAACGAGGCCTACCCCGCTGACCCCGAAGAAGCGCGCGACGCTGCCAGCACCGGACGCGGCACCGACGGCGCCGACCGCGAGGTCGTCGCTGCCATCGCCGTCGAAGTCGCCCGCGACCAGGCTCGCGCCGAAGTGCAGGTCGGCGGTCAGCGCCAGGCCGGCCTGCTCGGGCAACAGCACGGTGCGCTCGTCGCCAGGCACCAGGCCCAGCGCGCTGCCATAGCAGATGAGCACGCGCCCGACGTTGGCGACCAACGCGTCCTCGTTCGGCACCCCGATCGCGAGGTCCTGATAGCCGTCACCATCGAAGTCGCCGACCGCGAGCACCGCGCCGAAGTCGTCACCGGCGGCATCTTCGGTGAGGTCGCCACCTTCCGTCTGGTCGAGTAGCGGGCCCGCGACGAGGTTGCCGGGGCCGCCTTCGAAGAGGCGCACGGCCCCGCCGCGGTCGCCCGGGATCCCAACCGCGAGGTCGCCGTCGCCGTCGGCGTCGAAGTCGCCAATGGCGAGCGCGGCGCCAAAACGCTGGTCGACTGCGGCAGCGTCGAACGCGAGGTCGAGTGACTCGGCGGTCGGCAAGAGACCCGTGGTCGAGCCGCGCATGACGGCCGCGCGTCCGGTGCCGGCGTGGTTGCTGTAGCGCTCACCAGGGATCCCGACCACCAGGTCGTCGTGGCCATCACCATCGAGATCGCCGTGCGCCAGCGCTGCCCCGAAGAGGTCGCCCGACTCGCTGGTGCCCGACAGTGATGCCTGCGTCCAGGCCCCATTGCCCAAGGTGTGCAGGCCGACGTTGGTGCCGAGCAGGACCTGCACGAGGCCGTCGTCGCTGCCCGCGGTGTCCTCCTTCGGGATCCCGATCGCGAGGTCGGCATAGCCGTCGCGGTCGAAGTCGGCGTCGCGATCATCGAGCGCGTTGGGCGTTGGGAACGTGAGGTCGCTGCGTTGGAAGGTGAGGCTGCGCTGGGCGGCACCAGCGGCGTCGTGGATGACCACGTCGATCTCCGGATCGGCGAGCGTGGTGTCGACCGCGAGCGTGACGAAGCTCTGGGCGCCGCCGGTGTCGGCACCAAAGCAGCTCGAGACGGGCGTGCCGCTGGGGCCAATCTGCTCGAAGAGCTCGTTGGTCGCGGGGCAGCCGCGAACTGTCGTCGCGAGGCCGGAGCTGACGATGTGCGGGATCGGATAGCCGCCGTCGGCACCAGGCAGGATCTTGATCTCCGAGCGATGGGAGTCGCCCGAGATGAGCACGACCCCGTCGATGTGCGCGCTGACGAGATACGCGAACAGCGCGTTGCGCTCGGCCGACCAGCCCGACCACGAGTCGCCGACCGACTCGCTGCTCCAGTCGCTGCCGTCCACCACCACCTTGAAGGTCGCGCTGGATTGGGCCAGCGCATCGTAGAGCCACAAGCGCTGCGCGTCGCCGAGCATGGTCGTGTGATCGATGTCGCGAAAGTAGCGGCCATCGACCAGGAAGACGTCGACGTCACCCCACGCAAACTTCGAATAGATGCCGGCATTTGCGGCCCCATAGGAGCCGTTTGGCCAGTACTCGATGAACACCTGGCGGGCCCATATCCGGTTGGGATCGGGCACCCCGAACGACACGCCGTAGGAGTTGTCGTGCAAGAAATCGTGGTCGTCCCAGACCGCCCACACCGGCGTGTGCACGAAGAAGTCGGCGCGCGCGTCGCGGCCGTAGTCGGCGCGCACGAGCGGTGGCTTCGCGGCCCAGCTGAACGTGCGCTGGAGGCCCTCGCGATAGTAGGCGCGGGCGCCCGCGGGGTTGGTGATAGACCCATTCGAGTTGGGGTCGAAGTAGACGTTGTCACCGACGAACAGGAAGAAGTCGGGGCTCAGCGCTTCGAGCCCGTTGAACGCGGGCTGGGTCGGGACCTTGTCGGTGTCGGCGCGCGCGCATGAGCCGGCCGCGAACATGAACACGCTCGGCATGCCGACGGTGGGGGCCGTGCGCAGGTGATTGGCCGGTGCGCCGAGCGGCGGGTAGCGGCGGCCGGCGACATCGAGGTCGTAGTAGTACGTGGTCGCGGGGGCCAGCCCGCCGACATCGAAGGTGTAGGTGAAGTCGTGGGCCGCGGTCGGGACCCCGGTCGCGACCGGTTCCGATGCGCGCATCGCGGCCTCGCTGGTGCCGATGCGTAGGGCGACCGGACGACCACTGTCGGTGCGGAGCCAGACGCGCGTGCCGTGAGCGGACGTCGCGCCGACGACCGGCCCGTGCGTGAGGACGCCGTCCCAGCAGGTCTCGCACTCGATGACGGGGGCCGTAATCCAGTCGGCCGTCGCGTCGAGCCCGCTGGTCCCGAGCACCGCATCGGTCATCGCGCAGTGCACCGTCTCGCCGTCGATGGCGACCTGCACACAGGCGAGCGCCCAGCGGTCGGGATGTGGGAAGCGGATCTCGACCCGGTCGATGTCGGTTGTGCGAAGGCCGCCACCGGGCACATGCCAGACATCGACCGAGCGCGTGTCGCGGTCGTTCCAGTTGTTGGCGCTGCCGGGAGACACACAGTGCGAGCCCAGGCAGTAGAAGATGCCAGCCGCGTCATCGACGCTGCCGTCCGCGCCCGTGCGAATGGTCCAGGTCACCGTCTCGACGAGCGGCCCAGGCGGGACGTCGGGGCCGCTGTCGAGCGGTGCGGTGTCGACCGGAGGCGTGGTGTCGACCGGTGGCTCGGTGTCGACCGGCGTCGTGGTGTCGACCGGCGGCGCGGTGTCGACCGGGGGCTCGGTGTCGACCGGCGTCGTGGTGTCGACCGGCGGCGCGGTGTCGACCGGCGTCGTGTCGGGTGCCGTGTCGACCGGCGTCGTGTCCGGCACGACCGTGTCCAGCGTCACCTCGGGCGCCGTGTCGGGCACCGCCGTATCGATGCGAGTCGTTTCGACGACGGCGGTATCTGGCTCGACCGTGTCGACTGCGAGCGTCGTGTCGGGCGCCACCGTGTCGACCCCGGTGTCAGGCGCCGCTGTGTCGACCGCGAGCAGGGTATCGGCCTCGCTGGTATCGATCTCGGCGGCGACTTCGACCGTGTCCGCTAACTCCGTGTCGACCTCGAGGACGCCGTCGGGCTCGCTGACTTCGACCTCTGACTCGGCGAGATCGCTCGCGACATCGCCAGCGAGCACATCGATACTCGCGCCATCGGCGTCCGCAGCAGCGCCATCGGCGATATCACTCGCATCTTCGACATCTTGCGCATCGACCCCAGCCGTGACGTCGACGACCGACGTGTCGATATCGCCCCGCGAGTCGCCCGCAACATCGGCTGCGGCGTCCACGTCATCTGCACCTTCGGCATCTGCAGCCACATCATTCGCATCCGGCGAGCCATCGACCGCGAGGTCCAGCACTCGCCGCGCGCCAGTGACTTCGGACCCACCACACGCGAGCAGCAGCGCGCATGCGATGCCGACCATGACCCACGATCTTCCCCACTTCACCGCGCGAGCATACGCGCCTTCGCCGCTCAGCACACTGTCTGCGTCGGCGGGTGGGTCGCCCAGCGAGCACGGACTCAGGGCACCACCTCGGCCCGCCATCGCGCTCGGTGCTGGCTTCGGCCGGGCAGCTGTGTCAAACCGCGTCGCGATGCGAGCAGCCGCTATCAACGTCGACATCGACTCCCTCCACCTCTACTACCGGATCCACGGGCTCGACGAAGCGTCGGCCACCAACGCGGTCTGGGAACGCGGGGTCGTGCGCTTTGCGGAGCTCTTCGATGAGCTCGGCATCAGCGCGACCTTCTTCGTGGTCGCCTCGGATCTCGAGCGCTGGCCGGTCGCCGCCGCCATCGCCAAGGACCTCGTGCGCGCCGGACACGAGCTCGCGAGCCACTCGCTTACGCACCCGTACGACCTCGTACGGCAACACGACAAAGCCCTGCGTGCCGAGCTCGAAGAGTCGCGCGACATCCTCTCCGAGGTTCGCGGCACGCCGGTCACCGGCTTCCGTGCCCCCGGCTACACGATGACCCCGCGCGTCCTGACGCTGTTGCGCGAGGCCGGCTACAGCTACGACAGCTCGATCTTCCCGAGCCCGCCCTACTACTTCGCCAAGCTCGCCGTGCTCGCGTCGATGGCGCTCCGCGGCAAGAAGAGCCACTCGATCGTCGGCCCGCCATCGGTGATGTGGGAAGACCGCATGCCGTCCATCCGCGATGGCATCATCGAGCTGCCGGTCACCGTCCTGCCCATCGTGCGCGCGCCCTTCATCGGCACGACCGTGCTCATGATGAAGCAGCGCGGCTATTCGCTCGTGCGCAAGGTGCTCGGCGCGGTGCCGTTCGTGAACCTCGAGCTGCACGGCATCGACCTCTGCGACCTGGCCCTCGACGGCATCGACCCGGTGCTCTTGAAGCAGCCCGACCTGCGCGTGCCGGTCGCCGAGAAGCTCGCCATCTTGCGCGAAGTGTTCACCGATCTGCGCGACCGCTGGGGCGTCGACACGCTCGAGCGCCTCGCTCCGCGCCTTGTGAACGGCCAAGTATGAAGCCGTCCCGCGGCCCCGCCGGATCGTCGAGCCACGAGGCGAAGACCCGCCTCCCGCGCGGCGCCGAGAAGCGCGCCCGTAAGGAGCGCAAGGGCCTCGACCAGGACGCCTGGCGCGACACGCTGCTCGCGTCCGAGCGCGGCACCATCTTCAAAGACGCGCCGCTCCGCATCGCGCTCTGCTACCCGCTGCCCTACCACGCGGCGATGAGTTCGCTCGGCTACCAGGTGATCTATCGCCTGATGAACGAGCGCTCCGGGATCTGCTGCGAGCGCGTCGTGCTGCCCGACGACGTGAAGAGCTGGCGCGACCGCGGCCTGCAGCCGGTGTCGCTCGAGTCGGGGCGACCGCTCGCCGAGTTCGACCTCATCGCGGTGTCGATAACCTGGGACCTCGACCTACTCGGGCTGTTCGACCTGTTCGACCTGGCCGGCATCCAGATCCGCCGCGACAAGCGCACCGGCTGGGACCCGGCGGTCCTCATCGGCGGGCCCATTACCGCGTCGAATCCCTTGCCGCTGGCGGACTTCATCGACTTCGCGGTGATCGGCGACGGCGAGCTCGCGGTGCCCTCGATCCTCGACGCACTCGAGGACGCGAGAGATCGCGACGACCTCTTCGACCGGCTCGGCACGACCAGCGGCGTGTGGATCCCCGAGCGCGACGGCGACAAGGTCCCACCGACCCAGAAGGTGACCGCCAACCTGCCCGCCTACGGGCAAATCGTGACGCCGCTGTCCGAGCTCTCGAACATGTTCCTCGTCGAGGCAAGCCGCGGCTGTCCTCGCTTCTGCAAGTTCTGCCTGGTGCGCTCGCCCGAGTCCCCGATGCGCGAGAACGAGCTCGAGCGGGTGATGGCCAGGATCCCCGAGTGGGCGCCGCGCGTGGGCTTCGTCGGGGCCGCCGTCAGCGAATGGACCCACATCCGCGAGGCCCTCCGTCGCATCACCGACCAGGGCAAAGGCGTCGGCATCTCGAGCCTGCGCGCCGACCGCCTCGACGACGAGCTGGTCGGGTTGTTGGCCAAGGGCGGCATGCGCTCGATGACGGTCGCCTCCGACGCCCCGTCCCAGCGCCAGCGCAACAAGATGGCCAAGGGCATCAAGACCGAGCACCTCTTGAACGCCGCCCACCTCGCCAAAGCCCACGGCATGCTCAAGCTGAAGCTCTACGTGATCGTAGGTCTACCTGGCGAGACGACCGACGACATCGACGAGCTGATCGCCTTCTCGCGCGAATTTGCCACGATATTGCCAATGACACTCGGCGTCTCGCCGCTCGTGCCGAAGCTGCACACGCCGCTCGGCGACGCTCCCTTCGCCGGCATCGAGTCGATCGACCAGACCCTCGACAGGCTGCGCAAAGGCCTCGAAGGCACTGCCGAAATCCGCTCGACCTCGGCTAGGTGGGCGTGGGTCGAGTACCGCATGTCGCAAGGCGGCGCCGAAGCCGGGCGCGCGGCCCACGAAGCCTGGCAGGCCGGCGGCGATTTCCGCGCCTGGGAGCGGGCGTTTATCGGTATGCCCGAGCGCATCGCCCTGACCGCGGCCCGCCTCCACAACCTGTTCCCCGCCGCCGGCATGAAATAGCGAGCAGAGTTGCGGTGACCGCACGCTCACGTGGCCTCGAGCAGCGACTTCAGTCGGGCCAGGTCCTTGTTGTTCGCGCGGCGCAAGGCTGCAGCCATGAACGGACTCAGGAGCTTGGAGAAGCCGCACGGCGCTCCCGATTGCGCAAAGTCATGCGTCTAAAGTCCTCGGCGGTCGCGACCTCGACCCTGCGCAGACTTCTTAAAGCGCCGCGCCACTGTCGATCGACCGTCTGGCCCACTTTCGAAAGCGCGGGACGACTACCGACCCACCATGCAGGGCGTTTCGTAGGTGCTTGGGCGGTCGGTCAGCGACTACTCGTGGCTTTGATAAAGCCCAAACACGGTCGGTCAGCGACCGCCCGTGGCTTTGAGAAGTGAGCTGACGGTCGATCGGCGACCGCCCGTGGCTTTGAGAAGTGAGCTGACGGTCGATCGGCGACCGCTCGAGGCTTTGAGAAGTGAGCTGACGGTCGATCGGCGACCGCTCGTGGCTTTGAGAAGTGAGCTGACGGTCGATCGGCGACCGCTCGCGGCTTTGAGAAGTGACCTCATGGTCGACTGGTAGCCGCCTGACCAGTTTGGAAGTTTGTTGCTGGCGGGGGATCTGGTGGTCAGTTGCAGCCGTCGAGCGAGGGGTTGGGATGGGGGCCGAGGTCGGCCCACTCGAGCGGACCATCGTCGAGACCGAAGCGTTGGTTGGTGTAGGACTCGATATCGATGAGGGCGGCGGCGCTGCCGCGGTTCTGGCCGCAGCAGCCGTCGCAGTCGCTGTCGGCGCAGGTGTCGAGGGCGGTCACGACCAGGGTCTTGGCACCCGCGCGCAGGCACAGGTCGTGGAGGCCGAGGTTTCCGAGCGGGAAGACCGCGACGATATCGTGGTCGCGCACCCACGCCTCGGGCATCGTGTTGGCACATTCGGAGAATTGGCCCTGATATTCGCAGCCGCTGAACTCGATGCACTCCTCGCTGCCCGGCGTGGGGTACGAGGTGTAGGTTGTCTTGTTGCCGCTATGCCAGACCAGACCGGGAGCGTCGCAGGTCGCGTTGCTCGTGTCGGTCGCAGTTGTCACGTCGACCGCGTCGATGGCTCTGGACGGTTTGTTGTCGGTGCCGCAGGCGGAGCTCGTGAGGAACAGCGTGAGAAGGAGGGTGCGATGCATGCGGCGAGTCTAGTCGATGCTGGCCGGCTGGGTTAGATCGATATCGTCGAACGACCGTAGCTCGTTGGTCCGCTCTGGAGAGGTTGCCATGCTCGCACTATTCATCGCGCTCGCGTTTGCCCACCCCAGCCCGCCTGGTCAGACCGCTGGGGCGGAGTGCAAGTCCGCCTTCGGCAAGACCGTCTGCGGCTATGGCTGCATTGCCGCGTATGGCGAGGTCCGCTGCGCCAAGACGCCTGAAGGGCGGTGCCAGGCGGCCTACGGCGAGGTCACCTGCTGGGATCCGGCAGACGACCGACCGCCAATGCGGCGACCCACCCGCCCTGAAGAGGAAGAGCCGGGCAACGGCGCGACCTGCGAGAATGCGTTCGGCAAGACCGCGTGCGGCTACGACTGCAAGAGCGCGTTCGGCGAGATCAAGTGCGCGCAGACCCCGCTTGGAGTCTGCCATTCGGCCTACGGCAAGCTCGTGTGCTGGGACCCACCCGCCTGGGTACGCGGTGTTCAGAAGGGCCACTGCGAGACCGCCTTCGGCGAGATCGCGTGCGGCTACCAGTGCGTGTCAGCCTACGGCAAGATCCGCTGCGCGAGCTCGCCGCGCGGCGCCTGCAAGGCGGCCTACGGCGAGATAACCTGCTCACAATAGAGCGCGCGAAGCTGCAGCATCACCACGGCGTGCCGTCCTTGTGCGTGAAGCGGCCCTTGCCGTCGGCATCCTTGTTGTAGTCGAGGTCCGCGTCGGGATAGGCGACCAGATCGTCTTCGTGGCGGTTGCTGATCTCGAGGTAGCGCACGGGCGTCGCGCCGCGATTGACGAACTGGTGGCCGTTCGGGACGCCGGCCTTGAAGCCCGCGCACATGCCGGGTCCGATGCGCTCTTCGCCGGCGTCGGTCACCATCACCAGCTCGCCCTCGAGCACGTAGACCAGCTCATCTTCGTGCGTGTGCCAATGGCGCAGCGCCGACTCTTTGCCCGGCATCAACGTCGTCAGGTTGACGCCGATCTTCGTGAGCCCGAGCGCGTCGCCGAGCGCGCGCTTCTCACGCGGTAGGACGCGCGCGCGAAAGATGTCGGGGTAGGCGGAGCTGGTCCGCGGCGTGAGGGTGCTGGGGTCGACGAACGTCTTCGGCTCGCTCATGGCTCCTCGTGGCGCGGCTCCTTACACGAGCCGGCGCGGCGCGAACATAGCCGGCACGCAGAGCGTGGGATAGTCACTTTCAGCGCGGGGCGCGAAGGCGTCGGATTCGCCGTATCGCACCCGGCTGCCGTTGCCGAATTGACCGGGCCCTTGGCTTCGGCGACGCTCGCCCCATGCTCGAGACCGCCCCGCACGCCCCTGTCACGTATACCGCCAAGGACTCACGCAGCCTCGGCGAGATGTTCCGTCGCCGCGTCCGCCTCAGCGGCCCGATGCCGGCGCTCTACGAGAAGCGCGGCGGCGCTTGGAAGAAGACGACCTGGGTCGGCTTCTACGACGATGCGCGGCGCGTGCTGGCGGGCTTGTTGGCGCTGGGGCTCGTCAAGGGCGACAAGGTCGCCGTGCTGGGCGAGACCAAGCGGGCCTGGGCGGTGCTCGACATGGGGGCCCAGCTCGGCGGCTTCGTCAGCTACGGGATCTACCCGAAGCAGCCGACCGAACAGCTGCGCTACCTGCTCGAGCACGCGGACGCGAAGGTCGTGTTCGTCGACTCGGCCTCCGAGCTCGAGCGCGTCATCGAGGCGGCGAAGGACGCGTGTCCGGAGCTGGTCGCGATCGTGCCGTGGACCGATGCACTGGCGATCCGCTATGCGGATCGGGATGCGCGCATCGTGCCTGCGAGCCGCTTCGGATTGGACCCGGATGCGACCGCGACCAACCCGGTGGCGGTCGTCGACGAAGCGACAATCGACAAGTTGTTGGCTGCCATCCAGCCCGACGACACCGCGATCCTCGTCTATACGTCGGGCACCACCGGGCCGCCCAAAGCGGCGATGTTGTCGCACTTCAATATCCTCGATCTGCTCGCGACGCAGGCCTCGTTCCTCGAGCTGTATGCCGACGATCTGTCGCTGTCGTTCCTGCCGATGGCGCACGTGGCGGAGCGGATCCTGGCGTTCTATGGGCGCATCTGCACGGGCCTCGCGACCGCGTACGCGACGTCGACGGCGACCGTCCTGGAAGAGCTGCAGGAGGTGCAGCCGACGGTCTTCGGGTCGGTGCCGCGCATCTTCGAGAAGGCGTACGCGAAGGCGATGAGCGAGCTCGCGAAGAAGCCACCGGCGGTGCAGCGGATCTTTCGTTGGGCCCTGTCGGTCTCGACCGAGCGCAACAAGTTCGTGCACGCGCGGCGGCCGGTGCCATTCGCGTTGCGGGTACAGCACGCCATCGCGGACCGGGTCGTATGGAAGCGCGTGCGTCAGGTGTTCGGCGGGCGCGTGCGACTGTTCGTGACCGGCGCAGCACCGATAGCACTATCGATACTCGAGTTCTTCTGGGCCGCGGGGCTGCCGATCTACGAGGCCTACGGCATGACCGAGGCGACCGTCGCGACCCACATCAATCGACCAGGGCACGTGCGGCTGGGCTCGGTCGGCAAGCTCATCCCGCGCATGCAGTCGAAGCTCGCGGCCGACCAGGAGATCTTATTGGCGGGGCCGTGGGTGTTCCAGGGCTACTACAAAGATCCGGCCGCGACGGCCGAGATGTTGAAGCCCGCGAGCGACGACCCGAACGGACCGAAGTGGCTGCACACCGGCGACATCGGCACGGTCGATGGCGACGGCTACCTGCGCATCACCGACCGCAAGAAGCACCTCATCATCACGGCCGGCGGCAAGAACCTTGCGCCCGCCAACATCGAGAAGGCGCTGCGCGAGGCGAGCCCGCTCATCGCGCAGGTGCACGCGCACGGCGACCGGCGCGCGTACGTCACGGCCATCGTCGCGCCGAGCCCGGTCGAGACGCTCGAGCTCGGGGTCGGCTACGGGGTCGTCACGAAGGACGAACTGGTGGCGCTGAGCGCTGAGCTACTCGCGAATCCGACCAACCGCAGCGCCGAGCTCGAGGCGACGATGCGCAAGGTCACGAGCCATGCCGACTTCCAAAAGCAGATCCGCGACGCGGTGCGACGTGGCAACGGGAAGCTCGCGCAGGTCGAGCAGGTCCGCAGGTTCGTGTTGTTGGACCGCGACTTCAGTCAAGAGCGCGGCGAGGTTACGCCGACCATGAAGCTGCGCAGGAAGAGCATCGAGACCCTGCACGCGCCGCTCATCGACAGGCTGTATGACGACCCGAGCTTCGGCCTGTCACCCTGACGGAAGTACGCTCAGGCCCGCGCTGACGAGCAACGTCGCGAACGCCGAGGGTAGCGGCACGACCCAGTCGTAGTGGACTTCGCCGAGCGACAGCTTGGCCGTGTATGCGTGCAGCGCGAGGCGCGGCTGGGTCTTCTGCAGGGCGGGATCGCCGTAGCGCGGATCGCCGACCAGGGGATGACCGAACGCGTAGGCATGCACGCGCAGCTGATGGCGCCGACCGGTGTGGGGCTCGAGCTCGAGCAGGGTGACGGGGCCTTCGGGCAACGCGCCGAGGGCGACCGACTTCCAGCGCGTGAGCGACGCCTTGCCGCGCGCGTCGACGCCCATGCGACCCGACCCGAACTCGTGGATAGGCATGGACAATTCGCCACTGTCCCCGAGCGGGAGGGCGCCCCATGCGAGGCCGAGGTAGCGCTTGTGGACCTTGCGCTGCTCGAAGGCCATCGACAACGCACGATGGGTGGCGGCGTCGCGCGCGAAGATGAGCAGGCCCGAGACCTCCTTGTCGATGCGGTGCACGACGAACAGGCGATCGCCGCGGGCGGCTTCGAGCTGGCGCTGCGCGGAGGGCTGCGCGAGGTCGCGCTCGGGGATGGCGGAGAGGCCCGCGGGCTTGTTCACGACCACGACGTGGGCGTCCTCGAAGACGACCGTCAGGGCTTCCGCGGCAACGGCAGCCGCAGGCGATACGGAGGCGGATGTGGCGTCGGGCGGGTCGGAGAGGTCGTTCATCGGCGCACCCTAGAGGTGCACGCGGCTGGCGTCGACCTCGAACTCATGCTACCCGGAGACGTCCGCTTCGGCGGACACGGGTTGACGCCCTGGTCGACCGACCTGGTGCGCCGGCACCTTCTCATGGCACATCGCCACATCGTTGCAGCGGACCTCCAGGGAGATGCCGCAGCGCTGAAAAAGTCATGACGCCTCGGCCTTCGGCGCAGGCTCCTTCACTACGTAGGGAGCCGCAGCTCGCTTGGGGCCGGCGTCATGGTCGCTTCCGCGCCGGTTCCCAAAGAGGCACGAGGCCGGGTGTCGATCGTCGACCTCGAGAGTGCTCGGTGAATCACACCAGACGCCGACGTGCTGGGGCGTCACCCCTCTCCTCACCCGAGCCACACGAGTGCTGAGGGGCCATGGCCGACCGCTCTACCGATCTCGAGATCTTCCGCGAGAGCTTCCTGCACGAGCTCGCTGAAGCGCAGCCGGATCTCACCGGCTATCAGGACTTCCTGCGCTTCTGGAAGAGCGTCGAGGGCGAGGCGATGCAGACCGAAGACCTCGGCATGCTCGACAACTGGGTCCGCGACCTCGCGCGCGACCGTGAGAAGGTCGCGAACCTGCGCGCCCGCACCGACACGATGACCGGCGACAAGTCCGGCGGCGGCGCGATGCAGGCGTTGAACCAGATCCTGAAGCTCGTGCTCGACGTGCTCGACGCGGTCGAGCGCCGCATCCGACGGCTACGTGACGAGCGTCTGTCGGCCCTGGCGTCGATGTTGTGGAAGGGCGGCCCCGGCACGATTGCCAAGCCCAAGCCCGACGACAAGGACAAGAAGGACGGCAAGAAGGGCAGCGGCGGTGGCACCGATGTCGAGAAGGCGATGCCCACCATCGCCGCGGCAGCTAAGACGCCCGAGGTCAAGCGCGACAAAGAAAAGAAGATGGAACGCTAATTCGCCGCGCGGGCGAAGCCGTGGCGAGGCGAGAGCGACCAGAAATTCGCTCGCGGGACGCGCGGGCAGCCGCAGGCGCTCCAGCGAATTCGCGGGCAGCCTGACTTCGGCAGGCCTTCGCTCACGATTCGCGGGCAGCCTGACTTCGGCAGGCCTTCGCTCACGAATTCGCGAAGTGGGGCGCGCGCGGCCTAGGCGCCGCGACGACGCCGACCTTGTCGGTCGGCTAGGAGCGAGCAACGACGGCCCCGCGCGTCCCACGAGCGAATTCAGCGGGAGGAGACGTAATAGCGCAGGGCCTCTACCGCCTCAGGTGCTTCCTTCGCGAACGTCACCATCGCGCGCGTCTTCGGGTCGAGCCCGACCGCGTCGGCCAGCGTGCGGACCGTCTCGGGCCAGCCATCGCCGACCAGGATCGTCTGGCGATACGGTGCATCGGGCTCGAGGCCCCAGGCCCACACCTGCGTGAGCAGCGTCACCGCGCGCAGGTCGCCGGCCAGCAGGATCACCGCGTCGGCCAGCTCGAGCACCTTCGCGACCGCGCCGAAGACGCCATCGGCGACCTCGACCACGACCCCGGGGACGGAGGCCCAGTTGTGATCGACCTCAGGCCCGCCGCGGGTCGAGCGCGTCTCGACCGCGACCACCGGCGCCTCGACCTGGCGTGCCGCGCGCGCCACGGCCAAGGCCGCGAGGCCATGCCCTTCGACCACTACCGCATAACCCGCGCGTCCGAGGTGATGCCCGAGCGCACCCGCCAAATCGGCCGCTCGCCCCGACTTCGGGGCATCCGCCCGCGTCGGTCCCATCACTGCAATTGCCGCTCGGTCACCGTACACAGGGCCTCGTCTTGCACACGCCTCGCCGGCCAATGCCGGGCCTCGGCGGCGCCCAAGTTGCGTCGTTGCAGCCTGACTTGTCAAGGTTGTCACGGACATGGCGGCGGCCGACGTGACCGCAGCATGGTCGTTGTCAATGCGACGGAGCGCGTGCTAACCCACGCGACGCGTGCAGTCTCACCATCAGCTCGCATGGAAGTCGCGGAGCATCGGCCTCGCGTCAGCGGTCTGCATGGCCTCGGGCGTGCTCGGTTGTGGTGACGTGAGCCACATGTTCGGCGGCATCTGGAAGTCCGAGACGGCCTTGTCCGCGAGCTTCATCGATGGGCGGCTGGAGCTCGCGATCGGACACTTCGGACGCGAGATGACGGGCATCGTGCGCTTCCTCGACGAGGACGCCATCGTCGAGCTGCCCGACTGCAGCTGCGCCTACCTCGACCAGCAGGACGTCGACCTCGACAACCAGCACTTCATCGCGACGACGACGCTGTGCGGTGACGATCCCGTGATCCTCATCTGGGACCTGACCTACGACGACGCGGCCGCCGACCCGCGCCTGGTCGGGGAGGTGCGCGTCGCCAACGACGACCTCACGACGCCGGTCGCGGTCAGCTTCCGCCTCGCCGATCGCTTCGTGCCCGACGACAAGCACGTCGAGTGCAAGCCTTGAGGCGCTTCGCTGCGGCGCGAACCGTCGCACTCGCGCTGCTCGTGTGCACATGGGTGATACCAGCGCAAGCGGCAGCGCCGACGTTGCCGACCGGACCGTGGAAGACGCTGACCGTCGCGGTGCTGCCGGTGGTCTATCTCGGCGGGCTGGCCGACCCGTTCGCGGACGCGCCGGAGAACCCTGAGCTGCGCAGCGCGGCGGCACGTTGGCATCGCGGCATCGAGGTCGCGTTCCAGGGACGAGACCAGATAGGCCTCGTCGGCAGCGCTGAGATCCGCGAGCGTCTCTCCCGCCAGACCGAGCTCCGGCGCACCCTCGAGCTCGCGCAGGAGCGCTACGCGCTGGGGCTCGAGCAGTGGCGGGCGTTGCGCGCGAAAGAGGCCCTGAGCCAGCTCGACCGCTCGAAGGAGCTCTACCTCGAGGCCTTCTCCGACCTCGCGGACCCACGCGTCGTCGCCGACGTCGAGCTCCATCGCGGCCTGGCACTCATCGATCTCGGGCAGGTCGGACCCGCCCACATCGCGTTCGCGCAGATGTTCGCGCTCGACCCGACGCGCCGCTTTGAGCGTGGCTACTACGGCGCACCGATCGAGCAGGAGCTCGCGGGCGCGGCCCACGACATCACCAGCCTGCCCACCCCGAGCGCCATCTTGTGGCCGGCCGAGCGCCTCGCCGCGCTCGCCAAGCGCCTCGGCGTCGACGTGATCGCCATCGGCCTCATCGATGCGGCCGCCCAGACATCAGGCGGTGCCCCCCAGCGCGGCTCTTGGATCGAATTGGCGCTGTTCGATGCGCGCAGCGGCGGCTTCACCCTGCGCGAGTCTTTCGAACTCGGTGATGCGATGGCCGACGATCTCGACCGCGCCATCTCTGCCTGGCATAGCTGCGTGCTGGAGGCGCCCCGCACCTTCGGGCGCCCACCGGCACCACGTCGCTGGTATGTCGACTTCGGCTACATTCACTCGGTCTGGCTCAACCATCGCCGCACGCGCAACTTCGTGAACGGACCCGGCGCGCACATCGGCGTCACGTTCATCCCGACCCCGGGTCTCGAGCTGTGGGCCAAGACCTCCCAACGCGCGACCTTGTCTGACGCCAACAACGATCTCCTCGACGTGTTTACGACCACCCACATCGCGGCAGGGGCGGGCCTCGGGATCGGCGGCGGCCACCTCACGTTCTCGCTGCGCGCTGGCATCGAAGTGGCCTTGTCGATGGCCGACATCGCGATGACCACCGATGTCGACTGCAAGTTCTTCGGCAGCGCGAACAGCCGCTGCGGTTCGATTTTCCGCGCCGAGTCGCCCGCGGTGTGGCTCGGGCTCGACTTCTCGGCGACGCTTCGCTATGCGCCGACGCGCGCGTGGTACCTCGGCTTTTCCGCGGGCACCACGATCTACGCTGTGTCCGGTAACCTCGTCGGGGAGCTCAACTTTCCCCTCTACGGAACATTCGGCTTCGGGCTTCCGTTCTGACCCCTTCGGCTGCCTTTGCCCCACCAGGAGACCTTCATGAGACGCTTTTTCCGCTCTGTGACTGCGACCGCGGCGCTCTCGACGCTGCTCTTCGCCTGCGGCAAGGACGAGCCCGCGGCCCCGCCGCCCCAGCCCGAGCCCGCGGCCAAGGTCGAATCGCCCACGCCGGCCCCCAACAAGCTCGCTGACGACCAGGCGGCGCTCGGCGGCGGCGGCGACAAGACGAAAGACCCCGGTATGGGCGCGGCCCCGGCCGAGCCTCCCGCGAACGACGCAGCGCTCCCGGCGCTCATCGCGAGCGCGCCCCCGACTGAGCGTGGGCCGCTGACGCCGTCCAGCGTCGCGACCTTCCCGGCCGACATCGTCGCCGTCGGTGGCACCCCGAGCTTGAGCGGGCTGGTCAATGCGTTTGCAGCGCAGGCGAGCCGCGTGCCCGGTCAGCAGATCCCGCCCGACCCGCTGCCGATGGCATTGGCCGCCTTCCAGGCCCAGGCCGGCATCGACATGGCGTGGCTCGACACCGACAAGCCGCTGCGCTTCGCGGTGCCCGACCCGAAGAAGTTCGAAAACGGCTTCATGCTGCTCCTGCCCGAGAAGGCCGGCGCCGCGTTCGACCCCGCAAAAGTTCCGAACGGCACGCCCGGCAACGGCCACTTCCTGACGATCAAAGTCAGCGAGGATCGTTCGGTCTATCTCGACCGCGTCGTCGACGGGCACATCCTCGCGACCTCCCACGCGGACCTCGCCAAGTCCATGGAAGGATTCGCGAAAGACCTCGGCGCGTGGACCCCGAAGGACCCGTTGGTGCTCGACACCAGCGTCGAGAATCTCGTGCGCATCTTCGCGGACGAGGTGAAGAGCGCGAAGGAGATGGTCGGCATGGTCGCCGGCGCCGCGGGCGGCGACACCAATGGTCAGATGGCGCAGATGGTGAAGCTCGCCTCGGGCGGCTTCGCGCTGGTCGAAGGCGCCTCACGCATGAGCATCTCGCTCGACCCGGCCGGCGACTTCCCGCGCATCGGCTTCGCGTTCCGCGGCATGCCGGGCAGCCCCCTCGACAAGATCGCCAAGGACCTGTCGGGCCACAAGATAAGCTTCGCCAGCGCGGTCCCCGCCGACGCTTGGCTGGCGTTCGGCTTCGACATCCAAGGTGCCAGCTACCTGTCGGACGCGCAGGCGATCGTCGACGCGGTGACCAAGCCGGGCGGCCTCGGGCCACTGCCGGTGACGTGGAGCGACGACGAGAAGAAGGCGATGCACGACCTCATCGTGAAGGCGCAGGAGCTGTCGGGCAGCCAGAACATGGCGTGGCTGCGGCAGGAAGGCACGCATCCCTTCATCTTCGAGAACCTGAGCGACGCCAAGGATGGCAAGGCCCTGCAGGCGACGCTGATCGAACTCGGCGAGTTCTTCTACAAGAAGGTCTGGACCGAGGGTCGCAAGGCGATGCTGGCCCAGGGCGGCTCGGCGACCGACATGCCCGAGTCGATCAAGTTCAAGGACTTCGTCGACCTCGCGTCGAAGAACCTCAGCGCGATGGGCCTCGGCCTGGCCGTCAACGAGGCCTCGACCAAGGCCGGCAACCTGGTCGGCGCGCTCGAGTTCAAGGTCGACTGGTCGCGCCTGCCGCAGCGCGGGCCCACGAAGGCCATCAGCGACGCCTTCGGCGACAACATCGGCATCTCGCTGGCCGGTGAAGGTCAGCGCTTCGCGACGGTCATCGGCCCCGACGCCGCCGCCCGCGCGACCCGCGTCCTCGACGAGGCAGCCGCCCCGGGCGAGCAGAAGGACGCCTGGCTGGCGATGGCGAACGAGCACGTGCTGTTCGCGCTGCTGCGCCCGGCTCGCCTCATGCGCGCGTTGGTCGACCTGATCCCCGACCTCGCCAGCAAGCGCGAGGCGATCGGCACGATGCCGGACGACCCGTTGGTCGTGCGCGGTACCAGCGACGGCAGCCAGCTCTACATCGAGGGCATCATCCCGGCGAAGGTCCTGATCTCGCTGGGCAACATGCGCTGAGATTCGCTCGCTAGGCGCGCGGGGCCTTCGTCGCTCGCGCCTCGCTTCGCGAATCTGATTTGGTGTTTGGTGGAAGCAAAAGGGCAGCCTCACGGGGCTGCCCTTTTTCATTCGAGAGTGTCGGGTCAGGTCGCGACGGCCTTCGTCTTCGGGTCCGCGTCCTTCTTCTTGGTCGCGAGCAGGCTGTTCTTGTTGAAGAACAGGTCGAGCAGCAGCGATACGACGCCGACCGAGATCGCGATGTCGGCGACGTTGAAGGTCGGCCAGTGCGTGAAGCCGAGGTCCCAGTCTATGAAGTCGATGACGTAGCCGAAGCGGATGCGGTCGACGAAGTTGCCGACGGCGCCCGCAAGGATGGCACCGAAGGCGGTCGCGACGAGCCAGCCGTGCGGCGGCAGGCGCATGACGATGTTGCCGATGACGAGGAACGCGATGAGGGTCAGCAGCATGAACAAGATATGGCGCAGGCCCGGCGAGACGCCCTTCAGGAAGCCGAAGGCGGCGCCCGGATTCTCGGCGTAGACGAACTTCCACCAGTCGCCCATGACCGCGATCTGATGTTCGAGCACGAGGTAGGTGTCGCCGGCGGCGACCTTGGTCTCGGCCGTAAACCCGGCTTCAGCAAAGGGAATCGGGTGGATATGGCCATTGCTGAAGAGGCCCGCGACGTCGTCATTGTCGATCTTGCGGAACATCTCGGGCAGCCACGCCTCGAACGTCTTGGTGGCGAGCCCCTCCTGCGCGACCTTGCTGACCTGGTCCGGCGGCGCCTCGGGCACGGCGAGCGTCAGCCACCTTACCAGCTCACGCCGGTCGGAGAGTGCGATGCGGCGCGGCGACAGCGCGTGATCGTCACGCCAGAAGACCCACAGGCCCTTGGCGTTATCGGCCACGCCACCGGCGGCGAACGGGGCATCGGTCGCCTTGGCCGCAAGCGGCGGGGCGAGCTTCTGCATGGTCGGGAGCTGGGACGTGAGCTCGGCAGCACTCCAGCCGTAGCGCGCCGTCAGCACCTCGCCCAGGGAACTGCCCGCGGTCGCGGCGTCGATGACCACCGGCAGCGGATGCGAGGGCGTCGCGAGCGACGTGTCGGCCCAGTGCTTGGACCACAGGTCCGCGACCAGCCACACGGCGAACACCAGCCAGAACTTCGTCCACTTCTTCGTCTGCGTGGCCATGGATACCAACCTCCGGGGGCGCGGACCATACCCGGTCGGCCCCCGGTGGTCCACGACATCCGCTTGACGCGCTGGGTTCGCAAGGCTAGCTGAAGATTGTGCCCACTGCCGCCCTGCCGCTCATGCCGACGACCACGAGGTCGCCCCTCAGCGCCTTGCTCGCGGCGTTGGCGACCGTCATCCTGAGCGCGTGCGGTGCGCTCGGCGCTGACCGGGCGATCGACGAGGCAGCGGATATGGTCGTACGCCTCCCGTGCGCACCCGACCGCGAGGCGGGCGCTGACCTGGTCGCGCCGTGTGAAGCCAGCAACAAGACGGTCTTCTTCGCGGTGAGCGCGCGCGAGTACCTCTCCGAGGCGCGGCGCCGCGCCCATCACGGCGACCATGCACAGGCGGAGCGCTTCGCGGTGCTCGCGCGCAAGGCCGCCGAAGAGGCGCTGCGCAGTCAGGTGGGGCAATGAGTCGCGGCGGCGTCGTACTCGGGCTGACAGTGCTGCTGGCGGGCTGCGCCAGCGCCAGCGACGTCGAGTCACGGGGACGCCTGGTGCTCGCGGCGACCGAGCCCGACCGGCTCGGCTACTGCCCGCCCGAGCTGCTCGCGAAGGCGCGCGTCGAGGTCGCCAGTGCGCGCGCAGCCTCGCAGCGGAGTGAGCCGATCGCGGCAGCGCTACACCTCGACGCGGCTGAGCGCTACGCCGCCGACGCCGCCGCCAAGACTGGCACGTGCGGGCCAGCGCGCGAAGATCCTATGAGTACCAAGGATCCGGTCGAACCCACGCCGATCGCCGACGGCGACCAGGACGGCGTGCCCGACGCGCTCGACCGCTGCCTGACCGAGCGCGAAGACCTCGATGGCTTCGCCGACAACGACGGCTGCCCCGATGTCGACGACGACGGCGACGGCCTGTCGGACGTCATCGACAAGTGCCCGCGCGACCCCGAGGACCTCGACGGCTTCGAGGACCTCGACGGCTGCCCCGAGCCGGGTCCCTGATGTCGCACCGGTCGAGCCGCAGCGCACGGCCGAGCAAGCTTGTTTGCTGCGAGGGCGTACTCTGGGTGTGAGCGTCGGGGGCAGGCAGACAGGACGTAGCAAGCCCGGTGCAAGACACCATGGCCGAGTCTGTCCGTCTGGCTGCTCACCGCTCATCTTGAGCCCGAACGGTTGACCGAGTTCGAACTCATGGGCCTGGATGAGCGTCCCGACGCCTCCCACTCTAACGGAGGCAGGCAATGAAGACACGGGATCGAAGGAAAGTGGTGGGGATCGACGTCAGCAAGACGAACGCTGATCACGGCGTCGGCAAGAAGGCGAGGGCGCAGCGGTCAGTGGTCACGGACGCGGCCGGTCTGGCGGCGCTGGCCGAGGAGCTGGCACGCGGGAACGTGCAGCTGGTGGCCATGGAAGCGACGGGAGGCTACGAGCAGCCGGTGCTCAAGGCGCTCGCTGCGGCGAAGGTCAAGGTGGCACTGTTGCAGCCAGAACGGGTCATGCACTTCGCGCGTTCGCAAGGAACGCGGGCCAAGACCGACGCCCTCGACTGCGAGGCTATCGCGAACTTCGCGGCGATGAGCGATGTGCGGGCCTGGGTGGCGCGGAGCGCGGCTGATGAGCGCGTCGCGATGACGTCCGAGTTCCGTTGCCGCCCCTGCTTGGTGAGGAACGCGATGTGGGTCGCTTCGACTCGCGAACAGGCGCGACCATCGCCGTCTGAAGGCGGTTTTTCTCCCGCGTTCAATCCCGCGCCGTCGAGAAGCAGCTCCTGGCGCACATCAAGTCGGAGCCGCAGAACGTGGCGCGATTCGAGCTGCTGAAGTGGTCCCTGACGTTGGTGCTTTGACGGCCGCTCGTAGGGTCGCCGAGCTGCCCGAGCTCGGCGCGATCGGGATTTCGAAGCTCTCGTCGCTGGCGGGTCTCGCACCGATGAACAAGGACAGTGGCGAGCGCGAAGGCAAGCGCAAGTGCGCGCCTGGTCGGCGCCAGATCAGGACCGCCCTCTTCCAGGCCGCGCACTCTGGCGTCCTGTACAATCCGGTGATCAGTGCCCACTACGTGCACCTGATTTCGAAGGGCAAGGAGCGCAAGGTCGCCCTCATCGCATGCGCCCACAAGCTGCTCCGCATCCTCGATGCCAGGGTCCGCCACGACGAACCCTGGGACGCGTCACGTCACCCAGCGGGCCTCGCAGCAATGGCTGAGGAAGAGCGCGCGGCGATCAAGAACGGCCTCGCGGATCTCGAGGCGGGTCCCGAAGAACTCGCGTCAGAGCAACCCTGCAAGCCCGCGACGAAGCCTAAGACGGCCGCGAAAGGTACTCGGCGTACGACGAAGAGGGCTGCGAGCAAACCGACTGCGAAGCCGAACGCAGAAACCCTGGTCGCCAGCGCACCACGGAGACGACCGACTCGACCGGTCGAAGAGCCCAAACACGGTTGACTCGGCCGCTACAAGAGCATCGCGCTAGAGCGCCATCAGCAACCGTTGATGGCGCCGACCATCGCGAGAATCCGGGCGACGCGGGCACCGCCCCATCGCAGCGTACAAGCTTGCTCGGCCGACGTAGCAAGACCACGGCCAAGGCAGACCAGCGCCGCATTCCATGCGCCCGCGCAGGGGTAAATCAGGCACTTGTCCTGGACGGGCACCCCC
>Ga0335397_10002912_pt1 | contig 23188 bp, 21 predicted proteins | sample MAT04_FD_205740 | JGI IMG/M metagenome (GOLD analysis project Ga0335397, IMG submission 205740) | Freshwater microbial communities from Lake Fryxell liftoff mats and glacier meltwater in Antarctica - MAT-04 (spades assembly) (version 2) ... | reverse complement strand
AAAAACATTGTTTAGTGGAAAATTACCTGATGTATTCTTTGCTGAAACGGTGAGTTGATTCAGGCGGCTTCTGATTTCATCACCGCGATTGGACGCGCAGCGGCCGATTGTGGTGAATGGTTACATTTTAAATCCGTATAATTGGTTACAAATAATTATTAAATGCGAATGTAGAACTATGCCTAACAATGAAAACGCTCCTTTGATCGGTAGCAATGAGCAAAATAAACCATGCAGTTCACTTGCACAAAAACTTCCTTTCTTTAAGGCAGTACCCGATGGAATGGCGAAAGCATATTCTACTTTCGGTACCTTTGCTTTAGTCTATGATCGCGGTTTGTGGTTATTAGGCCCGGTAATCGGCGGTGGAATGGTGAGTTTAAGTGAGCCGGTTATCGCACAACTCAGAAAAAATAATCCTGAGAGCACTTTATTAAAAGTTATGGAAAAGGCCAGTAAAGTCGGTAATCAAATTGTTTTAGGCTATATGGAAGATTTTGGATTTACCTGGACCACTATTGTTACTCTCGCCATCCAGTTTGGTGGCCAGCAGTATCTTAATCAACATTTTCTTGGTGTTATTGCACCGTTGGCAAGCATTATACCCGCAGCTTTAATTCGTTATACTCGCTACAAACATGCTGATGAAAAGTACAGTGCGAGTAAATTGGCCGCAATTGCCAACACATTACAAGCCGGTACGGCCTCAACATTTGCAAGTAATCTTTTAGAGCAGCAGGGCGTAATAGCACCAGGCTCCATCATACCTTCAGCCACTATTCTAGGAGCCAGTTTAATTGGACTCTTAGCCGGTTTAGTCAAAAAAAGCCGCCCAGGTATGGCTTTGGTATTAAATTCGTTGCTTGAAATGATATTAGAAAATCCCTCGCTAGCCACGGCTTTTTTTGCGGTTCCCAACGATATTTATGCTGCTGAAAACAATAATGAAATCCCTGACGCATTCTTTTTTACCACAGCCGGTTTAACGCTAATTTATTTATTATTTTTAACGTTAGCCACTGTAAAAACAAGAAAGCACGAGCTGGATGAGATAAATGCGCCTGAACAAAATAATGCGCAAGAAGATATTGCCTTAAATCAATTTCATGACATTGAAAATGGGAATTTGTATATTGATTGGGGTAGTGATGATGACGAGCAAGAACAAGAGCAAGAACAAGAGCAAATAGAGGCTCCTGTCTATCAACCTCAGTTATTCAGAAGTACGAGCGAGCCCACTCTCACAACAGAAAGAGAAATACCAACCCACAAACGCACAGCTTCCCTGTAGAGGCGCCTGTATCATTGCCAATTACTACCACTACAAACCTCGATTGTCAGAAGAGAATTTAGGAACATTCAGAAAACTATCTTTAAAATTTATTGATCGTTTATGTTGTTCCCGCTTGTGCATGTGTGTCAAATTAATTATCAATATGAATATAATTAAATCAGAATATAATTGCCTAATATTGTACTTGAGGCAGTATAAATTCAGAAAATAATATTTTCGTTAAGGTTAATTTAATATTTAAAGCTTATAATTTAATCGATACATTAAATATCGAGGGTGAAAAAATGTCAAAGTGGAAAGCATTTCATTCATTACATAGTCCTCTTCCGTTAGCTAAAAAAGACTCCAGTGCTGAAAAAGACTTAAGTAATGAAAATGACTTAAGTAATGAAAATGACTTAAGTAATGAAAAAATTTTCGATATAGGGCTTATTTTTAAAGATAATGCCGAAAAAGATTGGGAGCGGCAGAAAGGGTTAAATTCCGTTTATATAAATGGTAAATCATTAGACGACTATCTCGAAAAAGATCCGTCTATTAACTTAAGCGATTCTGATAGTTTAAGATCTTTTTTTATAAGAGTTATATTAAAAGATGCAGAATTGAGTGAATCTGATAAATTGGCCGCTGCGAATTATTTGTTAAAAGTATTCCATCAAGGAGGCTTGTTAAGACCTGTATCTGGGGCTATGGTTGCGGAAATGGTTCAAAACCAATATTTAGTGAGAAACAGAAATTATACATCTTGTGCTAATATCATAACTACTAAAAAAGGTTTTTTAATTCAAGAAGATTATACATTGCATAAATTAACACCTTTAGACGCCAATGATCCTGAAAATGAGTCTGTAAAGCCAGATTTGTTTTATAATTATATTATAAAAGCTCAAGCAACTTTAAATGTCGATTTTTCAAAAAATGCCACTAATCCGGATATTACTATTAAAAATAACAGTATTTCCTATGGTAGTTCTGCTGTACAAAAGGTAATGGATAATAGAAAGAGAAGTTTTGCTGAAATAATTTTAGATTTTCTAAAAATTTTGGTTAATTACTATAAAGTTGATGATCTGGCTAAACTCAGCAGTGAGGAAGAAATTACACCCGAAGAGAGAATTTCACCTTCTATGTAATTATAGAAATTGTTTTAAAGCAAACATGCATACAACCCTTGTATTTCCCCCCAAGAGTAAGTAACGTCAGCATTTTGTCTTGGGCGGGCACTCACATGCGAGTAATAACTTTCAACGCTAACGGCATCCGGGCTGCGGCTCGTAATGGTTTTTATGACTGGTTAACAACACAAAACGCGGATTTTGTCTGCATTCAGGAAACCAAAGCCCAGATTGACCAGCTTTTATTAAATGAAGCCTTATATCATCCTCCCGGTTACCATTGTGAATATTATGATGCACAAAAAAAAGGCTACAGCGGCGTTGCTATCTATTCACGTCACAAACCTCAGCAAATAGTCAAAGGCATTGGTTATGACTATTGTGATAATGAAGGGCGATATATTCAATTTGATTATGGTAAATTAAGCGTTATCTCTCTTTATTTACCATCCGGAACCAGCGGTGACGAACGACAAGTCGTTAAATACGCCTTCCTTGAACGTTTTGCTGAGCACTTACAAAACTTGAAAGCCCAAGGCAGAGAATTAATAATTTGTGGCGATTATAATATTGCCCACAAACAAATTGATTTGAAAAACTGGCGCAGTAATCAAAAGAATTCCGGTTTTTTACCGGAAGAGCGTGCCTGGATGGATCAACTATTCAGTGCTATGGGTTTTGTTGATGCGTTTCGTGTGGTTAATCAGCAAGAGGAACAATACACCTGGTGGTCTTATCGTAGCCGTGCCTGGGAAAAAAATGTCGGGTGGCGGATAGATTATCAGGTTATTACCCCAGGATTGGTTGATAGCGTCGAACAGGTAGCCATTCAGCGTGAAGGCCGCTGGTCTGATCACGCCCCGTTAATTATCGATTATAAAGGAGACTGGCATGTTTAAATTAGCCAGCTGGAATGTTAATTCCCTGACCATACGGCTTGAACATGTTTTAACCTGGCTTGAAACCATGGATATCGACGTGTTGGCGTTGCAAGAAACCAAAATGATTGATGAAAAATTTCCCTTGGCAACTTTTGCTGAGCGGGGCTACCACGTTGTTTATTCTGGTCAGAAAACTTATAACGGCGTTGCTGTCATTAGTCGTCATCCAATTACAGATGTAATGACTGATATCCCTGATTTTTCTGATCCGCAACGACGAATACTCGCTGTTACAGTGGGGGGTGTACGTCTTGTTAATTTATATGTACCTAATGGTGCCAGTGTTGGTTCGGATAAATACGAGTATAAATTAAACTGGCTGGATAAAATAAAATCTTTCTTGGATCAGCAGTTAATTACTTACCCGGAACTCGCAGTAGTAGGTGATTTTAATATTGCTCCCGACGATCGTGATGTGCATGATCCGGTTGAATGGGAAGGAAGTGTTCTGGTTAGCCCGTTAGAAAGGCAAGCTTTTTCCAACCTGTTAGAATTAGGTTTACATGATAGCTATCGTTTATTTACACAGGAAGAAGGGGCTTTCAGCTGGTGGGATTATCGTGCTGCAGGGTTTAGACGAAATCGCGGTTTGCGAATTGATTTGATTTTATTAAGTCATCAATTACATAAAAAATGTACGGGTTCGCATATTGATAAAATACCGCGAAAATGGGAAAGACCATCTGATCACGCCCCGGTTTGGGTCGATTTGCAGCTATCTTAAGCAAAGTTAGCCAAATTGTGCTTTAATTAAAAGCGCTTAATGATAATGATGGGCAGGAAAACAGATTAATCACTGCACGAAAAATTGATTTGAAATTCAGTTTCTGGTAATCTTCCCTGTCATTATATTTTCGATTATCGTACCTGACACACGATTAGGCGGCGATAGTCATTTTACAAACATAGAGAGTCGTATTATGAAAGCTTCAATTCATCCTGAATACCATAATGTTAACGTAACATGCAGTTGCGGTAATACATTTGAAACTCGTTCAACATTAAAAACTTATCCTAATGTTGAAGTATGCGATAAATGCCATCCTTTTTATACCGGCAAGCAACGGTTAGTTGATACTGGTGGTCAGGTACAAAAATTCCGCGATCGATATAAAAAACGCGCTTAATTCAGTTTTTTCTGTTTAAAAGCATATCATATATATCGGCGTTTCTTCGATTTGATTAAATCGGGCGCAATAAAATGCGCCTTTTTATTTCAAAAAAACTGGTCATGCCTTTAATTTTTCTATATGATTTCCCGCAGGCTTTTTTGTAAAAGAGAGTAAGTATTTTGGATAACGATTTATTGAAGCAGCGTGCGCTGCATTACCACGAGTTTCCTACACCTGGAAAGCTTGGTGTTTATATCACAAAACCAACTAATTCTCAGGATGATTTATCATTGGCCTATACACCTGGCGTAGCTAAGCCGGTGCTTGCTATTGCCGAAAATCCGGAAGACGCTTATCGCTATACATCGAAAGGTAATCTTGTCGCGGTAATGACTAATGGGACTGCGGTGTTAGGTCTTGGTAATGTTGGCGCCTTAGCCAGCAAACCGGTAATGGAAGGCAAGGCAGTATTATTTAAACGTTTCGCTGATATCGATGTATTTGATATCGAAATTGATGCTGACGATCCTCAGGCCTTTATTGCGACTGCAAAACGTATATCACCGACTTTCGGCGGTATAAATCTTGAAGATATTAAAGCCCCTGAATGCTTTGAAATAGAGCAGGCTTTAATTGAGCAACTTGATATCCCTGTATTTCATGATGATCAGCATGGGACTGCAATAGTAGTTGCTGCCGGTTTGCTCAATGCGCTTGATATTCAAGGTAAAAAGCTTGCTGATGCGAAAATAGTTTGCATAGGTGCTGGTGCTGCAGGTATCGCTTCCATGCGATTGCTGGTTGCGCTTGGTGCTCTCAAAGAAAATATGCTTTTGTTGGACACTGGTGGTGTCATTCACACTGGTCGTAGCGATCTCAACCCTTATAAATTTGCTTTTGCCCGTAATACCGAAAAACGCACGCTTGAGGATGCGCTTATGGATGCGGACGTGTTTATTGGCGTTGCCAAACCTGATTTATTAAATGCCGAGCTGCTAAAACTTATGGCTCCCAAGCCAGTTATCTTTGCTCTTTCAAATCCTGATCCTGAAATTTTACCTGAATTGGCGCGTGCCATCCGTGATGATTTAATTATTGCCACAGGCCGAAGCGATTATCCCAATCAGGTTAATAACGTATTATGCTTTCCCTATATTTTCCGTGGGGCTCTTGATGTCCGTGCAACTTGCATCAATCAGGCAATGCAGATTGCTGCGGTAGAAGCAATTCGTCAGCTGGTTCTTGAGCCAGTTCCACAAGTTGTCAAGGATAATTACCCTGGAGTTACCAATTGGGATTTTGGTCCAGAGTATATTATTCCCAAACCTATTGATCCACGTTTAAAAGAACGGGTCACTCTTGCCGTCGCCAAGGCAGCAAGAGCTAGTGGTGTAAGTCGTATAGAACGTTCCTGATTAAATAATATTTAGGGCATTGTGCTTAACCGATACGTTAAGGAGCTTGTTTTGCATAGTAAAAATAGTAAGAAATATTTTATGAATGCCTGGCTGATTTGTGGGCTTGGTGCTTTGTATTACAGCTATGAGTATTTTTTAAGGATTTCACCCAGCGTAATGGAACCGGCATTGCGAGAGCATTTCAATTTGTCGGCTACGGGTTTTGGACTGTTATCAGCGTTCTATTATTACGCTTATGTGCCCTTGCAATTACCCGTAGGTGTTCTTTTAGACCGCTATGGGCCAAGGTTGTTATTAACCTTTGCCTGTTTTGTTTGTGTTTTAGGGACATTTATTTTTGCTGGTACGTCAGTGTTTTGGGTTGCTGCAACAGGCCGGTTTTTAGTTGGTTTCGGTTCTGCATTTGCTTTTGTCGGTGTTCTGAAGCTTGCAACAATCTGGTTGCCGGAAGATAAACTGGCAATGGTTTCCGGTATGGCTGCTGCTCTGGGTACAATTGGAGCAATGATTGGTGATAATTTACTCGGTCATTTGGTAAATGATATTGGCTGGCGTCAAACTGTCAATATGACGGCTTATTTTGGAATCGGCTTAATGATTTTACTATGGCTTGGAATCCGCGATAAAAAAAGCCAAAAAGTAACCGGCGGCACAATCAACAGTTTCCGAAAAAGCATGATAGATTTGGGTATTATTATGCGCTGCAGACAAATATGGATTAACGGTATGTTTGGTTGTCTGGTGTATTTGCCAACGACTGTATTTGCAGAGCTTTGGGGTATTCCTTATCTGAAACATGCTCACAATTTACCACAAGACAGCGCTGATTTCGCAAACTCACTTCTTTTCTTTGGTTTTACAATAGGTGCACCATTAATGGGGTATATTTCCGACAAACTTAAACGTCGTAAATTACCAATGCTTTTTGGCGCGAGTGGTGCAGCAATCGTGATGATGATTGTTTTGTATATGCCAGGCCTTACTAATACCAATATTAATATTTTAATGTTCATGCTTGGTTTATTGTATAGCGCACAATGTATAGTCTTTGCTGTAGGACGCGAGCTTAGTCCTAACGAAGCAGCAGGTACAGCAATGGCAATGACTAATATGATTGTTATGTTAGGTGCAATGTTTTTACAGCCTCTGGTGGGCAAATTACTTGACATGAGCCTTGCTTCACATATGGCAGCCATACCAATTGAAAGCCTTTCCATTGATACACTTCAGCAGTTTTACACAGCAGATGATTATCAGTTTGCCTTGTCAATTATTCCTTTGGGAATAATTATTGCTGCCATTCTCACTTTTTTCTTAAAAGAAACTTACGCCGATGCAAATAATTAATAAAATAAGCAGGAAACAGGCATTATTTGGCAGTCTGGTTTGTGCAGTAGGAGCGTTTTTCTACTGCTACGAATTTGTATTGCGTATTATACCTGGTGCATTACAAAGTGAACTAAGCGCAGCGTTTGGCCATATTTCAGCAACAACTTTTGGCCAGTTGTCAGCATTTTATTATTTTGCATATTCACCCATGCAGTTGCCTGTAGGTATGTTAATGGACAGATTTGGTCCACGACGTCTGCTAACCTTTGCTTGCTTATGCTGTGCTTTTGGTTCATGGATGTTTATGGACACATCCTCTATGTGGATTGCTGGAAGTGGCCGTTTTCTGGTGGGCTTTGGTTCATCTTTCGCGTTTGTAGGCGTGTTATCCTTAGCGATGAGATGGCTGCCTCGCCGTTATTTTTCGCTGGTAGCTGGTTTAATAACAACATTAGGTATGTTAGGTCTTGTCTATGGTGAAGTAAAAATTACCGATATCGCCGTGACAATGGGATTGATGCATGTTCTGTCGTTAATGGTAACAATAGGCGCTGTGCTAACGGTTATTATATTTCTTATAGTACGTGATAGCCCGCAAGGCCATGTTAATTACAAACATCCTTTGCCGGAGTTTTTTGCGAATGTATGGCATGTGCTTTCTTCCCCACAGGTTTGGTTAATAGGGTTTGTTGGTGCCTGCCTTTATACTTCTTTGTCAGTGTTTGGCGAGCTATGGGGTAAAAATTATCTGGAGCAGGCGCATCACTTAACCAAAGTAGAAGCAGCACGTACAGTATCGGCGATGTTTCTTGGCTGGGCGGTTGGTGCTCCTATAGTGGGTTATTTCTCGGATCATAGTGGCAAGAGGGTATTACCATTAGTCTTGGGAGCAATTCTTGGAATAATCTGTATCAGCGTCGTACTTTATTGGCCACACTTGTCGTACACTTCTTTAAACATATTTTTATTCCTGTATGGCGTATTTAGTTCAACAGAAATAATTGTATTTATCATGGCGAAAGAAAATAGTGGAGCAAAGCTTTCTGGAACAGTTTTTGCCGCTACGAACATGATTGTGACTCTGGGTGGCGTTATTTTTCAACCGCTCGTAGGCAAATTGCTTGACTCGTTCGGGGATAGTCAAATTGTAAATGGAGAGCATATTTATAGTGTTGTTGATTATCAGCTAGCACTATCGGTATTACCAATTTCTCTGTTACTCGTTCTGATTCTTGCTTTTTTCATGAAGGATTTTCGCTCACCGCATAGTTAAAATATGACACCTTCTCTCTAGGGAGAAGGTGTCATGAACCCCGAAAAACAGCTACAAGTTCTTGAACAGGTATTCTTTTCGCTCCATTACAACTAATTAAACGCGCTACAGGAAAAGAAGAAATATCACCGTCTCTGTAATGATAACGGGTAAATTCAGTGTCATGGTTGGAGATAATTACACTAATGCCTTTGTGAGCACAATCCACAGCAAGTGAAACCAAATCAATTTGATCTTGCTCACTAAATTTTTTATCGACATAAGCTGAAAAATTGGCACTGGCTGATAAAGGAACATAAGGAGGGTCGCAATAAATTATATCCCCAGCCCTTGCTTGCGAAAATGTTTGTCGAAAATCATTTTCAATAAAAAGTGCCTGTTGTGATTTTTGATGGAATAAAAGCATTTCTTGTCGAGGGAAATAAGGTTTTATATAACGTCCAAACGGGACATTATAATAGCCTTTTTGATTGTATCGGCATAAACCATTATAACCATGACGATTTAAATAAAGAAACAATGCGGCTCGTCGCCTTAATACCGTACATTGATTAAATTCATCACGATATTGGTAATATTTAACCGCAGAATTATTTTCCTGTGAAAAAAACTGTTCACAATAATTAATAAACTTTTCGCCTTCGCTTTGTAACCGCTGGAAAAGGCTAATCAGATCTTTGTTATGCTCTGCTAACAAATAATGTGAGAAGTTTGAGTTTATAAAAATTGCGCCCGAACCGGTGAATGGTTCTATAAGCCGATTCCCAGGAGGTAGTGAAGATATAATTCGTTCAATACAACGGAATTTATTACCAGCCCATTTTAAAAATGGTTTTTTTTTTTCATAATTCACATGATTTTACTTTTAAAGGAAGTATTACTTAATTTACTAAAAATGGCTAGTATCAGCGATGATTTTAACTGAAAATTTACCATAAACATACTTGCATACTTATAATAAATACCTCAAAATGATGCCAATTAAATGACTCTGAGTATAAAAAATGGACGAAATAAGTGAGATTCTTAAATCCAGTTGGGGTGCTGAAGAATGGATTCAGGATTGTTGGGACACGATTAACTCGGAAGAAAAATTATTAATCCAGCATCGTATGGATGATTTATTTAAAGATGGTTTACCATTTGAATTAAAGCATGAAAAAATCCTGTACATCTATACTTTCTCGCTGTTGGCTCAAATGGAAGCACTTGCAATACAGATCCCATTAAAATTTTCATCAAAAATGCCTACTCTTGAGCAGCAGGTATGTATGCGTTCACAACTTTTGGATGAAATTTTCCATTGCCTTGCTTTTACAAAAATCGCCTACATGTTGAGTGCTCCACACGCTATTCCCCCAGCATTTAACAAAAAAATAGCCGAGTTTTTTGCGTTTTTGCGTGATGAAGAATGTCCAAAAGTGGCGCTTATATTAGTAAATCTGGTTGGGGAAGGGTGTGTTGAAGAAGTTTTTAACAGCCTGGATCGCAGAAATATTGCCCCTCGTCTTCTTAAAACTATTTTGGCAGATGAAAGCAGGCATGTGGATGAAGCTGAATTATATCTGGCAATTGGCCTGCCCGATATGGATTTATTCAAACATAAACTGACTTTATTCGAAGATTTGCTTATTAACAATATTTTTTCGCAATATAAGTACATGTTTTCATTAGCTGCTCTTCTGGGTGCTAAAGGTATAAATGAATTTGTAGATGCTCTGGTAAACAAACATCAACAACAATTGCGGAAAATTAATTTGGAACCGGGTGATAAATGGCAGTTCTTTATGTCATTTATGAAAAACATGTTATTACAATTTCCTTCTATAGCCAAAGATGATGAACTCATTGAAATGACGCCAATGCGCAAAGTTTTTATGTCACAATGGGACAATCCTAATGATCCAACTATGTGTGGTGAGTTTAATATTAATGTTTCTGCGCTGGAGTTTTTCAATAAAAAATATCCATCAGAAACAATCACCACGTTAATGTTACAAACACTCAGTATGGGTTTATCTGAGACGGATTCATTTCGTAACTTTTTAAGCATGAGAAAATTGTATCAGGCTAAAGAAGCTTCCGTGGGATTAGTGGTTAAATTACCAGATTGTAACGATCATATTGGTATGATTATTTTGAAAAATTGCCACCAATTAACAACCAAAGACCTTGCTATAAAAATTCAGTCATTAATTAAAACAATGGTTTTTTGTTATAAAAAACGTGAGGAATTAGAGTTTAAATACCCTCATTTTAAACAAATTATGGATGATATATATTATGATATACATAATCACGGTTATGATTATCCCATGCCCAGTCATCCCATTATATCACTCAGTAATATCGGCTATTGCGGGTATACACAAGCGAAAGCACCGCTGGCTCGGAATGAGTCAATTAAATTTACGCTGATGGAAATAGAAAAAAAACCTGTCTGGAATAAATTAACACAAATATTTGAACCTCAAGATTTATTACCAGTTTCCATGAGTGCCGATCATCGGGTTTTTGATGGTAATTTACCTATACCTAAAATAACAGCACATTACTTTGAAAAAACGTTTGAAAAAATGTTGCAAAATTCCGGGCGATCAACACTTGCTTCCCCATCATTTATTGACAACGCAAAACACGCACATCAATTGGAAAAAATGGCAAAAAATAATCCTGAAATGGCCTATAAAATCCTATTGATTTTACAGACTTATTGGCATGACGACAGCCCGATGAATCTCAATAATGAGTAATGTATACCGCTTAAAGTGCAGGTTATATTCAATCCGTCATTGCGAACCTAGCGAACTAACTTATATGATTACCTTCTCTCGCGTTGCGGGAGAAGGGAATTCATCATGTTAGTTAGAAGGTACGAAGCATATCCAGAGTTCCGTGCTTCGAGGACTGGATTGCATCGCTAGGTGCTCGCGACGACGGTATTGTGTTAAAAAGTTAGAGGCTCACAATGACGAGCGACAGGACATAGTAAAAGGATTTACCCCTTAACAGCCAGCATCAAAAGAAAAATCGCAATTAAGCTTACGCAGCCCAATGTTATATTTCCGCCAGGAACAATCTGCAAACTTGCACTGGAGTCGATTTTTCTGGCACGCCATGTCATTGCCGAAGGAAGCAGAAGTAATAAAACGACACAGCAAATTCCAGCATAACTAAAGGCATGAATATAAATGCCTGGGTTAATCAATACAACAGCCAATGGTGGTCCGAATGTCAGGAGCAATGTTGATTTGCCTTGCAACCCATTTTTTTTCAAGGACAGGCCGTCAGCGAGAAAATCAAATAATCCGATTGAAACGCCTAAAAATGCGGTAATCATACAAATTGAAGTGAAGAACCCGAAAAATCCGGTGATCCATTGACTATGAACAACACCACTAAGCGCATCTGTCAGGCCACTGGTTGCATGATCGCTGCTCATTAATGCCATAAGACCGGCTGTACCGTCTCTTTCTACAACACCCATAATGACAGCGTCCCATATGATATAACAAATCAATGGTACCAATGAGCCTAACAAAATAACTTTTCGCAGAGTGGCTGTGTCATCTTGAAAATACTCACGTAAACTCGGAACAATAGAAGCAAATCCAAATGAAGTCACTAAAATCATCAGGCTGCCTGTGATGGCCTTGCTTGAACCACCATTTAAAAACGAAGGGTTTATATGTGGACTGATGATAATCACCAATAAAATATAAACGCCGAGTTTTCCAAACATTAAACCGCGATTAACATAGTCAACTGCACGAATTCCACCATAAACAATCAGGCTGAAAATGGAAGTAAAGAGCAATGTAGTGGACCAACTGGGAAGGTTTATATCTATTTTTTGTAGTAAGCCATTCATGACATCACTACCACCAGAAATGTAGGCGGACAATAACGTGTAAAGCAAGAGCAAATAAGCAATCCAGGCTACGATCTGTCCCGGCAAGCCTAAAGTAGATTTGGCCATTGAAACCATGTTGCTACCTGCGGGTAACCGTAAATTAACTTCAAGAATTAACAATGCCCCAATAGTCATTATTAACCAGCACATGACAAGAAAAAATATTGAATTGGTAAAGCCAACTTCGGCAGTAGAGACAGGCAATGCCAGCATGCCACCGCCAATTGAGGTGCCAACGATAAGAAGAATTCCGCCAATAAATTTTGAATTTGACACTTATCAATTCTCTTTGTATAAAATTAATACACTATAGTAATTGTTAATCAATTAATTGTCAATAGCCTGAGAGCACACCGAACAATTGCCATATTGAATTTATTAATAAAATAATTGAAAAAGTAATTACTAACCAAATTGTAAAACGACCACCAGGAACCTGATAGCGTGGTTTAAATTTAGTTCTGCCAAATAAAACCATTAATGCAGGTAATAGTAATAATAAAATTACGCAAAAAACGCCAGCATAATTTAATGCGTGAATGTATGCACCAGGATAATAAATAACAATAAGTAACGGAGGCAAGAAAGTGAGTAAAAACAAAAGCAGACCATTTTTACCTCGTTGCTCCATTTTAAGGCCATCGGCTAAAAAGCTCATCAGGCACAGTGAAACTCCAAGAAAAGCAGTTAACATACAAATAGATGTAAAAAAGTTAAAGCAGGAGTTAATAAATGTATTCTCAACTGTATTGGCAAGCGTTGCTGCAAGAGCACTCGTAGTATGCTCATTATGCATTAACGCAGCCAAACCATTGGTACCTTCAGTTGGCAAACTGCCAATAATTACTGCATCCCAGGCGATATAACATATTAATGGTATTAGCGAACCAATAAGTATAACCCGTTTAAGTTGCTTTAAGTCATCATTAAAGTATTCACGCAGATTGGGAACAATGATGGCAAAGCCAAATGAAGTTATGAGCAGCATAATGGTGCTGGCAATATAATGATAATTACCTTGCCTGAAATTTGTAAATTGTATGTGAGGCGCTATAAACACAATTAGCAAACAATAAACTGCCAGTTTACCAAACATTAAACATCGGTTAAGTAAATCGACCTGATGGATACCACCATAAACAATTACCCCAAAAGCCATGGTAAAAATTAAGCTGCTTTGCCATTCAGCCATATGAATATTTAATGGTAACAAAAGACTTCCCAGTACATCCGCACCGCCTGATATATAGGCTGATAAAAGGGTATACAGTAAAAAGATATAACTTAGCCAGGCAGCCAACAATCCAGGTTTCCCTAATGTTGCAGCAGCCATCGAAACCATGTGTTTACCAGGAGGCAGATATAAGTTTGCTTCGAGGATTAACAATGCTCCCAAGGTCATAATAGCCCAGCATATCAGAAGAAAAACAGACGATTGCCAAAAGCCGGTCGCAGCGTTTGCAACTGGCAGGGCAAGCATACCCCCTCCAATTGAAGTACCGACAATTAGAAGGATGCCGCCTATAAATTTTGAATTCATTTATTTTACCAGTCACACCATATGGATTAATTTATTTGGTCATAGCCACTGGTTCCACACAAGGTACCCTCATCCATTGTATTTCCAGACGACGGTTTTGAGCACTGCCATGGATGAGTACATTTTGAGAAACGGAGTACTTATCTCCGTAACCTTCAGCATTTAACCTGTGCGCTTGAATACCATTTGCCCACAGAAAAGTCAACATGGTTTCAGCCTGGGCTTGAGATAGCATATTTTTATGATAGCGAGAGCCAACTGCGTCGGTAAATCCAGCAACATAAATCGTACTATCAGGATATTGCTGCAGTAATTTAACAATATGTGACAAACCAATATAACAAAGCTCATTAAAACGAGGCGTATTAAATTTGTAGTAACGATCAGTGGGAACCACCAGCGTCTTTGTATCGCCATATTCAATATATTCAATATCTTCGCGCTTCAATTCTTCGAGAAGCATCGCGCGACTACCTTTACGAAGCCCGTAGCCAACCCCAACAGCTGCGCCAATTGCAGTTCCAACAAGTGGAGTCGTAGTCGTCATAAGGGCAATTGTAGTTCCAATTGCCGCGCCAGGAATTCCGCCAGTTGTAGCATCTTTAATAGAGCGGTTATAAGGCTTGAAATCATTATAAGGTGGTTCGTAATGGTAGTTACAGCCGGTCAAAAGCCAAGCTGCCAGGCTCATTATTGTTATACCTTGGGCAAACTGCTCGCGTAACATCCCGTCTCCTGTCAAATTGATTATTCCATTATTAAGCATCCATGTTTATTTCGCAATCAGAAGAAGCTTGATTTCAAAACAAATTATTGCCAGGAAGGTTTCTAAATAGAGTGAGTAGTTGTATATTGAATAAAAACATAAGACGATTTATACATTACTAATGGCTAAAAATAAATTTTCAGTTGGTTTAACCTTGGGCGCATTAGGGATTGTTTATGGTGATATTGGCACCAGCCCTTTGTATGCTATCCGTGAGACATTAAGTGGATTATCTATTACTACGTTAGATATCCTCGGTGTGCTGTCATTAATTTCCTGGACACTTATAATTGTAATTTCTATAAAATATCTGGTGATAGTTTTTCGTGCAGACAATGATGGCGAAGGTGGCATTCTGGCTTTGCTGGCTTTATTAAAACAAAAAAAACCACGGTATGAACATTTTTTTTATTTGATAGCTATCTTTGGAGCGGGGCTATTATTAGGCGATGGTATGTTGACGCCGGCCATATCAGTACTCAGTGCCGTAGAAGGACTGTCGCTTGTTTCGCCAATGTTTACTACAGGTCTTATTCAAATATTATCCTGTGTCATACTTTTCATGCTTTTTGCAGTGCAGTCCAAGGGTACACAGAGTATTGGCAGAGCGTTTGGACCTATTATATTAACGTGGTTTTTTACCATTGCCATTTTGGGGATAATTCAAATCTACAATAACCCAATGGTTTTAAAAGCGCTTAATCCTTATTATGGCTATGAATTTTTATATACGAACGGCAAGCGCGGTTTTTTTCTTCTTGGTGGTGTTTTCCTGGTAGTAACAGGCGGTGAAGCGCTTTATGCAGATATTGGGCATTTTGGTAAAAATCCTATTCGTTATAGTTGGTTCTACGTTGTTTTACCCTGCCTTATTTTGAATTATTTTGGCCAGGGTGCAAATTTGATTTTGCATCCAGAGGATATAGAAAATCCTTTTTACTTATTAGCACCGGACTGGTTTTTTATGCCTTTGCTTGTGATTTCCATGCTCGCTACAGTCATCGCTTCACAGGCAGTTATATCAGCAACATTTTCACTTACCAAACAAGCTATTTTATTAGGCTTATATCCTAAAGTACCAATAATTCAGACATCAAGGACACATGCTGGCCAGATCTTTATTCCACAAATGAATTTTTTCCTCTTGATTGGAACATTTTTCTTGATACTAACTTTTAAAAGTTCAAGTGGTCTTGCCCATGCTTACGGTATTGCTGTAAATCTGACAATGTTATTAGTTACTTCAATGGTTGCTTATGCTGCTGTCAAAGTCTGGCACTGGTCTGTGTTACGCACAAGCTGCATATTTGGGATATTTCTTGCTATTGACGTTGCGTTTTTAGGCGCTAATTCACATAAATTTTTAACGGGTGGCTGGGTTCCGGTCTGTTTTGCATTAGTGGTTGCGTTGGTGATGTATACATGGAATAGCGGTCTGCAATTCCTTAAGAAAAATTTTTATATGCAACAAACTGATATTTCAAAAATCATCAAACAATTGCATTATAAAACATTGAAACAATTGCCGGGTCTAACCGCAATTTTTATTACCGATACTTATGATCGAACAGGTGGTAGCTTTTTACATTTTTTAAAACTAAGTCTGGCAGTTCCAGAGAATATTTTAATTGTAAGTTATACAGTCGATAACAAGCCTCGTACACTCACTAGTCGCCGCTTTGAGCTTACGCAAATGGATGAAAAGATTTTTCAGTTAACACTCCACTATGGTTTTATGGATACTATTGATATTCCTTATGCACTCGAAGCGCTCAATAATAAAAAACTGTTGCCTTTTGAATTAAATGTTAATGCGGCTACCTATTTTGTTGAAATTCCGAATGTAATTGCCTCAAAATCAAAGAAAACACTTCGCTTTTTCTGGCAGGAAAAGCTGTTTTCTTTTTTAATGCGGAATTATTCTGCTAATTTAAATATAGAGTTTTATAAATTACCCTACAATAAAACTATTGCAATCGGAACGTACTGTATAATTTAAACAGTACAATCGGCTTGCAATGGTTTTTTTGGAACAACAATTTGAATGTTTATTCCTTTAATAGTTGGGCTGGAGCGAGCGTCTTTTAAATAGTCTATTAATGAGACATCAATTACTTTTTGAAAATTGGACGAAGCCTGCCTAAAAAACAGCGTATTATTTTTCCAAAAAACAAAGCCTAAATGAGAAATATTCAAACAAGTACCTATTTGGGCACGTAAATCCCAATTTGGCCTTACAATTTCCACAATCGCAGCATTGGGGATTTGACTGAATAAAGCCTGATTCGCATTACCCAGCTCGTCAAATAATTTATTCAGAGGTATGTATGGAATTTCTGCCTTCAGGACAGGCAAGTGACTTGCCCGCTTTTTTAATTCATCCATACGTTTCTGTTGTTCAATTTTATCGGCATTGTTTAATTTAATATGGGTCAAATCAAAATGTTCATACCAGGATGGTTTATCAATAACAGCAGAGGCAATTTTGGCAACGGGTTGGTTATTATCAGTTTTGAATGATTGTGTTATATCCTGTAAATAGCCTTGTTTTTGATTATTCAGGTTCCAGTCAAGTGACGTAAAATGATTGCGACTAATAAAATCTACTTCGCCGTTTTTATAGCGCAGATTACGTAAGCAGAAAGGAAAAACCTGCTGATTAGCAGCTAAAGCAATCGCCAGCACGGTATTTACAAGTGTGTCACAATCAAAGCCATCTGTACGGTATAAGGGCGATTGATCATACCGAGCATCGTTTCCTTCACCCAGCGCTCCCAAAAGATAAGGTTTGTTTAAAAAACTGGCACTAATTATTTCAAGGCGTTCAGCCATGTCAAATTTCGGATTGTTCTGCAGAGTATGATATAGTTTTGCGATTGTTTTTTTGCTTTGCGAGGGTGAATTGATTAAAGTTTCTGAGCCTGCAAAACATTGAGCGTAATTAAATAATAAAAAAACAGACATGAATCGAAAAAAAATGGACATAATTGCTCTGTTAAAAATAATAAGACAGAATCTTAACCTGCTAATAGTCGGAGTTACAACAAAATGCTTAATGCAATATGGTTGTCGATGATTTTTCTTTCTGTAATAGTTGGTGTGGTGCAAGGTCGAATAGAGTTTGTTGTTCATGCCGTGACGGATTCCGCTAAATTGGGCTTTGAGATAGCTTTAGGTTTAACAGGTATTATGGCTTTATGGCTTGGTATCATGAATATAGCTACTGAATCCGGTCTAATTAAAATATTTGCCCGTATCCTGCGTCCAGTCATGCGCCCACTTTTCCCTGATGTGCCAGTGGATCATCCAGCAATGGGAGCCATCATTCTTAATATTGCCGCTAACATGTTAGGTCTGGCCAATGCTTCAACACCATTTGGTTTGCAAGCGATGAAAGAACTTCAGAAGCTAAATGACAATGCGATTGTTGCCAGTAATTCCATGTGTACTTTTCTTGCCATTAATACCTCCAGTGTACAGTTAATACCTGCAACAGCGATTGCTTTTTTAGCAGCCAATGGGAGCTTGCATCCAAGTAGTGTTATTTTTAGTTCGTTGATTGCCACCACATGCTCTACCATTGTTGCAGTTATCGCAGTAAAAAAATTAGCCAAATTATCAGTTTATCGAATAAAGGAGACTAGTCAATATGAGCGAATTTGCTAATCAGGTTTCCAATTGGTTGTTTTTAGCATTTATTGTGGGCATCCCTCTATATGCTGCTATTAAGAAAATTAATGTCTTTGATGCATTTATTGTTGGTGCAAAGCAGGGTTTTGAAACAAGCGTTAATATTATTCCCTATCTGATTGCGATGCTTGTAGCTATTGGTATGTTAAGAGCTTCCGGTTTTTTTGAGTTAGTAGGTCATGCTATTGCTCCGGCCATGCAGGCTATTGGCATGCCGTCTGATTTATTACCATTAGCCCTTATCCGTCCATTTTCAGGTAGTGCAGCGACTGGCATGATGGCAGAGTTAATACACGAACACGGCGGTAATTCTCTGGTTGCCAAAACTGCGGCGACAATGATGGGAAGCACCGAAACAACTTTTTATGTTGTTGCCGTATATTTTGGTGCAGTAGGAATTAAGCGTACCCGTCATGCAATTCCCGCCGGACTTTTAGCTGATCTGGCAGGGGTTATTGCAAGTGTACTGGTTTGCCGTTATTTATTTGCCTGAATGGCGATGTGTCTACGTAGCCTTCCCTACGTCCGTGGCATGTTCCCAGGAGCCAGAAATCTCGCTCTGCCTGTATCGTTAGATCCCGCAGACACATTTATATTTAAGCGTAGGGAAGAACAATAACCGTAGTACCCACGTCAACAAAATTTTCATTCAACCATTTAGCAGCGCCAGGTAAAACCCGAATGCAGCCATGACTACTGTTATGTTGTGGAACCTCATAAGCTGCATGAATGGCATAACCATCATGGAAATGCATGCAGTAAGGCATTTTAGCGCCACCCTCGGCTTTTCCATTAGCGGCAATAGGAAATTCACTTGATTTACAATCTGCACCTTTTTTATCAAATACAGTATAGGTTCCGGTAACGGTCCGGCAAGATTCTTTAATATCCTGACAAAAATCCATGCCTCCTGAAGCACTGCCGGTCATCACTCGATTTCCCTGCGCATCATAAGCAGCCCAGGCACTGGCTTTGGGATCAAAAACGAATTGTTTTTTTCCATCTACATCGCGGTGCATAGGAAAAACATTTTGCCCGCGAGTATCATCTTTATAAGGAGTAGTGTAGTGAATATAACCCGCATCATCAGTAATAGAATCTGGTTTAACCATAGCTGAACAGGCGCAAAGCGTAGCAACAAGAATTGGTAAGAATAATTTCTTCATGAGCATATAAACATCCTGGTTTATTATTAGACAAAGCTGGTTAAATTACAGCTTTAAAAAAGCAAAAAAATGCGGGCTAACTTTATAGTTAGCTTAGGGTTGTTGTCAACCAGCAGTGCATCATCATATGTGCCTTAAAGTTTATATGATGGAGAAACATTAATGCACGCAGCATTCACGTTTTTGCCCTGATTTGAAAGTATCAGGTAGTTGTTCTATAATGCGATTCGCAAAAATCCGGTTCATTATCGAAAACATATTCCTGTAACATTCCAAGAGCGATTAAATATTTGTTTAAAATGCAATGAAAGCTTTGCTAAATATGTAGCTGAACAAGCAATTTTATATGCCAATTTTATAAATTCGAATCAAAAAATTACCTTTTATCCACCTTTAAAAGAAATGATAGAGGACTATGGGTTAGCTGGTTATATTGATAACATGAAGAATAACTCGCAAAAGCTTTTGTATATCCCTGCATCGGCTTTAAAAACATATCTTGAAAACTACTCAAATGATGAACACCCGAAGAGTAATCTGCATCCATAAATTCGAGTAATTTTGTAAGTAATTGTTAACCGCGGTGAATATTGTTTTTAGTTGACGCAAGCCGGGCTTCTTCATACAATTTTAATTGTGCAAGTAATGTATTGGTATGGATTTTAAAATTAGCCATCTCGCGCCCACCTAATGATAAACCACGCGGTAAATCAATAGTTGCAGGGTTGCGCGGCTGATTGTTAATATGGAATTCATAGTGACAATGCGGTCCCGAAGCCAGTCCGGATTGACCAACATATCCAATTACCTGCCCTTTACGTACAAAAGAACCTTTGCTCAATCCTTTTTGAAATTTAAGCATATGACCATAAATAGAACTATATATATTACTGTGTTTGATTTTGATCATATTGCCATAGCCATTTTGCCGGCCGATTATTTCGATATTGCCATCGCCTGTCGCCTGAATGGGCGTACCAATACGAGCCGCAAGATCAATACCTTTATGGGCACGAGTATAGTGGAGAATCGGGTGATACCTGGCAAGGCTGAATGTAGAGCTGATATGACTAAAATGTATGGGGTAACGAGTAAAAGCCTTTCGCAGGCTTGTTCCCTGAGGGGTATAATAATCGGTACGACCTGATCGATCTGTATGTTGAACGGCCTGATAGGTTTTGCCTTTATTACGGTAAGAAACAGCGATAATATCACCCGTTCCAACCAATTTATCTTCAATATAAAATGCCTTGTATATAATAGTGAACTGATCGCCCGGTCTTACATCCTTGGCAAAATCAATATCCCAGGTAAAAATTTCTGACATCTGCTGAATTAATTTATAAGGAATATTGTTTTTCTTGGCTGTCGTATATAAAGAACCGACGACACGCGCAGTTAAAAAATGATTGTGACTATTCATTTTGCGGGAATTAATTTTACGCTTATAGTGCGACCCCTCACGATAGACAACCATATATTGTATGCTGGTTATCGGTACTATCATTTTTTCCAGCACTTGTTTTTTTATCAAAAATTGCACATCCTGATTGGGCTGCAGTTTTGAAAGGGCGCTGACTCTAGGGTTATCACGCAATACATTTTTTAATGTTTGAGCGCTTACACCAGCACGACTAAATACATTGGCGAGCGAATCATGTGCTTTCGTTTTGATTATTTTCCATTCACTCTCAGGTTTTTTTACAATCGGTTTTGGAGCGGGTGCCTGTGGTTTAGCTGGCTGTATTTCTACTTTTTTAATTTCTTGTGACGTATTCGTTGTGGTTTTTGGATGGTCAACTTCTGGTTCTGGAGTCAATGTTTCTTCAATTGCTTCGCTATTCCTGATTTCTTCATCTGTTTCGTCATTTTCATCAAATTCGGATAGAGATACCGAGTCTCTGGTGATTGCTGGTCTTTGCTTGTGAGGAAACGTTTTAACAAGAATAAAAGGTAAAGAAAAAGCGACCAACAAGGCTATCAATGCTAGAAGCCTGGATGGTTTTCCTGGGTTAGTTAATGAGACATTGGGTCGTTGATCCATGTTTGCCTTTACTACCGTCTTCTCAAGAATGTCTTGTTAAATACCATAGTGATTTTGCTAACTTAACAACTACTTTATATTAATCGACTACAGTCAGTTCAGGTATTGATTACAAGTCACTACCACCATAAAGCGTTCATGCTTAAAATCTATCCTTCAATTTATTCTCTTATAGCTGGCGAGAACATAATAACCGGGCTAAGATACTCGGTGTGAGAAGTCAGGTCAATCATTTAATAAAGGTTTTACAAGAATGAGAATAACAGAGACAGTTAGTAAAGAACTATTAAGAGGGTGTGCAGAGGTTCTGCCCGCACAGGAATTTGAAAAAAAATTACTCAAAGAAAGGCCGTTGATTATTAAAGCAGGTTTTGATCCTACCGCCCCCGATTTACATATAGGCCATACGGTATTGCTGAATAAACTGCGTCAATTCCAGCAATTTGGACATACCGTTATTTTTCTGATCGGTGACTTTACTGCCATGATAGGTGATCCAACCGGTAAAAATGTTACACGTATGCCGCTTACTCAGGAAGCTGTGCTAGAGAATGCCAAAACTTATCAGCAACAGGTTTTTAAAATACTTGATCAGGATAAGACTGTAATAAGATTTAATTCAGAATGGATGGGTAAAATGAACGCAGCCGATTTAATTCGTCTTGCGGCTACTCATACGGTTGCAAGAATGTTAGAGCGCGATGATTTCAACAAGCGCTATGCGTCAGAGTTACCTATCGCTATTCACGAATTTTTATATCCCCTGGTGCAAGGTTATGATTCGGTTGCTTTGAAGGCTGATGTCGAACTTGGCGGAACGGATCAAAAATTTAACCTGTTAATGGGGCGCGAGTTACAAAAACATTATGGACAGGAACAGCAAGTCATTATGATGACACCATTAATTGAAGGACTCGATGGCGTTAAGAAAATGTCTAAGTCTCTAAACAATTATATAGGAATAAATGAGAGCGCAGAAAACATGTTTGGCAAAGTCATGTCTATTAGTGATGAACTGATGTGGCGATATATAGATTTATTGAGCTTTAAATCAGGTAAGGATATCGCACAGACTAAATTGGCTGTCTCACAAGGCTTAAACCCGCGTGATGTAAAAATTGATTTTGCCAAAGAACTGATAGAACGCTTCCATAATAAAGAACAGGCAGAACTCGCTCATCAGGCATTTATAGAACGATTCCAAAAAGGCGAGATTCCAGACGATTTAATTGAACAGATTGTTCCTTGTGATGAACCTATATCGATAGCCCAACTATTGAAACAATTGGATCTTACCAAAAGTACATCTGAATCAATCAGAATGGCGAATCAGGGCGCAGTAAAAATCAACGGCGAAAGGGCTGGTGATGCCACTGCTAAGCTGGATTACGAAAAAAGCTATATAATTCAAGTGGGTAAACGAAGAATCGCCAAGGTGCGCTTACAAAAAGCACTATGATTTAAAAATAAATGAAGAAAATTTAAAAAAGTGTTTGACATAGAAGCAGAGATGAGTAGAATACGCCACATGCCTTCGGGGCGGACTGATTAACAAGAAGAGAAGACAAACTGTGTGGGCGCTTTGAG
>Ga0335397_10002908_pt1 | contig 23195 bp, 18 predicted proteins | sample MAT04_FD_205740 | JGI IMG/M metagenome (GOLD analysis project Ga0335397, IMG submission 205740) | Freshwater microbial communities from Lake Fryxell liftoff mats and glacier meltwater in Antarctica - MAT-04 (spades assembly) (version 2) ... | reverse complement strand
CGCGGGCAGCCCGTGTTCCGGTGGCGACGCCGGCTCCTGCGCACGCGCGGACCGCAGGCGCGGCCGCTGGCCGTCTCCGGGGCACGGGCCGCCGAGGCGGATCGCCCGGGCGTGGCGTGACCTCCAGATCGCGTCGCAGCGGGTCAGCGACGTCGCCGAGGGTCGCCGGCTGCGCGAGCACGAAGTAGCGTAGAGACAAGCGTCACTCACGAGATCGCTCTAACAATAAGGACTTCGCCATGCGCCTCAAGATTCTCTTCATCCTCGGAATCGGCACCGGATACGTGCTCGGTGCCCGTTCCGGCCGTGCCGCCTACATCCGCCTCAGGGCGAAGACGACCAAGGTCTGGGAAGACCCTCGCGTGCAGAAGGCCGTGACCGACGCAGAGGGCTACGTCAAGGACCACGCCCCGATCGTCGCCGACAAGGTCGCCGAGGGCGCGAAGATCGCCGCCCAGAAGGTGGCGGAGGGCACGAAGATCGCCGCGGAGGGCGCGAAGGCGGCCGGCGAGAAGGTCGCCGACACGACCAAGATCGCCGGGACGTCGGTGTCGGAGGGCACGAGGGTCGCCGTCGCCGGCGCGGTCGACGCGGCAGGGAAGATCGCCGACACCGCCAAGGACGTCAGCGAGAAGGTGGCCGGAGCCGCCAAGTTGGTCGCGGACAAGGTGAGCGGGACCGAGAAGTCCGACACGAACGTCGCCGTCGGCACCGACACCGCGGCGGACACGGACACGGACACGGACACGGACACGGACACGGACACGGACACGGACACGGACGCAAAGCCATCCGCCTGACCTAAGTCAAGGGGTACAGCTTTGTTTTTGCTGAGCGTAGCCTCGCACAATAAGCGCAGGACGCCTCACAGCGATTCCCGAGTCGTCAGGGTCCGCGCGTGTCGAACCGTCATCGCGGCGTAAACCGCGGCGGAACGAAAAACGGGCGGGAACCGTCATGATCCACGGTTCCCGCCCCATTTTCGTGCCCGGCGCACCCGAAGCGCCGGACACTCTCAGCAGTGGTGACGGCGACCGGCTCCCTTTAGCCTTCATCTGCCGATGTCGCCCCCGCGACTCGGTGTCGAGTGCTGGTCGCCGTCATCCCTAGCCCCCCGGCTAGTTGCTGGTTCCACTGTATCGAGCATGAGAAACGGGCGCCTCCCCCAGAGCGAGGGTGGGCACAAAGGGGGACACGGGGAACGACCGGGATCGACGCCCCGGTGAAGGCGCGCACAGGGCGGATGCGGTTGCGCCGCACGCGCGGGGAGGCGAGTCTGGTCCGATGGACACCCCCGCCTCGGCACTCGCAATCCTGAATCGTCCCTCCCGTCTCGCGGCCGCCCACGTCGACGGCGCTGCCCCGTTCCTGTTCGTGGACCCCGAGGCAGCCCACGTGGGGGTGCGGAATCTCGGAGTCACCCGCGGCGACGGCATCTTCGAGACGATCGGATCCGTCTTCGGCCGGCCGCAGGCGATCGATGCCCACCTGCGGCGTCTCTCGGCCTCCGCGGCGGCCCTGGACCTGCCGGAGCCGGATCTCCAGGCGTGGCGAGGGGCGATCGTCGCGGTGGCGACGACGGTCGGCGGGCACCTCGAGTCGGCGATCAAGGTCGTCTACACCCGCGGCGTCGAGGGCGACGGCCGTCCGACCGGGTGGGTGCACGGCTCGCCGAGCCCCGACTACCGCGCAGCCAGGCGCGACGGCATCCGTGTCGTCACGCTGGACCGCGGGTTCCGGCACGACGTCTCCTTTACATCCCCTTGGTTGTTGCAGGGCGCGAAGACGCTGTCGTATGCAGTCAACAGTGCGGCCCTCCGCGAGGCGAACCGACGGGGCGCCGACGACGTGATCTTCCTGAGCTCGGACGGATTCGTGCTCGAAGGTCCGACGTCCACCGTGATCCTGCTGCGCGACGGGCGTCTCGCGACCCCGGGTCCCGGACTCGCCATCCTCGACGGCACTACCCAGCGCGGCCTGTTCGAGTTCGCCGCGGCACGGGGCCTTCCCGCCGGCTTCGAGCTCACACGATCGGAACACCTGCACGACGCCGACGCCGTCTGGCTCGTCTCGAGCGTTCGCCACGCGTCGCCCGTCACCGCGATCGACGGTATCGACCTGCCGGTCGACTCCTCCCTCACCCAGGCGTTCAACACCTACCTCGCCCGGCGCCCAGATTAGGGAACATAGGCTGGCGTGATGACGAGCGAAACCACGCCAGAGGCGGTGCAGGGCTCCTACGTGCAGCCCGGCACCGAGTTCACGCGCGACACCAGGTATATCGAGGATCGGATTACTTCCGACGGCAGCAGCGGATGGCCGGTCGAGGCCGGCCGCTACCGCCTCATCGCCGCGCGGGCCTGCCCGTGGGCCAACCGGGCAGCGATCGTTCGCCGCCTGCTCGGCCTCGACGGGGCGATCAGCCTCGGGATGCCCGGGCCGACACACGACGCGGACAGCTGGACATTCGACCTCGATCCGGGCGGGGTCGACCCCGTCCTCGGGATCGAGCGCGTGCAGCAGGCCTACTTTGCCCGGTTTGCCGACTATCCGCGGGGAATCACGGTGCCCGCGATCGTCGACATCGCGATGGGGAAGGTCGTGACGAACGACTATCCGCAGATCACGCTCGACTTCTCCACCGAGTGGTCTGCGCTGCACCGCGACGGTGCGCCGGACCTCTACCCCGCCGAACTCCGCGCCGAGATCGACGAGGTGGCCGACGGCATCTTCCGCGACGTCAACAACGGGGTCTACCGCGCCGGATTCGCCGGATCCCAGGACGCCTACGAGGCGGCCTACGACGCCCTGTTCGCTCGGCTCGACCAGGTCGAGGAGCGACTCGCCTCCCAGCGGTTCCTCGTGGGCGACACGATCACCGAGGCCGACGTGCGCCTGTTCACGACCCTCGCGCGATTCGATGCGGTCTATCACGGGCATTTCCGGTGCAATCGCAACAAACTCACCGAAATGCCCGCACTGTGGGCGTACGCCCGCGACCTGTTCCAGACCCCCGGGTTCGGCGACACGATCGACTTCGTGCAAATCAAACAGCACTACTACCTCGTGCACACCGACATCAACCCAACTGGGATCGTGCCGAAGGGTCCCGACCTCGACAACTGGCTCAGTCCGCACGGTCGCGAGGCGCTCGGCGGCCGCCCGTTCGGCGACGGCACACCCCCGCCCCCGCCCCTCCCGGACGAGGTCGTTCCGGCCGGCCACGGCGCGCGCTGACCCCGTGGCAGATCATACGGGCGACGGCGCGGACGGCGAGCGGGCGACGGGTCACCCCGGCGGCCTTCTGCTGCGCGCCGCGAGGTGGGCGGAGCACCGCATGCCCCGGCTCGGCGCGGCCGCCGCGACGCCGGGCGTGCGGGGCGCCTCCTCGGGTCGCTCGGGGGCCGGCACCGTCTGGAGGTCCGGTACCGGGGTCGCCCGCTCGCTCCTGGTCTGCGTCAGCGCCCACCCGCCCGGCATGCGGTGGCTGGCGGGATCCCTCGCGGTCCGCCTCCCCGCCGTCGTGCTCGTCTCAACGCCGGGCGACCCCGACGACCTCTCCACCCACGCGGCCGCCCTCTGCCGTGCTCACGACATCGACCAGGCGCTCACGGCCGTGATCGGTGACGGCGACGCCGCCGAGGCCGCCATTGCCGCGACCCGCGTGCTCGCGACCGCGCGGCTCGCTCTCATCTCCCCTCCCGCGTTGCCGCACATCGCGCCCGCCGGCCTGCCGACGACGCTCATCCAGGCGTCGGCATCCGGCCCACACCGCGCTGGCATCGTCGCCCTCGACGACGCGATGCGGCGCGCGGGGGTGGCCGTAAGGGAGACCGAGTACCAGGGAATCGCCGACGGATGGGCGCGCTACCCGCGGGCGGTGCGCGGATCCGGCCGTGCCCTCGACGATCTCGTCGCGTTTCTCGAACGGGGCATCGGCGAGTCGTCGACCTTCGACGTCATCCCGGGGTGGGACCTGCACTGAGCGGTGTGCGCCCGGGTCTCAGCGTCGCCCCTGCCCCGTCACCCCGCGCCGCGCCGCCGCGTCGCGAATCGCGTACCGCGCCCGTTCGTAACCTGCGCGCCCGTTCGTAACCTGCGCGCCCGTTCGTAACCTGCGCGCCCGTTCGGCCGGGCGCGGTTGCCCCGAACGGGCGCGCATGCGAGACGCGGCAGCGCCCCGCGCCCGCGACAGTTCCGCGCCTAGCGCGGCTTCTTCCGGTTCTTCAACACCCTCAGCGCGGCAGGATACTCGGCGAGGCAGAGCGCCGCCCCGTGGCGCTCGACCTCGCAGAGCACGCCGTAGTCGAACGCCTGCTTGCCCGTGCCCGCGTTCTCGCGCAGGTAGTCCTGCATGACGGTGCTGTCGCGGTGCTCGCCGAGCAGGTCGTGAATCGCCTCCGCCGCGCCCGCGAGCCGCACCACCGACTTGCCGAAGACGCCGGCGTCGCCCCGGCTCACCGCCTCGGCGGAGTAGCGCAGCCGCTTCGCGGCCTTCCGGGTCTCGTGCAGCGACTCGATCCTGGCTGCGGGGGTCGTCGCGGCCTCCGCCTCCCTCGCGAGGCGCAGGACCGACTTGCGCTCCTTCTCGAGAACACGGGGGATCACCTTCTCGGCCGGCTCCGACGCGGCCTTCGCGAGCGCCGGATTCGCCAGGAAGGCCTCGAGCGCGTCGAGGAGCGCGAAGTAGCCTTCCCCCGACATCTCGGTGACGACCCTGGCGTGCGCGGCGTCGTAGGCCGAGCTCCACCCGGCGAGCAAGCGCCCGGCTACCCCCCGCGAAACCGGATCGTGGTCACTGACGAGCGACTCGGCGCGATCGCGCATCACCTCGGCATCCCGGGCCTCGCCGAGAACGAGGCCGAAACGCTGCAGCTGTGCGCGCAGCGGGTCCGTCGCCGCCCGGTCGAACACCACACGATAGCTCGCGAACAGGCTCCGAAGCCGTCGGAGCCTCGTGCGGAGCTGGTGCACCGAATCCGGCTCGTTCGTGCGAACCCGCGCATCGACCAGCGCGATGTCATCGACCAGCACGCGGAGAGGCACGAGGAGCAGGTCCGATGCGGGGGTGGTGCGATCGAGCGCCGGCGCCGGCCGCTCGACTCCCAGGCTCGTGCGGCCGAGCGCGCTCGCGAGCTTCGACTCGCTCTTCGCTGGCCGGGCGCCGGCGTCGATGAGGCGTTTCTCCACCGCATCGAGCAGCGCGGTGCGGGCCTTCGCCTTGCGGGGGGCGCCGTCCAGCACCTCGCACTCCCACTCCCGCCAGTTCCTCTCGGTGCCGGAGCCGACGTCGGTCGCCGAGACGACGTCGTCGACAAGCTCGAGAAGCGGCTCGCCGTCCTCGCCGACGAGTCGGAGGATCCCCCGACGGGTGCGCAGCCGCGCGACGACGGAGAGCTCCCTCCCTCGCACGCGCGCCAGCACTGGCGCGATGACCTCCTCGGGCACGTCCCCGTCGGAGAGAGGCCAGTGCAGCTCGGTGCGGCCCTGGCCCGTCGGGTACTTGATGTGCCAGCCCTCGTCGGCTCCCCCACGCCGTCGGCGAAGCACGATCCGATGGGCCGCGAGCGCGCCGTCGACGGTGTCGAAGTACTCCGCATCGAGGTCCGCCTGGGACACCTCGCCGATCGCCGCGATGCCGTCGAGCGACGGCACACTCGCCGCATCGTCGACCTCATACTTGCGCTCGATCTCTTCGCTGGCCGTCATTGGCATAGCACCCGCCGATCCCTCATCGAATTCCGGCGGGAACGCATGACCGCGCTCCCGACTATCTGGTGTTCAGGCTAGGTGCCATCCGGCGCTCGATGGTGGAAGCTGCCCGCAGATTCTCGGTAGATTATGTGGGGGCGCCGCGGGGAGGCGCCGCAAAGCACCGATGGGGGTCGTGCAATGAGAGCTGACTTTGCCGTTCCGGTCTCCGTGGCCGAGCGCGACGAGCACTGGGACACCATCCTGGACCTGAGTGCGATGCTCGACGACGGATCCTGGGTGCTCGTCGGCGGGGATGCCGTGACCGCCCACGTGCTCGCTCACGACTCCGATCCCGAGCTCGTCTGCCACACCGCCGACCGGGCCGGCCGCCTCGTCACGACCGCCGGCGCGATGCCCGCCGCGGTGCTCGCCCTGCGCGATCTCGGATTCGTCCCGGTCAACGCCCGGGACGCGCCCGAGTTCTGCTTCTCCCGGCCGGCCGAGGACCGTCGCTCAGCCCATGAGACCTGGACGGTGCACGTCTGCGGGGTGACCGCCCTGCGCGGCGGTGACCAGGCCCTCCGGCGGCGCGTGCCTCGTCGGGCGAGCCGGGGCGCCCGCACCCCCGACGTTCCGGTGCCCGGGCTGGTCGGCGCGCTCGTCTACGAGGCGGCCCAGTTCGCCCGCAACACCACAGAGCCCTTCGTTCACGCGCGGAACGCGGCCCTTCTGGCGTCGCTGATCGACAACCCCGTCGCGGTGAGAGAGGAGCTCACCCCGGGCGACCGCCGCCTGCTGCGCTCCCTCGACGCCGCCGCCGGCCTGCGTGCCCACCACATCTGGGGTCGGCTGCCCCTCGAGCGCGATGCCTTCACGCGCTGGAAGCTGCTGCTCGCGGTCTGATGTGGCGCAAATGCCCGGTCGGGCACCAATGCTCGATACGGTGAAGCGTGATGAATTCCGCTGCCCCGACCGCCCGCAGGGTGCCGACTGTCCGAACCCACCACGGACACGCCTTCACCGACGACTACGAGTGGCTGCGTGACAAGGACGACCCCGCCGTGATCGCCCACCTCCGCGCGGAGAACGAGTGGACGGCCGCGAACACTGCCCACACCGACGACCTCACCTCGCGCGTCTACGAGGAGATCAAATCGCGAACGCAGGAGACCGACCTCTCCGTGCCGACCCGCCGCGGCGGGTACTGGTACTACACAAGGACCGTCGAGGGGAAGTCGTACGGCGTCTACTGCCGCGCGCCGATTGCGGGGCCGGACGACTGGACTCCCCCGACACCCGACGCCGTGGCCGGCCCAGCCCCTGGCGAAGAGGTCCTCCTCGACGCGAACGCCGAAGCCGAAGGGCACGAGTTCTTCTCACTGGGAAGCTTCGACGTGTCGACCGATGGGACCCTCCTCGCCTGGGCGGTCGACGTGCAGGGCGATGAGAGGTACACCCTCCGCGTCACGACGATCGCGACGGGAGTGGTCAGCACGATCGACGTGATCTCCGGCACCGCCGGCGGAGCGCTGTTCTCCCTCGACGGCAACTGGCTCTTCTACTGCACTGTCGACGACGCCTGGCGCCCCGACACCGTGTGGCGACACGAGGTCGGCACCGCCGCATCCGCCGACGTTGTCGTGTTCACCGAGCCGGACGACCGCTACTGGGTCGGCATCGACCGCACCCGCAGCCGCAAGTACCTGATGATCCACGTCGGGTCGAAGATCACCACCGAGGTGAGGCTCGTCGACGCCGCCGATCCGACTGGCGAGTTCCGCGTCGTCTGGCCGCGCACCGACGGCATCGAATACGACGTCGAGCACGCGATCGTCGCCGGCGAGGACCGCCTCCTCATCACCCACAACGACGGCGCGGAGAACTTCGAACTCGTGGATGTTGCCGCGGACGATCCTCTCGGACTCCGCACCGTCGTGCTCCCCCACTCGCCCGACACCCGCATCGAAGGCGTCGACGCGTTCCGGTCGCACCTGGTCGTCTCCTACCGGCGCGAGGCGCTGACGAGGGTCGGGATCATCCCCCTCAGCGCGACGATCGGTGCCGGTTCCCACATTGTCGGTTTCGGGAGGCTCGAGGAGGTCTCCTTCGACGAACTGCTCTTCGACGTCGGCACCGGTGGCAACCCGGAGTGGGAGCAGGCCACCGTGCGTCTCGTCTTCACGTCGTTCGTCACCCCGACCACTGTGCTCGACTATGTGGTCGGCACCGGAGAGCTCCTCGTGCTCAAGCGCCAGAGCGTGCTCGGCGGTTACGACCCGGAGCAGTACGAGCAGGCGAGGGACTGGGCCGTCGCCCCCGACGGCACAAGGGTGCCCATCTCGCTCGTCTGGAAGAAGGGGCTCCTCGACGCCGCCCAGCCGTCTCCGACGCTGCTGTACGGATACGGCTCGTACGAGGCGAGCATGGACCCGAGCTTCTCGATCGCTCGACTGTCGCTGCTCGATCGGGGAATGCTCTTCGCGATCGCCCACGTGCGCGGCGGCGGCGAGCTGGGCCGCGCCTGGTACGAGAACGGCAAGACCCTCACCAAGCGCAACACATTCACCGACTTCATCGCGGTCGCCGAGCACCTGATCGCCGAGGAGCGCACAACACCGCAGCAGCTCGTCGCCGAGGGGCGCAGTGCGGGCGGGCTCCTGGTCGGCGCGGTCGCGAACCTCGCACCGCACCTGTTCTGTGGAATCCTCGCGGGGGTGCCGTTCGTCGACGCGCTCACGAGCATCCTCGATCCCGAGCTGCCGCTCACCGTGATTGAGTGGGACGAATGGGGCGACCCGCTGCACGAGGCGGAGGTCTACGAGTACATGCGCTCGTACTCGCCGTACGAGAACGTCCGCGACGACGTCGAGTATCCGGCGATCCTCGCGGTGACGAGCCTCAACGACACCCGGGTGCTCTACGTCGAACCCGCGAAGTGGGTCGCCAGGCTGCGCGAGGTCGGCGCTCCGGCCCTGCTCAAGACCGAGCTCAGTGCCGGGCACGGCGGCGTCAGCGGGCGGTACGAGGCGTGGCGCGAGCGCGCGTTCGAGTATGCCTGGGTGCTCTGGGTCTCCGGCGCGGCGCGTAGGCTCGACCTATGACTGCGAACTACATCCCCGCCGCCGGTGCCATCACGATGTTCTCCACCACGTGGTGCGGGTATTGCACGCGCCTGAAGTCACAGCTGGACAAGGCCGGCGTCGCCTACCTCGATGTGAACATCGAACAGGTGGAGGGAACGGCCGAGCTCGTCGCGACGATCAACGGCGGCAACCAGACGGTGCCGACGGTGCTGTTCCCCGACGGGTCGTCTGCCACCAACCCGTCCCTCGCTGAGGTCACCTCGCGCCTCGCCTGACGACCGTCGTTCGAACTAGCAAAGATCAGCTGGAGGCCTCTGTGTCCGCTCTTCCCGACTACCTGTCCGACTGGATCACCGCGCAGCGGTGGTACGCGGGGAAGGGGAGGTCTCCGAGTTGGGAGCGCCTCGGCGGATTCGAGTTGCCCGATCCCGAGGGAGAGGCGCGCATCACCGTGCACCTGTTCCTCGACACGGCGGAGCGCCCCCTGCTCTACCAGGTGCCGCTCACGGAGCGCACGGCCCCGGTCGCCTCGCTTGAGCACGCCCTCATTGGCACCTTCGAGGAGAAGGGCGCCACCCGTTACGTCTACGACGGGCCGAGGGACCCGGCGTGCGCGAAGGCGATCCTTCGCCTCATCCTCGACGAGGGAACTGCGCGTCCCGATGACGGCGCCCCCGGGATCGCCGCGCGCGGACACAGCTCCCCCACCGTCCCCGCGCTCGAGATCGGGTCGCCGCGCGTACTGTCGGGAGAGCAGTCGAACACCTCGATCATCTACGACATGACGACCCTCGACGGCGCGACGGCCGAGCCGGTCATCTGCAAGGTATTCCGCTCGCTCCACCACGGCGAGAACCCGGATGTCACGCTGCTCAGCGCGCTCGCCGGCGCCGGGTCGACCGTGGTGCCGCAGTCGGTCGGCCACATCATCGGCCAGTGGCACGACACCGGCGAGCCGACCGGATTTGCCCACGGGCACCTGGCGTTCGCGCAGGAGTTCTTCCCCGGCGTCGAGGACGCCTGGCGGGTCGCCCTCGAGGCCGCCGAGGCCGGCGACGACTTCGCGGGGCGGGCGCACACGCTTGGTGAGGCCACGGCCGATGTGCACACGACCCTCGCCGCCGCCCTGCCGACCCGCGCCCAGGCGCCGGCCGACATCGCTACGACGATCGCCAGCATGAGGGCCAGGTTCGAGGAGGCCGTCTCGGTGGTCCCGTCGATCGAGCGGCACCGCGCGGCGCTGGAGCGCGTCTATGAGGGCCTCGCAACCGCCGCCTGGCCGCCGATGCAGCGCATCCACGGGGACTTCCACCTCGGGCAGGTGCTCTCTGTGCCCGACCGTGGCTGGATCATCCTCGACTTCGAGGGCGAGCCGCTCCGGCCGATGCGTGAGCGGGCGCGCGAGGACACCCCGCTGCGGGACATCGCGGGCATGCTGCGCTCCTTCGACTACGTCGCGGGCTCGGTCGCGCAGGCCCACCCCGGCCGCTCGGTCGCCGAGTGGGCGCTCACCGCCCGCCGCGCATTCCTCGACGGATACATCGCGAGATCGGGCGCCGACCTCCGCGCTGACCGGCTGCTGCTCGACGCGTTCGAGATCGACAAGGCGCTGTACGAATCGGTCTACGAGGCGCGCAACCGCCCCGCCTGGCTGTCGATCCCGATCGCGGCGATCGACCGCCTGGTGGAGCGGGCAGCGGCCCGCTGCACCAGCCCCACGATCTCCTGACGCTAAGCACCCCGAAGCACCCCGAAACGACGCGTTTCGGGGTGCTTCGGGTCAGGTGATGCGGGGCGTCACGGGGTGTCGCCGGCAGCGAGCGCCTCGGTGAGCAGCATCGCGAGGGCGTCGAGCTGCAGGCTCGACTCCCCGATGACTGCGGAGTCGTCGCCATCGAGGGCGCGGGCGGCGAGCCCGGCCTTGCTGCCGATCAGCTCGGCGATCTTCGCGTCGATGGTCTGGGCGGCGATGATGCGCCACGCCGTCACGGGCTCCTCCTGGCCGATGCGGTGCACGCGGTCGATCGCCTGCGTCTGCTCCGCACTCGTCCAGCTGAGCTCGGCCAGCACGACGTTCGACGCGGCCTGCAGGTTGAGGCCGACGCCGGCCGCGGTGAGGGAGGCCACCACGACCGAGACCTCAGGGTCGTTGTTGAATGCGTCAACCTGCGCCTGCCGGAACGCGGCGGTCTGATCACCGCGGATCGAGACAGTCTTGAGCCCACGCTTGGCGAGGGTCTGCTCGGCGATGTCCATGACGTCGATGTGCTTCGCGAAGAAGACGACCTTGCCGACCGACCGCGCGAGCTGGGCCGTGTAGTCGGCCGCGAGAACGGCCTTCGCGGTGCCGATCTTGCGCACCATGGTGAAGACATTCTCGCCGGTCTTGGCGGCCTTGGACTCGTCGAGCTCTGCCTGCGCGACGAGCCGCACAAGGGCGGAGCGGTCGATCTCGTCCGGGTTCTTCGACAGGGCGAGTCCACGGTGGTAGCGGTCCAGGAGCCGCATGGACAGGGCCGCCTCGGCCTCGCGGATCGACCGGCCGATCTCGTCGTCGAGTTCGACCGGCAGGTCGGCGATGCGCTTCGACGGCAGGTCGGCGGCGACGTCGAGCTTCTTGCGCCGAACGATGCCCATGTCGATCACGGTCTGCCGAGCCTCGGCGAAAAATCCGAAATCGGCTGGGGTGAGGCCATTCTCTTCGAGTCGGTCGAGCAGCGTGGCGGTCGGCTTCTCCCCGTCGATCCACCCCAGGAACTGCCAGATGGCGCGAAAGTCCTCGATCGTGTTGATGAGCGGGGTGCCGGTCAGGGCGATCATCAGTGCGCGGGGCGAGCGGGAGCGGATGCTCGCGGCGAGCGAGAGCACGTGCTTCGACCGCTGGGATTCGCGGTTCTTGATGAAGTGGGCCTCGTCGACGACCATTCCCTTGAACCCGAGGGTGCGCAGCCATCCGACGTGCCGGTCGAGTACGTCGTAGTTGACGATGACGATGTCGGCGAAGGCGTCGAGGGTCTCGCCCGAACCGTGGATGACCGTCGCCGTCTTATTCGGCGTCCAGAGTTCGACCTCCCGCGCCCAGTTCATCTTCACGACGTTGGGAGCGACGACCAGCAGAGGGTAGGCGTTCGAGGCCGCGGCGGCGAGGAGCGCCTGCGCGGTCTTTCCGAGTCCCGGCTCGTCGGCGAGGAGGAAGCTGCGGTGCCCCTCCCGCACGCTCGCCACGAAGGCAGCCTGGTGGGTGAAGAGCTCTCGTCCGCCCGGCACCCGCCGGTCGGCACCGGTCGGCTGCGGCAGCTCCATGCTCGCGGCGTTGCCGCCCGCGCCGTATTCGAAGGCCCGGAACAGGGGCTCGAGGAGCTCCCAGTTCGCCAGGCGCCGCGTCGTGGGCTTCGCCTTGACGGGCTGGCTGAAGTCGGGGGCGAGGAACGGGTTCGACAGCTGGCGGGCGACGACCGACTGCGGCACCACCTGGCGCTCGGCCGCCGGGGCGACGGGGGCCGGCTCCTTCGCGATGATCAGGTCGTCGGGGCTCATCTGCACCCCGGAGGCCATGAGCATGTCGCGGCGCAGCACCCTGGCCGAGTCGGAGACGGCCGACTCGTCGGAGAGCAGCTGGATCAGCGACGTGTCGCGCGCGGCCGTCTTGGCGAGGATCGTCGCCACTCCGTCGAGGCGCTTGAGCACCTCGGCCCGCTCGGCATCGGTGACAACGGTGTCCTTCTTGGCACGGGCGCGCTCCTCGCGCACGAGCAGGGCGACCACCTGGAACTTGGTGCGGTTCGACGGGCCAACCTTGCCCCGCTCTGCGGCGGCCTCGATCTCGCGCACGGCGCGCGCGAGCACGGGGATCAGCCCCGCTTCGTCGCCATGCCGCAGCCGGCGCGCCTGGGGCGAGCGACCGGATGCGTTCTTGGGAGACGCTCCGCGCTGGGACGTCTTCGATTGGCTTGACCGAGCCATGTTCCTCCTGAGCTGAGCGCGCTAAACGGGTTCGGCGCTGACGCTGCCCACCTGAATGTCGGGCACCGCTTGGGTGCCGACCCGGACGACCCCGCTGGGAGCCGATCGCTGACCGGTGGGCGCGGAATCCAGCCTCGAGCAACTTGCGGGCAAGGTCGGGACGGAGATCGGATTCGTCGGGCGCTACGACCACACTACGCGGCAACGGCTCCGAATTTCGACACCTGCGATCCGCCCCGGGCGAACATATTGCGCCTACTGCCCGCTCGGGGGCCAGAAACGCTGTAATTTGTTCACCGCCCGGCAAGGTTTAGGTGCTCTGATTGAGTCATGTCCGGTTACACGGCCCAGCACGCACGGCCCGACCATTTCATCCTGCACCTGAGCGACACCCATCTCGTGGCGGGTGATCACCTCTACGACGCCGTCGACAGCGAAGGCCTTTTGCGGCAGCTGTTCACCGAGCTGGAGCTCTCCGGATGTCGCCCAGAGGCGATCGTCTTCACCGGGGACCTCGCCGACAAGGGCGAGTCGGCGGCCTACGAGAAGCTCCGCGCGATCATCGACCCGGTCGCGGAACGCCTCGACACGCAGGTCATCTGGGTGATGGGAAATCACGACGACCGCGCAACGTTCCGTCGCGAGCTCCTGGGGCAGCTGCCCACCTCCAACCCCGTCGACCGGGTGCACGACATCAACGGCCTCCGCATCATCTCGCTCGACTCGACCGTGCCCGGCCACCACCACGGCCTCGTCACCGACGAGCAGCTCGACTGGCTCGCGGAGGAGCTGTCGGTGCCGGCCCCGCACGGCACGATCCTCGCGATGCACCACCCCCCGGTGCCGAGCGTGCTCGACCTCGCCGTGCTCGTCGAGCTCCGCGGTCAGCAGGACCTCGCCGACGTGATCAGGGACTCCGACGTGCGCAGCATCATCGCCGGCCACCTGCACTACTCGACGACCGCAACGTTTGCTGGGGTGCCCGTGTCTGTCGCGTCCGCCACCTGCTATACCCAGGACCTCAACGTGCCCGTCGGCGGAACACGCGCCAGGGACGGCGCACAGTCGTTCAACCTCGTGCACGTCTACGACGAGACGGTGCTGCACTCCGTCGTGCCCGTCGGCAACTATCCGAACGTGTCGTCGTGGGTAACCGCAGAGGAGACCGCCTCGCGACTCGCTGGCCACGGAATCGTGATCCCGCCGGCCGTGAACCCCCACGTCGCGGCCGAGGCGCCGCTCGTGATGCCGGTCGCGGCCGAGGCGCCGCTCGTGATGCCGGTCGCGGCACTCGCTTCGCTCTGAATCGAGTCGACCTGAGTCGACTCGAGCCGAGTCGACTCGACCTGAACTGACTCGACCTGGCCCGACGCTCATTGAGCCGGCACGCACCGGTCCGCCGCACTCGCGGCGGACCGGTCAGCCCGCGACGCTACCCGTGTTCGTGTGCGGCACCGAGGGGGCGCCGACCTGGGCGGCCGACTCCCAGGGCGCCGGGATCGGGAAGTAGTGCTCGAGGAACGAGAGCACCGCCGCCGCCCGTTCGGCCGCGTCGACCTCCGGGAAGCTCCCGTCGTTCAGGCAGAAGAAGTCGTACGAGCGACGCTTGAGCAGCCGTTTGAGATCGCGCAGGCCCTCGCGCATGGTCGTGTCGACGTACCTGACTCTCGCCTGCGTCTGCGTCACCGCGCGGCCGGTCATCAGCGCGTAGTAGTGATAGAGCGAGTTGGTCACCGAGATGTCGGTCGCCGAGCGGAATGCGCTCGCGCTGGTGCGCCGGAAGTCCTCGGCGAACTCGCGTTCCAGTTCGAAGAGCACCGACTTGCGCAGCGGCGTCGCGGCGTGCTCGAGGTGGCGGGTGGTGATCTTGCCGAACCGGTCGCCCAACAGCCGACGGTTCACCCGCGCCCCGTTCTCGAATCCGCTGCGCCCCGGATGGCTCTCGCCGAGTCCGATCCGAGTGGTCGCCTCGATGAACCTCGTCAGCCCACCCGGCGAGAAGAACATGTCGGGCGAGACCGGCCGGCCGAAGAACATGTCGTCGTTCGAGTAGAGGAAGTGCTCGGCGAGGCCGGGGATGTACTGCAGCTGGCTCTCGATGGCGTGCGAGTTGTGAGTGGGCAGCACCGAGGTGTCGGGAAAGAAGTCCTCGCTGCGCACGATCGTGACCCCGGGATGCTCGCCGAGCCACTCGGGTATCGGCGAGTCGGTGACGATGAAGATGCGCCTGATCCACGGGGCGAACAGGTGCACCGAGCGCAGCGCGTACTTCAGTTCGTCGATCTGGCGGTAGCGCGCCTCGGCGCTGTCCCCCTCACCCACGACATAGCTCTCCATGCGCTTGGCCCTCGCCCGCTGCCACTCGATCGACGCACCGTCGACCCAGGAGAAGACGATGTCGATGTCGAAGCCGATGTCGCTCGCGTGCTGGTCGAACATGCCGTCGAGTGTGGGCCAGGACTGGCCGTAGAGGTCGACGGTGCCCGGGGCCGCGTCGGATTCGAGCAGCGTGTTGCGCATCAGCGCGTTCTCGGAGGGCGCGATGATCGTGCCGGACTTCCACTGCCACAGCTCAAGGCGCACCCCGGTGGCCGACCCATAGCGCAACCGGCCCTGCGGCTCGATGCGCGGGCGGTACAGCGTGAAGGCGCGCGCCTTCGCGCTCGCCGCGAGCCTGCCCTCGGCGACGAGGACCGGCTCGCGCTGGCTGCCCTCCGCCCGGGAATAGAAGGGCTCGTTCGCGCACGCCTCGGCGAGCGCGACGCGCAGCGCCTTGCGCCTGGTCCAGTCGACGGCGAGGATCGGCCGGTCGCCGCTGTCGCGGATGAGAAAGAACGGAATCCCGGCGGCATCGAGCACGGAGCCGAGGAACAGCAGATCCTCGATCATCGAGTCGCGCGGTGTCAGGTGGCCGTTCACGAGCGTGAACAGCCCCTTGCGCACGACCACATCCGCCCGCTTGATGACCCCGGGGGAGGAAAGGGAGGACACCACTACCGGCGCGAGATTTTCCGTCATTCATGGCCCGATCTTCTGAGCCTGGCCCGCTGCCGAATGGAATGGTTCGGGCCCTTAGCTCCTTCCATTATCACCCGATGCGCGGGTACATTAGCGCGGCGCCGGTTTGCTCACCGTCGATTGCGGTCCTCGGGATTGCGCACCCTGATGAGGATGCCCGCCGCGATGAACAGAAGGGCGGCGACGAACTGCATTGCCCGCCACACCTCCCCGTCGAGCGGGAGCACCATCACCGGGTTCCACGCGATCGCCACGGGCACGAGCCCGATGAGCCACCACCACTGCCTCGACTGCCAAGCGAAGATACTCACGATGAGAGCGAGGATGCTCGTCGCGTACCTCACCCACGTGAAGCCCTCGGTTCCGACGAGCACGGCGCCGGCCACGAGCACGAGGGCGGCGAGCACCCCCGGAACGAGCGCGGTGCGGCGGAATTCTGGGGTCGGGTAGGAGGTCACTCGCCAACGCTAGCGGCAACCGAGAGTCGGAAGATGACCGAAGAACGTTCACTCCCCCGGCTGAGAGCCCTCGTGCAGATTCCCACGGTGTCGAGGCTCGACGCGTCGAGCACCGATTGAGCTCAAGTCGAGCGCTTCATCGAGACCCTCCGCGTGCTGTACCCGCTCGCCCACGCCGTGCTCGAGCGGGAGCTCGTCGCCGGCTACTCGCTGCTCTACCGCTGGCCGGGCGCCACGAGCGAGGGACCCGCCGTGCTCATGGCGCACTGCGATGTGGTGCCGGCGACCGGCGAGGGTGGGAGCATCCGCCGTCCGCCGGCTCCGTGACGGGCAAGATCACCGGGGACGGCGACGAACGCACCGTCTGGGGGCGCGGCGCCGTCGTCGAGGGCATCTTCCCGGGGGTGCCGGCCGAATCGCGGTCGTCGGTGTCTGCGAGAAGGGCAGCATGGCGCTCGCCCTCACCGTCGAGCAGGCAGGCGTCCACGCGTCGACGCCGCTGCGGTTCGCCTCGACGCGGCTCTGGCTCACGAAGCCGCTGCTGCTGCTCGCCTTCCGCATGCTGAGCGACGAGACGCGCGCGGTAGTGCACACGACCCAGGTGGTCACGATGTTGCGCGGAAGCCAGGCCGCGAACGCACTCGCCGAATCGGCGGAGGCGATCGTGAACGTCCGCATCGCCGTCGGCTCCTCTGTCGCAGACACCGTCGAGCACGTTCGCCGGGCGATCCGCGACCCGCGCGTCACGATCGAGGCCCGCAAAGCGAACGAGCCATCGCCTGTTTCTCCCACCACGGGCGAGGCCTGGGAACTGCTGTCCGAGACGATCCGGGCGGGCTACCCCGGCGTGATCGTCGCTCCCTACGTGATGCTCGCGGCAAGCGACAGCCGCCACTACGCCCGCATCAGTGACCATGTCTACCGGTTCAGCCCGTTCGAGATGTCGGCTTGGGAGCGCGCCACCCTGCATGCGAGGATCGAGCGGATCCGCGTCGAGACCTTCGTGCGCGGAATCGCGTTCTACGACCGGCTGATCGCCCGCCTGTAACCCCGGATCCTCGGGGGCCGGGCGGGAAAGCCCCCGCGAACGGTCCGGTGCGTCAGCGGGGCGGGCGCGTGTACTGGTCGGGGCGGATGATCTGGATGGGCGTCGTCATCGGCGGCATCTCGCGCAGCCGCACGAGGGCTGGGCCGAGCTCCGCGAGCCACGCCTCGTAGCCGGCGTCGTTGAGGTGCAGCCGGTCGCTCGAGAACGCCGGGTTGAGTTCGCCATCCTCGAGGGCCATCGCCGGCCACAGGTCGAGGAACTGGGCGCGTACCGTCGAGGAGAACTGGCGCAGGTGGATGTTCGCGTCCTGGATGCGGTGGGCGTACTCGCGGCCGCGCGGGAGGATCGACTGAACGAGCATGCGCGAGCCGGGCAGCTCACGGCGCAACCGCACGCACGCCGTCTCGATATTGCGCACGAGGTGCTCGACGGTCTGCCTGGTGCCGAGGTCGTTCGTTCCCACCAGCATCACGATCTCATCGGGATGTCGCTCGACGACCTCGTCGATCTGCTCCAGCAGGATGTCGGTCGTCGCGCCGCCGATGGCCATGTTCACCACCTTGAGGTCGGGAAGCCAGTCGGCCCAGTTCCCGCCGGCGGTGAGGCTGTCTCCGAGGAACACCGCGGTGTCGCGTTCGTGGTCGGAATCTTGCGCGGCGATGTCGTCGCCGTCGACAGTCAAGTCGTTCATGGAAACCTCCAGGTGTCCGCTCGGCCCAGCAGCGATTGGCGTGGCACCAGACTACGCGGGCACCGCGCCCTTTTTCTGGCCCTTCCGCGCCGCGAGTGACCTCGCCTCGGCCTTCTGGGTGATCTTGGTGGCCATCGAGTTGAAAATCACACCGTGGAAGGGAAGGATCGAGAACCAGTAGAGGCGACCGCCGAGGCCCTGCGGGAAGAAGACGGCCCGCTGCCGGTACTCCGATCCGCCGCCGGGATTTGGCTCGACGCTCAGTTCGAGCCAGGCTCGCCCCGGGAGCTTCATCTCGGCGCGGAGGCGCAGAAACCGGCCGCGCCGTATTTCCTCGACGCGCCAGAAGTCGAGCGCGTCGCCCGAGCTCAGGTTTTCGGCGTGCCGGCGCCCCCGGCGAAGTCCCACTCCGCCGACGAGCTTGTCGAGCACGCCCCGCGCCGCCCAGGCGACAGGGAGTGAGTACCATCCGTTGTCGCCGCCGATCCCCTCGATGACCGCCCACAGGTCCTCCGTCTTCGCGGAGGTGTGCTTCTCCTTGAGGTCGATGTAGACCGTGTGCCCTGTCCAGTCCGGGTCGCTGGGAAGGAGGTTCGCCGGAGCGCCCTCGACCGATGAGTTGAGCCAGCTCGTCTCGACCTCTCCGATCTGCATCCGGCCCAGCGCGAGGCGCACCGCCCGCCGATACGGGGTGAGGCCGCCCTCCGGCTCCGGGATGAAGTTGCCGATGTCGTGCTCGTGGATCACGCAGTCGTATTGCAGCGAGGCGATGATCGGCACGGCGAGGCGACGAGGGATCGGCGTGACGAGGTTGACCCACTGCGAGGCGAGCCACGGGGTGAGCACTGGCAGCGCCGCGATCGCGCGCTGGTTGAGGCCGGCCTCGATCGCGTAGCCATTCATCATCTGCCCGTAGCGCAGCACGTCGGGGCCACCGATGTCGAACGTGCGGTTCACCTCGGGCGGAAGGTTTGCCGCCGCGACGAGGTAGTGCAGCACGTCGCGCACCGCGATCGGCTGGATGAAGTTGCGCACCCACTTGGGCGCGGGCATGTAGGGCAGGACGTCGGTCAGGTGACGGATCATCTCGAAGGCCGCGGATCCGGATCCGATCACCACACCGGCCTGGAGCGCCACGGTCGGAACCCCGGAGCGGATCAGGATCCTGCCGACCTCGGCACGCGAGCGCAGGTGCGGTGAAAGCTCGCCGTCGGGGTGCAGCCCGCCCAGGTAGACGATGCGGCCGAGGTGCGCTGCCCTCGCCGCCCTCGCGACGTTCATCGCCGACTCCTTCTCGGCCTGCTCGAAGTCGCCGGATCCGCCCATGCCGTGCACCAGGTAATACAGCACCTCGATGTCTTTCACAGCTGGCACCAGCGAAGCGGGGTCGCCGAGGTCGCCCTGCACGATCTCGACCCGGTCGGCCCACGGCACGTCGAGCATCTTCACGGGGTTGCGCACGAGCACGCGCACGTCATGCCCGGCCTCGAGGAGCTTGGGGACGAGGCGTCCCCCGATGTAGCCGGTCGCACCGGTGACGAGAATCCGCATGAGCCGACTTTAGCCTCGCCGGCCTGAATACCGCCCGACCCGGTCCCCCGATCACGCCCCGCTTTTCGCGATCCCCTCAAATTCATGGTTATGATGACCGGAGCCGACCGGCGACGGTAGGCCATGGCGGCCAATGGGGGTCGCCGCCGATCTGCTGGGGTAGACATGTCCATTAATTTGAGAGCGCTCCCACGGGTGGTCGCCGCCGCCGTTGCCGTGCCGGCGCTCCTGCTGCCGCTGGCCGTCGGGGGTGCGGTCTCGGCCGCCGCCGCCGTCTCGACGCTCGCGGACTTCGAGGGGGGCGCCCCAGCCGGGTTCTTCGCCTACGGCGCGGCCGGGTTCGGCGTGCTCGAGGTTGAGCCGGGAAGCGGGAACGCCCGAAATGGCCAGGGCGACCCGACGAAGGTGCTGTCCTACGGCTTCGACGTCGGTGCAGCCGGGTCATTCGGCGGGGTGGGCCAGAACTTCCTCTCGGCCTCCGACTGGACCGACTTCGAGGGCGTGAGCTTCTGGCTCCGCGGCGCAGGCAGCGGGGCGGTACTTCAGTTCGAGATCTTCGACGGCGGCACCGACTCCGACAGCTCCGAACGATTCGACTACGACGTCACCGACGATGTTGCCGGGTGGCGCGAGATCCAGATCCCCTGGTCGTCGTTCACACGCGCCACGGACTTCCAACCGAGCGGGGCCCCCGACGACGGTCTCGGACTGACCACCATGTGGGGCTTCGCGCTTCCCGCGGCGAGCGGGGCCGCCACCGTGCTCGCCGACGACATCGCGCTCTACTCGGCAAGGGACGTCACCGCGACCGCGACCCTGTCGGCGGGCGGCTACGAGGTCATCGAGGGGCGCAGCGCCGAGGTGCAGGTGCGGCTCAACGTCGCCCCCACCTCCGCGGTCACCATCGACTACGGGACCGCCGACGGAACAGCCACCGGCGCCGACGACTACGCCGCGGCGGCCGGCACCGTGACCTTCGCGGCCGGCGAGACGTCGAAGACGATCTCCATCGCCACCACCGACGATGACGCCGAGGAGCCCAGCGAGACTCTCACGGTGACGCTCGGCAACCCTGTCGGCGCGGTACTCGGCACCCCGGCCTCGGTCATCGTGACGATCCTCGACAACGATGCCGCCCCGTCCGGGCCGCCGACCGCGCGCACTCTTCTGATCGAGGACTTCGAGGCGCCGCTCCCGACCGGCACCGCCGGCACCGTGCCGGTGGGCTGGTTCGCCGCGCAGGATCCGAACAGCACCGTCGGCTTCGAATCCGTGCCACCGCCCGCTCCCGTCCCCGGCGAGGCGGCAGGGAATGACGTGCTGGCGGCCGAGTTCGACGTCACCTCGTTCGGGGTCGTCGTCGACAACTTCACCGACGAGACCGCGGCAACGTGGACCACCCAGGACTGGAGCACCTACGAGGGCATTGGCTTCTGGATGCACGGCAACGGCTCGGGCACGCGCCTGTTCCTCGACATCGAAGACAACCGCAACCCGGGATCGAGCACCGACGACGCCGAACGCTTCGTCGTGGAATTCGCCGACAACTGGACCGGCTGGAAGTTCCAGCAGTTCGACTTCGCCGACTTCGCGCGCAAGAACATCAACAACAACGCGCCGAACGACGGCCTGGGCCTCACTGAGATGCACGGCTTCGCGTTGGGCTCGCTGACGACGCCGGGTGCCCAGACCTTCTACTACGACGACCTGCTGCTCTACGGCCAAGCCGCCGAGGTGCCCCTGACGGTCGGACTCGACCGCGCCGGGTACGAGGTGTCCGAGGGCGCCGACGCCATCGCGACCGTGCGCCTGAACCGTCTCTCCGACACTGATGTGACCGTGGGCTACGCCACGGCCGAGTCCGCTGCACGCACCGCGACGGAGGACCTGCCCGCGAGATTCGATCGCGACGTCACCGCGGCCAGCGGCACGGTCACGATCCCCGCCGGGGAGCGCGAGGCGACCGTCAGCGTCTCGACTCTGCAGAACGCCAAGCACGAGGTCGACGAGACTTTTCTCATCGCACTCGACGGGCCGGTCGGGGCCGAGTTCGGCTTCGTCAACACCGCCACCGTCAGCATCCAGGACGACGACCCGATGGACGTCTCCCTCGTCGACGACTTCGAGACCCACCCGTGGCTCTTCGACACCGAGGGCGACATCGACCTCGAGGTGAGGGAGATCGCGGCCGGCGCGACCGGTTCGTACAGCGGGCAGGTTTCGTTCGAGGGTGTGCTCGACGTGACGCACGACGGCGACGCGACGCTTGCGCGCAGCTTCGCCGCAGGCCAGGACTGGTCGGCGTACGAGGGCCTCTCCTTCTGGTACCTCGGCGAGGGCGACGGTGACGCGGTGGCCGTGGGGGTGGCCGACGACGCCGCCACCGATTCCGGATCAGCCGATTGGGTTCAGGCCTGGGGCGACGAGTTCGAGGGAGCGGCGGGCGCGCCGGCCAATCCCGACAACTGGACCTACGAGACCGGCGGCTGGGGCTGGGGGAACGACGAGCTGCAGTACTACACGGACAGCACCGACAACGCCGCGCTCGACGGTGACGGCAACCTGGTCATCACCGCCAGGCAGATCGACCCGGCCACCACGGACCTCGACTGCTGGTACGGCCCGTGCACCCACACCTCGGCGCGACTCATCACCGAACAAAAGCAGGAGTTCGAATACGGCCGCATCGAGTCGCGCGTGCGGGTTCCGCAAGGATCCGGTATCTGGCCCGCCGTGTGGACTCTCGGCAGCGACTTCCGCGAGGTCGGCTGGCCCCAGACGGGCGAGATCGACGTGATGGAGTTCGTCGGCCGCCTGCCGAACGAGATCTTCGGCACCATCCACGGACCGGGCTACTCGGGAGGGCAGTCGTTCGGGGACATTTACACCTTCGACACCCCCGTCTACGAGGACTGGCACACGTTCTCGGTGGAGTGGACACCGGAGCGGATCGACTGGTTCGTCGACGGCATCCAGTACCACTCAGCCACCCCGGCCGACGTGGCGCCGAACGAGTGGGTGTACGACCACCCGTTCTCGCTAATCACGAACGTGGCCGTCGGAGGCAACTTCGGCGGGGCGCCCGGCGACGACCTGGTGTTCCCGCAGTTGCTCACCGTCGACTACATCCGGGTGTTCCAGGCGGCCGACACGGCGGAGAGGTTCGAGACGAGCTTCGTCGACGACGAGGCCGGATGGCGCCAGGTGACGGTGCCCTTCGCCGACCTCACGCGGTCGGCCGGGCAGCCGGTCGGCGCGCCGAACGACGGATTGAGCCTCACCGACGTGCAGGGCTATGGGCTCGGCCTGGCCGGCTCGGGCCGCGTCAGCGTCGACCGTGTCGCGCTGCTCGAGGATCTGCCGGGCGAACCAGTCGACCCCACGGACCCAACGACCCCCGGCAACCCCGACAACCCCGACAACCCCGGCACCCCCGGAAACTCAGGTAACCCCGGGAACCCCGGGAACCCCGGCAACCCCGGTGCCACTCCGACAGGGGGCGGCAATCTCGCGATGACGGGAGCGGACGCGGCCGGACTCACCCTCGCGGCGGCCCTCCTCGCCCTCCTGGCCGGCGCGGGCCTCGTCGGGGCCGGCCGGCGAAGGGGGGCGGCATCGGGACGATGACGCGGGACTTCTGAGACAACGGAGACGGCGGACCGGAAGGTCCGCCGTCTCCGTTGTGCGGG
>Ga0335397_10002906_pt1 | contig 23203 bp, 17 predicted proteins | sample MAT04_FD_205740 | JGI IMG/M metagenome (GOLD analysis project Ga0335397, IMG submission 205740) | Freshwater microbial communities from Lake Fryxell liftoff mats and glacier meltwater in Antarctica - MAT-04 (spades assembly) (version 2) ... | reverse complement strand
GTGAACGATGGCAGTCACGGCGAGGCGTCTTAGCAGAGACGGAGGCGGCCAGCGTCGGGGTGGAGGTGCGTGAGGTCGAGCTCGACGAACTGCGCCGTTCAAACCGCCATCGAACTATCGAGGACCGTCCCCGTTTTGCATCTGACGGTTAGTATTATTCGTGATTTTGGCTATCGAACTATCGAGGACCGTCCCCTTTTGGAGGCGAGTCGCGGGAATGGGCGGGGGGGGTGCGCTCGTCTATGCTGACCGCCTTGCTCGTCTCCGATCTGCCGCCCGGGCTGGTGCTCGGCTTCGCCTTCGTCCTCGGGGCTACCTGGGGGAGCTTCTTCAACGTCGCAATCTATCGGTGGCCGCGGGATATGTCGGTGGTCACGCCGGCCAGCCACTGCCCCGCTTGCCACAAGCCCATCCCCGGGTGGCGCAACGTCCCGATCCTCGCGTACCTGATCCAACGCGGGAAGGCCGCGTGCTGCGGCGCGCCGATGACGCCGCGCTACGTGCTGGTCGAGCTGCTCTCGGGCGTGCTCGCGGTGGCGCTGGCACAGCGCTTCATCGTGCACACCCCCGACGGGACGATGCTGGAGCAAGCCGGCCTCTCGTTCGCGGTGTGGTTCGTGTTCGTGGGCGGACTCATCATCGCGACGTTCGTCGATCTCGAGCACATGGAGATCCCCGAGGAGGTCACCATCGGCGGCACCGCGCTGGGCTTGGCCACGATGGCGCTGCGCGAAGGCCCCGGGCTCCCCACGCCGCTCGAGCTCGCCTTGGGCGCGGGCGCTGGTTACCTGGGCGTCCTCTTGATCCTCGTCTACGGCTCCAAGCTGGTCTTGGGCAAGCGAGGCATGGGCGAAGGCGACGCGACCTTCATGCTCTTCATCGGGATTTTCCTGGGCTGGCAGGGTGTGCTCTTCGCGCTGGTCGGCGGCTCGATGCAAGGGATCGTCGCGACGCTGATCAGCAAAGCGCTGGGCCGCCCCATCGGCCTGCGCGCTGAGACCGAAAGGGCGCCAGAGGAAGCCGAGGTCGAGGAGATCGAAGCGAAGCCCGAACCGAAGCCGAAGGGCACCAAGTCCGCGAAGAAGGCCAAGCGCGACGCGAGCGAAGACGCCCCGAAGCCCGACGCAACGACCGTGGCGTCGGAGGAAGCGGAGGAAGCCGACGAAGCGCCCGGCGACGGCCTCGCCCGGATCCCCTTCGGACCCTTCCTCGCACTCGGCGCCCTAGAGTTCCTCTTCTTCGGCGAGCAGATCACCGAGGCCTACGTCAGCTACTTCCTCAACTAGAGCACCGAGCAGCACGATGGGCGGCAGCCGCGCACTGGCCGTAGGCCTTGCGTGCCCTCTCGCTTTCCCCGGCGATGTAGGGGCACCCCTTGTGGGCGCCCTCTTGCCGTCCGTGGTGACCTGAGAGGGCGGCCACAAGGGGCCGCCCCTACGTGCGCGATTGGCGATGACAGGTGATAACGGGTTCTGTACTCAGCCGACGGGGACGATGCGGCGGACGGTGACGCCTGCGCTCGGCTGCACGACGCTCGCAGCGATCGCGTCCATGCGGTGGAGGTGGCTCGCGGAGCCGTTGACTGCGTCGCGTTGAAGACCTGGCTCGTTCTGGGGTCGCAAGCGCGGTCGGCTCGCGGGGACGGCGGCGCCGGTGAGGCCAGGGCGGCTCGGGGGGATGGCCGAAAGACGAGCAGGCGGGACCGTCGCTGGGCGGCGTTCGGGCGGCGGGGCAGCGATCGGCGCGGCGGCCGATGGCATCGACGGCAGATCGTCGGGGACGATCGCGGCCGTGGGGCGCGAGGCCATCTCTCTCAGCAGCTCGGCGGGTGCGTCGATCGTCTCCGAGATCCCCTCGTCGTTGCGATCGGTCTGCGCGAGCGGATCTTCTTCGCGCTTGAGCTTCTTGGGTGCAGGCGGGCTCTCGCCGCGCACCGTCGACTCCATCGCGAGGGGCGCCGAGCGGTCCTGCACCATCGCCTCGATCTCCGCGCGTCGCTGCGCGAAGCGAGGTTGGTCGGGGAAGCGCTTCACCAGCTGCTCGTAGAGCGCGAGCGCCCGGTCTGGGTGCCCCGACTTGAGGAGCAGCTCGGCCTCGTGATCGCTCTTCATCACGCTGGTGGAGGGATCATCGTCGTCCCAGTCAGTCGACTGGATCGCGGGCCTGGAGGTGGACGCCCAGCCCGCCATGCTCGCCATGCTCGCCTTGCGCTGCCTCTTGTCGAGCCAGTCGGTCGACGGAGCGCGGACGGGCGGCTCGGAGCTCGCCTCCGCTTTGGCCAGCCCGAGCGCGCCCTCCAGCGCGACCAGATCCGTGAGGCACTCGCGCGCCGGATAGTCCGACGGGTTCTCGGCGAGCATCAGCCGAAAGAGGCGCAGCGCCTCGGTGAGGTTGCCCATGCGGAGCTGAAAGAGCGCCATGCCGCCGCCGCCCAGAGGGACGGTCGATGCGAGCTTGGCCCCCGCGCCTTCGTTCATCGCCTTCTCGGCGGCGTTCACCAAGCGACCGAGCACGATGGCGACTTCGTTGGCCCCGGGGCGACCCTCGAAGGCCATCGTGTGGGCCTCGCGCAGCGCACCCGGAAGATCGCGCTGGCTGATGAGATCGAGGATGCGCTTGCGAGCGTCATCGCCGAGATTGGGGAGCTCCAGATCGCCCAGCGGGTCGCGGACGTGCGTCGTGCTGGTGAGCGAGAAGCCTCGCAGCAAGCGGAGCGCGAGCGCGGCGCGGGTCCGAAGCGGCGCGGGCGACTCGTGGGCCACCGAGACCTCGCGATCGAGGTTGCTCATCGAGGAGAGCTGTCCGCTCGCGAGCGCGTGCTGCCAGCGGAGCTTCCAGACGTTGGACCAGTCGTCGTAGGAGAGGAAGATCTCCTCGAGCGCGGCGGCGATCTCGACCCCGGCGACGTTGCGGCTCATGTCGGCGCCCATCGCGACGGCGTGCGCTTCGTAGAGACGACCGTCGGCGGCGATGGCCTCGACGAGCTCGGCGTCCAGCTGGATGGGCGGGCCGCTGACCCTGTCGGTGGGGTGCGCGAGGATGGCGGCGAGCAGGCCCTCGCAGCGGGCGCGCTCTTCGCCACCCCGCCTGGAGGCCGCTTTCAGAAGCATGACCGCGGCATCTCTTGCGCCGCGCATCAAGAGAGCGCGCGCCAGGTTGTCCATGGGCGGCAGCGCCTCACGCATCGCTGGGAGGCTACCACGACGGCCTTGGGGACGGGGGCGTTCTCTATCCGTCGTGCGGGAGTATCTCGGGTGCGCTCCGGGTTGTCGGCTGGGATCCATCTGCTAGCGTCCCGCCCCTTTTCGCGCCCGGGCTCACGGGGCGTCCGACAGAGAACGGTCCATGTACATCTTCCTCTCGATCATCTACATCCTGGTCTGCCTCTTTCTCATCCTCGTGGTGCTGCTGCAGCAGGGCAAGGGCGGCGGGATGGGTGGTGCGTTCGGCGGCAGCAGCCAGACCGTCTTCGGCGGTGCGGGCGCCGGTAACGTGCTGACGCGGGCCACCACCGCGAGCGCGGCGCTCTTCATGATCCTGTCGGCGGTGCTGGCGTGGATGTCGTCGAGCCGCGACGCCGCGCTCGAGGATGTGCTGCGCGAGGTCGAGGACAGCAACCGCGGCGCGCTGATCGAGGCCGCCGAGGCGTCTTCGACCGGGGATGCCGACGAGACCGACGAGGTGGTGATCCCCCCGGCGGACGATTCGATCGAGGGGACCGACATCGAGGGTGACCTCGAGGGCGGCGACGTCGAAGGTGAGACCGACGCGCTGGTGGATCCCACCGAGGGCCTCGAGGGCGTCCCCACCGATCTGGAACTCCCGGCGCTCGAGCTCGATGAGCCGGTGGAGCCCAGCATTCCCTCGGTGCCTGCGGAGCGCCTGCGCGCGCCCCGCGTTCCTGCCGCACCTGCGCCTGCGCCAGAGGAAGCGGCAGCGCCCGCGCCGGCTCCCGCGGAAGCGGCTCCGGCACCAGCCGAGGCGCCTGCGGAAGAGTGACCGTCCGGGGCCCACGCCCGGAGTGACCAAGACGGGCCCTTTCGGCCCGCGTTGACCGAGAATCGGCGACTGCTAGGGTCGCCGATTCCCTTTGGTTTTTACTTCGATGGAGCTCGTGATGAATCGAATCTGTGTAGGTTTGGCAGTCCTGCTCGCGGTCGGCTGCGGCGATCCCGAGCCCATGATCGACACCGGCACCGGTGACGGCGACTCGGGCGTGCCCGTGGACACCGGCGGTAGCGACACCCCGCGCACGGACGCGCCCATCGCCATGGGCGACGGTAACGACACGTTCGCCACCGCAACCCCCGCCGAGATCGGCGTGGCCACTGGCGGCGGGATCGCCACGGCGGGCGACCTCGACTACTTCAGCTTCACCGGCACGACGGGCGACTGGTTCCAGTTCACCACCGTGGCGAACGCGGCCGACGACCCCGCCATGATCGACACCGTCATCACCATCTACGACTCGTCGATGACGATGATCGCGGAGAACGACGATGCGCTCCCCCGCGCGAGCACCGACAGCGAGATCACCCTGCGCCTGCCCTCGACCGGCACGTACTACGTGCTGGTGCAGGAGTGGAGCACCTGGCAGGGCGAGCCCGACGAGTTCGGCACGACGTTCCTCTACCAGCTCGGGATCGCGAACATCACCCCGGCGACGGCCTCCGCCGCCGTAACGTTCGACGACGAGGCTGGCGACACCGTCGCGGAGGCCCAGGTACTGAACACCGCCGCCACCGCCATGGGTGGCAACTTCTTCGGGTTCACGCTGGGGACCTTCGATGACGCGACCGACGTCGACGTCTACGCGTTCACCGTCCTTCCGGGAGCGAGCCGTAACTTCTCGGTCGACATCATGCCTGCAGGTCCCGCCGCGAATGGCTCGACCGTGACCCCGGCGAACGTGTGGATCACCAACGCGGATGGCACCGAGATCATCGCGCGCATCGCCCCCGAGCCCGTGCCCATGGCCGGCACCACCGACTCGGTCGATCCCTCGCTCCCCGCTGGTGACTACAATCTGTGGATCGAGCACGGCGGCACCGCGGGCTCCAACGACTTCTACGTCCTCAAGGTCTTCAACCTCGGCGACAACCCCCCCGAGGACGCCGAAGCCGCGAACGACGCGATCGAGACGCCCGAGAACCTGGTCGTGACCGATGACGGCATGGGCGGTCGCCGCGGCTTCATCCTCGCGACCCTCGGCCTCGCCGACGTCGACCACTACGCGTTCTCGGCGCTCGCCTCGAACGTGAGCGTGTCCTGCGGCTCGCGCAGCAGCGGCTCGGGCGTGCTTGGGCTGACCGTGGCGCTCTTGGACGCGGCCGACGGCAGCGTGCTGGCCATGCAGACCGAGACCGAGACCACCAACGCGTTCATCAACGCGCTCCCGGTGGACGCTGGTGACTTCATCGTGCGCCTGACCTTCACCGGCCAGGACCCCGCGGTCACCGGCAACTGGGTGCGCTGCGGCGTCTACGTCGCTCCCCCGGCGCCTTGATCGCAGCGGCAGCCTTCCGCTGCTGAGCCCATGCAATGAAGCCCGAGCGTCGCGAGATGCTCGGGCTTCGTCGCGTTTTGGGGGAGCGCCTGGCACGCAAAGTGGGCGTTGGGTCCCCACGCGCAGCGCGGCGCAGGGCGCAAGCCCGCTCGCGCGGCGGCCGGGTCTGGGGCGGAGCCCCAGGGGAGCTACGAGACCAAGGGGATAGGCTCGCCGCTGTCGAGCGCCGCGAGCGCGACCTCGCACGCGGCGGTGTATCCCGCGAAGCCGTTCTCGGTGCCGATGCGAAGCGCCTCGCGCAGCGAGCCGCGCGCGCCGTCGGGATCGCCCGACTGCTGCTGGATCATCGCGAGCAAGAAGCGCGTCTGGACGATGTCCCATACATGCCCGCGTCGCTCGGCCTTGCGCATGGACTCCAGCACGTGGAGGCGCCCATCCTCGGAGCCGAAGCGCATCGCGTCGATGAAGCCGAGCATCCGCAGGTTCGCGTCCTGGAGGTACTCGATGCCGTTCTCGCGCGAGATCTCGTAGCTGTAGCGGAGGGAGGCGAACGCGGCTTTGTAGTCGCCGAGGCGCACGTAGCAGTCGCCCATGTTGTGCGCGTCGACTGCGGCCTCGTAGGGGAAGCCGTACTCCTTGGCGAGCTCGAGGCCGCGGCGGGCGGCTTCAATCGCGCGCTCGTAGCTGCGGCCGAAGTAGTGGACCAGCGACTCCATCTTGTGGAGCTCGCACTCGGTGAGCCGGTCGGGGCGCTGGGTGAGGAGCGCGCGCGCCTTGTCCAACGTGAGCAGTGCGCTGCCGGGATCACCGCCGGTCGCTTGGGTGAGGATCAGGTTGGTGAGGCAGCGGAGCTGCATCTCGATGTCGCCGTCGTCGCGCGAGAGCTGAAAGGCCTGCTGCAGGTAATGGATCGCGGTGCGGTGCTGGCCGACCCGCACGATCGACTCGGCGGTGCCTAGGAGCACGTCGCGGAAGAGCGCGCGATCATCGAGGACCCGCGCGAGATCCGCGGCGCGCTCCAGCCACTGACGGGCCTCTTCGGTGCGGTGCGCGGCGACCAAGAAGCGACCGTGCAACAGCGAGAAGCGCGCCAGGTAATCGCGGCGCTCCAGCGCCTCGGCGAGCTCGAGCGCCGCGAGCATGTGCACATCCCCCTCGGCGCGGCGGGCCTTCCAGCACACCTCGCCGATGCGGAGATAGAGCGCGAGCATCCGATCCCGGTCGGGCACGGCGGCCTGACCGAGCATCTGCACCGCCTTGTCGAAGGCCTGCGCCGAGCTGACGGGCGCCTGCTCCATGGCGTAGCGCTCGCCTGCGCGGATCCAGTAGTCGATGGCTTTGCTGCGCTCGCCGGCCTCACGCCAATGGCCTGCGAGGCGCTCGGCGAGCTCGTCTTGTCGCTGGGGATGAAGCGACTCCAGCGCCTCGGCGATCGCGCGGTGCATCTCTCGGCGCGCTTCGAGCGTGAGGCCATCGCGAAGCACATCGCCCACCATCTCGTGCGCGAACACGAGATCATCGCTTCCGCTACGGGCCAGCAACCCGCGACGCTCGAGCATCTGCAGTGACGCAACGACGTTCTCGAGCGGCTCATCGCCGACGGCGCCCAGCAGATCGGGCGCGATGCGACCTCCGGCGACGGCGGCGATCTGCAAGAGATGCCGATCGGTCGGACTCAGCCGCGCCAGACGTGCGCTCGCCAGGCCGCGGAGGGTCTTGGGGACCTCGACCGCGATCTCGGGCTTGTAGATGGTGCGTCCGTCGCCCAGCTCGAGCGCGCCCGCGTCGATCAGCGCCTTGAGCAGCTCCTCGACGAAGAGGGGGTTGCCGCCGCTCTTCTGAGTGACCTCGCGCAAGAGCTCGCCGGGGACTTCCTCGACTGCGAGGAACATCGCGGTGAGCCGCGCGACGTCGTCGTCGCTCATCGGGCCGAGGTTCACCTCGTGGTAGGACGCGAGGTCCTTCCAGCCGTGCACGAAGCCGGGGCGGAACACGATCACCACCGCGACCCGGTTGCTCTTCAGGTCGTTGGCGACTCCGTCCAAGAGCGCCTGCGACTCGTCGTCCATCGATTCGGCGGCGTCGAACGCCAAGACCGTCAGTCGATCGGCGGCGAGGCGCGAGACGATCCGCGCGATCGCGGGCCGGACCAGGTTGCCCAGGGCGTCGGTGCGCGCCTCGTCCTCGACGCCGAGCAGCGACGCCACCGCGCTCATCTCTTGCGCGGGGAGGCCGAGCTCGCGGAGGCGCTGCACCCGCTCCTCGACCACCTGATCTTCGTCGAGCGCGTCGAGCCCGAGGATCGCGCGGAGCATCTCCTGCGCGGCGGCGTAGGGCGTGCTGCGATCCTTGCTGTTGCAGGTCGCGACGTAGAAGCCGACGTCGTGTCCGCCCAGGCGAAGACGCCGACGGGTCTCGCCGATCAGGCGGGTCTTGCCGAGGCCTGCATCGCCCGTGATCCCGATGATCTTGCTGCGGCCCCGGTTTGCCAGGGCCAAGAGTTCGCCTATCACCTTGAGCTCTTCGCGACGGCCTACGAACTTGCTGGTGACCTGCCCGGCGGCCTCGCTCTCGATGAGGTACGGCGCCTCGCTGCCGCCCGAGCTGGGCAGCACCGTGAAGGTCGAGCTGAGCGCGCGGGCCGCGTTCGGCGTCGCCATGATCTGTCCCGGCTGCGCGTGATCGCCGGCGCCGACGCCGCGCGCTTTCAGCTCGGTGTAGTTGGCATCGAAGATGGGCGAGCCCGACAGATCGACCAAGAGGCGGCCCACCGCGATACCGCCGTGCGGAGGTCGGCCTTGCACCGTCGCGATGCGGACCAAGCGCAGCGCGCAGCGAGCGGCCGTCTCGCTGTCGCGTCCGTCCGGATCGCGGACGCCGAAGAGAAAGACCGCTTCGCTTTCGGGGCCCGTCCCATCGCCCGGCACTCGGAAGGCGGCGAGGCGATCGAGCACGCGCACTACGGAAGGCTCGGCGAAGAACGCGCGATCGGTGTCGCGCAGGACTAGCACGGTGACCTCGCGCCGCTCGACGGTGGAGCGAGCGGCCGCGGTGATCGGGCGTGCCGGCGTGCCTTTGGGCACGGCGGGGCGTCGCGAGCGAGGCGACTCGACAGGCGTGCGGTTGCGGGCGCCGTCGTTGCGATCACGGTCATCGCGGGCGCCGTCTTCGCTGTTGAACACGGCCAGCAGGCGCGCGTCCTGATCGCTCGACCCCTCGCCCTGACCGTCGCGCTGATCGAGGAGGTAGCGAGACAGATCGTGCCCCCCTACCCGGCGCCCGCTCGAGTAGAGGAACTGGACCAGCTCTTCGTAGAGGCGACCGGCGTTCGGGTGGCGCTCCTCGCGGTTGGGCCGCATCGCCCGCTCGACGATGGCCGCGAGCTCCTCGGGGATCTCGGGGTTCACGTGCCGCAGTGGCGGCGGGTTGGGATCGCGGACCCGGCGCAGCGTCTCGTACGCCGACTCGTGCTCGAACGGGTTCTTTCCGCAGAGCGCCTCGTAGAGCACCACGCCCAGCGCATACAGATCCGAGCGCGCATCCACGGACTCGCCGCTGGCCTGCTCGGGCGGCATGTACGCGTACTTGCCGCGCAGCTCGCCCGGGTCGCCGTCATCCACGATGGTGCGGGCCTTGGCGATGCCGAAGTCGGTGAGCTTCACCTCGCCTTCGAGCGAGAGCAGCACGTTCTGCGGGGAGACATCGCGGTGCACGATGCCCAGGGGGCGCATGTTCTGATCGCGGCGCCGGTGCGCGTAGTCGAGGCCCTTGGCGACCTCGCTGACGACGTAGACGGCGAGCTCCTGCGCGATGGGTTTGCGACGCTGCTTACCCCGGCGAAGGACGCTCGAGAGGTCCTTGCCCGCGACGTACTCCATCGCGATGAAGTAGCTCTCGTCGGCCCGCCCCAGATCGAAGACCTGCACGATGTTCGCGTGCGAGAGGGTGACCGCGATCTTCGCCTCGGCGATGAACATCTCGACGAAGCGGGGGTTCTTGCCGAGATCCGGGAGGATCCGCTTGATGACGAGGATCTTCTCGAAGCCCTCGACGCCATGCGACTTGGCCTTGAACACCTCGGCCATGCCTCCGACCGCGAGGCGTTCGAGGAGCTGATACTTTCCATAGACGACGGGGCCGGGAGTCATCGGGCGAGATTTTGGGCCCCCCTGGAGGAGTGGGCGCGTTGGGTGATGGTACACGGGTTTTGGGACGAGGTTTCGGTTGTTCGAGCGGCTTTCGGCTTCGGCTTCAGCTTCAGCTTCGGCGGCAGCGAGCAGCGGACAGCTTCAGCTTCAGCGGCAGCTGTAGGCTAGGCGGCGCGGCGCTCGCGACGGCGGGCACCGCGTTCGGCTTCGGCGGCAGCGGCAGCTTCGGTTTCGGCTGCGGCGTCAGGTTCGGCGACGGCGAGGGCGAGGGTCGCGGATTCGGATTCGGATTCGGCGGCCGCGTCGGCAGCGGTCGTGGCATCGCCGTCGACGGGCGACAGCCTCGCGCGTCACGGCGCCTTGATCGCGGCGGACCGTGCGGCGTGAATCCGCAGCGCGCGCCACCAGACGAAGAGCACCAGCGCGGTGTGTGGGACGACGAGGACGGCGGTCCAGTCTGGGACTGCGAGGATGACGACCAATCCCCCGAGATAGACGATCACGTTCTCGCGGGGTCGCGACCGATGTGCGGCGATGAAGACGATGCGCGCCTCGATCAGCGCTCGAAACGCATCCAGCGAGTCGGGGCCGTCGTTCGCTATCGACGCCTTCGCTCGCGCGAGCGTGGCGCGCGCCTCGGTGACGGCGCGATCGACCTCGCGCGACGAGAGGAAGCGCGCGAGGCCTTCGCGGAACGCCTCGACCGTCGCGATTCGGTCTTCTCGTTCGACTGCCATCGCGTGGCGCACCAGGTCGGCGAGCTCGCTCGGCGCATCGCTCGGGAGCGGCGCGATGTCGCCCGTGAGCGCGATGACGATGGCGGCGAGCGGCGTCGGAGCTTCGTGGGGCATGCGCCCGGTGAGAACCTCGTAGAGCGTGCTGCCGAGGAGATAGACGTCGGTCCGCGCATCGATGAGATCGGCCTTGGCGTGCGCCATCTCGGGCGCGAGGTAGCCGGGTGTACCCACGATCGCCGCGGGTTCGCTGCCACGCTCGGACAGGCGGAGCGCGACGCCCCAGTCGAGCAAGTACACCTCGCCGAAGCGGCCGATCATCACGTTCTCGGGCTTGAGATCGCGGTGCACCACGCCGCGGTCGTGGGCGAACGCGAGCGCGCGACACACATGGGTGAGGATCTCCACGTTGGCGCGCAGCGGATCACCGTGACCGACCAGCAGCGGCGCCCATCCCTCGTGTGCGGCGTCGGCGAGGAGCGCGCGCCACGACACCCCCTCGACGCGCTTCATCACCAGGACCGGCGCGCCATCCGCGTCGACCCCGAGCGCGTGGACCGGTACCAGGTTCGGGTGCTCGAGCGATCCCATCACCCGGGCTTCGCGCACCAGCGCCCCGGCCATCGTGGCGTCGCTCGACAGCGTGGTCTTCACGGCGACGTCACGGCCGAGCGAGCGCTGCTGCGCGAGATGCACCACGCCCATACCGCCGCGCCCGAGCTCCCGCTGCGCGACCAGATCCGAGTCGCTCGAAAGCTCGGCGGATCGCGGCTTTGCGCCGGACAGATCGATCGATATGCGCGGCAGCGACGCAGGCCCGCCCGTCCGGACAGGCAAACGCGCGATGGTGTGCGAGGGCCCGAGCAGCGCGGTCTCGGCGATCCCCAGGTGCGCGAGGGTAGCCCCCAGCGTGCGAGCGGCTTGGTCCGGCGTCACCCGCGCCAGGCTAGAGGAAAGGACGAAGACACGACAAGACCCCTCCCCGCTCCCGCCCGAACGGCGCGAGCTACGGAGCGAACTGGATCTCGTGGAGCTTCGCGTACAAGCCGCCCTGCGCCATCAGCTCGTCGTGGGTTCCCTGCTCGGCGAGCCGACCCTTGTGCAACACGACGATCCGATCGGCGCGGCGGATGGTGGAGAGGCGGTGGGCGATGACGATGGCGGTGCGTCCGACCAGCACCCGATCGATCGCGGACTCGAGCTTGGCTTCGGTCTCGCTGTCGACGTTGGCGGTGGCCTCGTCGAGGATGAGGAAGGGCCGGTCGAGGTAGAGGGCGCGAGCGAGCGCCAAGAGCTGTCGCTGTCCCGCGCTCAGGTTGCCGCCGCGCTCACCGAGCTTGGCGTCGAGGCCGCCGCGGCCACCCAGGGTCTCGAAGAGAGCGACCTCGCGCAGCACCGACTCGACCCGATCTCGGTCCGCGTGATCGTCGAAGCCGGTGACGTTGTCGAGGACCGAGCCCGCGAACAAAAAGACATCCTGCGACACGACCGCGAACTGGGCGCGCACCACTTCGCGCTTCCAGTCGCGCACGTCGCGGCCTTGCACGCGGACGGCACCCTTCTGCACGTCGTAGAGGCGCAGCGCGAGCGCGGTGAGCGTGGTCTTGCCCGATCCCGTGGCGCCGACGACGGCCAGCTTCTCGCCCTCGCGCACCGACAGCGAGAGCTCGTGCAGCACGTCGTTACCCGGGCGGTAGGCGAAGGTGACGTCGTCGAATTCCAGCGCGGCCTCGGTCTCGATCACCGAGGCTGCTTCGCTCGCAGCCCGGGTGGGGGCATCGTCGTCGGGGTAGTCGATCAGCTGAAACACTCGCTCGGCCGCGGCCAGCGAGCTCTGCACGATGGTCCACTTCTGCGACAGATCCCGGATGGGGACGAAGAAGCGCTGGGTGTAGTCGAAGAAGGCCACCAGCGTGCTGATACGGATCGCGAGCTCGACACCCGAGGTGTCCGAGAACTGCTGCGCGGCCACGAAGACGATGAGACCCACCGTGACGGCCGCGACCGACTCCACCACCGAGTAGAGGAGCGCGTCGTAGCGGATGGCGCGGTAGTTGGCGTCGCGGTGGATCAGGTTGAGTTCGTCATGCTCGACCTCGCAGGCGGCCTCGCGCGAGAGCGCCTGCACGATCACGATGCCGTTCACCTGCTCGGCCACGTACGCGTTCAGCTGCGCGATGGCGCCGCGGATGGCGCGGAATGAGTCGCGGGCGCCGTTGCGGATCCTGGCGACCGCGAAGATCAACACCGGCATAACGGCCAACGCGACCGCGGCCATCACCGGGTCCATCAGGAACATCGCGATCACGATCCCTACCAACATCACGATGTCGGCGATGGCGAGGATGGCGCCCGACGCGAAGAGCTCTCCCAGCGAGTCGGAGTCGTTGGTGACCCTCGTGGTGACCCGGCCCACCGGGGTGCGATCCAGGTAGGCAAGCGGCAGACGCAGGACGCGCTCGTAGGTAGCGCGGCGCAAGGCCGCGATGGTGCGCTGGCCGCCGAGCTGCAGCGCCCACGTCTGGGCGATGCGCGCGGCGAAGTCGACCGCGATGGCCACCGCGAAGCCGGCGACCACTCGCATGAGGAGGGCCGAGCTGTGCAGCGCGGTCACGGCGACCAGGGCCTCGCGCACCAGCGCGGGCTGAGCGAGTGAGGCCACGGTGCTCACCGGTACCAAGAGCAACGCGACGAGGAAGAGGCCGCGTTGTCCCACCGAGTAGGGGATCAACCGCATCAATAGGCGCAGATCGGTAGCGGGGACCTCGGGGCCGCGCTCGGGCGGGGGGCGAATACCGGCGCCGGCGATCTCGGCGCTGGGACGTCCGCGCAACGTGGAGGTGCTCATGCGCCCTCCTGCGGAGGGTGGGGATCCGAAGGCCGCGGCGAAGGCACGACGACCTCGTCGTCTGCCAGCGCGGCGAGCCGATTCTCCAACGCCTGACGTGCGGCCAGCCGCGCGTAGAGGCCCTCTTGGGCCAAGAGCTCGGCGTGGGTGCCGCACGCGACGACCTTGCCCGCATCGAGCACGACGACCTGATCGGCGCGCGCCGCGGCGGCGATGCGGTGGGTGACGAGCACCAGGGTGCGGCCCTTGCGGGCGCGCTCGAGCGCCTCGAGGATCTCGTGCTCGGTCTTGGCATCGACGGCGGAGAGCGGATCGTCGAGCACCAGCACCCGCGGCGAGAGCAAGAGCGCGCGCGCCAGCGCGACCCGCTGCTTCTGACCGCCCGAGAGCTGTACGCCGCGCTCACCGACGACGGTCTCGATGCCGTCGGGCATGCGGCGCACGTCGTCGTCGACCGCGGCTTCATCGAGCGCAGCCTCGAGCACGGAGCGCTTGGCGTCCCGCCCCGCGGCCAGCCGGAGGTTGGCCTCGATGGTGGTCGAGAACAGGAACGGATCCTGAGGCGCGTACCCCACGGTGCGGCGCAGCGACGCGAGGCGCAGCGTGGTGATGTCGTGTCCTCCGAGGAAGACGGCGTCTTTCGGTGTGGGCAAGAGACGCGCGAGCAAGCTCGCGAGCACGCTCTTACCCGCGCCCGTGGTGCCCACGATGGCGACGAATCCGTCCTCGGGGACCGAGAAGCTCACGTCGCTGAGGATCGCCCGATCGCCTATGGCGTAGCTGAGGTGGCGGACCTCCATCGCGCTCGACGTCGGCGCGTCGATTGCGTTCACGGGCTCGGCGATCACCGGATCCGCATCGAGCACCTCACGCACCCGACCGAAGCTGGCGCGGCCGCGCTGCACGACGGCGACCAGGTAGCCGAACGCCAACGTGGGCCACACCAGCTGCGCCAAGTACGCCTGGAACGCGGCGAGCTCGCCGACGGTGAGCACGCCCGCGAGCACGAGCTGTCCGCCCTGCCAGAGGACGAGCAGCGTGCCGAGCGTCGAGAAGCCCATCAGCACCGGCCACATCGCCGCGCGCAACAGGACGAGCGACATCGTCGCCTGCACGGCGGCGGCGTTCACCGTTTCGAAGCGCTCCTTCTCCCGGGTCTCGAGGCCGAGCGACCGGATCATACGGGTGCCCGCGACGCTCTCTTGCACTCGCTCCGAGAGCGCACCAATGGTCTTCTGGCTGGTGACGCTGCGCCTGAACATCGCGCCGGAGAAGCCCATCGCGGAGAGCGCGATCAATGGGTACGGGATCAGCGACCAGAGCGTGAGCGTGGGCGAGATCGTCAGCATCAGCGCGAGTGAGGACACGAACGCGAGCAGCGAGTTGACGACGTTGAGCGCGCCGAATCCGACGAGCAGCCGGACCTGCGCCAGGTCGTTGGTGGCCCGGCTCATGAAGTCGCCCGTGCTGGTGTTGGCGACGTACGCCGGACCGAGCACGTGCAGCTTGGCGATGAGCTCGTTGCGCAGGTCGTACTCGACGTCGCGCCCGACGTTGAACACCTGGATGCGCGAGAGCGAGCGCACCGTCCACGCGGCGCCAGCGAGCACGACGATGGCGATCGCCATGTTTCGCGCGGAGGTGAAGTCCTCGGCGGTCATGTCGTCGATGGCGTGACGAAAGAGCCAAGGGACGCTCTTCTCCGCGACCTGCGTCAGGACGAGATAGACGGCGCCGAGCGCCAAAGGGCCCCGATAGAGGCGGAGCTTGGCGCCCACCGTATGAGCCGCGGGGGCAGAGGGAGAAGGACGCTGAGACAAAGCGGGCGCGAGCTATAGGGCCAACCTCCGCAGCGCACCACCACCAGCGACTGCCGATGGGCGAGAGCCGATGACGAGCGAGGCGAAGTGCGATCCTCGGGGGCGCCCCGCGGCGGGGGGAACCCCCCGAGAGCGCCCGAGGTACACCGAGCGCAGCGGCAGGGTGCCGAGGAGGGGTCTGCGGGGAACGCCCCGCACCGTGCCGAAGGCACCAACCAACAAAGTCTCCCGTCGCAGTCCTCCACGAACGCCAACGCGAGCGTCTCGAGCAGCGCCAACGCGAGCGTCTCGAGCAGCGCCAACGCGAGCGTCTCGAGCAGCGCCAACGCGAGCGTCTCGAGCAGCGCCCACGCGAGCTACGAACGCCGACGCGAGCGCCCGACCAACACCAGCGCGAGACCCAAGATCCCCAGCCCAGCCATTGCGCCCTGCCCGCTGCCACTACCCGCCGCGCTGCAGCCGCAACCGCCCACGTTGCGGGGACGGCAGACGCGGGTCGTGCCGTCGCCCGCCTCGACGCAGGAGAAGCCGCCGGGGCAGGTGTTGGAGTCGTCGCAGATGCGGGTGCAGTACGAGTCGCCGCCCTCCATCGCGCAGATCCCACTCACGCACTCGGCGTTCGCAGCGCACGCCGAGCCGAGGCCGCCGGCGCCAGGGACGCAGATCTGGAGGCCGCCCTCCATGCTGCACTCGAAGCCGGGATCGCACGACGCGGGATCCTCGAGGCTGCACGCAGCCGTACAGAACGTGCTCCCGTCCGAATCGATCGCGCACAGGCTGGAAGCACAGTCGCTGTTGAGCTCGCAGGGATCACCGACGCCGCCGAGCGACGCCTGGCACGCGCCGCACCCCGGCGTGGGTCCGACCTGGCACGCGAAGCCCGCCGTGCAGCTGACCGCACCGCCCGGGATACACGGCTCGCTGCAGTGTCCGCTCGCGCAAAAGATGGAAGCGCACTCGGTGTTGCTCGTGCACGTTGCACCGAGCGCGCCCGCGCCGGCAGCGCCGGCCTGACAGATGCCGTCGCCGCAGCTGCCCGTCGCCTGGCCGTTGCAGTAGAAGCCGCCTGGGCACGAGTCGGGGTTCAAGCCGTCGCACGACTGGGTGCAGATGCCGGCGAAGCAGGAGCCCGACGCGCAGTCGGCGCTGGCCTCACAGGGACCGCCGAGCGGCGTCGTCCCCGTGCTCACCCGCGGCACGCAGGCGCCGGTCGCGACGTTGCACATCTGCGCCGCGCTGCAGCCTGAGTCGCTGGTGCAGCCCGCTGGCACTGTGGCGCAGCTCGGGCTGCCGCCCGAGAAGCGAATGCACTGGGGGGACGTTCCCGTCACGCTCAAGCACATCTCGCCCGAGCCACAGTCCGCCCCGCTGCCGCAGGTCGTTCCGCAGTAGCCGCCGCCATCGGGATAGCCGAGGCACACGCCGCCTGAACAGTCGGCGCCGCTTCGGCAGGGCGAGCAGGTGTTGCCGTCGCCGGTCACGGTCTGGCACGCGCCGCTCACGCACATCTGTCCCGAGGGGCAGCCCGTCGTGGTGCAGTCGCTGCCGCTGCCAGGGTAGAGGGCGCAGATCCCGTTCTGATCATCGCTGCCCAAGCCCACGATGCCGCCGCCGTAGCTCGGGTACATGCTCGCACCTCGGTCACCCGAGTGACCGAGGCCGTAGTAGTGACCGCCCTCGTGCAGGATGATCGAGTACGCGTTGACGTCGCTCCCTCGACCCGAGCCGGTGATCCAACGGAAGTTGACCCCGTTCATCTCCATGTCGGCCTCGATGATCCGAGTGCCGCTCCACTGCGGCCCCGTCACGCCGATCGCGCTCGAGTCGTGGGGCCAGCCGCTCTCGGTCCAGCCGATCACCGACGTGCCCTCGTAGCGTCCAGGGCGCGCGCTCGTCGTGCCGTTGTAGGTCGCGGTGAGCGAGGTGCAGGACACCCTTGTCCAGTCGAGCATGCCGCGCTGCACCTCCGCCTCGGTGCCTGCGCCGAGATCGGCGGAGCCGCCGGTGGTCATCGAGAAGGGCACCGCACCTCGCCACACGGGGCGTGATCCGGTGATGGGCGCCCACGCGCCGAGCGCGAAGATGGTGACGATGGCGAGCGTCGATCGAAGGAGGGTCTTCATCGCGCACCTCCCGTGCTGCTGCCGTCACCGGGGATCGTCTGCGCGACGGCGCCGCGGATCCACGCGAGGAACGAGGCGAGCTCCATCTGCTCTCGGCCGCCCTCGGTCACGCTCATCGGTCCACCTTCCCAAGTGGCCATCCCGATGTCGGAGGTGTCGCGCACCACGACGTCCGCGGTGCCGGGCACGCCATGCCGGACAACGAACTGCCCCTGCACCATGCCCATCGTGCGAAAGCCCATCGAGGTCGTGCGGAGGAAGACGACGACCTCGTCACCGACGCGGTAGCTCGGGGTGCCATCGATCGCGACGCCGCCGCCCGGGTAGGTGCCACCGAGTTCGTCGATCTGGATGCGCCTCACGCCAGTGCTGCCTGAGAGCCACTCGATCACTTCGAGTTCGGTCATCGTGTGCGGCATCGTTCGATCGCCATCACGCACCAATCGTGAACCGGTCCGCACGACCCGGGCGTGCACGATCGCGGTGGCGTCCCGGACCATGTCCTCGAGCGGCACGGGGACCATGACGGTCGCGGATGCAACGGGTGGCGTCACCAGGGGCGGTGCGAGCAGCGCCAGAGCAAGGATGAGTCGAGACAACCAGCGGCGAGCGCTCATGGGAGACCTCCGAAACGGCGAAGCCCGACATTGTCGACGGATCGGCCTGGAGATCAAGGGGGTCGCGCACACGCCGCGCCCCTCATGGAGCGGTCAGTCCGTGAAGCAGGCGCCCAATCCGACGGCCGCCTCGACGTCCGTGGGGTTGGGACACGCGTCGCGGGCCGCCTCGAACTGGTCGTTACAGACCTGGATCCCTTCGGCGGTGGGACAGGGAACGAGCAGATCGCGGACGCAGCGGTCGTAGCGATCGTAGGCCTGGTTCCAGCAACTCCAGAACGGGTCGAGCTCGCTGGAGTACATCGCGTAGTTGTCCTCGAGGCAGTCCCACGTCTCGTCCGGTAACAGCGCCGGAGTGCGAGCGAGGCACGCTTCGGTGGTCGCTTCGCCGAAGGCCAGCGGACAGCTCTCGCAGACCGCGCCGATCGTCCCGTCGAAACTCGACTCCAGGTTCGAGACCGGGTTGCCGCAGCCCATCGCGCTTGCGACCAAGAGGAGAATCCAAGCGTTCTTCATGAAGCCGAAGCTATCAGCTGCGTACGAGGCGATCGAGGATCTGCTCCGCGAGTAGGCGCTTGCTCATCTTGCCCATGGGCTCCGCTGCGTCCTTGGTCACCAGCGTCGCCTCGTTGTCGTCGCCCTCGAACGCGACGCTCGCGTCGTTGGCGACGATCAGGTCGACCGCCTTGCGCTCGAGCTTGCCGCGCGCGGAGGCCAGGAGGTTCTCGGTCTCCACGGCGAATCCGATCAGCGTCGGGCCCTTCCCGTCCTGCTTGCGGCGCCCGCCCAGGCGGGCGAGGAGATCGGGGTTGCGCACCAGCTGGATCACCGGGGCCTCTGCGTCGTCGCGCTTCTTGATCTTCTGCGTCGCGATCTCCGCGGGCCGGAAGTCGGCGACGGCGGCGGCCATGATGATCGCGTCGGCGTTCGGATACGCGGCGTCCAGCGCGGCCTGCATGTCGAGCGCGGAGCGCACCGGAATGACGGTGACACCGTGCGGGATCGGCAGCGCGACAGGGCCGAGGATCAAGGTGACCTCGGCGCCGCGATCACGCGCAGCCTCGGCGAGGGCCAGGCCCATCTTCCCGCTCGATCGGTTGCCCAAGTAGCGCACCGGATCGATGGCCTCATGGGTCGGGCCTGCGGTGATGACGACGCGCTTGCCAGCGAGGCCTTCGGTGCGACCGCGAATGGAGAGAATCGCTTCCGCAATCTGTTCGGGCTCGCTCATGCGACCGAGGCCACTGTCGCCGCTCGCGACGGGTCCATCGACGGGGCCGATGACGCGCGCGCCCCGGGCCGCCAGATGAGCGACGTTCACCTGGGTCGACTGGGCTGCCCACATGCGCGGGTGCATCGCAGGGGCGAGAAAGAGCGGCGTCGAGGGATCGAGGCAGAGCACCGTCGCGGTCACCGCGTCGTCCGCCATGCCGTGCGCGATGCGGGCCATCACGTTCGCGGTGGCGGGCACCAGCGCGACGACGTCGGCCCACGCGGCGAGCTCGACGTGCACTTCGCCACCGCCCTCGGCGCTGTCGCTCCAGAGATCGGTGATCGCGGGCTTGCCGGTGAGCCCCGCGAACGTCGCGGCGCCCACGAACCGGGCACCGGCCGGGGTCAGCGCGACCCGCACCTCGGCGCCTGCCTTGATCAGCAGACGCACCAGCGGCGCGGTTTTGTAGGCCGCGATCCCACCGCACACACCGAGGACTACGCGTAGAGGCACGCCGCCAGCCTAGCCCATCTGTGGGCGCAGCTCAGCGGGCGTACATCACGTCGCTGCGCAGGACGTACTTGTGGCCCCGGGTGACCTCGCGTCCCTCGTGGCGGATCGCGTGAAAGAAGAGGAGCGCGCTGCCGCACTTGGGTTTCACCACGAGTTCCTCGAACGCGGTCTCGCCGCCTTCGAAGTCGTCGTTCAAGTAGATCATGAACGTCAGCGCGCTCTCTTCTCGATCGGGGATGCGATGGAACGCGCCGTCGTAGTGGGGGCTGAAGCGGTGTCCCGGGCCGTAACGGTACATCCGGAAGCGCTCGTTGAGCCCGCACACCTGCCACTCGGTCTTCGGCTCGTCGTGACGCTCGCGCACGAACTCGGGGACGTTCACTCGAATGCGATCGAAGAGCGTCGCGGCCAGCTGTGGGTCGTCGAAGATGCGGCGGTCGTTGTTCCGCACCTCCTTGTTCATCACCATCCCGCGACCCGTGGTGACGAGCGCCTCCTCGAAGCCCGCGGCTTCGGAGGCTGCGATGGCCGCCGCGCACTCCTCCGGCGAGTAGAAGCCGTCGACGCTCCAGAGGAGCTCCGCGGGTGGCGTATTGCGATCGTGGCGCGGCATGAGATCCGCCATGGTACGCCCGCCGTCGCAGTGGCAAGGCCTGACGAACTTCCCCAACCCCCGAAAGACGTCTCGATGAAGCTCGCAGAGGTCACCAGGACGGGTGACACCACGACAGCCTCCCCGCACCGCCGCTCGCTGTTCGATCCTCCGGGTGGCGTCTTGATGTGGCTCATCGTCGCGCTCGAGCTCCTCGTGTTCGCGATGGTGTTCGGCCTCCTCGGGTGGCTCCGGGTCTCCGACCCTGAGGCGTTCCGCGCGGAGCAGTCGGCGCTCGATCCCGCGTTCGGCCTGATCCTGACCGTGACGCTGGTGACCAGCGGCTGGTTCGCCGCCGAGGCGGTGCATGCGTTTCGCGCGAACCGAATCGATCGGGCGCGGCGCTGGTATGCGGCGGCGGTCGCGGCGGGCGTCGGATTCGCCGGCCTCAAGATCTACGACTACACGGCGAAGATCGGCGCGGGGCACGGCCTGGGCAGCGGCGACTTCTGGGACGCCTATCTCCTCGGGACCGGCTTCCACTTCGCGCACGTGCTGGTGGGGATCGGCCTGCTCGCCTACGCGGGGGTCCGGATCGGGCGAGTGCAATTCGAAGACGTGGAGACGTCCGTCGCGGGCACCACGCTCTTCTGGCACATGTGCGACATCGCGTGGTTCTTCCTCTTCCCCCTCTTCTACGTGAGGTCCTGACCATGCGCGCTGCGGTCTATCTCGTGTTGCTGGCGCTGGCGGTCGTCACTGCGTTCTCCGACCATTTCGCGCTCGCCCTGGCGCTCGGCGGGGTGAAGGCCCTGCTCGTCGGCGCCGAGTACATGGAGCTGCGTCACGCCGATCTCCGGCACGCGCTCGGCTTCGGGGTGGGGATCATCGCGCTCACGCTGGTCCTGATGGTGCTGACCCAAGCGGGGCAGTGACGGACGGAGAACAACGCAGGTGGTCGCGCGGTCGCCCCGGGGAGTCGGGGTTCTCGTCGCGGGAAGCCGAAGAGATCGATAGGTGCGAAGCGTCGCTCGTGCGTGATACGTCCTGACCCAAATGCGCCTCACCGACTCGCGACGGCTTCGGGGACCCAGCTTGGGGACGCGGGCGCCGGCGGCCGTAGCCGAGGTGGAACTGGGAGGGACCGACCCCGATCGGGCGCTCGCGATGGCATCGTTGGGTGCGGGCGGCGGCCGACGCGGTGAAGCGACCCGAGCTCGGCAAGGGGGCGCACGCGCGGATCTTCCTGGGTGGGCTGGCGCTCCTGATCCCTGCACCCATCGACGTGCTCTTGCCGGCGGCGGATCTGAACGAGTGGGCCATCGACGCCGCGCGACGCGAGCTGCTCGGGCGACGGGTGGTGCTCAGTCGCGTCCGGTCGGCGCCTGCGGCGGCGCTTCCACGACGCGGAGCATCCTGCGCTGATAGCGATCGAGAGCGCGGCCCGAGCGCACGGCGCACAGTGCTTGTGGGACGACGACGAGGTGACGCTGGGTCTGGGCAAGCACGCGCGCTCGTTCGACATGGATGCCCTGCCCTCGCCTAGCTCGATCGACTGGGACGCCGTCGGCCGCATCCCCGTGGCGTTGGTGACCGGCACCAACGGCAAGACCACCACCACGCGCTGGGTGGCGCGGATGGCGAAGCATGCGGGCTTGGTGCCTGGGAACTCCTCGACCGACGGCGTCACCATCGATGAGCGCATCGAAGAAACGGGCGACTGGACCGGTGCGGAGGCCTCGCGGCGCGTCCTGCGTGATCCCCGGGTCGAGCTCGCGATCCTCGAGACCGCGCGCGGCGGGATCTTGCGTCGGGGCTTGGCGATCGACGGATACGACGCGGCGCTCATCACCCACGTGAACGCGGATCACCTCGGCGAGTTCGGGGTCTTCGACGTCGACACGATGGCGGCCACCAAGGCCGTGGTCGCGTCTACACAGTCTCCCCATCGCCAGGTGTAGCAGTCGGTGCGAGGGCACTCGCCGGGAAGTACGTTGCCCTCGGCGTCGCACTCGTACCTGAGGGGTTTGCCTTCGCGCAGCTCCTCGCGCCACAGACAAAACTGCGCCCAGTCGTCGATGGTGAGGCTGATGACCGGAGCGTTGCCGTCGACGTTGGGCACCCGCCCATGCGACTCGGTGCACGCCACGCTCGGCACGATGACCAACCCCAAAACCCCGACTCGCATCCAGGGAGCCATCCCAGGTCAGTCGGATCCCATGCCAGCGTCGCTCCTGTCGAGAGGAGGGTAGCGGCTGGCGAAGTGGGCGCATTCCGGGGTTGGGACGTGCGGCCGGTAGCAGACGAGCGCAGCAAGGCTCTAGATGCACGCTGCGCGTTCTCCGATCGTAGCGACACACGTGGTGCGACTCGTTGGGAACGCCGCGGGCTCAGACCCCACCAGGCCGACCAGGCAAGTGGACGCCCGCCAGTCGTAACAGGGCGGCATCTCACCCCCGACGCACTCACCAGTGATCTCGTCATCAGGACCACATCGATAGAACAGGGGCTGGCCTGCCATCAATTCCTCCTCTCTCCAGGTGCAATAGGCTCGCCATTCGTCGCTCGACAAGCTGATGAGCGGCCGCTCGCCGTCGATGCCGCCGACGGTTGTGTGCGCTTCGGTGCAAGCACACGCGAGGACGACGACTAGCCATGGTTGGGTGATGCGCATTGGCTTCAAGGCCCGCAGAACCCTTCGTCGCGAATCCACTCGCCCATTTCGTTCGTGTCACCGCAGTCCACACTCGTGGACGGACCGTCGTCGTTGCCCGCTAGACAGATGCCGTAGGTTGAGCACCATCCGCACTCGTCCTGAGCGGCGCACTCGCCGCACTCATCGTGTGCGATCCATCCATCTGGCGCCGGGCAGATGAGGGCTTCGGTAGGAGCGTCAGGCAACCAGCAGGACGTCGGTCGGTCCATCACAACGATGTCGGGGGCGCTCTGTCGATCGCATTGCCGATGCTGTCCCATGCGCAGTAGCCTCGGGTCACCTCGCAGCGTGACGTGCCCCCGGTGCAGGCGGTCATGCCCGGGAGCATGAGGCTGGGGCAGCCTTGAAACACGCCGTCGGCGCTCGGGGGCAC
>Ga0335397_10002904_pt1 | contig 23232 bp, 16 predicted proteins | sample MAT04_FD_205740 | JGI IMG/M metagenome (GOLD analysis project Ga0335397, IMG submission 205740) | Freshwater microbial communities from Lake Fryxell liftoff mats and glacier meltwater in Antarctica - MAT-04 (spades assembly) (version 2) ... | reverse complement strand
TACTCTATCTAAACAGTATTGCACCTAGACCACGGTCATCAACACCAGCCAGACGGCGGCGGCCACGGCCATCGCCCACGGCCGCACGGGACGGCGCCAGAGCGCCGCGAACAGGAACACGTTGTAGGGCAAGGGCGCAAAGTGCAGCGCGGCGGCCCAGGCCATCGGCGCACCCGCGGCTGCTGCGATCAGGGCGGCAAAACTGGCGAACAGGTTGACGACGGTGCCGACCGCGAGCATGTCGCGCCAGAACAGCACACGCAGCGACACGTCGCCACGCCAGCGCCGGGCCAGGAAGTTGTCGCACCAGGCCGGCATCAGGCCGGCACGCATGTCATGAGACGGCGGGCCGCGGCGCGTGCGTGCAGTGCCGGCACGCGCTTCAAGCCGCGCGCTGCGGTCCGGGCCGGCCGGCAACGACTTCCCAGCGGCCCTGCGAGGACATGCCGCTGGCTGCGTCGCGGGCGTCGTCCACCACGCGCAGGTCGGCCTGCAGGCGCTGGCCTTCGAGCGTGAAGCGCATGTAGCCACGCTGGTCGCTGCGTGCGTGCAGCAGGTGGGGGTTGAAGCTGCGCATGCCGTCCAGCCGCGCCTGCGGCAGGCCCAGGCTGCTGATCGACGTGCCGCAGAACTCGCTGGCCAGCACCGGCGACTTCGCTTCGTCGAAGTCGAGTTTCAGGTTGGCCACGTAGTTGGCGTGCACGTCGCCGCCCAGCACCACCACACCGGGCACCTTGCGTTCGGCGACCACGCCCAGCAAGCGCTGGCGCGCCGGAGCGTAACCGTCCCAGCCTTCGGTCCAGTAGCGGCCGCCGGTGGGGCCGGCGGGGTCGGTCCAGCTGCAACGCGCCATCAGCGTCTGCTGGGCCAGCAGGTTCCAGGGACGGTCGGTGCTCCAGCCTTCGGCCAGCCAACGCTCCTGCGCATCGCCCAGCAACGTGCGTCGGGGGTCGAGCAGCGCCGGGCAGTCCGTCACATCGACGGTGTTGCTGCCGGCCTTGCCCGGCTTCGGGCAGGCGTGGACGCTGCGGAACTGGCGGTCGTCGAGCAGGTGCACGCGGGCCAGGCGGCCCCAGTCGAGCCGGCCATGCATGCGCATCGCACCGTCGCGCGGGCGCGCGCTCTTGGGCAGCGGCATGAACTCCCAGTAGGCGCGGTAGGCGGCGGCGCGCTGCGCGGCGAAGTTGAACTGCAGGTCCTGACCGAGCTCGCCGGCGTAGTCGTTGTCGACCTCGTGGTCGTCCCACACCAGCAGCCACGGCGCCGCGGCGTGGGCGGCCTGCAGTGCAGGGTCGCTCTTGTACTGGGTGTAGCGGGCGCGGTAAGCGTCGAGCGTGCGCACCTTGCCGCCCTCGTGGCGGCGTACCGCGTCGGCGGGCGCGCTGTCGCGGCCGTATTCGTAGATGTAGTCGCCCAGGAAGAGCACCAGGTCCAGTGGCTCGGCCGCAGTGTGGCGCCAGGCGGCCCAGTGGCCGGCGTCCCAGCGCTGGCAGCTGGCGATGGCGAAGTCCAGCCGCGCCACCACCGCGTCGGGCGCCGGCGCGGTGCGCGTGCGGCCCGTCGCGCTGCGCTGACCCAGGGCACTGAAACGGTAGAAGTACCAGCGTTCGGCTTTCAGCCCCGCCGGCTCGGCGTGCACGCTGTGGGCGTCGTCGGCCAGCGCGGTTTCGCTGCCGCTCGCGGCGATGCGCGTGAAGGCTTCGTCTTCGGCCACTTCCCATTGCACCGTGGCCTGGGCGGGCAGATCGGCGCCGGTGAGCAGGGTCCACAGCACCAGGCCGTCGGGGCGCGGCTGGCCCGAGGCGACGCCGAGCGCAAAACGCGGCGCGTCGGCGGCGCGCGCGTGGCGCACGAACAGGGGCGCGGCGCCGGCCGCCAGCGCCAGCCCGAGCAGACCGCGGCGCGTGGCGCGGAAGTCTGCGGCGCTCATGTGCGCGGCAACGCCGCCGGGCGCGCCAGGTCGTCGACGCTGGCGCCCTGCTGGCGCAGCAGCGCTTCCAAGGCCGGCAGCAGCGGGCCCAGGCGTTCGTCGATGGCCGCACGCACGGTGTCGACGAAAACCTGCGTCTGGCGCTCGATCTCGATGTTCAGCGCCGCACCTTCTGCCTTCTCGCCGAAGGTGGTCATGCGCAGCGTCTCGGGGATCAGCCAGACCTCGAAGCTGCCGCTGGCGTCGGGCAAACGCTGGGCCTCGGCCACCGTCAGGCTGGCGCCGTTGACGGCGATGTAGCCCTTGGCGAAGACGTAGCGCATCCACGGCGCCGGCACGGCGATCTTCAGCACGTGGTTGTTCTCGGGGCGCCGCACCTCGGCCACGGCGGCCAGGAAGTCGACATGGCCCGACAGCGGGTGGCCGCCGATCTCGGCGCCGTCCTTCGTGGCGCGCTCGACGTTGACGCGGCTGCCCTCGCGCAGCGCGCCCAGCGTGGTCAGCGCCAGGCTCTGCTGCATGACGTCGAAGTCTGCCGCGTCTGGCCCGTGCAGCGCGGTGACGGTGAGGCAGACGCCGTCCACCGCCACGCTGGCGCCGATGGCCAGGCCGTCGGCAAAGCCAGGCGGGAAGTTGAGCGTGAAACTGCGCAGGCCGGGGCGGTCGGCGATGGCGTGAACTTTGGCGAGGCCCTGAACGATGCCGGTGAACATGGCCGGAAGCTTAGCAGCGCTGCCTAAACTCGGCCGCCATGGAACCGTTCAAGAACCTGCTGAACCCGGCGCTGGTGCTCGACGCCGCGGCGCTGCTGCAGCGCCACGCCGACGCCGCCGCGCTGGCCTTCGACGGCGAACGTTTTGCCGCGATGGCGGTGCAGGGGCTCGAGTCACTGGAACTCAAGGCCCGGGCGATGCAGGTCTGCGATGCGCTGCAGGCCACGCTGCCGCCCAGCTTCGAGACGGCAGCCGGCTTGCTGGAGGCGGCACTGGCGCCGGCCACGAGCGACGACGCGATCTCGCCCCCCGCCGGCCTGACTGAAGGCCTGCGCGGCTGGGTGCTGTGGCCGGTGGGCGAGTTCATCGCCCGCGCCGGCCAGGCGCAGCCCGCACGTGCGCTGGCCACCCTGCACGCGCTGACGCAGCGTTTCACGGCCGAGTTCGCGATCCGCCCCTTCATCGTGCAGCACCCGGCGCTGTGTTTTGCCACCTTCGAACGCTGGCAGCACGACCCCAGCGCGCACGTGCGCCGCCTGGTCAGCGAAGGCAGCCGCCCGCGCCTGCCCTGGGGCCTGCGCCTGCAGGCGCTGGTGCGCGACCCCTCGCCCGCCTTGCCGCTGCTACGCACGCTGCAGGACGACGCCAGCCCCTACGTGCGGCGCAGCGTGGCCAACCACCTCAACGACATCGCCAAGGACCACCCCGACCTGGTGGCGGCCTGGCTGCAAGAACACCTGCCCGGCGCCGGTGCGCCACGGCGCGCGCTGCTGCGCCACGCCAGCCGCACGCTGGTCAAGCAGGGCCATGCACCCGTGCTGCAGGCCTGGGGCGTGGGCCAGGCGCTGCAGGGCACGGCCCGGCTGCAATTGGCGCCGCGGCGTGTGGTGCTGGGCGGCGCCGTGCAGCTGACACTGACGCTGCACTCGACCGCTGCGCAGGCCCAGCGCCTGGCGGTGGACTACGCGGTACACCACGTCAAGGCCGACGGCAGCCTGAGCCCCAAGGTCTTCAAGGGCTGGACCCTCGAACTGCCGGCGGGCGCCGCGGTGACGTTGACACGCCACCACGCGCTGCGCCCGATCACCACGCGCCGCTACCACGCCGGGCGCCACGCGCTGGCCGTGCTCGTCAACGGCGCCGAGGTCGCACGCGGCCGGTTTACGCTGGCGATGCTGCAGTCCGGGGGCTGCGACGCCGCCGGGCCAGCAGCAGCAAGGCGCCGGTGAGCATCAGCGCGGCGCTGGCCGGCTCGGGCACCACCTGCACCACCTTGCCGGCGAAGTCGACGATGTAGAGCTCGCCGCCCGGGCCTTCGCCGAAGGATGCGATGCTGCTCAGCGCGCCGGCCGCGCCGGCGTCCAGCATCGCCGTCCACTCCGTGGTGTCGGCCATGGTGTGCGGGTTGCCGTCGGCCGCCACCGACCAGATGCGACCGCTGACGAAGTCGCCGAACACGTACTGGCCGTAGAGCGGCGAGGCGGCCTCGCGCACGACGTAGCCGCCGGTGATGGCCGCGCCGAAGCTGCGCGGGTAGACCAGAAGCGGGTCGACCATGCCCGGCTGCAGCGGGCCGCCGACGCCCGGCGTGGCGATGTCGCCTTCACGCACGCGCCAGCCGAAGTTCTGGCCGCCGGCGCTGGACGCAGCGATGCGGTTGAGCTCCTCGCGTGCACCCTGGCCGACATCGGCGATCCACAGGTCGCCGCTGAGGCGGTCGAAGCTGTTGCGCCACGGGTTGCGCAGGCCTGTAGCGAAGATCTCGCCGCGTGTGCCGGCGACACCGAAGAACGGGTTGTCTGTCGGCACGGCGTAGTTGACGTCGGGGCTGGCGAAGTCGTCGCCGTTGATGTCGATGCGCAGCATCTTGCCCAGCAGCACGTTGGTGTTCTGCGCGTTGTTGGACGGGTCGTTGCCGCTGCCGCCGTCGCCGGTGGCGATGTAGAGGTGGTTGGCGTCGCCCGGCTTGAAGCCCAGCCAGCCGGCCTTGTGGTTGGTCAGGCCGTTGGGCTGGTCGAAGCGCATGACCTCGACGCGGCTCGCGGGGTCGGCCAGCAGCGGGTTGGCGCTGCTGCGGTAGCTGGCCACCACCGTGTCCTGGTTCAGCGGGTCGGTGTAGTTGACGAAGAAGCGGCGGTAGCCGGCCGAGGCCGGATCGGCATAACCGGGGTCGAAGGCCAGGCCCAGCAGGCCCTGTTCGCCGCCGCTGCTGACCGTGATGCCCAGGAAGGTGCTGGCCACGCCGCCCTGCACGGCCTTGATGGTGCCGCCCTTCTCGACCACGTAGACCGGCCCGCCGGCCAACGGCGACGTGGCGTACAGCGGCTGCGACAGCCCGCTGGCGACAAGCCGTGTGTCCAGCGTGTCGGCCAATGCCGGGCTCAGCGCCGGGGTGGCCAGGCAGGCCAGCAGGGCCCAGATGCGGTGCAGTTTCATCGTGTGCTCCTCGGCTCGAGGTCGCGAAAGTAGCACGACCGGGCACGTCTGTCAGCACCGCAGACAGCAGACAGCAGCCTGGCGCATCGGGGCTCGGGTGCCCACCGAGCGGCGCTTTCCACCCGGCGTGACATACTGTTCTTTCCGTTGCGCGAAGGTCCCCACCCCGCAGTTCACCGATGTCGATGTTCCCGCCGGATCACGCGCTGAGGGCCACGCTGGCCGAAGAAGTTCACGCACGGCCGCCCGAAGCCATGAGGGCACCGGCCCGCGCCAGCTACGTCGCCGTTCTGGTCGAACCCGAGCAACGCAGCTGGGAGCTGGAGCACCTGGCCACGCTTTGCGAAACGCAGGGTGTCCCGCCCCCGACGGCCGGCGCGACGCACTTCCGCGCCGAGTTCGGCAGCGGCCCCGGTGCCTTCCGCCTGAAGTGGGAACGCCACGGCGAGTTCTCGGGCTACACCGTCATTGCCAGCGGCATCCACGAGCAGCCCTTCCAGCACGTCGCCGCGGCGCTGCTGCCCATGGGCTGGCTGGCCGGCATACCCGGCGCCACCATCGCCGCCGTGCATGTCAAGCTGCTGGCTGCGCCCGAAGAGGAGCGCCTCGACGGGCTGCTGGGCCAGGCCTTCGGGGGCCAGGCGGTGGTGGGCTCGGCCATCGCCGACGGCGCGGCCCGTGTCTACACCGACTTCCACCTGCACGAAGGCTGCACACGCTTCGTGCTGGTCGACCGCAACCTCACCGAACGCCAGGCCGGCCGCACGTTGCAGCGCCTGTTCGAGATCGATGCCTACCGCATGCTGGCGCTGCTGGCGCTGCCCATCGCACGGCGCCAGAACCCACGCATCGTGCAGATCGAGGCCGCGCTGGCCACGCTGACCGACAGCATCTCGCGCGACCAGGGCGACGACGAGGCGCTGCTGCACGAGCTGACGCGGCTGGCCGCCGAGGTCGAAAGCGGCCTGACCGCCAGCCAGTTCCGCTTCGGCGCCTGCCGCGCCTACGAAGAACTGATGGTGCGGCGCATTGGTGAACTGCGTGAACAGCGCCTGCCCGGCATACAGCCGCTGGACGAGTTCATGGCGCGCCGCTTCACGCCCGCGGTAGCCACCGTCAACACCGTGTCGCAGCGCCTGCACGACCTGTCCGAACGGGTCTCGCAGGCCAGCGCGCTGCTGTCCACACGCGTCGACATCACGCGCGAACGCCAGAACCAGGCCCTGCTGGCCAGCATGGACCGCCGCGCCAGGCTGCAGCTGCGGCTGCAGCAGACGGTGGAAGGCCTGTCGGTGGCGGCCATCTGCTACTACGTCGTCGGGCTGGTGGGCTACGGCGCGAAGGCGCTGAAGGGCGTGGGCCTGCCGCTGAACGTCGACCTCGTCGTCGGCGCCAGCATTCCGCTGGTGGCGCTGGGCGTCGTGGCCGCGGTGCGCCGCGCACGCCAGCGCGCCAGCGGTGGTGAACGCTCGCAGACCTTCACCCGCTGAACCCTTCCCTTTCACCTCACATTCGAAACGCGCCCGCCGCATGACGACTTCCTACTTCCCGTTCTCGGCCATCGTCGGCCAGGACGAAATGAAACTGGCCATCCTGTGCGCCGCGGTCGACGCCCGCATCGGCGGCGTGCTGGTCTTCGGCGACCGCGGCACCGGCAAGAGCACCGCGGTGCGCGCGCTGGCCGCGCTGCTGCCGAAGATGAAGGCCGTGGTGGGCTGCCGCTACGCCTGCGACCCGGCCGACACGTCTTCGAGCTGCGACCAGTGCCCTGAGTTGAAGTCCTTGAAGGCGGGCAAGCCCAGGACCCACCTGGTGCCGGTGCCGGTGGTCGACCTGCCGCTGGGCGCCACCGAAGACCGTGTTGTCGGTGCGCTCGATCTCGAGAAGGCGCTGACCGCAGGCGTCAAGGCCTTCGAGCCCGGGCTGTTGGCGCGTGCGCACCGCGGCTTTCTCTACATCGACGAGGTCAACCTGCTCGAAGACCATCTGGTCGACCTGCTGATCGACGTCGCCGCGTCGGGCGAAAACGTCGTCGAACGCGAGGGGCTCTCGGTGCGCCACCCGGCGCGCTTCGTGCTGGTAGGCAGCGGCAACCCTGAAGAGGGTGAACTGCGCCCGCAGCTGCTCGACCGCTTTGGCCTGGCCGTGGAATGCGCACGCCGCAGGACATCGCTTCACGCGTGGAGGTGGTGCGGCGGCGCGACGACTTCGAGCGTGACACCGAGCACTTCATCGCGCACTGGCAGAAAGAGGACGACAAGGTCCGCGCGCGCATCGTCGCCGCGCGCAAGCGCCTGCCCGACATCCAGGTGCCCGACCGTGCGCTGGAACGCGCCGCGCAGCTGTGCATGGGCCTGGGCACCGACGGCCTGCGCGGTGAACTCACCGTGATCCGCGCCGCGCGCGCGCTGGCCGCACTCGACGGCGAACCGGAGGTCGGCGACAGCCAGATCCGCCGCGTCGCCAAACCCGCGCTGCGCCACCGCCTGCGCCGCGACCCGCTGGACGACACCGACGCCAGCGCGCGTGTCGAGCGGGTGGTGACCGAGCTCTTCGGCGCGTGAACATGCCGGCAGGCCTGGCGCCTGCAGTTGCGCCCGACGCCGGGGTGCCGGCAGGCCCGCACCCCGAGCAGGTCTGGGGCGACGCGCTGTGGGTGCAGGCGCTGCTGACCGTCGACGCGCACGGCCTGGGCGGCGTGCACCTGCGTGCCGGCGCCGGGCCGGTACGTGACCGCTGGCTGGCGGGCCTGCGCTCGCTGCTGCCGGCTGGCGACGCGCTGCGCCGCATGCCGGGCCACATCGCCGACGACCGCCTGCTCGGCGGCCTGGACCTCTCGGCCACGCTGGCCCTGGGCAAGCCCGTGGCGCAGCGCGGGCTGCTGGCCGAAAGCCACGGCGGCGTGGTGCTGGTACCGATGGCCGAACGCCTGAGCGCGGCCAACGCCGGCCGCCTGGCCGCGGCGCTGGACAGCGCCGAAGTCGGCTTCGAGCGCGACGGCATCAGCGCGCGCTGGCCGGCACGCTTCGGCCTGCTGGCCTTCGACGAAGGCGGCGAGGACGACCACCCGCTGGCCGCCACGCTGCTCGACCGCCTGGCCTTCCAGCTCGACCTGCGGGCCCTCTCGCTGCGCGACTGCGGCCCCGCGCTACCGGTTTGGCGCGCGCCTTCGTCTCGCTGTCATCCGACATCGCGCTGGTCATCGACGAGGCCGGCATCGTCACCGCGGTGGCCCAGGACGAGCTCGCGCCGATGAGCGCGACGGCGCAGCAGTGGGTGGGCCGGCACTGGGCCGAAACGGTCACCGGCGACACGCGAAGCAAGATCGAAAGCCTGTTGGCCGACGCCACCCGGGGTGGGCTGGCGCGGCGGCGCGAAGTCAATCTGGCCAGCGAACCCGGCGCCGACCTGCCCGTGGCCTACACCGCGCTGCGGCTGGGCGAGCGCGGGCCGGTGCTGGCCGTCGGCCGCGACCTGCGCAGCATGGCCGCCATCCAGCAGCGATTCCTGGAAACCCAGCAGGCGGTGGAACTCAGCTACTGGCGCGCGCGCCACAACGAGGTGCGCCACCGCCTGCTCTACCAGGTGGCCACCGACGCCGTGCTCACTGTCGACGCGCGCGACCAGTGTGTGCTGGCGCTGAACGCCAGCGCACTGGGCCTGCTGCAAGCCGACGGCGGCGCCGCACCGGGGCAGGCAATTGCGACGCAGTTCGACGCGCGCTCGCGCCCGTCCGTCGCGGCGCTGCTGGCACGCGCCCTGGCCGGCAACGAACCCGTCGAAGCGCTGGCGCGGTTGGCGGGCTCGCACACCTCGGTCGACCTCGTGGCCTCGCGCCCGCCCGGCGCGGCCGGCGGCAGCCTTGTGCTGCTGCACCTGCGCCGCGCCGAGCCCCCGCTGGACGATCAGCTGGCCGTCGGCTCGGCGCTGGCCCGGCACGTCGACGGCACGGCCGAAGGCATCGTCATCACCGACTCCCAGGGCCGGGTGCGCGAGGCCAATCTGGCCTTCGTGCAAATGGCCCAGGCCACGGACGTCGCCACTCTGATCGGCCAGCCGCTGCAAACCTGGCTGCCCGACAGCGCGTTGGCCGTGCTGCACCGCGTCTGCGCCGAGGGCCTGGCCCCGCACCAGCGCGTGGCGCTGCGCCGGCCAGACGCTTCGCACCTGCCGCTGGACATGGCCGGCGCGTTGCTGGCCGACGTGGGCGGTGGCGACGTCGGCTTCACGCTGCGGCCCTGCTTCACCGACAGTCTGGCCGCCGACGCCCGCGCTGCGGCACTGGCGCAAGCCATAGCCGCGCTGGCCGATGAACTGGGCAAGGTGGCGCTGCCCGAACTGTTGCAGCAAGTGCAGGCGCTGGCGGGCCGGCATCTCGTGCTCAGCGCGCTCGACCGCCACACCGGCGACCCCACCGCCGCCGCGCAGCTGCTGGGCATCAGCCCCGAGCAATTGGCTGAACTGCGTCGCGAAACCGGGCCCGACACCCCGCAGCATCCGAGGTAGTCGCTTGTCGCGCAGTTCGGCATCCGGTCTGGCCGGCCTGGGGGCGGCCGGCTCCTGCACCATCAGTTGGCAGCAGCGGCAGGCCCACTTGCCGCGGATCTGGCGCTGCACGAAGAACTGCGCCGGCACGATGTCAAGCCGCTCGCTGATGTCCTCGCCCACGCGGACCATCGGTTGGCCGCACTCTGGCGTCGGGCAATTTGTGCTCTCGGGCTCGATGCGCTGCTCCACGCCCGGCAGGTGTGCCGGTTGTGGCTCGCGCTGGGCTGGCGGCGGGGCTCCTTGTCTGGTGCAGTGCCGCCGGCGGCGGCGCTCTGCTGCAGGTGCGCGCGCTGGGCCTCGAGGCTGGCCTGGTCGGCGGCCAGTGTCTCCTCGGACAGGCTGTGCTGCTCGGCGTTCATGGCTTCGGTCTTGGCACCGAACTTTCAGGCGCGCATGTCGATGGGCTGCACCGCCAGCCACAGGGCGTCGACGCTGATCACACCGCAGCCACTCGCGCAGCCAGGCCGCGCAGTCGCGGCCGCTCTGCACGGGCCAGAGGATGTTCACGGCCGTGGCGTCGACAAGCGCTGACGGCTGCGCGGTCGCCGCCTCGGCCGCGCGTCGCCACTTGTGCACGAGGTTCGCGTTAAGCCCATGCGCCAGCGCCACCTTGGCCACAGTCATATCCTGCTGCGAGCACTCGGCCAGAACCTGCGCCTTCAACGGTGCACTGTGCGGCCGGTGTGATGCTCGTTCGCCGTCTTCCATCGTGTCCACCTCAGTTTTCGTGGACACCCTGCTGTATTCCGTCGCCGGCAGGATCAAGACGCCACGCCGAGAGGCTTACATCTCATCGACGCCGATGGCGCGCAACGTCCCGAGTTCGGGATGCTCCAGTTCCCGCTGCACGACGTATTCCACGGCATGGCACACCTGATCCCAGGTCGTGCCGAAGCTCAATGCCGTCTCCTTCCACGACCGGACCTGGACGACTGGCCCCGATCCTGGCACGTCGAGCCCGGTCCGGCGCGGCGGTACTCAGGACAACTGCTCCAGGCTCTCCAGGAATCGCCGCGCGTCCGCGCTCACGGTGGTGAAGCGCAGGACGAAGGTGTCGTCCGCCCCGGCGCGCGCCATCACCTTGCCGTAGATCGCGCCCTGCGCCAGCGCTGCGTCCCCAGCGTCGAACAGCAGGCTGATGTCCGTGAACGGCGGCGGCCGAGTCGCGCTGCGGATCTCGGCCTCGCGCCGCGACAGTCGCACCAGACTGCCGGCGTGGACCTGACCCACCACCTCCTTCTGCGTCACCCAGCGGAAGTTCACAGGCACCGGGGGTTCGACCTCGGCCCACCGCGCATCCTCCAGGGGCAGCGCAAGCGCGTGGGTACCGCCCAGACCATCGACGTCATAAAGCGTGATCGGTGTCGAGAGGCCCTTGGGCTCTACCGTCATCTCGCCGCGTGTCGTCAGCGGCGCCTTCACAGCCCGACGTGTGGCATCGGCGATGAGGATCTGGCCACCCGTCGTGTAGCCCTCGATGCGCGCGGCCAGGTTCACGTTGCTGCCGACGACGCCGTACTTGGCACGCTTGCGCGAGCCGATATTGCCCGCAACGACCTCGCCGGTGTTGATGCCGATGCCCGTCTCGAGCATCGGGAACCCCTGTGCGGCATTCCAGGCGTTCACGCGCGGCATCGCGAGTTGCATCTCCAGCGCGCAGGCCACCGCTCGGTCGGCATCGTCTGCGCGTTGCAGCGGTGCGCCGAAGATGGTCAGGATCGCGTCGCCGATGAACTCGTCGATCGTGCCGTTGTACTTCTGTATCACCGTCGTCATCTCGCTGAGGTAGTTGTTCAGCAGCTTGACGATGGTCTCTGGCGGCAGGCTGTCGGACAGCGAAGAGAACCCGCGCAGGTCCGACATCAGCACGGTGACGACGCGCTTCTGGCCGCCGAAGTCCAGCGCTTCGGCCGATTTCAGAAGGTTGTCGGCGATTTCGCTGGACAGGTAACGGCCGAAGGTCTGTTCGATGAAGCGGGAGCGCAGTTCGAGCTGTTCGGTGCGCTCGCGGACCTTTTCCTCTAGGTTTTCGACCAGCTCGGCGTTCTTGATCGAGACGGCGATCTGCCCCGACAGCAGCGCCAGCAGTCGGGTGCGCTCCGGCGTGAAGGCGGCGCTCACGAGATCGTTCTCCAGGTACACCAGGCCCAGCAATTCGCCCTGGTTGAGGATCGGCTGGCACAGCAGTGACCGCGTCTCGCGCTTCTGGACGTAGGAGTCGCGCATGAAACGTTCGTCATGCTGCGCGTCGTCGACGACCACGGTCGCCTTCGTGCGCGCCGCGAAGCGGACGACGCCAATCGGCAGCATCTCACCGGCCGCAGTCGACTCGATGGGGATCGACATCAGAACCGATATTTCCTGCGAGACGATGCTGCCCTCGGCCTCGACAAACAACTCGCCGTCCCGCGCAAGCACGAAGACCCCGCGCTGTGCACCGGCGTTCTCCATCAGGATGCCGAGCAACCGGTCCAGCAGGCGGCCGAAGTTCACCTCGCCGGAGATCGCCTGGCCGGCCTTGATCAGCGTGTCCAGGTCCAGACTTGCGCCGTGCGAGCGCGTCGTAGTGGTCTGCAAGGTCTCGCCGGTCTTGGTCTCGGCCGTGGCGCCGGCGCCAGGGCGCACATCGCGGTATTCGGTCAGCAACTGCGGAAATTCGAGCTCGAGCTCCTCGACCTTGCGGTGCGCGCCCCACAGGTGGTAGGCATAGCGCGCGTCGCGCAGGTACATCGCGCCGACCCGCGCCTTCGGCCTGCGCTCCATGACGAAGCGGGCGGCCAGTTCGTTCGCCAGTGCCTCGTCGTGTACGAATTGCGACTCGTGAGCGGCGTCGATCGCCTTGTCGTAGAGGTCGGCAGCCTCGGCATCGTCCTCGACGATGCGTGCGATCTCGGCCTCGACCATCAGGCGCTTGGCCAGGTAGTTGTCAGGGCAGGATTCCGACCACAGGGTCAGCTGGGCCAGGTTGGCGCGCAGCGTTCCCATGACCTCCAGGCGCCGGTCGTCCGAGGTCCCGTCCCACAGCGCACACAACGAAAGGGACTGGTACAGCAGGTGGTCGGCCAGGTTCGGATGGTTGACCACGTAGGCCAGCAAGCCCTGCACCTGGAGCGTCGCGTCCAGCGCCTGCTGCGGCCGGCCGAAGAGGTACAACGCCTGGGCCTTGAGAATCTTGTACAGACAGGTCGCCATCGCCAGCTTGCTGTCCTCGCAGGAACGCAGGAAGGTGGCCTCGTCGACGCCGCCGCCGGCGAAGTCGGAACTCGATTTTGTGCGCCCGGCCAGCGTCGACAGCACGATCTGGTGCGCCAGGATGCCCGCGCCCGGGCCGTGGTTCTGCGTTCGCGTCGTGAACCCGAGCTGGTCCGAGATGCCTTCGAGCACCTCGTCGATGCGCTTGCCGCTGAACGCATCGATCAGCACGCGGTACAGCACGAGGTAACCGGCCCACAGGATGTCGCCCGAGTCCATCGCCTCGCGGTAGCCGCGCTCAAGTACGGGCAGAGACTGGTGGGCCGGCTGCACCCAGGGCATCAGCTCCGAGCCCATCACCAGACAGACGGTGGCGGTCGGCGCGCGGCCGTGGAAGCGGTCGCAAAGTCGCAGCGCGAGGCGGCCGAGCTCCAGGCCGTCGCGGTAGCGGCCCATGAAGGCGCCGAGGATCAGACCGTAGTTCGAGAACGACAAGGCAGACTCTGGCGCATTGCCGTGTTCCAGCGACAGTTCCACCGAAGTCGCGACGATGAGCGGGAACAGTTGCTGGTTCGACAGGAACGCCGTGATCGTGAGGTGACGCAGGCAGCGTTGCGCCAGCGCCATCTCGGGGCTGTCCACGTCGGCGTTGTCGTACAGCGAGGCCACGTCGCGCCCGGCCAGCCGCGCCGCGACGCGACCCAGTGCCTGCTGGCCGGCCTCCTGCATGTTGTCCAGCGGCAGCGCCACGCCCAGCAGAGCGAGTGCGTCGCGCCCGGCGTCCAGCGCTTCCTGGTAGCGGGTCAGCAGCGTGTTCTGCGCGATGCGGGTGAAGTAGACCTCGGCCTTCTCGAGGTCCGTGCGCACGTGCTGCAGCGTGACACCGACGATCTCGCTGCAGCGGTCGAAGTTGCCGTTGAGGTACTCCAGTTCGGCGCGCAGGCGGGCGACCTCGAGCGTGAGTTCGTAATGTGATGCCCAGCCTGCGTGGCCCAGGAGCTGCTGCGCGATGCGGGCGTAGGACAGCGCCGCGGCATAGGCCGACGCGTCGCTGGCCTTGCGGGACGCCTCGAGGTTCAGCCGCGCCAGCACGAACCGCTCCTCGACGGCGCAGATGTGCATGCGCCCCAGGTTGAGTTGGTCTGCGACCTCGAACACGCGCTCCCTCAGTGCCTCGGGCGGCAATGTGGACTGCAGTTTGCGGCCGATGGCGAGGTGGATCTCGCCGTGAACCTCGTCGGCAATCAAGCCGTACGCCGCCTGCTGCACGCGGTCGTGCTGGAAGCCGAACTCGCGCACCACCAGTGGAGACAGCAGGTCCTCGGCATCGCTGGCCTCGAGTTCGGACAGCGGGCGAATGAAGCCCTCCGCCACGGCCGGGCGCAGGCTGCCGAAGATCGCCTCGGGCGTGGACCTCTGGATCAGCGCGAGAGTCTCGAGGTCGAAGCGGTTGCCAACGCAGGCCGCGAGGCGCAGCGCCTCCTGCGTCTCGGGCGCAAGACGCCGCAGCTTGCCCAGCAGCAGATCGACGACGTTGTCGGTGATGTCGGCAGCCTTGATCGCGCGCAGATCCCAGGTCCAGCGCGCACGCTCTCCCGGCGCCGCCGCGGTCTGCCGGATGAGGCCCTGCTCGTGAAGCGTGAGCAGGAACTGGCGCACGAAGAGCGGATTGCCCTGGGTCTTCTGCACCACCAACCGGGCCAGCGCGGTGACCTCGGAAGCGTCCGAGCTGAATGTATCGCCGAGCAGCTTGGCCACCGACGCCATGCCCAGCGGCGCCAGCATCAGGCTGCTGACGACGCCGCCGCCTTCGCGTAACGCGCGTAGCGTGAGCGTGAGGGCATGCATCGCATCGACCTCGTTGTCCCGGTAGGCCCCGATCACGAACAGGCGCTGGATGCCGTCGTCGGTGAGCACCAGGCGCAGCAGCGCCAGCGAAGCGGAGTCGGCCCACTGCAGGTCGTCGAGGAAGAGGACGATGACGTTGTCTTTCGCGCAGAGCGCCCTGATGAACTGGCCGATTGCGCGGTTGAAGCGGTTCGCCGCCTCGGCCGGGCCGAGTTCGGATACCGGCGGCTGCGGGCCGATCACCAGTTCGAGGTCGGGCAGTGCCTCGAGAATCACTTGGCCGTTCGGGGCCAGCGCCTCGTTCAGGCTCTTGCGCCAGCCAGCCAGGCGCTCCGCGCTCTCGGTCGCCATCTGCCGCACGAGGTCGCGGCAGGCGGCGACAAGACCGGAGTAGGGGACGTTGCGCTGCAACTGGTCGAACTTGCCCGCGATGAAGTAGCCACGGGCTCGGGTGATCGGCTTGTGCACCTCGTGCACGAGAGCCGTCTTGCCGACGCCCGAGTACCCGGCGACGAGCATCAACTCGGCGCGGCCCCGCCGCGTGCGTTCGAAGGCCTCGAGCAGCCGCTCGACCTCGTCCTCGCGCCCGTACAGCCGCTCGGGAATCTGGAAGCGGTTGGAGTGGTCGTTGCGGCCGGGCTCGAAGCGTTCCAGACCCGCGCGCCCGCGCACGGTTTCCAGGTCGGCGACGATGCCCGCCGCGCTCTGGTAACGGTCCTCGGCCTTCTTCGCCATCAGTTTGCTGACGATTTTCGACAGCGCCAGCGGCACGTCGGCGTTGACGCGATGCGGCGGTACCGGGTCGCGCGCAAGGTGGCAGTGCACCAGCGCGACATCGTCGTCGGCCTCGAACGGGCGACGCCCGGTCAGCATCTCGTAGAAGCTGGCACCCAGCGAATAGAAGTCGCTGCGGTAGTCGAGCGAGCGGTTCATGCGCCCGGTCTGCTCGGGTGACATGTAGTCGAGAGTGCCTTCCAGCACTTCCGCGCTGCGCAGCACCGGGCGCTCCAGAGTGAATCGCGTCGCGAGCCCGAAGTCGATCAGCTTGACCTCGCCGGTCCCTGGATTGAGGACCAGGTTCGCCGGGCTGAGGTCCTTGTGGATGATCTGCGCATGGTGCACCTGGCCAAGCGCGGTGGTGACCTGGATCGCCGTGTCCAGGAATTCGTCCAGCGAGAGCTTGCGTTCGCGCAGCAACTCGGCGACGGACATGCCACCGAAATCCTCAAACGCGATCAGCAGCGTCTTCTCGTGCCGGTGCAGCTCCAGGCTGCGGATCACGCCTGGCAGGTCCAGGCTGCGGGTGATCTCGAACTCGCGCCGGTAGCGGGCCAGTTCGGATTGAGACGGATAGTCGTTCTTGAGGATCTTCAGCACGACCGGGAGACCATCGCTCTCCCGTTCCGCCAGGAACACCAGGGAATTCTTGCTTTCAAAGATCCGCTTGCGGACCTGGAAGCCACGAATGAAGGACATGATTCAGGGACCCGTTGCGAGCGCCGTCGCCCCACGGCGCCGGGCGGCCGGGGCGGCTCGAGAAGTCTTTTTGTAGCAGCCGATGCCATGACCGACCTGCGCAAAGTTCAGTTCGGAGAAGTTGCCGTAGGGGCGATAAACGCTGAGCAGCGGAAAGATGTCCCGCTCCCAGCCCGCCTCGTCGTCGTAGCGCGACAACGCGTGCCCCGGCAGCCGGCGCCCGGCGGCGACGAACTCGTCCATCGCTGCGAGGTGGTGGTGCGCGGCGTCGCTGCGGCCGGCGCGCTCCAGCCCCTGGGCGGCGTAACGCCAGAACGGCGTGTCCCAGCGCGAACCACGGGTGTAGTGCCAGGCGATGAACAGGGAATTGCGGCAGATGAACGACTGCATCGAGCCGTTGAACTCATCCACCTCGCGGCGGTCGGCGGCGCCGGCCGGGCCGTGCTCGCGGATCCAGTGCGCCGCGGCACGGATCTCGACGATCGTGGTGCCGATCGCGGTGGCTTCCAGCGGCTCCAGGAACGAGGCCGAGTTGCCGAGGTGGAACACGCGCCCGTCGAAGACGCGGCGGCGCATGAAGTTCGGGAAGTCGAGCTGGCCGCGGTGCGTCCAGCCTTCGACCCCTTCCTCGGCCAGGAAGGCGTCGTAGTCGGCCTCGACCTCGGCGTCGGTACTGATGCGCGGGTTGAAGATGTAGCCAGTGGACGTGGCGTGGGCCAGCGGAATGTGGAAGATCCAGCCGTGCGGCCGCGCGGCCGCACGTGTGGCCCCCGAGAGACGGCCCGGCGGCAGCCAGCGCAGGATGGCGCGCCCCGTCGGCACCCAGTCGAGGCGGATCAGTTCGTGCGGCGCGCCGGCCGTGGAGTTCGACGCCTTCGGGAAGCCGCGTGCGTCGAACAGGTAGTCACTGCGGCGCGTGCCGCCGTCAGCCATGCGGATCTCGACGCCTGTGGCCAATGTGCGCACCTCATCGACCCGGCCGTCGACGTGCTCGGCGCGCACGTGCTCGCCCAGCACCTCCACCACCTTGCTGGCGTCGAAGTGGTAGCCGACCAGCCGAGTCGGATGGAAGCGGTTCAGGAACGGTTCGCCGTCGGGGCCCCAGCCGTCGAACAGCGTGCCGCGTTTGAGCGTGGCACCGCAGCGTTCTGCCAGTTCCGGGAAACCGAGGCCGGTGACCTCGTGGAACCAGACCGGGAAGCGTGGCGTCGTGCCTTCGCCGACGCCGATGGTCGGGAGGTGCGAGTCGTAGACATGCAGCAACTCGGCATCGGGTAAGTCGCGGCTCAGGTGTGCAGCCGCGATGAAACCCGCAGTGCCGCCGCCCAGGATCGTGATCTTCATACCCTGCAGACCTCTTTCAGTGAATCCGCCGAACGCAGCATCTGCCGCACCGCAAGCAAGGCATGCGCCAGATTGTGATCCGACGGCGCGCGGTCGTACAACCGGTGCCTGGCGTCGGCCGGCAGCGCTCGCCCATCCGGCCGGTGACCGGTTGCCATCTGCCAGGGTTCGGCATTGAGTGCGGCCAGTTCGCGCTGAAATGCTGCACCGTCGGCCCGTCGGTCGGTCTGCGCGTCGCCGGAGTCGAGCCGCCTTGCGAGGGCGGAAACGCCGCGTGCCGTGGCCGTCATGCCCAGGCCATGGTATGGGTCGAGCATGCAGGCCGAATCGCCAATGGCCACCAGCCCGCGCGGCCATGCCGTCAGTGCTTCGTAGTGGCGCCAACGGCTCGACGTGGCGCCATGCCGGTGGATCGGCGAGGCTGGCTTCGCGCGCTGCAGTACGGCGCCGAGTTCGCCATCCCCGAGCGACTTGGCGAAATCGAGCACGGTCTCATCGTCATGCGGCAGCGGCCAGCCGTCCGGCGCGAGCAGTACGAGCCCCCAGAAGCCGTCCTCCGCCCGCAGCAACATGGCCGAGCAAAGGGACGTGGCCGCCGAGGGTGCGATCGACAGGCAGTGCCAGTCCGGCGCGTCGGTCGGTGCGAGCCGAACCCAGCGCGAGACGTATTGGCGGCCCGACGCCACCGCGGTCTCCCGCAGCGGGGCCCGCGGTGTGCCCGGCAGGCTGGCCAGCCAGTCGGGCAGTGCGGACGCGGCGCCGCTGGCATCGACAACGAGGTCTGCGCGCACAGCATCGGCGGTTTGCCGTCCGGGCACTGCGAGTGCCACGCCGGCGACACCATCCCCTTCGGCGAGCAGTCCGAGCACCCGCGCGCCCTCGCGCAGCCGGACCTGTGGGCAGGCGGCGAGGCCATCACGCAGCACACCCTCGAGCAGGCTGCGCGAACAGGCGTACATCGTGATGCCCGACGGCACTCGCGGCAGCCAGCCCGAGGCCACGCGCATCGCGGCATCGGCGCCGGCGTCGAAGGGCGTCGCGCCGCGGGCCAGCAGTTCCTGTCGCCACCCCGGCGCCAGGCCGTCGAACGCGGCGGCGCCGGCGGCGGTCAGCAGGTGCAGGCAGCGGCTCTGCGGCACGCCACGCCGGGCAGCGGGAGCCTCGTTGCTGGCCGGACCCGGGTAGCGGTGGCGCTCGAGCACGGTGATGCGCTCGAACCGCGGCGCCAGCGCATGCGCGGCGAGCAGGCCGCCGATGCCGCCGCCGATGACCACTGCGTGCCTCATCGCGGGCTCACTTGCGGCGCCCGCTCTTGGCATCGGCCTTGCGGCTCTCGACGTCGAACTGCGGGTCGTAAGAGATGCGCGTAAAGGTCTGCGTCACCACGAAGCTGAATTCGCGCCCGCCGCTCGCAGCCACGAAGGGGCCGATGATGTTGCGCTCGTTGGGCCCCGAGAAGTACTGGTTGTTGTAGTAGTCGCCTTCGGGAAAGGCCAGGTGGAAGAGGTAGGTGCCCGGCCGTGTCTCCACGCCCTTCATGGACATCTTCTCCCGGTTCGTGGTGGTGCTCCGGCACGCCTTGCCTGTCACCGCCATGTTGAAGTCATGGCTGATGATGCGGCCCAGGACTTCCTTGTTCGGGTTGCCCTTCAGCACCTCGTCCAGGTTGGCGAGTTCCTGCTGCTCGTAGTTCAAGGTTTTGCCCTTGCGAACCCAGCTGACCCGGACCAGGCTGGCCACCGAGTTCTGGTAGTGGCCGTGCTCGTCGTAGGTGGTGGTCATGCCGTTCCACAGACCGACCATGATGTCGAAAGGAGCCTGGAAGTCGAAAAATCCGGTGCTTGCCATGGAAGAGATCCTCCGGTTGCTGTTCAGAATTGGATGACGAACGGGTTCAAATCCGACTCGTCCAACGGTCGGTTCACCCAGCCTTGCCGGACCGGAACGTCGTAAAGACGCCCCGGTCCGAAGCGGGCCCAGAAGTGGCGCAGGCCAGGCGCCACGACCCGCACCACCGGCAGGCCCACATCGGGCCGCGTCTGGTCCAGCACCAGCACTTCAATGTCCGCCTCGGCCAGGCGCCGCACGAGGAACTCCACGTCGCTGTCGATGCGTTGCGTGGACAGGTCTCGCAATTCGGTCAGTCGTGCCTCGGGTTCATCGTGCGAGGGTGCCAGGTAGGGCTGGTTTTGCACCGTGGCCGTGCGCCACCATTGCACCGCTTCGGCGCTGCCGCGGTAGGTCTGGGTCCCAGGCGGGCCGCCAGCCAGCGGCACTGCGTCCAGCGACTGGCCCAGTTCGGTCAGCGCGCGCGACAGGGCAATGGACGGGTCCAGGTGAGCGCCGAACCCGTACAGGATGTCCTGCTGCGTTTGGTCGATGCGGGCAGAAAGTGCCGCGAAGGTCGGTACCCCCAGATCACTGTGCAACTCCAGCACCCACAGGCTGCGCTGGAGCGATCGATAGTGCGCGAGCAGCGCATCCACGTAGGGATCGTTGCATGCGGACAGATCGACACCGCGGCGGCGGGCCCGGCTGTACCACCACAGAGCGACTGCATCACGTTCGATCAGTTCCAGCAGACCCTGCAGCACGGCTTCCTCGGGCACTGCGCCCGCTGCACAACCGTTGGAATCCGCCCGCGCAAAGAGGGGATCCTCGCTCGAATAGCCGAAATAGCATTGCGACGTGGGCAGGTGCAACTCCCGCTGCCGGGTGAGTGACCATAAGGGTGTCCATTCGATGATGGCGTCGTCGCGGAACGGCACGGGCACCCAGTGCGCCTTGTGCGCCCGCCGGTTCGCCTGTTCGCGTTCGGCATATTGGCGCGCGCTGTAGGCCAGCACCCGGTTGGGGTGCAGCGCGGCGGCACCCAGTTGCCGCGCGTTGGCGCGAACGCGCGGTTCGCTGCCGTCGAAGACGCCGCTGTAGCGCTCCAACGACTCCGCCACGGCGCTGGTGCGGGCCTGCGCCGCCGTCCGGCCTTTGCCGCCACTGCGCCGGCGCAGTCCTTCGCGCAGGAAGAACCGGCGGTCGGCCATGTCGGAAAAGTTGTGGTCGGCCGCAAAGGTGGCCACGAGGTGGGCGTGCTGCTGGCCCGGTAACGCAGTGCGCTCTCCCGGCACCACGCTCGCCACCAGGCCGGTGATGGGGCTGACGTGACGCTCCAGTTGGGCGGCGACCATGGCGGCCTCGACTGCGCGGTGGCCTCCGTCGCGGGCGCCGGACTTCGCTCGCGATTGCAGTTCGAAAGGCCGTGAGCGCTGGCGCAAGGGCTCACCACAGGCCGGGCACTGTGGGCGGCGCACCAGGCTGTGGCGGCTGCGCTCATGGGTCAGTGCGTCGGTGGCCAGCAACTGGCCGGTAAGGCTGCCCGGGTCCTGGGTACCTACCCAGCGCAGTGCTGCAGAAGCCGCCTCCTCGAACACGGCCCGCATGCTGCCTTCGTTATGCGCCTGGTAGGCACGCATCGCCAGAGGCTCGGCATGACTGCCCGCCAGGTGGCATTCCAGACGCCGGTGCCAGCGCAAGCGGTGGGCCAGGCACTCCCAGCACCCGGTGTGACCCGGCACGAAGGCCGGCCCCAGCCAGGTCACAAGACCCAGGGGTTGCACGAGCAACCAGGGCTGGCGCAGCGCCAGGGCCCGCGCGTTGATGGCGGCCAGGTCGCGGTGCAGTCCGTCCGGCGCAATCACGAGCGCCAACGGGCCCGTTTCCCCACGATCACTGACGGCCAGTCCGGTGCGTTGCAGGGCCTGCACCAGCGGCGTGGCATCGATGCCACCCAGCACGTGCAGGTCCACGGTCGCCTGATGCACCCGGACCTGGGCTAGCGCCGGGCCGACGCCGCAGCGTTCCCACCAGGCCCGTTGCGGTCGCGGCAACCGCGCCAGGTCGTCGGCCAGCATCTGGCGTTTCTCCAACAAGTCCAGGGCGGCGAGGATGTCACCTGGTTCGTGGCGTTCGGCCAGTTGTTCGAAGAGCGCCTCGACGGTGTGCTCGCCTGTCAAAAGGGGTGCCAGCTCTGAAAACAAGGCGCCAGGCAGTTGCAGGAAGCCGCCCTCGGACAACAAGAAGAGCCCATCGTCGGCATCGACGATGGGCTCGACGCTGGACTTGAACCGGGGCCGTGCCGCCGCGTCCGAATCCATGCGGGACGCCAGCCTTCAGCAGCAGGCCGGCGGCGCGACGGCGCTTTCGTGCTTGGCCAGGTCTGCGTCGGCGACGCCCTTCGGCTTGGCACCGATCTTCACCACCTTGTCAAAGGTCTTGCCGGCTTCCTCGCCGTACTGTTCGAGTGCCTTCTTGGGGTCGGACTCCAGAAGCTTGCGGAACGTGGCGTCCTTCCAGGCCTTGGCGTGGATCTGGCCCCAGTCCTTCTTGGTCGGTGCTGGCATCGGTGGTTCCTCCTACAAGGGGTAGTCTTTGGTGAGCCCAAGACGACGGCTTGGCCTCAGTGACATTCTGAATCAACATCCTGGAGGGCACGCGCATAAAAACCCGAGGATGTAGCGGACACCTCCCTGAGCGTGTAGCGCTGCGCCATCGTGAGCACCGTCAGCGTCATCTGCTGAAGGGCCTGGTGGCTGCCGATGCAGGTGCGTGGCCCTGCACCAAAGGGGAAGAAGGCCACCATCGCAGTACGCTCCGCGTACCCCGGCATGAAACGTTCCGGTTTGAACCGGTGCGGCTCAGGGTGGTAGCGCGCGTCCAGGTGCAGCAGAGCGGGGCTGACCCAAACGGCCATGCCAGTATCGAAGCGGTGGCCCGACATCTCGAACGGTTCGGCCACTTCGCGGTAGAGCACTGGCGCAGGAGCGTGCAGGCGCAGGCTTTCCTTCAGCAGCGCCAACGCCTGCGTTCCGGCCAGGGCGTGGAGGTTGGTTGGCTCGGCTGCAGGCAGCGTACGGGCCTCTTGTGCCAGTGTGTCGCACAGGCCATGGCGCGACAGGTCGCGCCAGAAATGGATCAGGCTGAACGGGATGGTCAGGTGCCCGGCGTATAGCATCTGGATCACCTCGCCCACGATCTCGTCGCGGGCCATTGCCTGCCCTTGCGGAGTGCGCGCGTGAACCAGGTCAGACAACACATCCTCGCGCCCCGGCCCGCCGAGGATGCGCGCGTCGATCAGGCCGAGTACGGTGTCCATGCGGCGCGGTGCGCGCGGGCGTGTCATGACCCAGGGCGCATCGGGGTCGCCGCTGCCGGTGCCGGCAAAATCCTCGCCGTAGGCTTCGTCGAAGGGGATGGTTCCCGAGCCGAAGCCTTGCAGGTCGGCGCTCAGCACCGTGCGCAGCGCGATGCGCGCCGTCAACACGCGCAGTTCGTGCGCCAGGTCGACCGGGCCCGCGGCCGGCCACCGGTCCAGCATGTCGTGGGTGCAGGCATTCACCACCGCGAGCCGCTTCGCGACGGCCAGGGCCCGGAACGAGGGCTGCAGCTGCCGTCGATGGTCGGCCCAGGCCCGGCCTTCCAGCGTGGTCAGGCCGTCGCCCCAATGGCCCCGGTTCGATGCCTTCAGGAATTCCGGTTTGTGCAGTTGGTATTCGTGTTCGGTCAGCAACTCGCGCGCCTCGCGAGCGCCATTGACCAGCACACAACGTGCACGGCCCAGGTCGAAGGCGGCGACGTTGCCATGCGCTTGCGACAAATCGCGCAGAAAGCCCAGCAAGTCGGTCTGGCAGGCGGCCAGATTGCGTGCAGCCCAGGCTGGGCCGGTACGGCCGGATGGACCGCCACTCACGC
>Ga0335397_10002896_pt1 | contig 23263 bp, 24 predicted proteins | sample MAT04_FD_205740 | JGI IMG/M metagenome (GOLD analysis project Ga0335397, IMG submission 205740) | Freshwater microbial communities from Lake Fryxell liftoff mats and glacier meltwater in Antarctica - MAT-04 (spades assembly) (version 2) ... | reverse complement strand
CGTCTTCATCAAGAGGTAAATTATTTTTGAGATTAATACAGCAGGCGCTTGAAATTGACCCGGTGCCAGCAAAATCACTAAACACTATATGTAGTGGTTAGATCAGTAAACTGCATAGGCAGGATTGATTATTCGAATAGTATGTAGAGTGCGAAACAGAAGGCTTTTAACTTAAGGCAAGCTGGCAAATAAATGGATTTGCAGATTAAGAATAAACCCATGTTTCATGCAATACTCGGCTGCGTATTCATGATTGCGTTGATTTTTTCTTAAATCCAGCAAGCCAGGTTCCCAAAAACTGACAACTTCATTAATATCCGAACGCTCTTCCAAGGTCATATCACGTCCTTCGGCCCTGATTTTTTTAACGCGTTGCGGTTCGGTTTTGTAGCTATTCATAGGGCTTATAAAAACCGATTTTCCGGTTTTTTTTGCCCATTCATGCGCCCATTGGGGGATTTCGCTATAAAGGTTGTAGATGCCATCATCCGGTGCAGACATTACAAATTTCAAGCAATTTGCCCGTTCTAACGTTTTTTGGTTAGGTTTAAGATAACGTATTACCTGACCGTTTTTTTCAAGGCATTTTGGACTTACAACCAACGTTGTAATTTGTGGCATATCGGGCAATAGTGAAATACCATTGGATTCAATTTGTATGGTTTGAAAATAATCCTGTGCTTTGGTTAAAAACGCTGACAAATTGTTTTGTAAAGACGGTTCGCCACCGGTTATTACCAGAACCATTTGTCGAGGTTTTTTTCCTGCCCAATCTGGAACAGACATATTACGTGATTTAAAAAAGTCATTAATGACAACATCGGCTTCTTCTAAAAGCGCATTAAAATTTTTCCAGTCACCGGAGTCAAAATAGGTGTCACAAAATGAACAGGCCAGATTACATTTAGCAAGGCGAATAAAATAGGCGGGGTGCCCGCGATAAGGGCCTTCGCCTTGCAGGGTAAAAAAACGGCTGGTTATTAATAACTCATCTGGTTTTGCGTTATTAAAATAACTTTTTCCAACGATTTCATTTGTTCCAAACATTAAGACACCAAGGTTTTATTATATTTACTACGTACCGCGGCTTGTCCGCGGTATCCAGTGAACTTTGCCACTAAAAAAGAGCTGACCACTTTGAACCTTCGCTGGATACCGCGCATAAAGCGCGGTACGTAGGCAGAGTTCATTAATAGCATAGCCTTTTTCTAACACATAGCCTGCGCAACGTTTTCGTTGGGATGCGCCTTGGTAAATTCTTCGGTCAGAGACTCGGTATCCTTAATTATTATTTGCGAAAGTTTGCTGATGAGTTTTTTGGTAATCATTATCAACTCCAGTTGCTCGGCAATCTCGGGATGGCCAGCAACAGCAGTTTTTAACTCTTTTAAGGCTTTAAAAGACATTTTTAAGTCTATATCAAAGAGTTTTTTTGCTAATTCAGGCTCTAAATCAGCAATTAATGGCAACAAATGCCAATAATATTTAAAAAACTGGACTTTCAGTATACCAACTTCCATTATTTTTTCATAATCAGCGTAGTATTCTGGTTTGAATTGCTCCATGTCCTGCAAGGCTTTTGGTGAGGCTGGTGAAAGACCATTTAAAGTGCAATCCAGCAACTGAGAATAACTTAGGATATTTAAATCGAGCATCCTTTGATAGACGTCTTTTATGTTACCAAAAAATGCGGGATCATCGGAGTTCAAGGTAACAACACCAGCTTCCAGTAATGCCAGCATTTGTTTATGCTGCGTCAAATCGGGAATTTCATTTGGATAACAGGCTTCATCACTATTGGGGCATATTTCAAAACAGATATTATCATTTTTCATTTGTGCAATATTGTCAGGATTATCGGCAAGTTTACGGCCATGTGCAATCCAGTCTAACCAGGCCATGGCCTGGTTAATTGTTTCCGAGTTGGAAAAAGCTTCCATATGCGCTGTTAAAAAGTACCATTGATTGCCTGCTGCCTCTCTGAATTTGCGTACATCCTCATAAAAATCGCTAAAGTTTGCTAAAGGATTTCCTCCTTCCGCACCGGCCAGACCAATGGTTGTTATTAATCGATTGGGATGATTTTGTAAGAGTTCCCATATTTCAGTAATTAATTCTCTTGATTCATGTCGTTCCTGGTAATAGCGGAGTCGTAAAACGCTCACGTCACCAAATTCTTTCATGCCTCTTGTCAAAGCGCGATTGTAAGCTTCATTAAACTCAATAAACGACATGTGTTCTTTGCATTGAACCCACGATATGCCTGGTAAAGAGAAAATAACATTATTATCATGGCAGTTTTTATAAAAGGAATAGCACACTTCTTCCAGATCTTCAGGGGTCTGGATTAGAGCAGAAATAATTTTGAAGTCATCAATAAACTGCATGAAATCTTCTCTGCCTCGATATTTCCAAGTGGTTGTTGTGCCAAATAATTCTTTGGGAATTGAAATATTATATTTTTTTGCTAATGTACAAGCGATTTCTACATCCATTAAATAACCCGCTTCTGCATGAACATGAAGATCAGTTTTGGGCATTTTTTTAATTAAACTTTCTGAAATAGAGAGTGTTGGGATTTTTTGTTGCAGTTTAGTCAGTGTTGTTTCGTTTAATTCCGGTAGTAAATTATGGCTTTTTCTTAAGGGGATGCTTAATGGATCTTGTATTAATTTGAAATCAGCCAAAACTTTCTTTAATTGTGCAGCGTTAACGGCTTGAAAAAATTTACTTATTGTCATTTCCAGCTCCCTTCATAGCAAAATAGCACGCATTCTTTCATGAAGTTTTTTCAAATACAAGATTTTGGATGTCATCCCTGATACAAGTGTCCGTCATTACGAACGAACGTGAAGCATCCAGAGTTCCGTGCTCCGATGGCTGGATGGCTTCGCTAGGCGCTCGCAACGACGGCATTGAGCTAAACAAGTTAGGCTCGCAAAGAAGGGCATTGCACAGGGCAAACGCATCTAATTGTCAAAAAAAACTCAAATACTCTACGTTCCGCGCTTTATGCGCGGAATCCAGCCAGATCCCGATGTTAAAACGCTCTGGATGCCGTGCATAAAGCACGGCACGTGGGAATCAATTGGAAATTTATGCTCAAAATTTAGATGCGTTTGCCCTGGGGCATTGCACCTGATGTGTTTAATTAATGATTAAAATGTGTTATATTGTCACTTTTATGGTATTGGGAACACACAAATGAAAGGAACTCCGCAACGATTAGTATCCCTTGATGTATTTCGCGGCATCACTATTGCAATCATGATTTTGGTAAATAGTCCCGGTAATCGCACTCCCTATACCTGGCTTGATCATTCACCCTGGAATGGTTGCACGTTGGCTGATTTGGTTTTTCCTTTTTTTATCATCATAGCAGGGCTGTCCTCTGTATTAGCTTTATCCAATTTAAAGGCTAAAGGGGTTAGTAATGCTCAACTGTATAAAAAAATTATAAGGCGTACTGGTTATATCTTTCTTATGGGGTTGTTCATACTATTAATGGTGAATTAATTAATCTGCGCCTCTACTTAACGAGTACTTTATTTGACCATTTTTCCCCCGAAAATGCGGCACTTTTATATGCAATTTCGTATACATTATTTTGGTTATTTATTTTAAAGCTGTTAGCAGAATGGCGAAAACTACTGATTCATTCCCGTCTGCGTGCATAGGCGTCAACTTTCCTACGTACCGCGCTTTATGCGCGGTATCCAGGATTACAGGGGTGAACAATTCTTGGGTTGTGGCTTGCTCGACAATTGCTTCCCGGATTACGACGTTGTCTAATCCGGGCTACATCAACTATCAAATAAACTTTTTTATCTCAGGTGTTTATTAAAGCTAACTCGGACCAACGAGTTGTATAACAGGGTGAGCGCAAGTCAGAATGAGCAGCCCAGCGTGGATTAAAGTTTTGAGCAGCCAAAGCAATTGCTTTACGCCCATAGCGTTGATTAATAGCGTCCATTGCATTCATTAATCGGTCTTTGTGTGCCAGCTTTTCTTCGTCTGGCTGATTAAAAAGATCAAGTTGTACGCTGTCCCGACTAATTAAATCATTAAAGCAAACGCCTGCTTTTTTATAGTAATAGCCCTGTTTGAATATTTTTTTCAAACCTTGCTTGGCCAGACTGGTCAAACATCGTAAATCATCAGTAGGATTAATCAGATTAAAATCCATAGTAACGTTATGTTGAGCCAGATCATCTCGAAAACGATTAGTACGCACAAAAACCTGCATATGGCGTACTAACTGTTTCTCGCTGCGTAATTTTTCATAAGCTCTGGCGCAATGCATGCTGACAGCCTCACTTAATTCAGAAAATTCGGTAATCATAGTACCAAAACTTCTTGATGCCAGGATGCTTTTACGAGCCTCTCTGACATCAAGACCATTACAGGGAATGCCGGCTAACTCCATGGCTGTGCGCATTACGACAACGCTAAATTTGTTTTTAAGTAACTGTTTATCCGCTGCGGCCAAATCAGCAACTGTGTAAATACCCATATGTAGCAAATGCCGGTGTAATTGCCGTCCTATGCCCCAGACTTCATTAACGGGCAGACGGTTTAACCACTCGAATTGATTACAAATGTTAAATACCGGTGTTTTCAATTCTTTTTTTGCAATGAAGTTAGCGATTTTGGCAAGCGTTTTGGTTCGCCCTATGCCAATAGAAGTGGGGATACCTGTTTCTTTTAAGATACGTTTTTGTAATTGCTCACAAAATACCTCATGCTGTGCCACAGGCAGGGTGCTTAAATCAATAAAGGCTTCATCGATAGAGTAAATTTCACAATGAGGCCAACTGTCTTCAATCACACTCATTACACGTGCCGATAAATCACCATAAAGCATGAAGTTGGAAGAAAAAATATGTACCTGATACTGGTTGCACAGGCTTTTAACTTTAAAATAAGGTTCACCCATGCCAATACCCAATGCTTTTGCTTCATTGGAGCGGGCGATGACGCAACCGTCATTATTAGAGAGTACCAGGATAGGCTTATTGTGTAAGTCGGGGCGAAACAAGCGTTCGCAGGATGCATAGAAATTGTTGCAATCGACGAGTGCAAACATATTACTTCTTGATTATTGAAACGATAATCAAATGATAGTAAACCGAGCCGCGCACGTTAGCAAGCGTTTTTTGAATCGTGCTCTTCGGTGAAACGCTCCTTGACAGTCGCGGCTCGGTTTTTAATTACAGGTGATGTTAGCTGATTGAGCTGCTGTACCTGACGTGTCGGACTTATAGGCAAAAAAACTGTTCACAGCTCCATTTTCACTAAAGTAGGTGGCTTCTTTCTCTAAAGTAGCCGTCGCTTTCTTTTCAGCAATACACTGTTGCAACTCACTATTTAATGTGTTGATTTCATCTAATAGTTTTTGCTCTTCTTTTGTAGGTAAGGTCGCAAAATCAACTTTTTTCACCCAGTGTTTATTGCGCATAAGACCATCTAAATAATCCAGTCCTGAGCCAATAATGAATTCTTTATGATCAATGGTAAAGCAGGAAAAGGTTGGGTTAAATTCTTCTTTGGCTCGTGGTTGTTTTTTATCCACCAACACTACAAATGAAACTTCCTTTGCACCTTTATCCAGAAGAATGTCACGAAGTGCTCCGAAGGTTTTACCTGTATCCGCGACTTCATCGCATACAATTACCAGTCGGTTACCCATTTTAGCTTTAAAATCTGTCTGAACCTTAACGGTTCCAGAGGTCATTCCTGCGCCATAGCTGCTAGCCTGAATTCCAGTACACTCATAGTTATAATCAAGATTATCCAATTCACTGCATAACTTGCTGACAAATGGTTGAGCGCCGTCCAGTACGTTCACCAGAACGGGCATGGCATTTGGATATTTGTTTACTATCTCTTGTGCCAGCCATTTGGTTCTTGCATTAATTCGTTCTTCTGTAAGAGGTAGGTTGTCCTTTAAATCGTAAACATCCTGAGCTTTATCTGTAACCCTATCTGCAATTTCAAAACGTAAGTTAAGACGTACGTCCAAGTCTGCTCTTATTTCCTGTTCTGTTCTCATACATCACTCACTAAATTATTATTAGGAAACTCTTTTTTTACCAAAAGAGTGGCCGCATTTTCCTTTAAGGAATTTAAAATTGCAAGATGTTAAAGACGCGCAAGATGCCCACGTATAACAAAGATGATACTATAATTGTATAAATTCAGGGAGGGATAACATGAAAGCGGCATATATTGAAAAAACAGGTGCGTCTGACCAAATTATTATTGGTGACTTACCTGTTCCCGTGATTAACGATAATGAAGTATTGGTAAAAGTTACGTACACGACAGTTAATCATGTGGATTGCTACATTCGCTCAGGCAAATACGCTCGACAATTACCTAATCCTTATATTATAGGCCGTGATTTCTGTGGTGAAGTAGTGCAAATTGGCAAGGCTGTGAAGCAATTTAAAGTTGGCGATAAAGTCTGGTCAAATTGCCAGGGTATTGATGGCCGACAAGGGACATTTGCTCAATATCTGGCTGTAAAAGAAAATACTATTTTTCATTTATCCCGTAACGTTGATCCACTTCAGGCAGTAGCTGTTTTACATTCTACATTTACAGCAATATTGGGTCTGGAGCGTGAAGCACAAGCTAAGGCAGGTCAAGTGATTTATATTCATGGAGCCGCAGGTAATATAGGTGCTGCACTTATTCATACAGCTAAATTCCTTGGTCTTAGCGTCATTGCTGGCACTCATGGCCAAGAGAAGATTGATTACTGTTATCAACTTGGAGCAGATGTAGTTATTGATTACAAAGACGATGTTAACAGGAATATCAGAAAATTTGCTCCGGATGGCGTTAATATTTTCTGGAATACATCGCGTTTTCACGATTTTAAATTAAGTCTGCCATTATTGGCACTTAAAGGTCGATATATATTAATGGCTGGCTCAGGCAATGAGGCAACATTTTCCGTTGGTGAGCTTTATACTAATGATGCCTCTATAAGAGGTTTTACTATCAGTAATGCGACTATGGAAGAAGTGGAACAGACGGCAGAAAAAATTAACAGTTTATTAGAACACCAGTCTGTTGGCGCTAAAATTGATAAAGTATTGGCTCTTGAAGATGCAAGGCAAGCACATGATTTGATGGAATCAGGCAGTGCGTGGGGTAAAATTATGATCAAAATCAGTCATGATTAAAAAATCAGCGGTAGAAAAAAACAGTAATTTAGCTGTAATAATTAATATTAAAGCTAAAAATGCTCATCAGGCAGAACCTTATATTGCAGCGCTTGACGCTGCTGGTTTTAATTATAAATTATACCAGGTTGAACCCGAAATATTAGCAGAAACGATTCAGACATGTATAACCAAACACGATATTATTTTAATAGGAGGGGGAGACGGAACTATCCGTACAGCAGCACAATATTGTGCTAAAACGTCTAAAATTCTGGGCGTGCTAGCATTGGGGACTTTAAATCATTTCGCAAAAGAACTGTCTTTGCCGCAAAATCCGGATGAGATAATTACCAGTCTTAAAGAGCATACAACGACAATTGTTGATTTAGCGGAGGTAAATGGGCATATTTTTGTAAATAATTCTTCGATTGGCTTCTATCCCAAATTTGCCAAAAAAAGAGATTTGTATACTAAAAAATATAATAAATGGTTAAGTTATTTTCCGAGTTTTATTGAAAGTTTCCAAAAACATGAATCCTATTCGTTGATGATAAAAAGCGACAAATTAAATATATTGTTACGCACTTCTTTTTTGATGATTAGTAATAATATTTATTCTTATGAGTTTCCTGCTACTGTTAAGCGGGATAGCTTTAATAAAGGCTTATTAGGTATTTATTATTTTAAATACGGAAAAATGCGTTTTCTGAAAATTATCCGTATGTTTTTTAACAGAAAAAATAATTTCGAGGTCAAGCAATCTGATCAGCCAGTGGAAATTCATTTTGATAATCAGAAAAAAACAACTATTTCTCTTGACGGCGATACCGTAAAAATAGACACTCCTTTGCGATATCGGATTTTGCCAGAATCACTCCTTTTATTGACGAGAAAATGATGCGCATAATTCATATATCTGATCTTCATTTTGGTATGCATCGAGCGAATTTAATTGAGTATTTTTTAACGGATTTGACTGAAATAAACCCTGATGTAATAGTTATTTCGGGTGATTTGACGCAAAGGGCATTAACCGAGCAATATCGTTTACTGCAATCATTTTTAAAGCGTTTGCCAGTTCAGGCATTAATTGTTCCTGGTAATCACGATATTCCATTTTATTCTCCGCTGATACGATTATTCAATCCGTTTAAACAGTATAAAAAATATGTCTCTTCAGAATTGACGTCTGCTTTTGCTAATGAAAAATTAAATATTCTGGGAGTAAATAGTGTTACACCTTATAAAATAAAAGATGGTAAGCTTTCTGAAGAAACAATTCAGCGAATTAAAACCCATTTTAAAGCGATTGATGGCCGATTAAATATTCTTTTTTTTCATCATAATCTTAATTATTTTTCAGGTATGCATCATCCCTTGAATAATGCGCCCGAATTTATCGATTACCTGAAAGAAAGCCCTATACATATCGTTTGTACTGGCCATTTACATTATGCAAACGTAACGGTTATTACCAAAAAAACACTGCCTCATCTTTGCGCTATATTACATGCCGGAACGTTATTATGTCAGCGTAGTAAAGATGGTTTTAATAGTTATTATGTGATTGAGGTAGATGGGTTGCAATGCAAGATTGATTTGCGTGTATTTAACAATAATAGTTTTATTTCCCAGAAAATTCATGATATTAATTTTGGCTAGATCCGTATAAATGGAGATAATACGGATCACCTGTAATCGATGTTTGCTAAATCAATTTAATTATGGTCGAAGATCCTTGCGGGGCAGGAGTGCTCGAATGCGAAGAAGAGCCTGAGTAAAACCCAAAAGGGTTGGCAGTTTTTTGTTTTTTTGCAGGCGGTTCATCAGCATCGTCAAAATTGATCTCAATTATTTCTATTGCTTGTATTTGATTGCTCAAGATTTTTTGAATGGTTTTTTCTGGATCTTCAATCAACTCAACTTCAGAATTCTCTACGGGTTTATTCATGTCTATACGAGGCATGTGTTCACTTCGTTCATAGCGCTCCTCATCATCGCTGCTATACTCCTCTGTTGTTGTAGTATCTGAATCACTATTCGTGTCGGCTTCATCAAATAACTCATTATCACTGTCGGTATTCATTCGAAAACGTTCCATTATTAATAGGTGAATTAAATTAAATCACAATCCTTGCAAGCTTGCCAATAGAAACAAAATTTGATTAATGATGCTGTTATATTGCATTTCAACTTTAAACCATGTTAAAAATCCCTCACAATAATCATGATGTAGAGTTATATGCACTTACATATTCTTGGTATTAGCGGGACTTTTATGAGTGGTCTTGCGGTGTTGGCACGCGATGCAGGTTTTGAGGTAACGGGCTGTGACGCTAACTGTTATCCACCAGTAAGTGATTTACTTACTGCCAAGGGTATTAAATGGGTAGAAGGGTATGATGATACGGAATTAGCTTTAAAGGCAGATATAGTAATTGTTGGTAATGCGATGAAACGAGGTATGCCTGTCCTTGAAGCGGTATTAAATGCTGGTAAAAATTATACATCAGGTCCTCAATGGCTTGCAGAAAATATATTAACTCGTTACAGAGTACTGGCGATTTCAGGTACACACGGTAAAACAACGACTACTTCCATGCTTGCCTTTATCCTGCACGAAGCTGGTTTAAACCCTGGTTTTTTGATTGGTGGTGTTGCCTCAAACTTCAATGCCAGTTCCTGTCTTGGGAATGGCGAATGGTTTGTAATTGAAGCAGATGAGTATGACAGTGCCTATTTTGATAAACGCCCAAAATTAATGCATTATCGTCCTGAAATAGCAGTTTTAAACAATCTTGAATTTGATCATGCTGATATTTACGCCAATCTTGAAGCGATTCAACAGCAATTTCATTACTACATGAAAACAATACCGGCAAAAGGAACTGTCATTAAACCAAGAGATGATGCTGCATTAAACGCAGTTATGGCTCGCGGCGTATTTTCCAGACTTGAAGACATGGCGTTTGATGGTGACGCTAGCTGGCGAGCTGAATTGCTTGAAGAAAGCGGCCGTTCATTTCGGGTATGGCATCAAAATGAAGTTGTTGCAGAAGTTAACTGGTCTTTGATTGGTCGTTTTAATGTTGAAAATGGACTGGCTGCCATTGCTGCCAGTATGCACGCAGGCGTAAATCCACAAATAGCAGCTGATGCTCTGGCGAAATTTATTCCAGTTAAACGCCGTCTGGAAGTTAAATCCGATCGCCATGATATTACTGTGTATGATGATTTTGCTCATCACCCCACTGCTATTGCAAAAACAATACAGGCTTTACGCCAAAGTAAACGACATAAGCGCATTCTGGTTGTTTTAGAGTTTGCTTCTTATACAATGCGTAATGGCGTACATGGTGATCAAATGGCAAAAGCATTAGCGCAAACGGATATTACCTATGTGCTTAGTCCTGATCAATTTGATCTGGCAGGTTTGGCAAAAGATTGGACTTGTCCTTATAAAATTCTACCCACGACTCATGCAATCATTGAAAATCTGGTTGAAAATGTCCAGGCAGGTGATGCTGTATTAGTAATGAGTAATCGTAGTTTTGATAATATTCATCAACAACTAATTTCTCGAATAGATTTGCGTTTTTCCACTTTGCCTGCATAATAAACTAATTGCCTCTTTTTTTAAGAGGCAATTCAAGTGTTGCAAAATTTTTTCCAGATTGTTATAAAAAAAGAGGGGCGGAGGATCACTATGCCAATTGTTACCCTTTTGCAAAAGCAGGCGGTCAGCTTGTCTCAACACTTGCAAGATGCATATAGTAAAAACGCTATCATATTAAGTAATCAGTCTGCTTTCCCTGAATTAAATAAATTTACCAATCTAATGAAAAAACATGGAACGATTATTTTTCGAAGTTTCCTGGCTATTAATAACTAATTTTAAGGGAATAATATGACATATCAAATACCGGTTGATTTACGAGATAGAATAAATAAATTGGATAGATTTTATGCCAAGCACGCAAATTGTTATACGATTGATTATGATCAAGTTAAAGAAGCGATTTTGGGCAGAATTGAAACTGATAAAAATGGGAAACAAACTGTTGTTGATAGCCTTGATCAAGCGTATAAAGCGCAAGTAATCGAAGATGGAAAACAAGAAGATAAAGTACGCCTTGCTCAAATCAGTCATATTATGGAAATAGGTAAAGATGTATTTTCAAAGCTCGATGAAACTGATAATGAACTTAAAAGAACAGCAAAAGAAAGAGCGCTTGGAGCGATATTTTATCGATTAATTCGATTACTTAATCTGTATAAAACGCCAGTAGTATATGCACCAAGTTATTTCAAGAGGCTTACTCAAGCGGTAGTTGGTGAAGCAGAGGTTAATAGCAGTCTGGTTAAAGTAATTATGAGCAGGTTTCAAATAAAAGATCTTGATGAGGCCGGTAGCATGATTACTCCTGATAATCCAAAAGCCAAGTCGCTTGACAGGTTAAGTATTATAATGTGTTGTAATGCATATAAGGAGCATCTGGAAAAAGCGAGAGATCGATATAATTATGTTGTCAAAGACAAAGAATATTTTACACATTTGGACAATATTATTAGAAGAGCGAAAGCTATAGTTGATCCGGAAACAAAAGTTGTAAATCCTCTTCTAGCGCAATTTCAATACGTATTATTTATTAGAAACTTTAATCATGTACTTGAAGAAAAATGGTCGGAAATTGCAACTATATTAACTTTATTTAAAGCAGATTTAATTAAATTACAAACTACAAATAATGATACAACACCTGCGTCTATTATGAAGGTTTTAATCAAGCATTGTCCCGATGTTGCTTTCGCTACCTATATAAAAAATAACGTGCTTGTTAATGTTGATTTTCAAGATATGTCTACGTTTGACAAAAAATGCAAAGAGATGCTTGAAGTATGTTATGAATATTCTTTAATAGCCCTTTGTTTAACGGTTCTCAAATTCACAGAAGGCAAAAAAAATTATGAAGTACTACATACAGCAATAAATGATGCCTTGATGCGAAGTCCACAAAATGGACTAGATCATCAAGATATCATTAATGCCTATACGGTATTGCAAGACTCCATAACACTTATGGAAAGAACAAGCGTTTTTGAGCTGTGGGGTGGGAAAGAAACTTTTGAACAGATACTAGATAAGCAAGCTGCTGCCGCCAAGCAAAAATTACCCAAGGTAGATGAAGAAATAAAAAGTTTTGCGATGATTTAGGCGTAAACTTAAGCTGCCAATCTCTACGTACCGCAACTTCAATCTCTACGTACCGCGACTTCAATCTCTACGTACCGCGGCTTGTCTGCGGTATCCAGTGGCTCAGGAATTGCTCACCTTGTAATCCTGGATACCGCGCATAAAGCGCGGTACGTAGGAAAATAGCATATGGTACGTAGGAAAATAGCATATTAAGTATACAAAAATCCTTAAGTTGACACCGATGCGCCTTCGCGGGAACTACGCAATTTGTACAATATATAGTCCCATCTTTCCTTCTCTGAACAGGTCAATCCTGTGTTGATGCAAATTGTAATTTTTCATCTTCCCACGATACAGTAATCGTATCACCCGGTTTAAATTTACCGGTCAACAAGGCTTGTGCCAAAGGATTTTCCAGTTTTTGCTGAATGATCCTTTTTAAAGGTCGAGCCCCATATACTGGATCAAAACCAGCCGCGGCCAGGTGAGCAAGTGCATCTTTATCGACATCAATTTTGATGTCCTGCTGCGCTAAACGCTGTTGTAAATTACCAATCTGAATGGCCGCAATTGTCGCAATCTGTTCTTTATCCAAGGGATGAAAGACGACTGTGTCATCAATACGATTAATGAATTCAGGGCGGAAATGCTGACTAACTACATTCATTACCGCTTCTTTCATTTGATCATAAGATAATTTTGAAGCCATATCCTGAATTAAATGTGAACCCAGATTGGACGTCATTACAATCACCGAATTACGAAAATCCACGGTTCTGCCTTGGCCATCAGTCAAGCGACCGTCATCCATGACTTGTAGAAGAATGTTAAACACATCAGGGTGCGCTTTCTCAATTTCATCAAGCAAAATAACGGAATAGGGTTTGCGACGCACGGCTTCAGTTAAATACCCACCTTCCTCATAACCCACATAACCGGGAGGTGCGCCGATAAGGCGAGCAACAGAATGCTTTTCCATAAATTCAGACATATCAATGCGAACCATGGCATCGGGCGTATCAAAAAGGAAATTGGCCAGCGCTTTACATAGTTCAGTTTTACCCACGCCGGTAGGTCCAAGAAAAAGAAAAGAGCCAATAGGGCGGTTTGGATCAGATAAGCCGGCACGTGAACGCCGTATGGCATTGGCAACGACATTCACCGCTTCATTTTGGCCGATCAATCGTTTATGTAAAGCCTCTTCCATTTGCAATAGTTTTTCTTTTTCACCTTCAAGCATCTTGGCAACAGGAATTCCCGTCCATTTGGAAACAACTTCGGCAATTTCTTCTTCAGTAACTTTATTACGAACCAGTGTTGTTTCAGTATGTTCGACTTCATTAACACGAATCAACTGCTTTTCCAGTTCAGGAATTCGACCATATTGCAACTCAGACATGCGCGCTAAATCGCCTGCACGGCGTGCTGTTTCCAGCTCAATTTTAGCCTGTTCCAACCCTTCTTTTATCTGAGTTGCATCTTGCAAAACAGCTTTTTCTGATTTCCATATTTCATTCAGATCAGCGTAGTTTTTTTCCAGTTCATCAATGCCTTTTTCCAAATCCTGCAAGCGTTTTTTTGATGCTTCATCATGCTCTTTTTTTAACGCTTCACGTTCAATTTTTAATTGAATCATTCGCCGTTCAATTTTATCAAGCGCCTCAGGTTTTGAGTCGATTTCCATGCGGATCTGGCTGCCTGCTTCATCAATAAGGTCGATGGCTTTATCGGGTAATTGACGATCGCTGATGTAACGATGCGAAAGCGTTGCAGCTGCTACAATGGCGGGATCAGTAATCTCTACCCCATGATGCACTTCATAGCGTTCTTTTAAACCACGTAAAATGGCGATGGTATCTTCAACAGTAGGCTCATCAACCAGAATTTTCTGAAAGCGGCGTTCAAGTGCAGCATCCTTTTCGATGTATTGACGATATTCATCCAACGTTGTCGCACCAATACAATGCAATTCACCACGGGCAAGAGCCGGTTTTAACATATTGCCGGCATCCATCGCACCCTCACCTTTACCTGCGCCAACCATGGTATGTAACTCATCAATGAACAGGATAATCTGGCCTTCCTGTTTGGAAAGATCGTTTAGTACAGCTTTAAGCCTTTCTTCAAATTCACCACGAAATTTCGCACCTGCAATCAAAGCTCCCATATCCAATGATAACAGTCGTTTATTTTTCAAACCTTCGGGCACTTCACCATTAATAATGCGTTGCGCCAAACCCTCAACAATTGCTGTTTTACCTACACCAGGTTCGCCAATTAGCACCGGATTATTTTTTGTTCGGCGTTGTAAAACCTGAATAGTGCGACGAATTTCATCATCACGCCCAATAACGGGATCAAGTTTACCTTGTTCAGCTCGCTCGGTTAGATCAAGTGTGTATTTTTCCAGTGCCTGGCGCTGTTCTTCTGCATTTGGATCATTGACTGATTCGCCACCACGTATTTCTTTAATTGCTTTTTCAATAGACTGTTGTTCCGCACCCGCCAGTTTTAATATTCGTGATAACGAACTTTCTTCAGTTAAAGCAGCGAGCACAAATAATTCACTGGAAATATAAGCGTCTTTTTGCTGTTGAGCGATTTTGTCCGTTAGGTTTAATAAACGGTTTAAGGCATTTGAAATATGCACATCGCCGCCAGTTCCACTTACTTTCGGTAATCTATCAAGTGCTTGATCCAGTGATGTACGTAATTGTGAAATATTAACGCCGGCTTTATTAAGCAACGGCCGACAACTACCGCCTTGTTGATCAAGCAATGCTTTCATAACATGTTCAGGCTCAATAAAACTGTTGTCTTTACCTAAAGCTAATGATTGGGCGTCAGCAAGTGCCATTTGGAATTTGGAAGTAAGCTTGTCCATGCGCATTAGAACACCTCGTTAAATGAATGGTTTAATTTACCAGCTACCTACAGTAAAATGAGGTCTCTTTTATTAAAATCAAGTAGCTGTAATGTCGAATAACTCTTTAAATAATAATACCCCAGATTCACAAACTTTGTTAAATCAGCTTGTTCTTGAGTTTATGCAGGAACAAAATCGCAAGCGAAAATGGCGATGGGTAACGCGTATCTTAATAATATTAGTTCTCTTGTGGCTTGCTTATCAGGTATTTGATTTTTCAAATGACGACAAAATTTCAGGTACTAAAGCACACATTGGATTAATCGACGTGAAAGGCACAATCGATGATTCGCAGGATGGCAGTGCCGAAAATTTTGCTAAAAGCCTTAGTTCAGCTTATAAAAAAACGGGTTTAAAAGCTGTAATCATTCGTATAAATAGCCCCGGGGGCAGTCCGGTACAGGCAGATGATATGTATAATTCGCTTGCTTATTATCGTAACAAGCACCCTGATATCAAAATTTATGCGGTATGTGTCGATATTTGCGCTTCTGCCGCCTACTATATTGCTGCGGGTGCTAATGAGATTTATGCAAATCCCTCCAGTATGGTCGGCTCAATTGGGGTTATTTATAATGGTTTTGGTTTTGTCGATACCCTACAAAAACTGGGAGTTACCCGACGTTTAAAAACGGCAGGATTGAATAAAGGCTTTCTTGATCCCTTTTTACCCACCGTGCCACAACAGGAAGAATATTTGCAAGTAATGCTCAATAATGTGCACCAGCAGTTTATTAGCAAAGTTAAAGCGGGCAGGGGCGATCGGTTGAAAGTAGATGATTTAACTTTTTCAGGATTATTCTGGACTGGCGGAGAAGCAAAAGAGCGAGGATTAGTTGACGGATTTGCCAGCAGCAATCAATTAGCCCGTGAAATAATTAAAATTGATACTATTGTTAATTACACGTATAAAGAAAGCGTACTTGATCGTGTTAGCAGGCGTATAGGTACAGCAATCGCTGATCATTTGCCAACAGCAATGGGTTTGAAGCCGGGGATTGGAGCATAATCCCGGCTATCTAATGGGTGGACACGTTGCTGATTTGCAGAGGATTCTCATCTTCTTCGATTGATGATTTGGCTGAGCGGCCAAAAAACCCCCAACAACCTTGATTAGCATTTTTTTCTTGCCAATGAGCTATTGTATTGATTAAAAAGGTAGCAACCATAATGCTAAAACTGATTATTGCAACAGGAAATGAACCGACAAGGCAGGCGCTTAAAAGAACGAAACCACTGCCAAGCATGACAAATCCGCAAGCTACATCAAATGGAGTAGCTTCATTTTTAGTTTTTCTTTCAGGTACTTTCATAATTATTCTCTAATTCAAAAAAATAAAAATCATATATAACGTAGGCCGTATATATAATACCGTAGCCCCACTGTCATTAAGTTAAGCCTTCCCGACGTCCCGCGGCTTGTCCGCGGGATCCAGAAATCTCGCTCTATGCATGGATCGCTGGATCCCGCGGACAAGCCGCGGGACGTAGGATCTGGGCTTAACTTAATGGCAGTGTACCGTAGCCCGTATTAGCGCAGCGTAATACGGGACAGCTCTTAACTCTTAAGAGCGGTACTAATCGTTTGCAACAGGGCTTTAAATACCTTTGGTGAGCCAGCGACAACATCTCCGTGTTTAATATAATCTTCACCGCCTTGTAAATCGCTAATCAAACCTCCGGCTTCCTTAACAAGTAAGGAGGCTGCAGCGATATCCCAGGGGCGCAAACCAAATTCCCAAAATCCGTCCAGACGGCCACACGCTACATAAGCCAAATCCAATGCTGCTGAACCTGTGCGGCGAACACCGGAGCATTTACCAAACATCGCTTCAAAAGTTGGCAGATAGCGTTTTGCAGCTGCCTCATCATGCATGCGAAAACCAGTTCCAAGTAATGAAGCGCTGAGCTGCGTTTGTTTTGAAACGCGGATACGGCGATCATTTAACTGCGCCCCTCGTCCACGGCTTGCTGAAAAACATTCATGACGAATTGGATCATAAACAACCGCATGTTCGATGCGATGTTTAACCCGATGTGCTATTGAAATACAATAAAAAGGAAAACCATGCAGATAATTGTTAGTGCCATCAAGGGGATCAATTATCCATACTGATTCTGAATCAGAATTATGGACGCCACTTTCTTCTGCAATAATCCCATGATCAGGATAAGCTTTCAGGATAGAGTTAATAATGACTTGTTCCGCTTTGACATCAACTTCACTAAAAAAATCATTGGCATTTTTAGCGGTAATCTGGATTCGATCAACCTGCTCCATATGCCGGATAATAATATCACCTGCCTGACGGGCAGCAGTTACTGCTATATTTAATAATGGTTGCATACAATTGTGCTCTTTAGATCAACAAATTCTGCAATTCTATCACATTTTTTTTACACTGATGGTATATTACCTGGAGTATTCTTTGATTAATGTTAATTAGTTGCTTCTTATGAAATTTGATTCAATCCGCATTGTCCTGGTTGCTACGTCGCATCCGGGTAATATTGGTTCCACAGCTCGCGCGATGAAAGCAATGGGTTTTAGCCGTTTGTATTTGGTTACCCCTAAAATTTTTCCCGACTTAAAAGCAAAGGAAATGGCCGCAGGTGCTGATGATATTTTAGCAAATTGCGTTATTACTCAGACACTTGATGACGCATTAAAAGGATGCCAGCTTGCCATCGCAACGAGCGCAAGACCCCGTGATTTGGCATTACCTGGTTTATCAACACGAGAATTTGCCGAGCACGTTGTGAGTCAGACTGATACAACGGAAGTTGCAATTGTTTTTGGTCGAGAACATGCGGGCTTAACTAATGATGAACTGTTAAAATGTCATTATCACGTTAATATTCCAGCGAATCCTGAATTCAGTTCTTTAAATCTTGCTCAGGCTGTTCAAATTATGACTTACGAGTTAAGGATGCATTTGCTTTCACCCGTGGCAGAAGTTGCTCGCCACACGGAAGAAATCGCCACTGTCGATCAAATTGAGCAATTTTACGAACATTTGACTGACGTCATGAAACTTATTCAATTTTTAAAACCCGAAAATACTCGGCGTTTACAGCAGCGCATCAGACGATTGTTTAATCGAGCGCGAATGGAGCATACTGAGGTAAATATTCTGCGCGGTATTTTAAGCCATGTGCAAAATGCCTTGCAACGAAGCACCGGAGGCCAAATCGATGACTAAGTTACCAATTTATTTCGATTATATGGCTACTACCCCGGTTGATCCGCGTGTTCGCGCCAAAATGATTGAGTATCTGGATAATGAATGCAACTTTGGTAATCCCGCTTCTACTACGCATATATATGGAAAAATAGCTGCGTTAGCGGTGGAGAAAGCACGTGAGCAAATCGCTGAGGTTATTCATGCACAGGCTCGGGAAATAATTTTCACTTCCGGCGCAACCGAAGCAGATAATCTTGCCATTTTAGGTGCTGCTCGATTTTACCAGCGTAAAGGCAAGCACGTTATTACTATGTCAACGGAACATAAGGCTGTATTGGACAGTTTTCATCAATTGGAAACAGAAGGGTTTACTGTAACTTACTTGTCACCAGAAGCTGATGGGTTATTAACTCTTGATAAACTTGCCAATGCAATCACGCCAGAAACAATTTTAGTTTCTATCATGCATGTTAATAACGAAATTGGTGTTGTGCAGGATATTGGCAAAATTGGCGAATTGTTAAAAAATAAAGGTATTGTTTTTCATGTCGATGCAGCGCAAAGTGCTGGTAAATTGTTCATTAATTTACCAGCGCTTTCCGTTGATTTAATGTCTTTTTCAGCTCATAAAAATTACGGACCCAAAGGGGTTGGAGCGCTTTATGTGCGTTCACGTCCCCGTATTCGCCTGCAATCTCTGTCATTTGGGGGCAGTCATGAAAATGGTCTGCGAGCGGGTACGTTGCCTACTCACCAAATAGTAGCCATAGGTGAAGCGTTTGCAATTGCTGAAGCTGAACGTGAACAGGAACAAAGCAGAATTTTACGTTTGCGGCAAAAATTATGGGATGGTATTAAATCCTTGCCCGGTATTCATTTAAATGGTCACCCTGAAAAACGTGTAGCAGGCAATCTTAATATCAGTTTTGCCGGGATTGAAGGCGATTCACTTCTATATTCCTTGCGGGAGCTGGCGGTATCAACGACTTCCGCCTGTACGTCTGCAAGTGCTCAGCCATCCTATGTATTAAAGGCATTGGGCTTAAGTGATGATCTTGCGCATAGTTCGATTCGCTTGTCATTAGGTCGCTTTACCAGCGAAGAACAGGTAGACAAGGCAATAGAAATTATTAATTATCAGGTTAAACGTTTGCATGAAATTTCACCATTATGAATTATAATGAAGTTGTAGAGAGTTGTTTTTTTGAACCGCATCATGTCGGTGTTCTTGATTGCACACAGGCGTTTACAGTATGTGGCAAGGCAGGAACACAAGAGCAGTATGATTTATATTTGCAATGTGATGAAACCGGGAAAATCATCGATAGTGCCTTTAAAGCCTATGGAAATCCCTATTTGGTTGCAGGTGTCGAGTGGATTTGTCGGCAATTAAAAGGCAGTAATATTAATCAGCATCCTTACCTTGATTATAAAATGCTGGTTCAAGAATTAGCCATACCAAAAAATTATTACCCCATCGCATTATTGATGGAAAAGGGTTATAAAAATACAATTGCGTTAATGAAAAAAAAATTTGAAGGGGAAGACAATGACTGATGTTGTACAACACGTTACCAGTACACAACCAGGTATAATATTAAGCGAAGCAGCAAAGAAACATATTTTAACTTATCTGGATAAAGAAACAGATAGTAGCGGAGTACGTTTTTCTGTTAAAAAAACAGGTTGCTCGGGTTTGTCTTATGTAGTTGATTATGTTCAAACCGCTTCGGAAACCGATATTATTCTACCATTTACTGATGATTATCAGATTTATATCGATAAAAGCAGTTACCCTTATCTTAAAGGTATGGCGATAGATTACATCAAGCAGGGGCTAAATCAAAAACTGATTTTTGAAAACCCAAATCAAACAGGCCAGTGCGGCTGTGGAGAGAGTTTTACAGTCGAATAAAGTGTAATTGATTTGAGTGTGGATAGGCAAAACGGTGAGATCGCCCTGTTTTTAACCCAGGGCGATCTCACCCTCTTAATATTTCCTTAATTTTATATGTTTAAAATACACGCAAATCCAACTACAAGAACCATTATCATGACACCCAATTTTACCAATAGCTTTCAACCCCGTTATGACGAATACTGGAATAATGTTGTTGTACCTTCTTTTAAAGCACTTAAAAAAGCATTAGAGATAAGTGTTGCTCCTGAAAATGTGTATCCTTTAATTCAAAAATATTGTAACAGTGTATCAACTGTTGTTAACAATCTGGCAAGACAAAAGGAAATGCTAGAAGATAAAAAAGAGATCGCTTCTTATTTAAAAATCACTAAAGAGGAAGCGCGTGAAGATCTTGAGACTTTTCTAAAAGAAGTAATGGATAATCCATTATTTGTGAAATTGATCAATAACACCTTGTCGGAGATCAAATTAGCTGGTTCTGTACAAAGAACATTCGCTGACGCGCCAATAATGATTGCTGCCCCGGCACTTAAACTGCCAGCTCCAGTAGAGTTAAACAGAGATCTATGCAAGTGGGATGGATTTTTACAATTTATGGCTTCAGGTGTTCAGCGCCAACCGACTTTTGAAATATTGAACGACGAAGATTTTGAAGCGGAGATTCAACGTTTTTCTTAAAAATTTTTAGGACAGGGTGGACAATTCGCTTTGTCCATCCATCTCAACTTGACGCTTATCTATGTTATTCCTTCTCAAATTCATAAATTGTTAATAATCCAATCTTTTTACTACCATTTTAATCATAATTAAATAGTAATAACTCCCGCCGTTTTAGTTCTATAATCGGACAGCTTATGTATAAAAATACCCATAAGGGCATTCTTTAATAAAAAAAGCTTGATTTCTGTTCATTTTTTCCTTAAGCTTCCCTTAATAAATGAATATCAAAGAAACAATGTTTACATTCTTTGTTATGTTTGGTACTATATCAATCACGGTGCACTAATACTATATTATTAGCGCTTAAACTATTTAAAAATCTGAACCTTATGGAGAGAATTATGAACGCAGTAATGCAGGACATTGAAAATGTAAATGAAGCTTTAACCCAGCAAGTTGTTAATGCGGTTAAAAATTATTTAAACACTATAGGCAGTAAAGAGCTTAATCTGAATCTTTATCAACTTATCGTTGAGGAAGTAGAAGCACCTTTATTCCGTACCGTTATGGAAATGACCCGTTACAATCAATCAAAAGCAGCACGTGTATTAGGTGTTAGTCGTGGAACCTTGCGTACTAAGCTAAAACGTTATTTTGATGATGAATTTATTGGTACACGTGGTTAATTGATTTATTGATATAATTGAAATCGCTGGTTTTTCGCAAAACAGTTTGTTATCATTATTGTCAAAGTCGGTTAGACAATCGCTCTTTGAGAAATCAAAGGGAGGAAAGTCCGGGCTCCACAGGGCAGAGTGCCAGGTAACGCCTGGGAGGCGAAAGCCTACGGAAAGTGCCACAGAAAATATACCGCCTCTTGCCGAAAGGCAGGTTGGTAAGGGTGAAATGGTGCGGTAAGAGCGCACCGCGCGGCTGGCAACAGGCGTGGCAGGGAAAACCCCACTCGGAGCAAGACCAAATAGGAATCCACTTTGTCGCAAGACAATAACGCACGGCCCGTGCGGGATTCGGGTAGGTCGCTTGAGGTATGTGGTGACGCATATCCCAGATGAATGATTGTCCACGACAGAACCCGGCTTATCGACCGACTTTACTAATTATAATAGAAAAACAGCTAATCCAGTCATCTTGCCTCTTGATTCTGTTTAATACAGCAATTACTATCGCCTTTTATCCATTCTGTACTGAGTTTACTATATGATGCTATGCCTTGATGTTGGGAATTCTCATATTTATGGCGGTGTTTTTGCTGATGATGATAATATTCGCCTTCGTTTTCGCCATACTTCTAAAGTCAGTACATCTGATGAGTTAGGTATATTTCTAAAAACCGTATTGCGCGAAAATGATTGTATACCTGAATCAATAAAAGAAATTGCTATTTGCTCGGTTGTTCCTCAGCTGGATTACTCGTTGCGCGCCGCTTGTGTTAAATATTTTTCTGTGGAACCATTTTTATTGCAAGCAGGCGTTAAAACCGGTTTAAATATTAAATATCGTAATCCTGTTGAAGTAGGTGCTGATCGTATTGCCAATGCTATAGCGGCAACACAGGCTTATCCAGGAAAAAATATCATTGTTATCGATTTTGGTACAGCGACAACTTTTTGTGTTATTACTACGCAAAAAGCGTATCTGGGCGGAGCAATTTTGCCCGGTGTTCGCCTGTCAGTAGATGCTTTATCAAATAATACTGCAAAATTACCTTCTGTTGAGATTATCAAACCTGAACAGACAATCGGCCGCTCCACGTCGGAAAGTATCCAGGCGGGCGTTTTTTTCGGTGCCTTGGGCGCATGCAGGGAGTTACTGATTCGAATTCGTGAAGAAGCCTTCAATGAACAGGAATGTGTGGTTTTGGCGACTGGCGGCTTTGCATCGTTATTTGACAAACAAGGCATTTATGATTTTCTGGTACCCGATTTGGTTCTTCAAGGTGTACGTTTAGCTGCAATTATGAATCGTTAAGTGAGTTACTAGTTAACGTCAAGTTGGAACAATGTCCGTCGTTGCGAGCCTTTATACAGGATCTGAAAAACGTAGCGAACTAACTTATACGATTCCCTTCTCCCGCGTTGCGGGAGAAGGTGTCACGAAGTGACGGATGGTGCGCCGGGCACGGCGCAAATGTAGGCGGTGAAAGTCCGCTGTGAGCTGACTCAAACTGGTTCACTAGCC
>Ga0335397_10002893_pt1 | contig 23281 bp, 21 predicted proteins | sample MAT04_FD_205740 | JGI IMG/M metagenome (GOLD analysis project Ga0335397, IMG submission 205740) | Freshwater microbial communities from Lake Fryxell liftoff mats and glacier meltwater in Antarctica - MAT-04 (spades assembly) (version 2) ... | reverse complement strand
GCGCCTGCGGCGGACTCACGCCGACCGACCAGCGCGGCGTGTCGCGCCCTCAGGGCATCGCCTGCGACATCGGTGCCTTCGAGGCCGCCGTCAACGTCGTCACGTCGACAACGCAAGCACCGACAACCGTTGCCCCCGGGTCCACGCTTGCCGAGCCTCCGACCTCTGTGGACGGTGTCAGCGGGGCAACCACCACGTGGCCGCCACCCATCAGCATCGACATCCCGTTCTACGGTGGACAACTGCCGGTCACCGGCGGCAGCCACTCGGGCGGGCTGTGGTTGGCGATGCTGGCCTGCTCGCTCGGCGCTTTGGTGGTGCTCGCCGCTCGCCGTCTGGCTCGCTGACCGCCCGCCAGACGGAGCGTGTGTGCACTTCCGCTCGGTGAGCGAGCGGAAGTGCACAGACGCGAATTAGTACTGGTAGAAGCCGCGCCTGGTCTTGCGGCCGAGGTGGCCGGCGGCGACCATGCGGCGCAGGGTGGGCATGGCGGCGTAGTTGGCATCGGCGAACTCGGCGTGGAGGGCGTCGAGGATGGCCAGCGACGTGTCGAGGCCCACCAGGTCGAGCAGCGCGAAGGGACCCATCGGGAAGTTGCAGCCGCCCTTCATCGCGGTGTCGATGCTTTCCATCGATGCAGTGCCCTGCTCCCACATGCGCACCGCATTGTTGAGGTACGGGAACAGCAGCGCGTTGACGATGAAGCCGGCGCGATCTTTCACTTCCACACCGTCCTTGCCGCACGCCGCAGCGAACGCCAGCGCAGCAGCCACGGTTTCGTCGCTGGCGGTGATCGGGCGCACGACTTCGACCAGCTTCATCATCGGCGCCGGATTGAAGAAGTGGATGCCCACCACCTGCGCCGGGCGCTGCGTGACCATGGCCATTTCGACCACCGGCAGCGTGCTGGTGTTGGTGGCCAGGATGCCGCTGGGCTTGACGATCTGCTCGAGCTCGGCGAACAGCGCCTTCTTGATGGCCAGGTCTTCGACGACCGACTCGATGACCAGGTCGCAATCGGCGACGGCACCGAGGTGGTCGGTGGCCGTGATGCGACCCAGCACCTCAGCGCGCTCTTCTTCGGTGGACTTGCCGCGCTCGATGGCCTTGGCGAAACCTTTGTCGATGCTGGCCACCATGGCGTCGGCCGACGACTGCGACCGTGACCGCACCACCACCTGGTACCCGGCGCGGGCGGCCACCTCGGCCAACCCAGCGCCCATGATGCCCGACCCGAGAATGCCCACCTTCTGAATGTCGCTCATGGCGCGCGAGATTAGCTACTCATCGGTAACTTCGGCGAAACGGGGTACGTTCGACGGTGTGAGCGAATCGCCATCGACCGACGTACAAGCCACCCTCCGGTTCTTTCTCGAGATCGACAAGCTCAAAGAGGTCGATCGGCGCAATTTCCTGGCCAGCAGCAGCCGCCGCGAGAACACCGCCGAACACTCCTGGCACCTCGGCATCGCGGCGATGATCATGGCGCCGTTCGCGACCGAGCCCGTCGACCTGGCCACCGCGGTGTGCATGGCGCTGGTGCACGACATCGTCGAGATCGACGCCGGCGACACCTTCGCCTACTCGCAGAGCGCCGACGAACTGGCCAGCAAGGAGGCCCGCGAACAAGCTGCCGCCGACCGCCTGTTCGGCCTGCTACCCCCGGCCATGGGCCAGCGCTTCCGCGACCTGTGGGACGAGTACGAGCGCGGCGAGACACCGGAGGCCCGTTACGTGATGGCGGTCGACCGCATGGCCCCGATGCTGCTCAACACGGTCGAGGGCGGCACCACCTGGCGTGAGCACGGCATCACCCGTGACCGCGTCATCGCTCGCAACGGGCCGCACATCGAGCCGGCACTTCCCGCCGTGTGGGCGCAGGCGCTGGCCATGCTCGATGCTGCGGCTGCCGCCGGCAAGGTGGCCACCGACTGATGGCTCGCCGAAAATCGCGCCGCCCCGTCTTCCAGCGCACCGCTGCGGGAGTGGTGGTGAACCTGGAGCGTGAGGAGATCGACCTGGTGGTGCGGCTCGTGGCGGAGCTGCGCGGACTGTTGCTCACCGACGACCCGCGTATGGCCCACCTCACTCGCCGCCTGTTCCCGCCGGCGTATCACCTGGCCGACGACGCCGAGGCCGATGCCGAGTACCAGCGCCTGATGCGCGACGACCTGGTGGCCTCACGCCTCACTGCGATGCAACACGTCGACGACACGCTCACCGCCGGCCAACCGCTGAGCGACGAAGCGATGATGGGCCTGCTGCAATCGCTGAACGCGGTGCGGCTGGTGCTGGGCACGCTGCTCGACGTGAGCGAGGATCAGGGAACCGACGCGATTGCCGACGACGACCCGATGGTGGGAGAGCACCACCTCTACCACTTCCTCAGCTACCTGCTCGACAGCGCCGTCGACGCGCTCAGCTGAGCGGCGGACGGTGCGTCGCGTGCGCTGCGGGGCGCGCAGAGATACTCAGCGCACAAGACGCCCGCGGTGGAGAAAGGGAGTTCAGCCGGCGGGGAACACGAAGCAGCCGACGGTGCCCGGCCCGGTGTGGGCACCCACGCTGGGCCCCACCCGGTAGCGCACGACTTCCACCACGCTGGCCGCCTCGCTGACGGCTTCCTCCAGCGCATCGCCCAGCGGCTCGGTGGCGGCGTCGCTGTGCCCCACGGCAACTCGCACCCGTGTGCCCCAGCCGATCGCGAACGACGCCATGGTGTTGATGGCCTCCAGCAGCGTGGGCACGCGCGCCAGCACCTCCAGTTCGCTGCGCATGCTCAGCACCGGCAGCAGCGGCAACCCGTCGAGATGCCCCACGTCGCCGGCGCGGCCGCTGCGCTGCAGGTGCGCCAGCGCGCCCACCACGAAGGCGTTGCCGATGGTGGGCGCCAACTGCTCGGCCACCTGCGCGGCCTGGTCGAGCGTCGCCCCGTCGGCGATGGCCTGCGCCGCCGCCCACGTGCAACAGCTGACCCCGAAGCTGGCGGTGCCCGAGTCGACCAGGCGCACCGGCACCGGCACAGCACCCACCGCCAGGCGAGCAGCGTTGAGCGTGCCCGACAGCGCGGTACCCACGTGCACCGACAGGATGGACGTGCAGCCGCGAGCGATGAGGTCGTCGTAAGCGGCGGCGAACTGGCCGGGGCTGGGCAGGCTGGTGGTGACGACGGGCGGCACCGGCCCGTCGTAGTGCGCGTAGAACTGGTCGGCGTCGAGCGACACACCCTCCAGGTAGTCGACGTCGTCGATGGTGATGGTGAGCGGCACCACCTCGATGCCGTAGCGAGCGGCAAGCGCGGCTGGCATCTGCGAGTTGGAGTCGGTGCACAGCCCGATCACGGCGCCACGCTCACGACCGGCGCCGCAACGGACACGCTGGCAACGGCCGGCAATCGCGCTGCAGAGAATTTGTAGGCGATGACGGCGCTGCTGGCCGCCGCCGCCAACGGCAGGCCGAACGACGGGCGCGGCCCCCACAGGTTCGGCCACGACCGTCGCCACCAGACGAACGCGCCCAGCACCCAGGCTGCGCTCGAAAATATGGTGGCGGTGAACGCACGCTGCTTCCAGCGCGGGTTCGAGACGGTGACCGCGGCCACCGCCATGTCGATGGGGAAGTAGGCGGGGAACGTGGCCAGGCACTGGCCGACGCTGGCGGCCACGCCCTTGCCACCACGGAAACCGGTCCACACCGGGAAGCAATGCCCCACCACCGAGGCAGTGCCGGCCAGATGCGCGCCTGCGGGCCCGGCCACCAGAGCGCCCACGCCACTGGCGAGCGCTCCCTTGGCCACGTCGCCGGCCATCACCATTGCTCCGGCCTTGGCGCCCAGCATCTTCAGGGCGTTGGCGCCACCTGGGTTGCCGGTGCCCGACGTGCGCAGGTCGACCGCCCCGCCCGAGACTCTTGCCGCCACGAGGTCGGCGGTGGGGAACGTACCGATGAGGTAACCCAGCACCGCGGCGCCGACGACAGGTTGGAGCCGCATGAGGAAACCCTAGAGAAGCAAGGTGACAACCGCGTTACCAGCAAGGTTGCAATCTGGGGTCTTTGCGTTGTCAGTCGCTCAACGCCAACAGCCACGCGGGCATGCGGGTGGGCCGCCCATCGGCCGTGACACAGCCGTGCACGGTGACTGCGGTGGCGCGCACGTCGTCGTCGACAGTCAAGAGGTACGCCATCTGGAACGTTGCCCGAGTGGCCGCGCCGAGCCGCAGGTGCACGTGCACCACGTCGTCGAAACGCAGCGGCTGGCGGTACTGCACGAACGCTTCCAGCACCGCATAGTCGACGCCCTCGGCCCGCAGTTCGGTGTAGGGGTGCCCAAGGTGGCGCAGATATTCGACGCGCGCCTCCTCGAGGTAGGGCAGGTAGCGGCTGTGGTGCACGATGCCCATCGCGTCGGTTTCGGCGAAGCGAACCCGCAGCCGATGCGAGTACGCGTAGTCGGCGGAGGAAAGCGAAGGCTGCAGCTGGAGACGCACCTGGGCACCGTACCAAGGGCGAAATCGCGGCAAACGCCTGGCGGAAACGAGCGAGACCTCTGATAGTGTTTCGACGCTCTCAACCGGAAGCAAACCTAGCCCCCATCGTCTAGTGGCCTAGGACACCACCCTTTCAAGGTGGCGGCACGGGTTCGAATCCCGTTGGGGGTGCTCAGCAAGTCAGCAAGTAAAGACCAGCTGGTCACAGCCTGGTCCCGTGGTGAAGTGGAGTTCACGCCGGCCTGTCAAGCCGGAGGTCGCGGGTTCGAACCCCGTCGGGACCGCTCGGGTGCAAACCCGATCGGAGGTCACTGAAGTGGTTGTTCACCAAGCGGTAGATCACAACAGTGGCCATCAACAACGGTCGAGTAGCTCAGTCGGCAGAGCATACGCCTGAAAAGCGTAGGGTCACCGGATCGACGCCGGTCTCGACCACTGACAAGCCCCCGCAAGGGGGCTTGTTACGTTCTCGGGCCACTGGGCCCGTTGCTGCCGGTCCTGACGCGGGTACTGACGGGCCCGTCGTACACCTTCCCCACGCAAGTCGATGGGATGGAAGGACGGCGCCGACGTGGGGAAGCGGGTGGATTGGGCAGCAGCGGATGACGGCACGCTCGTCCGCGCTGCGCTGACCGGCTCGTCCGATGCGTTTGCCCAGCTCTACCAGCGTCACGCGACGGCGGTGCGGCGGGCACTCTCCGACAACGTGCACGACCCCGAGCGCCAACGCGACCTGGTGCAGGAGACCTTCACGCGCGCGCTGACCAAGCTGCACCTGCTCAACGACCCCCAGCAGTTCCGCCCGTGGGTGTTCCAGATCGCTCGCAATGCAGCCATCGACGACCTGCGCGCCCGCACCAAGGTGACCATCGACGTTCTCGAGGAAGAGAGCCATCCGGTGAGCGAGGACGAAGGCCCCGACGTGACCGTGCAGGTGCGCGAACTGGCCGATGCCATTCGTACCGGCATGGCTGCGCTCTCACCGCGCGACGCGTCGGCGGTGTCGATGGTGGTGCACCTCGGCTTCGGCCCCGAGGAGGTGGCAGCGGCGCTCGACATCAGCTACGGCAACGCGAAGGTGGTGTTGCACCGCGCTCGCGCGCGCTTGCGTACGGCGATGGTGCAGCAGGAACTGCTCAATGCCGGAGCGCACCAGTGAGAGCGTCGTCGCAGCGGGTTCAGAGCCCCACCACATGCACCTCGTGGTCGCGCAATACTGCGGCCAGGTGCTCGGGCAGGCGCCGCGGCTCCCACGTGCTGGCGAAGCCCTCCACGTCGTCGAGGTCGCGATGCGCCAGCGCCACGCCCGGGCCGACGAGCGCCGCGAACAACTCGCGCTCCTCCGGGTCGAGTTGGGCCGTGAACGCTTTCACCTTGTCGAGCAGTCGCTCAGCTGCATCCGATGGAATGGTCATCTCTCGCGTCCTCGGGGTGGGGTCTTGCCCTCTCGTGACGCTCGCCGACCGCAACGGTTACACAGAGCGAATCGCCAATTGGCGGTGGACTCGATGAACATACCTTCGCTGCACCAGGTGGTGCTGGTCGACAGTTCGGGCGAACGTCGGTTGGAAGTGCGCGGTGTGCTGGTGATCGGCCGCGAAGCCGGCGACGTGCTGGTGCCCGACGGCATGGTCTCGGGCCGCCACCTCGAGCTCGACGGCACCGGCCCCACGCTGTTGGTCACCGACCTGGGCAGCTCGAACGGCACGTTCCGCGGCGACGAGCGCATCGGCGCGGCGGTGGCGCTGCACGCCGGCGACGAACTGCGCTTCGGCGGCGCCCGCCTGCGGGTCCTCTCACCTGCGCCGACCGCCGCAGCGCCCCCGCCACCGCCGCCTCCCGCACCTGCACCGCCGCAGGCCGCTGCTCCCGCACCTGCACCGCCGCCACCGGCCACATCGGGGGTGCTCCGCAACGATGCCGTTGAGGTGCGCTTCGTGCCGGGCTCGCACGGCGAGCGCATCGCCGCGTCGTTCGCGGCCACGGCCAGGCGCGCTCGCGCCACCCTGGCCGGCTTCGGGTCGGAGCCATGGGGCACCGTGCCGGTCGTGCACCTCATCGACCCGTACCACGACGGCGCCGAGTTGGTGACTGCCGGTGCGGTCATCGCCGACGGTGGCGCCGAGGCCTGGGTGGTGGTGTCGCCGGAGGCCCCGCCCGAACCGCCGCACCGCGTGCTGGCCCTGATGTTCGGTAGCGCCTTCCCTGCTGCCGGCGACCTCCAGTTCCTCGTCGAGGGTTACGGCCTGCACCGCTCGGGCGCGCCCGACCCCGAGCTGGGTGGTCGCCAGCTGCCACCGCTCGACCGCGCGGATGGCGAGGAACGCGGCGCGATGGCCGTGTCGTTCGTGCGCTTCCTCATCGCTCGCGAAGGGATCGAAGCGTTCATACGTGTGTTCGGCGCCCCGGCGGGCCGCGCCGACGAGACCATCCGTGAAGTGTTCGGCCCGTCGCTCGGCCAGCTGGAAGAGATGTGGCGGCGCCAGCTTGCATCCGGTGGTGAGCAGGTGAAGACCGGCGAGTTCCTGCGGCTGTCGTTGCGCTACCTGCGGCCCTACCGGCTGCGCCAGGCCGAGATCTTCTGCTACATGCTGCTCAGCCTCGCGTTCGTTGCGGCCTTCCCCTTCGTCACCAAGCGGCTGTTCGACACGGCGCTGCCCAGCGGCGAGTTCTCGCAGGTGCTCACACTGCTGATCGCGCTGGGCATCGCGTTCATCGTCTCGCTCGTGGCCGGTGTGCGCCAGGCGTACCAGACGGCGTGGGTATCGAACGCGGTCACCCGCGACATCCGCCAGTCCATCTTCGATCGCGTGCAGGTGATGCCTCAGCAGTGGTTCGCCGGGCACTCGCAGGGCGACGTACTTTCGCGGCTGTTCAGCGACGTGCGCGTGGTCGAGTCGGGGCTGTCGCAGGCGATCGGTCAGGGCGTGTTCCAGATCATCTCGCTGCTCACCAGCACCATCATCATGCTCTCGCTCAACCTCTGGCTGGGCCTCGTGGTGCTGATCGCCGCACCGCTGGTGGGCGTGATCTACCGCACCATGTCGAACGGCGCACTGCAGCGTTCAATCGCTGTACAGGAGCAGAGCAGCGCGCTGCTGTCGGTCGCCGCCGAGAACTACCGCGCCATCCCGGTGGTGAAGATGTTCGGCCTCGCGAGTCGCGAGCAGCGGCGCTTCGCGCAGCAGAGCGATCGCCTGTTCCGCTCGACTCGCCGGCTCACGATGTGGGGCGGCCTGTTCGGCCTGTCCGTCAACCTGATCGTCACCGTGCTGCGCCTCGGCGTGCTCGGGTTCGGCGCCTGGCTGATCCTCCAGGGCGACTTCACCACGGGTGGCCTGGTGGCCTTCCTGTCGATCATGGGTGAGGTGCTGTCGCCGGTCACGGTGCTGGTGTCGTTGAGCCAGGACGTGCAGGCGTCGATGGGTTCGCTGGTGCGCATCAACGAGGTCATCGAGGAAGCGACAGAGCCGAACGACCCCGACCTCGGGCCGGTACCCCCACTGAGCCGCGAGCTGCGGCTGACCGCGTTGGGCATGTCGTACAACGCCGAGCACCGCGCACTCGACTCGCTCGACCTCTCCATCGCGGTCGGCACGCGGGTAGCTGTGGTGGGCCCGTCGGGTTCGGGCAAGAGCACGGTGCTGCGGCTACTGATGCGGCTCTACGAACCCGACGAGGGCTCGATCCTCGTCGACGGCATCGACGTGCGTTCGGGGTCGCTGGCCTCGTGGCGCGAACAACTCGGTGTGGTGTTCCAGGACTCGTTCCTCTTCGATGCCACGCTGCGCGAGAACATCGCGCTCGGTCGCCCCGGTGCTAGCGACGCCGAAATCCAAGCCGCCGCCGCAGCCGCAGAAGTTGATTCGTTCGTGCACCTGCTGCCGCGGGGCTGGGACACCCTCGTGGGTGATGGCGGTACGAACCTCTCCGGCGGGCAGCGCCAGCGGGTTGCCATCGCGCGTGCGTTGGTCCGCAACCCGCGCCTGCTGCTGCTCGACGAAGCCACCTCGGCGCTCGACCCGGCGACCGAGCGGCAGGTGAACGACACGCTGCGCGAAATCTCCGTAGGGCGCACGGTGGTGTCGGTCACCCACCGGCTGGCGTCGATCGTCGACTACGACAAGATCGTGGTGGTGGTCGACGGCCGCCTGGCCGAGCAGGGCACGCACGACGAGCTGGTGCGCCGCGGTGGCACCTACGCGCGGCTATGGGCCGAGCAGACCGGTCAGCCAATGCCCGAGCCGGAGCCGTTCGACGTGCCGGCCGCGCTGCGCCGGGTGCCGTTCTTCGTTGGCGCCTCTGATGCGCTCATCGCTGCTGCGGTGGCTGCGCTGGTGCCGTTCACGGTGGAGGTCGGACGCACCGTCGACGAGGGTGACGGCATCATGGTGCTCCGCGACGGTCGCGGTGAGGTGCTCACCACCTCCGGCATGGGCGCGATGGCCACCGGCGACCTCGGCCCGGGCGACACCTTCGGTGTGCTCGCCGCACTAGGGGCGCCACCCACTGCCACGCTGCGTGCTACCGAGCCGCTCGATCTGCTGCACCTTTCCTCGGCAGCGCTTGCCGCGCTGGCGGTAGACGACGCCACGATGGCCGAGCGCCTGCGAGCCGCTCCGGCTGCAGCGCCGCCACGCTCGGGAACTCGCATCGGGCGAGCCACGATGGCGCGACCGATGGCCGCGCCATCTGCCGGCGGGCTGCTACCCCCACCGCGACCCGCTCGCGGGACCCATGCCATGTTTGCCCCACCGGAGGTGCGCCAATGACTCCCGCTCGACCCACTCTGCGCGCCGTGGTGCAGGCCGCAGCCGAGGCCACCGGCGCCGAACGAGGCTGGCTGCTGGCCGCCGAGGGTGACGCGTTCGTGGTGGCCGCCGCGTTCGGTCACGCGGACGCGGCGACAGCGGTGGGTACGTTGCGCCCACGGCTCGGCATTGCCGGTTTCGTCTTTGCATCCGGTCAGCCGGCCGCCATCCAGCCACGCGCCGACGACGTCGACAACAGCGGTGCCGGCGGCGCAACCGGAATGCCCACCGCGGTGCTGGCGGTGCCGTGCATTGCGGAGGAGATCCGCGGAGTGTTGGAGCTGGTCGACCCGTACGGCGGGTCCTTCGGGTTCGATGATGTGGAGACCGCTGCGCTGCTGGCCGAAGTCGCCGGCGCCGCGCTCGCCGAGGCGATGCCCACGTGGGAGCCACCGGCACCCGAGCGGCTGCTGGTGCTGCTGGACTCGCTCGCCCGCCGCGACCCTGCCCGCTACGCGGAGGTCGCCCGCTTCGTCGAGGCCATGACGTGACTGAACCGGCAGCGTCGCGCCCAGCGTGGAGCCGCGATTCGGTGATGCTGAGAATGCCCACAGCGATCTCGCTCGACGACCTGTCACACGACTGGGTGTTCGGCGGCGCCGACGGGTCGGGCGTGCGCGTTGCGGTGATCGACAGCGGCGTCGACTCCGACCACCCCGGCCTCGACGGGTGCATCGACGCCGACGCGGCCGTCGCGTTCAGCGTGAACCACCTCGGTGAGGTGGTGGCCGATCACGGCCCGCACGGCGACAGCTTCGGGCACGGCACCGCCTGCGCCGGCATCATCCACTCGCTCGCGCCGGCTGCCCGCATTACCAGCGTGAAGGTGCTCGGCGCCGGGCTCACCGGGAAGGCGACTGCCTTCATGGCCGGGTTGGAGTGGGCGATCGAGCAAGGGTTCGACGTGGTGAACCTGTCGCTGGGCAGCCGCAAGCGCGAGCACGCGCTGGGGTTCCACGAGCTGTGTGACCGCGCCTACTTCGGCAACACGCTGGTGGTCACAGCAGCCAACAACATGAACTCGATCAGCTACCCGTCGTTGTTCGCGTCGGTGCTCAGCGTGGCGTGCAACATGACCTCCGACCCGTTCCGCTACCACGTCAACCCGGAGCCGCCCACCGAGTTCCTGGCTCGCGGTGTCGACGTGCCCGTCCTGTGGGCGCACCACGGCACGAGCGTCTCCACCGGCAACAGCTACGCAGCACCGCACCTTGCGGGCCTGGCCGCACTCGTTCGCTCGAAGCACCGCGACCTGCGCCCGTTCCAGGTGAAGAGCGCCCTGTGGGCTCGCGCTGCGAACGTGGTGGAAGCGACGTCGCCGGAAATCGCCGGCCGCCTGAGCCGGCTGATGAGCGCCACCGCCATCCGGCGAGCGCACAGCCTTGAACGCAGCCCGCCGCGCTAGCGGCCGCTCAGCAGCCCAGCACAGTGGCGGCGATGGCGTCGCCGGTGACGGTGGCGGTGGTGGCGTCGGGAGCCGCGATGGTGACGGCGATGACGTAACCGAAGTCGGGAATCATGTAGGTGACTGCCGAGCCACCGCCCTGATCGAATGCCTGACTCAGCACCGGCTCGCCGGCCAGGGTTCGATCGCGGCGGCCTTCGGTGGAGACCCCGCGCTGCCCCAGCGCGGCAACCACCTCGTCGGGTGTGGAGGTGAGCGACACGTCAGCGTCGATGGCGACGACGTTGAGGTTGACGAGGAAGTCATCGACCACCGGACCGTCGGCCCACAGCACACCACCGAGCGCCACCAGCGGCTCCAGGATGCCGGCCATCTGCTCTGACTGCGTGGGCCGCAACGACTGCGCCGCCTCGGTGAGCGGCGTGTTCAGCAGATCGACCCAGCGCCAGCCGTCGGGCACGATCATCGTGACGCCGATACCGCAGGTGCCGATGTAGGCGCCGTACGGCCGGTTGACCTGTGCGCTCAGCGCATTGGTGTCGAAGGTCTGCGCGACGGGTGCGCAGTTGCCGCTGCCGGGCACGGCCACCTGGTCGGCGTCGGCCACCACCACGCACAGGTTGCGGGCATTGGCGGCCTGAACGTCGTTGATGGTGAACCCGGTGCGGCCGTTCTCGCCGCCGAACGAGGTGAACGGCGAGGGCCCGTCCCACGGCTTCCACGCTCCGCCGGGGGCGCCGGAACCGGCCTTGTTCTCATCGCCGTCGACAGCGGTGTCGAGGAAGAAGTGCAGGTGATATCCGGCTGGCTCGAGCTCGGGCGTGAAGCCCTGCGTGAAGTACGGCGCGGTGATCTCGCCGGTCGACTCGTCGACCGAGACTCCGGCGAAGAGGCATGCCACTCGTGGTTGATCCTCGGGGCATGGTGTGGGCGTCCACGGCGACTCGACCACGGTCATGTCGAGGCCGGCCGGGCGAGTGGACAGCGACGGATCGGGTTCGCCGGTGCCGCTGGCGGCAGTGCTGCTCGGTGACGACTGGGTGCTGGTGACCGTGCCGGTGCCGGTGGGGTCGGTTGCGACTGGGGAGACGGGCGCAGTGGTGTTGGTTGCGCCGTTGCCGTCGTCGCCTCCGGTGAAGGCCACGACCCCCACGACCAATGCAAGAGCCGCTGCTACGCCGGCACCCACTAGCAACCCGCGCCGACCTGTTGGCGTGGGAGGCGCGGCAACAGCCGAGGCGGGCGAGCTGATGGGTGCCGGCGGGATGGGCGTCGGCGAAGCGAGTGCCGGCGAAGCGAGTGCCGGCGTGTGGGGCGCCGCCGGAGGTGGACCGGCGGCAGGTGGGCGCGAGGCCCCGGGCGGTGGGGGCGGCAGCAGGCTCGCGGGAAGTGGAGCCCCAGGCGGTGTCGGGGGCGTACCTTCTGTGACCGGCGGGGTGGCTGGGGCACCGATGAGGCGGTCGCGGTGCGGGTCGGCCTTGACCAGGATGGTGCCGGTGCGCACCGACTGGTCGTCGGCGCGTTCCGACTCGGCGAGCATCTCGGGCCAGTGCAGCAAGAATCGACGCCGGCGCAACCAACCCGCGCCGAAGGACTTCACGCACGCCCGCGTGAGATCGGTGGCGAAGGCCAGCGCGGAGGCATGGCGCACGGTCAGGTCCTTCGACAACGCGCGATCGACCACGGCGCCAATGGCCGCCGGTAGCTCGGGTTTGGAGGTGACCAGCGGTGTCGGCTCGGTGACCAGATGGTGCGCCAGCAAGCCGGTGGCGGTGCTGGTCTCGGGGAAGGGCAGCATGCCGGTGAGCAGCTCGTATGTCATCACCGCCACGCTGTACACGTCGCTTGCGGGGGTGAGCGTGTCGCCGCGTACTTGCTCGGGGCTCATGTACGCCGGCGTGCCGATGATCATCCCGGTGGCTGTGCGACGGGCTTCGCTGTCGAGCGCGCGGGCGATGCCGAAGTCGCCGAGCTTCACCGTGCCCTTCGCGTCGAACATCAGGTTCTCAGGCTTGATGTCGCGGTGCAGCAACCCGCGGCCGTGGGCGAAGTCGAGTGCCGCGCAGCAGGCCAACACGGCGGCGCAGGCTTCGTCGGTGGCCAGGCCTTCGTCGGTGAACTTGTCGCTCAGTGCCCCCTGGCAGCGCTCCATGATGAGCAGGCAGATGCCGTCGTCACGGTCGACGAAGTCGTAAACAGGCACGATGTGAGGGTGGTCGAGCGATGCGACCATGCGAGCCTCGGCTACGAACCGCTCGCGCACCGAGGCGTCGGCGGCGAAGGCCCGCGGCAGTTGCTTGATGGCCACTTCGCGACCCAGTTGCGCGTGGCGAGCACCGTAGACCACGCCGAAGGCGCCCCGACCGAGCTCGCCGGTCACCTCGTATGCGGGCAGCGCCTCTTGGAGCAGTTGTTGTTCGCGCGACGGTCGTGACACAGTGAGACACGACGTGGAAGCCGCCGCCGGGTTACAGCCGGCGCCGGGTGGTCATTGTTTCTGTTGGGTGTCAGTGGGGTCGACCCGGTCGAGCAGCAGTTCGGTGTCGCGGTCGGGGCGCATGCCCTCGGCTTGTAGCACCGAGCGCAGCTTGCGCGCTGTGCTACGGGCGGCCATGGCGGAACCGAGCGCGAGGTGGCTGCGGATCTCGGTGCGCCGGGCGCGTTCGGCCAGCGGGTCGATGCGGGCCGCCAACACTGCAACGCTCAACGCATCCTCTGGCTCACCCTTCGCCAGCAGCAGCTCGGCCAACCGGCACCCGCTGCTGTAGGCGAGCGTCTGCAACCGCAGCCGAGCGTGCTCTACATCGGTATCGGCGACGCCCGGCATGAACTCGCCCTGGTAGCACGCGAAGGCGGCGCGGTGTTGTTCGAGCGCATCGGTGTGTCGGCCGGACCGCTCGGCGGCGCGGGCAGCGGCAAGGTGGCGTTCGAACTCGCGCAGGTCGACGAACAGCGCGTCGTCGCCGAGGCGCAGCCGACCGTCGTCGGTGCGAACGAACCACGACGTGCCCGTGCGTCGGTCGGGTTCGATCGAGTCGAGCAACGACGCCAAGGTGACGCGCAGGTTGGCGCCGGCCTGCTTCTCGCTGAGGTCGGGCCACAACCGTTCAGCGATGGCCGTGCGTAGCGGAGCTGCTTCGGTGAGCAGCCGGGCGATCAGTTGCTGCACGCGACCGCCGCGTACGCGGTCGGAGACCTGCCCGCCGTCGCTGCGGCGGATGGCGAACTCACCGAAGGTGGTGACCGCCAGCTGGTAGCCAGGGCGCACAGGGATTCCGCTGGTGAGCGCGCGCGCCTTGGTCCGCAACGGCGTGCACGGGTGGTCGACGAGTCGCTCGACCCAGCGGCTCGAGTGCGGAACCTGCGCGAAGCACGCCGCGGCCTCCGGGGAGGCGTCGCTGGCTGCCAGGGCCAGCTCGCACAGCATGGACGGAGGCACGTGTACGCGGAGCAGATCGGTCGAGGCCCACGGCAGCGCGACCGCCGCATCGGCGGTACCCGCCCCGCGAAGTTCGAGCAGCGCCCGCCCGGCCTCCACCGCTGTGCGGATGGACACCCCCATCTCGAGGTCGTCGAGCCACTCGGTGCCCGGCACCAGCGCTCGGATGGCGCAAAGTGCGCCGAGGCACGACCATGGCGGCCACGGGTCGAGCGGCACGTCGGCGAACAGAGCCTCGAACCGCGCTGCGGCGACCTGCTCACCATCGATGGCCAGCGCCACCAACGCGTCGGCGACGAGGGCGAACGACGCCGGCCTCGGCAGCAATCGTCGCGACTGGTCGAGAGCGTCGTTGGCCAGCGAGCGCGCTCCTGCCAGGTCGCCGGCGGCGAGCGCCACCGACGTGAGCACACCCAGCAACGGCACCTGCACCGCCGGCAGTCGCCGGTCGCCATAGACGGCGGGGAGGTCGCGCACGATGGGCCACGCGATGGTGGGGTCGATCTCGCCGCGGAACCACACCGCCTGAGCGCTGACCGGGTCGGTGACACCCTGGCCGAGCACCTCGTCGAGCGTGACTGCCACCTGCTCGGGATGCCCCAGCGCAAGGTAGCGCGAGGTCACCGAGGCGCGCGCCAGGGCCGGGTCGGCACCTTCGAACAGTGCGATAGCCGCAATGGCTCCCTTCACATCGCGCTGCTGCTCGGCACCGTGCGACGTGATCAGGCCGAGCGCGCAACGCGCCAGCGGCCAGCCGTCGGCCGCGAAGCGTTGCACCGCGGTGACCAGCTCGGTGACCGCCGGCGACGACAGTGACCCGGGCGCGATGTCGCCCAACATCTGCGTTTGGCGCCACAGCGCCAACGTGGCCAGCTCGGGATCGGAATCGACCGCGAGCAGGAACACCTCGTGCAGGTCGTTGAGAATCCGGTCGGACTGGAATGCACTGGTTTCGATGGTGCGCAGGTAGCGACCCAGCGCGCCGTTGCGCGCCTGCAGCGGCAGGCAGTCGACGAGCACTTCCGCGACCGCGCTGCTGAGACCCGCGGTGATGGGTGCGGTGCCGAACGAGCGCGCCAATTGCACCAGGCGATCGGTGGCGCCGGCGGCCTGCAGGCAGCGCGCCCCGCGAGCGAGCTCGCCGCGGGTGATGAGCACTTCCGCGCCGGTGGCGAGCGCCTGCTGCCAGTCGTCGATGTCGATGGTGTCGGCGAGCGCTGCGCGCCACAGGTCGTGGAAGCGATAGTCGCCGTCGCCGGTCTCGATGAGCGGCAGGCCGTCGAGCAGTGCGCCGGTGGACCAGCTCGTACCCAGGACGGCGGCGACGATCTCGCGGTCGACGCGCCCGAACCGCACGAGCAGCGCCAGTGCCCTGCGTCGTTCCGGCGCAATGGACTGCAGTACTGCCTCCCACAGGAACTCGATGGACGCGGAGTGGCCGACCGTCGACATCAGGACCGCGAGGGCCGGCCATGACGGCATTTCGCTGCCCGGTGCCAGTGCGACGTGACGGACTCGAGCGAACTCGCGTTGCTCGAGTCCCGAGAACGCCAGGTCGGCCTCGTCGAGCAGTAGCGCCTGGCCGCGGGCTTGCAGCAGTCGCAGCGGCAGCGCAGGAGTGGTGCGGGTGCCCAGCACCAGGTGCCCGTTGGCCGGCAACTGCGTGCACAGCTCGGCAACCAGTGTCATGGCCGGCGACCCGTCGATGAGGTGTACGTCGTCGAGCACGAGCGCCACCTGCTCCGGGGCTCGCGCCCAGACGCGATCGACGACGTCGTTCAGCGCAAGGAGCGCCGGTTGCTCGCCGATGCCGAGTGCCGAGATGAGGCCCAGTAGCAGCTGCTCGGGCTGGCGGTCGGTCTCGACCAGCTGCAACCACGCATCGGTGCCGATGGGGTCGAGCCGGTTCTCGGCGACGGCGTGCGCGAGCAGGGTTGTCTTGCCGAACCCGGCCCCGGCGCGCAGCACGGTGAGCCGGTGGTCGAAGCGCTGCCGGAGCTGCTCGAGTAGCCGGTCGCGATACACCATGCGGTCGGGAAGGTCGGGAGGGTGCAGCCGGAAAGGCGCTCGGTTGGACGCCGTCATCGGCAGCAACGTAGACCAACTCCGCTCATTGCTGGCGACTGTCGTCGCAGGGCGTCAGCCCTCGCGTCAGTTCCGACGATGGTGAATCACCGACATTGGCGACCGCGAACGGTCTGGACGAGACTGCTCGGTTGTGAGAAAGTGCGCGCCGCACTTGATGCGTACACGGAGGAACGAACGACAAATGGGTTTGCTCGACAAGATCAAGGGACTGCTCGGCGGTAACAAGAAGGCAGTGAAGGACGGCGTCGACAAGGTGGCCGACGTCATCCAGAGCAAGGCGCCTGATTCCGTCGACGACAAGGTGGAGGCGGCTGCCGAAAAGGTGAAGGACGTCATCGACAAGGTCGACGGCGACAAGGCCTGAGTAAAGGCTCGAACGCTGCCGTGTGAACGCACGGCTCGCGTGTGACGTGTCAAGCGTCGCACGACAGAGCCGTGTCGTTCCGGCAGTATGTGTGCATCGACCACACACCACTCATCGTCACCCGCGAGGCCGAGCCTGCCGACTTCGGCAGGTACTTCGCCGAGGCGTTCGAAGGGCTTGGTCCCGAGTCGCGCCACTTCCGCTTCTTCACCGCCGTGCGCGAACTGCCACCCAGCGTGCTCGAGCGCCTCGCCGATGTCGACGGCACCCGCAACGCGGCCATCGTTGCGTTCGACGCGGCTGCCGACCTGCCCGACCACCCCGAAGGCAAACCCATCGGCGTCGCCCGCTGGATGGCCAATACCGAGGGGCCACCGGAGCTGTCGGTCACCGTCATCGACGAGTACCAGGGCATGGGCGTGGGCTCGCGGCTGATGGATGCACTGCTGGTGCTGGCTCGCAAGCGCGGGGTGCGTCGCATCCTCGCCGATGTGCTGCGCGACAACGTCGCCATGCGCACGCTCATCAACCGCTATCGGGCCGTGGTGCAACCCAGCGGCGACCCGCTGGTGGTGCGGTACCGCGTCGACATCTGAAGCTTCGACTCCACAGGATCGGAGCCCGAATGGACGACACCTGACATGCTGTGAGCGTGAGCAGTCCTGAACGCAGCGCGCTCGACGCGCAACTCTTCGACTCACTGTGCGCGTTGACGTCGTCTCCTGAGGTGGCCAGCTCGAGTGCGGATCTGCTGGACGATCTGGAGCGGTTGTTCGAGCTGCAGGTGGCCAGCCGCCAGTGCGACCTGGCCGCCCGGTGGCTGCGCGGGCAGCAGAAGGGCTACTACACCATCGGCTCTGCGGGCCATGAGAGCAACGCCGCGGTGGCGATGGCGCTGCGCCCCACCGACCCGGCGTTGCTGCACTACCGCAGCGGTGGCTTCTACCTGGCCCGCGCCGGCATGGCGGGGGTGCACGACATCCTGGCCGGCATGGTGGCCGCCACTGACGAGCCCATCTCCGGCGGTCGGCACAAGGTGTTCGGACGGCACGACCTCGCGATCATCCCGCAGACATCCACCATCGCCTCGCACCTGCCCCGCGCTGTCGGCGTCGCTTTCGCCATCGGCCGTGCCACACGGCTGGGCATCGACTCGCCGTGGCCCGACGACGCGCTGGCCGTGTGCTCGTTCGGCGACGCCTCGGCGAACCATGCGGTGGCCGCCGGCGCCATCAACACCGCGTTGTACTGTGCGCACCAACGGCTGCCGCTGCCGTTGCTGTTCCTCTGCGAGGACAACGGCCTGGGCATCAGCGTGCGCACGCCTGCGGGCTGGATCGAGAATGCGTACGGCAACCGTGCGCACCTGCGTTACGTCGCCGTCGACGGCGACGATCCGGAGGCGGTGCTCGCCACCACGACCGAGTTGGGCAATTGGGTGCGCGCTCGCCGCCGCCCCGCCTTCCTGCACTTGAATACCGTTCGGTTCGGCGGCCACGCTGGCACGGATGTGGAGACCGCCTATCGTTCGCCGGCCGAGATCCGTGCCGACGCCGAACGCGACCCCATCCTGGGCACGGCGCGACGGCTGGTGGCCAGCGGTCGCCACACCGGCGCCAGCCTCGCCGAACGCCACGACGAGGTGCGCGCGCACGTGTTCGAGGTGGCCGCCACCGTGGCCGAGTGGCCGCAGCTCACCACTGCCGCCGACGTCATCGCCCCGCTCGCTCCCCGTCGGCCCGCCGAGGTGGCGGCCGTGGTGCGAGCGGCGCCGGTGCCGGCCGCACGCGTGCCGCTGACGCTCGCGCAGAGCATCAACGCCACGCTCGCTGCGCTGCTCACCGAGTACGACGAGCTGTTGCTGTTCGGCGAGGACGTCGCCGCCAAGGGTGGCGTCTACGGGGTGACCAAGGGCCTGCTGGCGCAGGCGGGAGCGGCTCGCGTTTTCGACACCCTGCTCGACGAGACCAGCATCCTGGGCCTGGCGCTCGGTGCGGCCATCAGCGGCTTCCTGCCCATCGCCGAGATCCAATACCTCGCCTACCTGCACAACGCCGAAGACCAACTACGCGGTGAGGCAGCCACGCTGCAGTTCTTCTCCAACGGGCAGTACCGCAACGGGCTCGTGGTGCGCATCGCCGGCCTCGGGTACCAGGAAGGCTTCGGGGGCCACTTCCACAACGACGACTCGCTCACGGTGCTGCGCGATCTGCCCGGCGTGGTGGTGGCGGTGCCTGCTCGGCCCGACGACGGCGCCGCCATGTTGCGCACGCTCGTGGCTGCGGCCCAGGTCGACGGCACGGTGGGCGTGATCGTGGAGCCCATCGCCCGCTACCACACCACCGACCTGATGCAGCCCGGCGACCGCCTGTGGCTGGCCACCCCCGACCCCAGCGCGCACGTGCCCATCGGCACCGCCCGCACCTATGGCGACGGCAAGCACCTCACCATCCTCACCTTCGGCAACGGCGTGTACATGTCGCTGCGAGTGGCCCGCCGGCTGCAGGCGACGGGGGTGGCGGTGCGGGTGGTCGACCTGCGCTGGGTGGCGCCGTTGCCGGTCGACGACATGGTGCGTGAAGCCAACGCGACCGGTGCTGTGCTGGTGGTCGACGAGACCCGCCAGTCGGGTGGTGTCGCGGAAGGCGTGCTGGCCGCACTGATCGACGCGGGTTTCGCGGGGCGGATGGCGCGAGTGTGCAGCAAGGACAGCTTCATCCCGCTGGGCGACGCGGCGAAGCTGGTGCTGCTCAGCGAAGCCGAGATCGAAGCCGCGATCGAACGGCTGCTCGCCGCTCGTGCCCCGGAACCCGCTGGCGAGTAGCTCTCACACAACTCTCACCTTTCCGCTACTCGCGGCTCACACGCAACGCGCACACTGGCGCCATGAACTCGTGGATGTGGTTCCTCACGCGCAGCACCGGCATCGTCGCCGGGGTGCTCGGTGTGGCGTCGCTGGTGTGGGGTCTGTACTTCTCCGCGCGCAACACGGGCACGCGCCTCAAGCCGAACTGGTGGCTGGCGCTGCACAACTTCCTCGGCGGTCTCACGCTCGGCTTCATCGCACTGCACATGCTGGTGTCGTTGCTCGACACCGACATCGGGCTGCGATTCGTCGACCTGCTGTGGCCCAGCAGCGAGGTGGGCTGGGCAATCGGTTGGGGCGTTGTGGCGTTCTGGCTGTTCGCCATCGTCGTGCTGCCGTCCGTCGCTCGTATTCGTCGGCGCCTGCCGCGCAAGGCCTGGCACCTGGCGCACCTGCTCGCCGTTCCCGCCGTGGTGCTCAGCGGCGTGCACGCCTACCAGACCGGCAGCGACTCGCTCTCGGTGTGGTTCACTCGCGGGCTCGCGCTGCTCGTTGGCATCTCGATCTACCCGCTCACTGTCCGTCTGCTCGGCCTGGCGCAACACCGCCGAGTCGCCGCGTGAGCCGAAAGGATTGCTCGTCCCCCATGACCACTCCCCACAACACCATTGGTGATCGCCCCATCGACCCATTGCTGCAGCATCGGCTGGATCAGCTGATCGCCCGTGCGCCGCTCGCCGCGGGCTCTGCGGTCAGCCCGGCGCCGCGCCTCGCCGGCCGACGGGCGAAGCCGGCGCGCGCCGCCAAGCTGTCGGCGCTCGCGCTCAGCACCGTGTCCACCGTGATGCTGGCCGGGCTGTTCGCCCAGCACGCCGACAACGTCGACTCGATCGGGTTCACCACCGGCACGATCTCCGACCCGGTACTCCCGACCGCAACGACTGCCCAGACGACACCCGCCACGGTTGCCGCCACCGCCCCGGACACCCTGGTTGCAGATGGGGCGTATGCGGGCATCGCCGACAGCAATCGTTGGGGCAACGTGCAGGTGCAGGTGGTGTACTCCAGCGGGCAGATCACCGACGTGCAGATCGTGCAGTACCCAGACGGCGACAACAAGAGCGTGCGCATCAATGCCCGGGCGCTGCCGACGTTGATCAGCGAGTCGATCAGCGCTCAGCGCGCCGACGTGAGCACCGTGTCGGGTGCGACGTACACGAGCGTCAGCTACCGAGTTTCGCTGCAGTCTGCCATCGACAACGCCAAGGCGGCCATGGGGGTCGGCAGCTGATGAGCGTTCACCACGTCGAGCATGTGATGGGAACGACGGTCAGCATCGATCTGGTCGACTCGCACGACCGGTCGCTGGTCGACGAGTTGGTCGCGTGGTTGTACGAGGTCGACGAGGTGTTCAGTCCGTACAAGGAGCACAGCCTGATCAGCCGCATAGGGCGCGGTGAAGTTGCCCCCACCGACACAGAAGTGCCGCACGACGTACGCGAGGTCCTGCAGCGGTGTGGTGAGCTGGCCGAGGCCACCGACGGCGCGTTCGATGTGTGGTCGCAGCCTTCTCCCAACGGCACCCGCTTCGACCCGTGCGGATACGTGAAGGGGTGGTCGGTGCAACGCGCCGCCCACCTCGTGCGATCGCGTGGCGTGGCCGACTTCTGCATCAACGCCGGTGGTGACGTGGTCCTTGGCGGCTACGACCACGACGGCTGCCCGTGGAAGGTGGGCATTCGTCACCCCTTCGACCCGCAATCGCTGGCACTTGTGCTGCACGAGGTGGGCCCGGTAGCCATCGCCACCAGCGGCACCTACGAGCGCGGCGCACACATCGTGGATCCGCGTACCGGTCGGCCCTCGACCGAACTGGCCAGCGCCACCGTCATCGGGCCAGACCTCGCCCAAGCCGACGCATTCGCCACCACTGTGTGCGTGATGGGCGTCGAGGGTTTGCACTGGCTGGCCGGGCAACCCGGCTACAGCGGGTGTGTCATCACCGCCGCCGGCCGACTCGTCACCACCGACTCGTTCAACCGGCACCGTGCTGCGTGACTCGGGCGTTGGAGCCGCGGCGGGTGCGCAGCGTCTACGGTGTGCGCAACGAAAGGACGGGTGGCGATGAAGCTGCGAGCGATGTCGACGGTGGCGGTACTGATGGTGGCGGCAGCGGCATGCGGCGATGGCGGAGTGAGCGCGAGCGACTTCGCCAACGAAGTCGATGCCGTGTGCGGCACGCTCGCTGCTGATCTCAGCGACCTCGCCCCGCCGGCGGCCGCCGCCGAGGTGGCGGGCTACTCAGCGAGCGCTGCGCGCCTTTACCGCGACGCCATCGCCGACCTCAGCAAGTTGTCGGTGCCCGGGGGTGCGGCGCCAGCCGTGGTCGACGCCAAGGCGTTCGTCGCCAATCTCGGTCAGCAGGCTGCGGTGCTCGACGACATCGCGGCCGCTGCCGGGGTCGATCAGGTCGCCGCCGACGCTTCCATCGCAGCGTTCGAGGCGCTGGCAGCCACCAACGACGACCTGGCCGACGGCATTGGCGCGGAGCGCTGTGTGCTCGACCCGCTGTTTTCCGACTTGGCACCCCCAGTCACCACCGTCCCAACCACCGAACCGCCGGTCACCAACCCGCCGGTCACCAACCCGCCGGTCACCAACCCGCCCGTCACCAACCCGCCCGTCACCAGCCCGGCGGGCTCCAACAAGACCATCGTGACGCTCGGTGCCGACCTCACCCCCAACGGCGTGTTCACGTTCGTTGATGCCGCGCAGGACTTCACCCAGACCTACGTCACGCTGCTCGACATCGCTCCCTCCACCGCGTCGCAGCCCGGCACCGTGTCGGGCGTGGAGGTGTCCGATGGTGGCACCCTGCCCATCGCCCGAATTTTCGTATACCTGCCGCAGCAGCCGCTCGGGCCCAACTCGGTCAGCGAAGTGGCCGGCCTGCTCGCCGGTGAAGGCGTCCTCGCGCCCGCCACGTTCGGTTCGCTCACCGGCCAGACCGTCACCACCGACACCGGCGTGTTCTTCATCGCCGGCAACAACGCCACTTCCATCGCCTTCATCGTGTGGGCGGTCGCACCTTCCGTCGAGACGCTCGACATCGCCATCCAGGGCTTCCTCGCCGGTCTCTCGGGCTGACGCGGTGCCCCTCCACTTCGAGTTCGTCACCTCGGCCAAGCACTACGCCGACCTACCCCCCACCCCGTGCGAAGCCGCATTCGTCGGTCGCAGCAACGTGGGCAAGTCGTCGCTGATCAACGCCCTCGCCAACCGGCGGCAACTCGCCAAGGTGTCCAACACCCCCGGCCGCACACAGCTGCTCAACCTGTTCGTGCTGCCGTCGGGCGGCACCGTCGTAGACCTGCCTGGCTACGGCTACGCGAAGGTGCCAGGGCGTGAGCGCAGCACGTGGCAGGCGATGATCGAGGGCTACCTGCTCGAACGGGAAGGCCTCGAACTGGTGCTGGTGCTGGTCGACGGCGAGATCGGGCCGACCAAGCTCGACGTGCAGATGCTGACCTGGCTACGCGCCAGCGACGTGCCGCACACCGTGGTGGCCACCAAGCTCGACAAGGTGCGCCCGTCGAAGCTGGCCACCCGCAGGAAGGAACTGGCCAAGGGGTGCGAGCTCGACCAGGGCGACATCATGTGGGTCAGTGCCTCCAAGGGCACAGGCATCGAGCACCTGCAGCGTCACCTCGACGCGCTGCTCACGCCGTAGCGCTGCGCGCGGGTCAGGGTTCGACGACGATCCAGCCACGCCGCTGCAGCTCGGCGGCGAGCTCTTCCACCGGCACTTCGGCCAGCGCGGGGTTGGCTGCGGGGTTGGCTGCGGTGACAGCCTTGGCGCGTGGCGTGCGCGGTGCGGGCTT
>Ga0335397_10002890_pt1 | contig 23283 bp, 17 predicted proteins | sample MAT04_FD_205740 | JGI IMG/M metagenome (GOLD analysis project Ga0335397, IMG submission 205740) | Freshwater microbial communities from Lake Fryxell liftoff mats and glacier meltwater in Antarctica - MAT-04 (spades assembly) (version 2) ... | reverse complement strand
ATTCACGCGGGCGACGTCCTGCTCGATGATTGGGCCTTCGTCGAGATCGGTGGTCACGTAATGTGCGGTGGCCCCCATCAGTTTGACGCCGCGATCATGCGCCTGAAAGTACGGACGCGCGCCCTTGAAGCTCGGTAAAAACGAATGGTGAATATTGATTGCGCGACCGTTCAGGTGTTCGCAAAGCGACGGTGAGAGCACCTGCATGTAGCGCGCGAGCACCACCAGATCAATATTTTGCTCCGCGACGATATCGTGCACTTTTTCCCCTGCGTGAGCTTCGTCGCCGCCGTGACCGGCAGATGTACAAATGGGATGTTGTAGCTCGCAGCGAGCTGGTAGTGGTCCATGTGATTGCTCACGATGGTGGCGATGTCAATCGGCAGGTGCCCGCTCTTGTGGCGAAACAACAGGTCGTTTAAGCAATGTCCCTGCTTCGACGCCATGATCGGCGCACGAACCCGCGTCGCATCGCGTAGAAATTGGCCTGCATCATCAACTCGGCGGCTATAGTCGCAAAACGATAAGCTAGCGCGGCAGCCGTTAGCGCCGCATCGCTCACTTCGAACTGCACGCGCATGAAGAAGCGACCGGTGCCAACATCGTCAAACTGCGCTGCTTCAAGAATATTCGCGCCCTGTTCAACCAGAAAACCGGACACACGATGCAGGTTCCGGGACGGTCGGGACAAGAAAGGGCAAGTACAGAATTGAGGTTTCATGGGCCGGTTTTGCTAGCGCATTTTTGCGAAATTAACGGACAAGTGGTTGACCACGTTACGCAGCGCATACGAAGAATGCGGGAATGTCGTGCGCCCTGTCATCAAACAACGAGCACGCTGCTCACCCGCAGCTAAGGCGCTGTCCTACAAGCGTTGACAAAGACGATTTCTATACTGAGCAGATAGTCAAACGTCGTCGTTGACCCTTATAAAAGTGTCCGACGGTTAGTTTTTTTGGTCACCCGAAGTGACCATTCTGTCAATCAGCAAGGGTGAGAAAAATTATGTCATTAACTAGAAATCTCCGCGGCCTAGTTGCTTCAGTACTGGCGCTGATGGTCGGTTCGGCATTTGCGCAGCCAGTCACGGTCGTCGAGTTTCACAATAAAACGCTTAATGCGTATTTCATTACGGGCCGACTGTTTGAGCAACAAGCGCTCGACAGTCTTTCCGATTTCAGCCGGACCGGAATGACTTTCGAAGCCAGGGCGGCGACGTCCGCTGGTTTGGGCACCAGAAGGATTTGCCGGTTCTATATCAACCTGGCCTCGCCGTTTACGAGCAGTCATTTTTATGGTCGTGAAGATACCGAGTGTTCGCAGATTCAAGCCCAAAATTTGCCAGGATTTACCTTTGAAGGCTACGACTTCGCCATTTCCGAACCGACAGCGGGTGCCTGTCCGGTTGGTACAACTGCAGTTTACCGGGCATTTAGGGCCGCAGCGGGCGGTAGGACGCCAAACCATCGCTACACAACCAGTGTTCAAACTTATGAGATTGTACAAAGCGAAGGTTATGCGGGCGAAAACGTTGTCTTTTGCGCCACTAATACGACGGACGCCGTGCCCGTGTTTGAGGCGGCACAAAAATGTGGCACCTACTACTATCCTGGGAAGCGAATCGGTTATCAGTCGCGTGATAGCAAAGGGATCATTGATAGTTTCCAGCGCTACCTGAGCGCGACCATCGGCTCGTTCAATCAACGTTCCGATGCCACGGCCGTGGTCGAAGACTATGTCAGCCAGCCGCCGACGTCAATCATGATTGCTGACGGCGCAACACGATGGACTGCCCTGGGTTCAAGCACGACCGATGCTAACGGTCTCAATGAGGTTTACTACACAAGGCCAACTGTCTACCCGCGCGACTACGCAGCCGGTCAGTTTGTGCCGATCGATACCGAACTTGTCTATTCGCGACCGAATTCGCTCGGCATTGTGAGCGAGTCTGGCAAGGTTACTTTTATCGGCAAGGAGAGTGTGACGGTGCCGTTGGGGACATACGCGAATGCCTGCATATTTTTGACACAATTGGCGACTACTTATGAGGGCACTGGCGAAGTTACCACGGCGTCAAGCACGCAATGGGTCGCCGATAATGTGGGCATTATCAAGACCGTAACCGACGTAGAAACATCCTCTCCGACAAAGCCGCCGGTGAACCTGAGGACTACGATCGAAGCGGTATCTGTACAGCCTCTATAACTTTACTAGCGCTAGTGCCATCAGACAATACCTGGTCGCCGCAGCAACTGCCACCTGAAAAAGGCAACGATAGTTTTGCCGTCGCTGATTCGGTTGTCGGCAATCATCGCGGTGATCTCTCCGGGGGTCGCAGCGAACAGCTCCAAAAACTCGTCCTGATCGAGCTGCGCGTCGCCTTGAACGAGACCGTTAGCGTGGAAGAGGTGAATGGTCTCGTCGGCGTAAGCGATCAGTGGGTGCATGTGGCCCAGCGTGTGCCATGAGCGCGCCCAGTAACCAGTTTCTTCCTTGAGTTCGCGCTGCGCGGCGACTAGCGGATTCTCGCCTCGATCCAGCTTCCCTGCCGGAAACTCGATCATCACTTTGCCCATCGGATAGCGATATTGCCGCTCCAATAGCAACTTGCCGTCCTCGAACTCCGCAACGATGCAAGCGGCACCCGGATGCTTGATGTATTCACGCGTTCCGGCTCGACCATTCGGCAGCGTGATGGTGTCGCGCACGACGTGAAGCAGTTTGCCTTTGAACACGTCTTCACCGGAGACGAACACTTCTGCGAGGTGGGAATCGTCCTTCACGGTCAAATCGGCATCCGCGCCGCGCGAGTTCATACCCAGTCTTTCGCAATCAGAAAATCGGCGTACAACGCTGCCTCCGGTGTGCCCGGTTCAGGCTTGTAGTCGTAGCGCCATGCAACCAGCGGCGGCATGCTCATGAGGAATGCTTCGGTGCGCCCGTTCGATTGCAAACCGAAGTGTGTGCCACGATCCCAGACCAGATTGAATTCAACATAGCGACCGCGGCGATAGAGTTGCCAGTCACGCTCACGCTGACTGTAGGGCATGTCGATGCGACGGCGCAAAATCGGCACGTAGCCGGAAACGAAGTGCTCACCGATGGAGCGCATCAACGAGAAACTCTGATCGAACGAGAGGGCGCTGAAATCATCGAAAAACGTGCCGCCGATACCGCGCGGTTCTTGACGATGCTTCAGGAAAAAATAGTCATCGCACTGCTTTTTAAGGCGTGGAAATAGATCAGCACCGAACGGATCACAGGCGTCCTTGGCGACTTGATGCCAATGCACTGCATCCGCAGTGAAACCGTAATACGGAGTCAAGTCCATGCCGCCGCCAAACCACCACACGGGGTTGCCCTCCGGCGGCGATGCGATCAGGAAACGCACATTCATATGTGTCGTCGGCGCGTACGGATTCAACGGATGAACCACGAGCGACACGCCCATCGCTTCAAACTTTGCGCCCGCGAGTTCCGGGCGTACTGCGGTGGCTGAGGGTGGCAATTTACTGCCGAGCACATGCGAAAAATTGACGCCGCCGCGCTCAATCACACGACCACCTTCGATCAGCCGGGAAATCCCGCCGCCGCCTTCGGGTCGCTGCCATTCATCACGAATGAAGGCGCCACCATCGACCGCTTCAAGCGCAGACACAATGTCCTGCTGCAAACCGAGCAGGAAGTCGCGCACTCGGGCAACGTCGTCTCGAGTAACCGCCACCGCAGTTTGAGTACCTGTTTCGTTCATCGCTTGATGGCCCTCCAGCCGATGTCCCTGCGCATCTGAACACCATCAAACGAGATGCTGTCGGCGACTTCGAGCGCCCGTTTTTGCGCCAGTTTGACGGTGTCGGCCAATGCAGTGACACACAGTACGCGGCCACCGGACGTGACGATCTGCCCATCGACTTTTGCTGTGCCCGCATGAAACACATGCGCATCTTCAGCAGGCGCACTTAAGCCGTGAATCGCATCACCTTTGCGTGGATTGTCGGGATAACCGTGTGCAGCCATGACCACGCCAAGCGCCACGCGGCGATCCCATTCGGCGTCCACTTTATCGAGCGTGCCATTGATGCCGTGCTCAATCAAATCAACCAGATCGCCCTTCAGGCGCATCATGATCGGCTGCGTTTCCGGGTCACCGAATCGGCAATTGAATTCAAGCGTTAGCGGACGCCCTTCGGCATCAATCATCACGCCAGCATATAAAAATCCGGTGTATTGAATGCCATCTTTTGCCATACCGTGAACGGTCGGCCAGATGATTTCCCGCATGATGCGAGCATGCATTTCCGGCGTCACAATTGGCGCCGGAGAATATGCGCCCATGCCGCCGGTGTTGGGGCCGTGATCACCCTCGAGCAGGCGCTTGTGATCCTGACTGGACGCCATTGCGAGCACATTGCGTCCATCGACCATAACGATGAAGCTCGCCTCTTCGCCCGCGAGAAAGTCTTCGATTACGACGCGCGCACCTGCGCTGCCGAACACGTTGTCGGCCAACATCATGTCGACCGCCGTATGCGCCTCGGCGAGCGTCGTCGCGACGACGACGCCTTTGCCTGCGGCAAGACCATCCGCCTTGACCACAATGGGTGCACCTTTCGCGTTGATGTAGTCGTGAGCGGCTTGGGTGTCGGTGAAGCTCTCGTACCCGGCGGACGGAATGCCGTGGCGCTTCATGAACGCCTTCGAGAAATCTTTCGATGATTCGAGCTGTGCTGCGGCCTGTGTCGGCCCGAAAATCTTCAAACCCTCTGCCCGAAACGCATCGACCACACCCGCAGCTAGTGGCGCCTCCGGGCCGACCACCGTCATACCGACTTTTTCGTTTTTCGCGAGCGCTAACCACTGCTCGACGTTATTGGCAAGTGCGTTCTCACAGTTGATTTCGGTTGCACTGCCCGCGTTGCCCGGTGCGACGATCACGTTTTGCACGCGTGGGCTTTGCGCCAGCTTCCAGGCGAGCGCATGCTCGCGACCACCACCACCGATAACAAGAATTTTCATGCGCCTAGTGCCGGAAATGGCGAACGCCGGTGGTCACCATCGCCACACCGCGCTCGTTCGCAGCATTGATGACTTCGTCGTCACGCATGCTGCCGCCGGGCTGAATGACCGCGACCGCGCCTGCGTCTGCGAGCACGTCCAGCCCGTCGCGAAACGGGAAAAAGGCGTCGCTCGCTGCGACGGAGCCAACCAGCGTTAGCCCCGCGTGCTCCGCTTTGATCTTTGCGATTCGGGCGGAGTCAAGGCGGCTCATCTGACCCGCACCGATACCGAGCGTCCGCCCGTCTTTGGCGAAAACAATCGCATTTGATTTCACGAATTGCGCGACTTGCCAGACGAACTGCATGTCTTTCAGTTGCTGCGCGTCGGGCACTTTGGTGGTCACTACTTTCAATGCGTTCGGATCGAGCTTATGAGTGTCCGGGCTCTGCACGAGGAGTCCTCCCCCAACCCGCTTCAACTCCAGCGTATTGGCGCTGTCGAACAGCGATTTCAAAGGAACAGTCAACACGCGGACGTTTGTTTTCTTCGCTAGCAACGCGAGCGCTTCCGGCGTGTAGTCCGGTGCGATCAGCACTTCGAGAAACTGCTTGCTCACGGCTTCGGCGCAGGCCCCATCGACCGTGCGGTTGAACGCGATGATGCCGCCGAACGCCGAGGTGGGATCGGTCGCCAGAGCCAGGTTGTAGGCAGTGAGCGGCGATTCGCCCAGCGCCACACCGCAGGGGTTGGCATGCTTCACGATCACGCAGCAGGTATCGGCAAACGCGCGAACGCATTCCCACGCGGCGTCGGCATCACCAACGTTGTTGTAGGAGAGCTCTTTGCCTTGTAACTGCGTGTACTGCGACAACGTTCCAGCTACGCGCGTCTCGTCGCGATAGAACGCGGCGCTTTGATGCGGGTTCTCGCCGTAGCGCATGTCCTGCGCTTTGGTCCATTGCAGCGTCAAGACATCGGGGTATGCGCGCGGTTCGCCTTCGAGTTCGCGGCAGGTGAGGTAGTTGCCAATGGCGGCGTCGTAGACAGCGGTATGCGTGAACGCCTTTTTTGCGAGTGCAAAACGCGTTTTGCGTGACAACGCGCCAGCATTCGCATTCATTTCGTCGGTGAGCGCCGCATAGTCGCCACCGTCAACGACTATCGCCACGCCTTCCCAATTCTTGGCAGCGGCGCGAACCATCGTTGGCCCACCGATGTCGATGTTTTCGATCGCGTCTTCGAGCGAGCAACCGGGTTTAGCGATGGTTTCGCGGAACGGATAAAGATTGACCACTACCAGATCAATCAGAGGAATCTGGGCGGCTAGAACCGCACTCATGTGATCAGGCAACAGGCGATTGGCGAGGATGCCGCCATGCACTTTCGGGTGCAACGTTTTCACGCGGCCATCGAGCATTTCCGGGAAACCGGTGTAGTCGCCGACGTCGATGACTTTGAGGCCCGCATCGCGAATGAGCTTGGCAGTACCACCGGTCGAGAGCAGTTCCACTCCATGCGCGGCGAGCGATTTTGCGAAGTCGAGGAGGCCGGTTTTGTCGGAGACTGAGAGAAGGGCGCGCGTGATCTTGCGGTTCATACCGTCGTTTAGTTCGTTTTAATCTTGTATTTATCGAGCTTGGCGCGCAGCGTGTTGCGGTTGATGCCGAGCATGCTGGCTGCCTCTGACTGATTGCCGCGTGCACGGTTGAGGACATCCGCGATCAATGATTTCTCGACGCTGCCGATCACCAGTTCGTACAAGTTGTCAGCGGGCTCACCATCGAGCTTTTCCATGTATTCGCTCAGCGAATTACCGACGGCTTCTGCGATGGCGGCATGACCGTTTAGTTTGGGTCGTTTCATTGTTGTTGTTCTCTCGTATTCTTTTGATTGTTGCGTGTCTGTATTTGTTTAGTGCACGGCAAAGCCGTCGTGCACCGCGTAGGATGCGAGCGGCAAACGGTCGAATTGATCCGCCATTTGCGAAAAGTACGCGCGAACCGCCGCGAGCTGGGCGTCGCATTCGGTGAGAACATTGAGCGCATCACGAAAGGCTTCGCCACCCGGTAGGCCTTCGGTGTACCAGCCAATGTGCTTGCGGGCACTGCGAACACCGGAATGCTCGCCGTACAACGTGTAGTGGTCTTCGAGGTGCGTGTGCATGAGCGCCGCGACCTCCGAGACTTCCGGAGCCAGCGGCAAGTTTCCGTGCTCGAAAAAGTACTCGGTATCGCGAAAAATCCACGGGCGACCCTGTGCGGCGCGACCAATCATCACGGCGTCCGCGCCGGTGTATTCGAGCACCCATTTCGCTTTGGACGGCGAATTCACGTCGCCGTTGGCAATCACCGGGATCGCGATGGCGGCTTTCACCGCCTTGATGCTGTCGTATTCGACTGTGCCGTCGTCGAAGCCGCAGGCGCGCGTGCGACCGTGCAGTGTGAGCGCTTGTATGCCTGCGTTCTGGGCAATTTGCCCGATACGAATGGCGTTGCGGTTGTCGGGACTCCAGCCGGTACGCGTCTTCAGTGTTACCGGAACATCAACGGCGTTGACTACGGCTTCGAGAATTCGCGCGACCAATGACTCATCGCGCAAAAGCGCGGAGCCCGCATCCGCCTTGCACACTTTCTTCTTCGGGCAGCCCATATTGATGTCGATGATCTGCGCGCCGCGCGACACGTTGAAGCGTGCGGCTTCGGCCATGACCTGCGGATCGTTGCCCGCGATCTGCACGGCAATCGGCGCGTCTTCGCCGTCGTGATTCATGCGGTGCATCGACTTCGGCGTTTGCCAGAACTCGGGTTTAGACGCCACCATCTCGCTGACGGCATACCCGGCACCGAATTGACGGCACAATTTGCGGAACGGGCGATCAGTGACCCCAGCCATCGGTGCGATCACGAGCCGATTTTTGAGGGAATAAGGGCCGATGCGCAACATAAGTGTGCAGAAAAATCTGTGGGGGAAAGTGGAGCAGAGAAACGATTATAGCGATAGCAATGCTTGAAATTTAAGCACTATTTTTCGCAAAAACGGGTTGACAAACCCGATTGCAACACCGTCCTATCTGAGCAGGTGGGATTCGTGCAACGCAGCAAAAATCAGGTGGCTAAAGGGCCATCCTTCGTGTTATTTCCCGCCGCAGGGGAGGAAGCATCTGCACTGCGGTCAGCCCGAGGCCGCGCGGCACATCAAGTAGCCAGCCACCGCGATCAAACCCGTACGCGAGCAAACCGGTGAATCCGATGCGAGTGACGCGATCAACGCCGCGTTGACTAGCGAAAATTCTGAGTGTGGTGGCGATGCTGCCAGTTCTGCTTGTCATCGCATCGGCAAATTGCTGCGCGTCCGCCAGCCCCAGATTGAGCCCCTGCGCGGCAACCGGATGCAGGCCCTGCGCGGCGTTTCCGAGCGCAACGATGGCACCGCTGGCTCGCGGCTCGACAAAGCGCCACACGAGCGGATAACTGGTGAGCTTTGCTGTTAGCGTGAGTTCGCCCATCGTGTTGCCGAAGGCTCGGTTGATTTCGTGGCTGAGCGAGCTTGCGTCCAGTTGCAGCATGCGCTCAGCGTCAGCGCGCGGCCGTGCCCAGACGACCGTCCAGTCTTTGTCGGCGCGAGGAATTAAAGCCAGCGCACCCCCATCGGTGAAGCGCTCAAACGCAACGCCCGGTCGCGGTTTGCTGGCGGATACCCGCGTGATGACTGCGGTCTGGCCTGAATCGCGCTCGATGCGTTTGAACTCTGCGACCAGATCTGAACCCGCACCATCCGCGAGCACGACGCAGTCTGCGCGCATCTGTTCGCCCGATGCGAGATGCACCTCGGCATGCTGCGCGACGTGTTGCACGGAGGCAACTTTCGCCCCGTACAAAATTTGAATGCTGGCCGTATGGGTGGCGTTGTCGAGAGCGGCCTTCAACGCAGGGTAGGGCGACGCCGCGCCAAGTTCTGCCGCGCAAACGTCCGTCGCATCGAGACGCAACAGACCGAACGCGCCGCGCTGCGTGATCTCCACTTCGCGAATGGGTGCGCGCTCTGAAGCGCTGATCGTCAGCCCGAGCTTTGCAAGAAATCGCCATGAGGCCGACGACAATGCGATGTTGCGATCACCAAAGGAAACGGCGTTTTGCGCACCCGCTTCGAGCACGGTGATGTCGTCGCTGACGCCGCGATGCTTCAGCGCTAAGGCAGCGGCCAGACCGACGGGGCCTGCGCCTACGATGAGGGTCTTCACGCGCACTCTTGCGGCTTGCGCCGGAGTATCAGCTTTTCGCTGAAATCCAGTCCGAGCGGGGGGAAGTTGCGATTTTCATCAAAATCCGACTTGTGCCAAAAATTCAATCTAGCCCCAATGGAATGGCAGTTTCAGCCAAAAGCTGTCGCATTTTGTGGGAGCGGCTAAAAGGCGCGAAAGCCAAGCCACCATCAATCGCGGCTCAAGCCACTTCCAGAGGCAGCAGTCTTCGTTAACGCGTGCACGCCGCCTCAACCTCAGCCACCGTTTTCGGCGCCGTGATCGTGAGATTTTCGTTCCCGGTCGCCGTGATCAGCACATCATCCTCAATGCGAACCCCGATGTTCCAGTAATGCTCCGGCACGTCTTTGCCCGGACGAATATAGAGCCCAGGCTCATTGGTGATCGCCATGCCCGGTTGCAGCGTTTGCCACACACCCTTTTTGCGGTAATCGCCCGCGTCGTGCACGTCCATGCCGATCCAGTGACCTGCGCGGTGCATGTAGAAACTCATGTAGGTTTTCTCTTCAATCACCTGATCAAGACTACCTTTGAGCAACCCCAAATCGAGCATGCGCTGCGACAACACCCGGATCGCAACCTCGTGATATTCGTTGAACGGTTTGCCAGGTTTAAGCACGTCCATGCAGGCTAGCTGCGCATCGAGCACGGCCTGATACACGTCACGCTGCGGCCCGGTGAACTTGCCGTTGACCGGGAAGGTGCGGGTGATGTCGCTGGCGTAACCTTCGTATTCACAACCGGCATCAATCAAGAGCAGATCACCGTCCTGCATCTTGCGGTTGCTGTCGTTGTAGTGCAACACACAGGAGTTGGGGCCGCTGGCGACGATGTGGTTGTAAGCAGGCGTGCGCGCGCCGTGACGAATGAATTCGTGCGACAGCTCTGCCTCGACCTGATATTCGTACTGACCGGGGCGTGCCGTGTTCATTGCACGCGTATGAGCCAATGACGAAATGACTGCGGCGCGTCGCATCAGGGCGATCTCGTGGCTGTCCTTGATGAGCCGCATGTCGTCGAGCGTTGCGCGCACATCAATGACGCGGTCAGGCGCTGAAACACCCGTGCGAGCCATATTGCGCACCGCATTGATCGCCGCCGCAATCTCGGCATCCCACGCAGCGCCCATACCAACTGGCGTGTGCACTGCGCTGCGATCTGCCATCAGTTTCGGCAGCTCTTCCTTGAGCTTCTCAATCGGATGCGCTTCATCAAAACGGAAAATTTCACGCGCTGCATCCGGGCCATAGCGATAGCCGTCCCAGATTTCCCGCTCAAGATTTTTCTCGCGACAGAACAGGATTGCCTTGCGCTCATTACCGCCAACCAGCACGAGCACGCTCTCGGGCTCGACAAAACCGGTCAGGTAATAAAAATAGCTGTCATGGCGATACAGATAGCCGGTATCGCGGTTGCGCAGGACTTCAGGCGCGGTCGGAATGATCGCGATATCGTCGCCAATCGCTGCGAACAGGCGATCACGACGGAGGGCGTAAGGGGAAGCGTCGACCAGAGCATTCATGGGAATGACAAAATAGCGCGATGGAAGAAGCTACCGATTATAGATTTGCCACGATGCTGGAACCCGAGCCGGAGGCCCCGATTGCCGAAATCGCCGACGATCCACCGGTGCAGGAGGACATCGTTGCCGCCGCAGAAGCACAGTCCTCGGTCAAACCAGCGCTGCGCACGGCGATTCGCGGTAAACGCGACGCGATGTCAGACAAAGAGCGCAATTCGGGTACGCGCCGCATTGTCGAGCGTCTGTTGCAGCACCCGGACGTGCATCGCGCCAAGACCGTGCTGCTTTACGCGAGCTATGGCTCTGAGGTTACAACGGATGATCTCGCCAAAGAGCTGATGAAACGCGGCAAGCTCGTTGCCTATCCCAAGATCACCGCTGTAGCCGGGCTCATGACGCTCTGGCGTGTCAAAAATCTCGACGCGCTGATTCCCCACAAAATGGGCATTCGCGCGCCGGACGTCACGCGCTCCACACCGATTGAACCAATCACGGTTGATTGCGTGATTTATCCGGGCCTCGCGTTTACCAAAGGGTTGTGGAGACTGGGGCAGGGCGGTGGTTACTATGACCGGCTGTCGACCAAGATTGCTGACAACTGTGCACGCATTGGCGTGTGTTTTGAGACGCAAATTGTGGATGACTTGCCGCACTATGGTCACGATGCACAAGTGCACTGGGTGGTCACTGAGGCGACGGTTTATCCGTTTGTGCCTGATCCTCCGGTGATTATTCCGGTGGCCGTTCACAAGGTGCCTGAGGGACGAATTGAAGAAAGCAGTCATCCTGAGCCCCAAGCGAAAGATCAGGGGGCAAGTGCCGCGATTGCTGAAAATGCGACGATCGCTGCCTCGCCAACTGATCTTTCGCTTTCGCTCAACATGACAGATAAATCATGACCGCTATCCGAATCGACGGCAACGTACTTGCCACCAAAGTCCGCGAACGCATTGCAACCGACGTTGCCGCTCTGAAAGCGCGCGGCATCACGCCGGGCCTGGCTGTAGTGCTGGTTGGCGATGATCCTGCATCACAGGTCTACGTTCGCAACAAAGCCGCCGCCTGCGCCAAAGTCGGCATGCACAGCGTCATTCATCGACTCGCGGCTGAAACAAGTGAAGCGGAGCTCCTTACGCTGATTGATGCACTCGACAACGACGCCAGCATTCACGGCATCCTCGTGCAATTGCCGCTGCCGAAGCAGATCGCCGCGAAGAAAGTGCTTGAAGCGGTTGCGGTGCAAAAGGACGTGGATGGCTTCCACGCCGAAAACGTTGGCGCACTGATGATCGGTGAGCCACGCTTTGTGAGCTGTACGCCCGCGGGCTGCATGGAGATGCTCAAAGACATCGGGCTCATTGATCAGAACCGCGATTTGCGCGGCAAACATGCTGTGGTCGTCGGCCGCAGCAACATCGTCGGCAAACCGATGGCAATGCTCTTGCTGCACGCCAACGCCACGGTCACTATTTGTCATTCGGGCACTAAAGATTTGGCAGCGCAATGTCGGCAAGCCGACGTGCTCGTCGCCGCCGTCGGCAAACCACGCTTCATCACCGCCGATATGGTCAAGCCGGGCGCCGTGGTGATTGATGTCGGTATCAATCGTTTGCCCGAATCGGATCCACATCAGGGCGGCAAACTGGTGGGTGACGTCGACTACGCCTCAGTAAGCGAAGTCGCGGGTTACATCACGCCGGTGCCGGGTGGCGTAGGCCCCATGACCATCACGATGCTGCTTCAAAATACGTTGATCGCTGCGAACCTTGCCGCGAAATAACTAAACCTTCGGCGGCAACAGTGCCTGTAACGGGTGCCGTGCCAGTCGCCGCAAGACGTCGCTGCGTAGTGAGCGGCGTTCACTCGTACGCAAACCATGTGACTGCAACGCCATGGAGAAAGCGAGCGCAAAACTCACGGCCAGATTGAGTACAGCCATCGAGGCGATACCGCCAACGGCCCACCATAAACCTGCCGTCGTCACCGTCTCAAAACCAAGTACGCCGATCGCCGCTGCGATGGAGCCGGTGCTGAGTGTGACGTGACGCACCTCAATGGGCAAGCCCACAAAAGCGAACAGCGTTGGAACTAATCCCAGCATCAGGCCGAGAGACACATTCGCCACCACGCCGGCAACGTGTTTCTTCGCAAAATTCGCGATACGTCCCGCCCTCGCCTCGCCGAACACCCAGTTCAGGCGTCGCTGATAGGCCAGCGCGTCATGCAGTCGATGCAACGCAAACCAGTTGTCGGCCCAGCCTGCGGTCAAACTGGAAAGCCACAACAACACGCCGGTGAATGCGGCGAAGAATGCGGTTGGCCCCATTAGTGAGAACGAGTCGATGGTGCTCTGAGCCTTCTCGGCAGAAATAAGATCGAGCCCAAAGCCTCTCGTTGCCGCGAGTTGCACCCCTAATGCAACCGGAAACACCAGCGCCAGATTGCCCACAATCGCTGCAACTTGAGAGCGGATCAGTGCGATAGTTTCGTCGACAAACGCCGTGCGACCTTCCACGGTACCAACGTCGTCAAGCTTCTGAGCGAGCGCGGGCGCTGTCATCGCAGGTTGCTTGGTCGCCAGTGTGAAATGCGCGAAGTGAATCGCCAAAAAACTGCCGATGTAATCGAGTGAGAGAAATACTCCCTCGACAAATTTATTGAGATGTAGCGCACTGATAAAAAATTTCAGGTAGACCGTCGCGGCGGTCAGTACGCCGCCACCCGCCGCCATCTTGAGCATGCCGAAGTAGTCTTTTCGGGTGCGCGCAATGTAGTGCTCGCCGGTCTCTGCGCTGCGTTCGACGACTTTGCGGCCAAGCAGGGAATAGGATTCGCTCAGCAACGCACGAACACTGTTTCGGTTGAGGTTCGCGGTAATCAGGTGCGATGTCAGCGCGACATACGCCGCGAGTGATCGGCTGTCCGCCCAAACGGCCAGCAATTCCTCGACCCGAGCGATACGCAGCAGGGTCCGCTCCACCTGAAACACCACGTCGACCGAGACGCCGAATCGCTCCAGATGTTCATAGACGGTATCGATGGCGCTGCGAGCTTGCGCGAGTGCTGCATGTAACTGATTGAGTAATTGCAGACGCTCAGTGCTTCCCGTAACGGTTGCCATCAGACCATGCGCGATCGGCGCGAGCTGCAGTAGCACTCGCGAATTTTCCTGTGGGTTGTCGAGGCGCAGACGAATCGGCGCTTCCAGCGCGGCTGCCGCAATCTGATTGCAGAGCAACATGATGCTGTCAGTGAGCGCGGCACCCAGTTCCGATGAGGGTGACGACTCGCTGTTGGCCCCCTCATTCACGTGTTGCACGAGGCGCGCAACGAGCGCTTCATCCAGCGCCCCCACCCATTCGGCGTCGCGATCCGACACAAATAAAAGTGCGAAAACGACCGACAATTCAGCCTGATTGGGCGCAACGGGCAACAGGTTCGCCTGAATGCGCGAGATCAGCTCTCCAACTAGCGCCGGACGCGCTGCCATGCCAGTGTCGGCGAACAATGATCGTGCGTCGTTGTCGTTCAGAATGCTGCGCAGCGTCGCGCCAAAACGCTCCGCCTGCGCAGGGTTACGGTCCAGCACCTGCAACAAAAATCGCAATCGGGTGTGTTCATGGAAAGGGCTCGGGGTCTCGACGGTGGTGGGCGTCTTATGGCGAAGCCAATAGCCCAGTTCCATGAGCCAGATGTTTCGCGCGGCGAGTGGCGCAGCCGAGTCGGCCAGTGCCAGCAGTGCGTCGAGTTGGTGGCTGGCGTCCCGCGAGGCACGCCAGCGGCCTAGGAGTTCAAATGCCATGCTGACAACGGTACAACAGGTCTGTCACAGTCGGCGTAGGAGAAAATCCCGATCAACGGGCACTTCGCAAAAAAAATCAATACTGCGGATGTGGAAATACCAATGGAAACAGGCGGTGCTCCATCGACATGCGTGCAGGCACTTCGTCCCGTAGACCCGCAAATTCCGGTGAAGTCCGCCACGCACGCGGCGCATGCACCATGTCGTCGCCCAGGTAGCGTGCGCTGAACACGCGTCGTCGCGTTGCGCTACCCGGAGCGGCATGCAGGGTGAGCATGTGAAAGGCCACCAGATCACCCGGTTCCAGTGGCCAGCCGATAACTCGTTGTTGATTTTCTGGCAGCGACATATCGGGAATGTCGGCAAGCGCACCTTCAGGAAACCACTTCGCCTGTTTCGTCATGAACGTTCGCGGCATGTACCAGGTGCCGTCGTGCGAGCCCGCCAGAAACTCAAGCGTCGTATCGCGCGGCACGGGGTCGACAGGGATCCAGAAACTCACGTTCTGGCGCCCATCAACGTTGTAGTACGGCTGATCCTGATGCCACGGTGTTGGCTGTCGCGTGCCCGCTTCTTTCACCAGCAAATGATCGTGATAGATGCGAGCGGTGGCACTCTTCATCAGCGCCGCCGCGATGGCAGGCAGCGCTGATTCACGCATGATGCTTTCGTATTCGGGAATGCGCTGCCAGTTACAAAAATCTTCGAAGAAACGCCCCGGATCGTCGGCAGTGCTTGCGACCGCAGCCAATGGGCCGGGTTCTGCAAGATTGGCTCCAATGCCTCGGGTCAGCATCGTCACCTCTGCCGCAGTCAACGCGCCGCGAATGACCACTGCGCCATCGCGCGCAAACTGCGTTACCGCATCATCGTCAATCAGGGTTTGAATCGCTTTCATCGCGAAACAATACCGCAAGCGGCAATCGGTGGTCGCGTACGGCACAATTCCCGAATTCAAGTCACGTCAGAATATCGCATGCAACCGCCGTCACTACCGTCACGCCGCCTGCTTTTGGCAGGACTCGCCACGCTGCCGTTGTCAACACCGAGCTTCGGCCAAACTGCCGCCCCGGCCCCCGCGCCTTCGCCGACCGAAGAAGTCCCCTATGTGCAGACGCCGCCGCTCCTGGTGCGCCGCATGTTGCAGATGGCCGAGGTCACGCCTCGCGATTTACTCTGGGATTTGGGCTCAGGCGATGGCCGCATTGTTATTGCTGCGGCGAAAGACTTCGGTGCGCGTGGTGTTGGCTATGAAATTGACCCTGCGCTAATTCGCGAGAGTCGAGTGCTTGCGCGAAAAGCCGGCGTTACGTTAAAGACGCAATTTCTCGAACGCGACTTGTTTGAGCTGGCGTTCTCACAGCCTTCGGTCGTGACGCTCTACCTGCTGCCCGAATACAACGCCAAACTAAAGCCATTGCTGCTCGGGCAAATGCGGCCCGGTTCTCGCGTGGTGTCGCACGAATGGGATATGGGCGACTGGTTGCCGGACGAAACCTTGTTGTTTCCTGCGCCCGACAAGCCGCACGGTACGAAGAAAGAGCATCGCGTGATGCTGTGGGTGATTCCGGCATCGGCGGCGGGCCGTTGGCGCGTCGCTCTGGCGAACCAGCAAGAGGCTGTCGAAGTCGCGATTGAGCAGCACTACCAGGCCGTCACTGCGTCCGCGAATCGTGGCAAAGTCCTCTGGTCAAGCTTGCGTGGAAACGCGCTGTCGGTGGCGTGGCAAGACGAAAAGGCACGCTGGCTCTTGCGCGGCGTTGTCAGCGGCAATCGCTGGCAGGGCGATGCGACGAAGGTAGGTGCGTGGTCGAATTCGACGTCACAACAATCTGCCCGATTCAACGCAATCAGGCAATGATTCCATTTCCAAATCAATACTGACTTTGTCGCTTTCGCCTTGCCGTGCTCACGCACTGTCTGCGGCTCAGCTTCGCGTCACTATCGATTTGGAAACGGAATGAGACTGTAGCGTGGGCACCCCGTGCCCACGCATTGCTTCGCTTCAATGCTACGGTGGGCACAGCCTGCCCACCCTACAAAAGCTCGTTCTGAGTGGCCTGGAGGGCTAGTGTAAGCCTGCCCATAAAAAGCGCATCAACATACCCGCCTTCCCGAAAAGAGAAGTCGCGAAGGCGCCCCTCATGCTGAAAACCAAGCGATTCATAGAGTTTGATCGCGCGTGTATTGTCGGCATGCACGGTGAGCTCAACACGCGCATAGTTCGCCCAATGATCGGCATAGTCGAGGCAAGCATTCATTAGCGCTCGGCCAACGCCACGACCCTGATACCCATGCATGATGGAAATACCCAGACTGCACACATGCTTCTCGCGCGGACTGTCCGAAACGGCGTGAATGCCCGCATTGCCGACTACGCGCCCGTTTACAACGGCGGCCAATACCACCTGCCGCGTGCCGACATTTGCAGCAAGCCGGGTGCGCCACACTTCCAGCGACGTGTAGGGATGTTGCAGCGTCCCGTTGGAGGCGCTGCGATCAGAAAACACTTTGGCGAAAGCCTCCGCATCGTCCTCTGTCGCAGGACGAACCGTAATTTTCAGCGCTGCGGACTTTCGTAGCCGTTTCGGATTAGGCAGAGGCGGTGAGGCGGGCGCAGGCATGATCTGCGTATTCATGCGTGACATCACGGTGCCATCGACATAGCGACCCGCGTGCAGCAGATGCGCGCGCTCAACGCCCTCTTCCGCAAAGCCAAACGAGGCGTAGTAACGCTTGAGCGCAGTGCTCTGCGCGTCAACGATGACCTCGATGCGCCGCATTTGCAACCAGTGATCACAGGCCGCAATCGCTGCATCGATCAGCGCACGACCCACGCCTTTGCGCCGATAGTCGGGGCGAACGGCGAGCAGATCAATGGTTGCGCAGTGCTTGCGCCGGATGTGATTCGGATAGGCACGCAATAGCAGGATGCCAGTCAGCTCGTCGCCATCGAATGCGACGAGTGGCAGGCAAGCCGCGTCGGTATATTCCGCTAGCCGTTTCTCCCAATGACTTACTCCGCTGTAAGGAGCAACCGTCGTGAACGGCAGCATCGCCAAATCACCAAACAGCATCGCCAGAGCAATCGCATCGCGAGGCTCTGCACGACGAATGTATGGCGATGCGGGCATGGGCTACTTTTTCTTGGCAGGAGCCTTGGTGGCTTTGGCAGCCGCCACAGTTTTCGTCACCTTGGCTGTCGGGGCTGCCTTTGTTTCAACCGCCTCTTTGCCCGGTTTCGGTTCACGCGGCGGGAAGTCGAATCCGACTTTCACTTCGTCCTTTTTGCGCTCTACGACCAGATAGGCTTTGAACGGTCGCTTGGTTTTGGTCGATATGAATTTGGTGAGCAAATCGGTCTTGCCATCGGTCAACAGCTTCACCATTTGCTCGCGCTCAATCGGCTGTTGCAAGATCACGCGCCCCGAGCGGAAATCGCATTTGCGCGGCTTCTCTTTCTTCGCTGCGACTTCGCAGATGTAGGCGGTCGGTAGCTCAAACACACCCGCGCCGCATTTAGGGCATTTCCCGATCGCCTCCATCGTCGAGAAGTCCACCGGATCAGCGCCTTCACCGACCGTGCCTTCATTGTCGTCCCAGTAAAACTCGATTTCCTGCTCCGCGTTCATGCGCAGATTGGCATCGAAGGTGCGGCCCAGTTTCGAGCGGAAGCCGGTCAGGCCCTCCACTTTTTTGTCCCGGATCAGTGTCTCCGCTTCTTCGGTCGACAGCTGGCGCCCCGCGAGAATTTTCCAGAATCCGAAGTCACATTTCGTACAGGCGAATTTCTTGTAGTTCTCTTTCATCGCGCTGCCGCATTTGGGGCAGGGCGTGTTCAAGTCGGCAAAATCGCCGGGCACGGTGTCGCTCTCATAGCCTTTGGCTGCGGTCACGATGTGCTTGGCCATGTCCCCGATTTCAGCCATGAAACTGGCGCGACTCACCTCGCCTTTTTCCATGCGTGCGAGCTGGGTTTCCCAATTCGCGGTGAGTTCGGCTTGCGTCAATTCCGGCACGTTCAGGCCGTTGAGCAGCGTGATGAGCGAGAACGCCTGCGGCGTCGGCTTCAACGCCTTTTCTTCGCGTACCAGATACTTTTGCAGGATCAGGCCCTCGATGATTGACGCGCGCGTCGCTGGCGTTCCCAGGCCCTTTTCGCGCATGGCGGCGCGCAGCTCTTCGTCGTCGATCAGCTTGCCTGCGCCTTCCATTGCTGAGAGCAGGGTCGCCTCAGAGTAGCGCGCTGGCGGCTTGGTTTGCAACTCTTTCGCGATGACTTCCGAAGCGAGCGGTTTCTCGCCTGCCGCTACGGGCGTCAGATTGCCAGTCTCTTCGGTGTCAGCCTCTTTGCCATACACCGCGAGCCAGCCCGCGTTGACCATCACCTTGCCTTCGGACTTGAAGGCTTCGTTTTCAACGCGCGTAATCCGCGTGGTTTGCTGAAATTCAGCGGAAGGGAAGAACACTGCCAGAAAGCGCTTCACGACCATGTCGTAGAGCTTTTCTTCGATCTCGTTCAATGCTCCGGCAACACCGCTCGCACGAGGTAGCTGCAAGGTCGGAATGATCGCGAAGTGATCAGAAATCTTCGAGTTATCGAACACCCGCTTATTGCCGGGCCGAATGTATTTTTTGGTGCGAATCTCGCGGGCAAACGTGCCGTAGCGATTAGTTTCTTCGAGTCCCCTCAGCGTTTCGCCGACAGTATCGACATAGTCCTCGGGCAGCGCGCGCGCATCGGTTCGTGGATAAGTCAGTACCTTGTGTCGTTCGTACAGCGACTGCGCCAATGACAGCGTGGTGCGCGCAGAAAAACCAAAGCGCGAGTTCGCCTCGCGCTGCAAGCTCGTCAGGTCGTACAGCAGCGGCGGTGCCTGTGTGGTTGGCTTGCTTTCTTCTTCAACGACACCGGGTTTGCCTTCGCACTTCGCAGCAATAGCCTGAGCCCGAGCTTTGGCGTCCGCTTTGGCGGCATCTGGCGTGTCAAAAATGCGCTCTGCACGCGCATGCTCGTCATCCGCCTTCTTGAACTTCTCGTCAAACCAGCGCCCGGCATATTGTCCTGCCCTGGCGTCAAACGTCGCATGCACTTCAAAGTAGGTACGCGCAACAAATTTGCGAATGCGCTCCTCGCGCTCCACCATCAGCGCGAGCGTCGGCGTCTGCACGCGGCCTACGGTGGTCAGGTGAAAGCCGCCGCTCTTTGAATTAAACGCGGTCATGGCGCGGGTGCCATTGATGCCCACAAGCCAATCGGCCTCTGAGCGGCAACGCGCCGCGTCGGCCAGACCCTGCAATTGATCGTCGCTGCGCAACTTGGTGAAACCGTCTCGAATCGCGCTTGGCGTCATCGATTGCAGCCACAGCCGCTTCACTGGCTGCTTCGCCTTGGCATGTTCCTGAATCAGTCGGAAGATCAGCTCACCCTCACGCCCGGCGTCGCAGGCGTTGATGATTTGCGTGACATCCTTGCGCTTGATGAGCTTGGTGAGCTGGCGCAAACGGTCAGCCGTTTTCTCGATGGGCTTCAACGCGAAGTGCGTCGGAATGACCGGCAGTTTGGCAAACGTCCACTTGCCGCGCTTGACTTCTTCCTCTTCCGGTTCGCCAATTTCGACGAGATGGCCAACCGCAGAACTGATCACATATTGATCATTCTCGAAGTGGTCACCGTCCTTCTTGATGTTGCCGAGTGACTTCGCGATATCGCTCGCGACGGACGGTTTTTCGGCGATGATTAGGGTCTTTGACATTTTTTTAGTGTAACCAGAAACTCTGACACCCCGTGTTTCGACTCATCGTACAAGGGCTCAAACCCGCTACATTTGCGCCATGACACCTGACGATTTCATCAGCCACTGGTCGCCCGGTGGTGGCGGATACAGCATGAACGAACGCGCAGGCGCGCAATCGCATTTCATGGGGCTTTGCGCGGTGCTCGATGTTGAAGCCCCAAACCATAGCGACGACTACACGTTCGAAAAAGGCACGCTTAAGATCGGCCAGAAGCGTGGCTTTGCCGACGTCTTCAAGCGCGGCTGCTTCGGTTGGGAATACAAAGCGCCCGGTGGCGATTTAACCGGCGCGCTGCGTCAGTTGAAGGACTACGCCAACGCGCTCGACAACCCGCCGCTACTGGTTGTCAGCGACCGCCTTGCGTTTGAAATCTACACGCAGTTCACCGGTCGCCCGACCGAAATCTATCGCATCGCGCTCAAAAATCTGGGCGATCCGGCCGAGCGCGAACTCCTGCGCCGCACCTTTACCGACCCCGCCAGTTTTCAGCCAAAGCGCACCAACCGCGACATCACCGAAGCGGCCGCCAAAGCCTTCGCAGAGGTCGCCGAGCGCATGCGCGACGAGCGTCGTGAGCCACCCGAGCGCGTCGCGCACTTCCTCACTCAATGCCTGTTCTGCGTTTTCGCGGAAGACGTCGGACTGTTGCCCGAGCGGCTGTTTGAGAAGCTCGTCGCCCTGCAAGTCACGCCAGACAAACTGCGCGGCGCGCTGATTGAGCTCTTCGAGAAGATGCAGCGCGGCGGCCTGTCCGGCATGGAAGCCATCCCGTGGTTCAACGGTGGGCTCTTTCAAACGATCAACGTGCCGATGATCACGCCGATGGACGTTACCGCGCTCAAAACCGCCTCCACGCTCAACTGGAGCGCGATTGACGTCGCCATTTTCGGCACCCTGTTCGAGCGCGGCCTTGACCCGAAAAAGCGCAGCCAGCTCGGCGCGCATTACACCGACCCCGCCACCATCATGCGCATCGTCACGCCCGTGGTCGAGCGCCCGCTGCGCGCGGAGTGGTCGAGCGCGCGGGACGACATCGCCAAGATCATCGCGAAGAGCAAAAAGCACAACGACGCCGCATCAGTTAAGGCCAAGGCCGCGCTCATCCAATTTCTCGACCGGCTCGCCGCATATCGCGTGCTCGACCCCGCCTGCGGCAGCGGCAACTTCCTCTACCTCGCGCTGAAAACGCTCAAAGACATCGAGCACAGCGTGCACGTCGACGCCCAGGCGCTCGGGCTGGAACGCCCGCTGGATCTCGTCACCAGCCCCGCCAACGTGCTCGGCATTGAGTTGAACGAATACGCCGCCGAACTCGCGCGCGTCACCGTCTGGATCGGCGAGCTGCAATGGCGACTGAATCACGGCTACCCGTTCAAACAAAACCCGGTGCTCGAACCGCTTGATCATATTGAGTGTCGGGATGCGTTGTTGACCGAGAGTGGTGGGAAGACAGTGGAAGCCATCTGGTCGCGCGCCGATGCGGTGATTGGCAATCCGCCGTTTGTGGGCGACAAAAAGATGCGCTCCGAATTGGGAGACGAATACACCGAAGCGCTGCGCAAAGTCTATGAAGGCCGCGTGCCGGGCGGGGCGGATTTGGTTTGTTTCTGGTTTGACAAGGCACGCGATGCGATCAAAGACAACCGTCTAAGTGTCGCCGGGTTGGTGTCGACAAATTCCATTCGTGGCGGCAAGAATCGTTTCGTGCTCGACGGCATTGTCAAATCGTCGCGCATCTTTGAAGCGTGGGGTGATGAACCGTGGGTAAACGACGGCGCGGCGGTGCGGGTTTCACTTGTAGCCTTTGGCGCAGGCTCAGGTTCTGCGCGGCTGGACGACCGCGATGTGGACGCAATCTCCGCCGATCTCAGTGCAACGAGCAAACTTTCAGATGCGGTCAACTTAACGCTCGCATCGCGACTAGGTGAAAACTCCGGTGCCTGTTTTATGGGCGTCACAAAAGTGGGGCCGTTCGATATTCCCGCGCAGCAAGCGCGCTTATGGCTCACGCGCCCTAACGCAAACGGAAAATCAAACGGTAGCGTGCTGCGACCAAGCTGGAATGGGCTTGATGTGACGCGACGCCAGCGAGAAATGTGGATCATTGATTTCGGAGCCGACATGTCGCGGGTGGAGGCGTCGCTTTACGAAGCACCATACGAGTTCGCGGATAAAACCATCAAGACCTTTCGCGAAACAAACAACCGCGAGGCATACCGTCGTTCATGGTGGATTCATGGCGAAGCGAGGCCGGGATTACGTCGGCAGATTAGCGGTGTTCAGCGTTTCATTGCCACACCCGAAGTGGCCAAACATCGCGTTTTTGTTTGGTGCCCGCAGGCCGTACTTCCAGACAAGAATTTGCAATGCGCGCCGCGCGCCGACGACACCGCATTCGGCATCTTGCACTCACGCTTACACGAACTTTGGTCACTCGGAATGTGCACGTGGATGGGCAAAGGCAATGACCCACGCTACACCCCAACCACCTGCTTCGAAACCTTCCCCTTCCCCGCCGGGCTGACGCCGCGCGATACGGCGCAGTCCGTACCCGGATCGCGTCCTGCCGCGTGCAAATCTCGGTGCGGCTGATCTGGCGGAACTGAAAAGACGCACGCTGACCAACCTCTACAACCAGCGCCCGGCGTGGCTAGCCGATGCGCATGCGGCGCTGGATGCCTCCGTGGCTGGGGCTTACGGCTGGGCCGACTATTCTGCTGCGATGACCGACAACGAGATTCTCGCGCGTCTGCTCGCGCTCAATCACGAGCGTCCGGCGCAGGCGTGATGTAGCGGTTGCAAACTCGTGTGAAGAAGCAGCTTTTCGCTGAAATGACCACTTAATTGGGGCTAGCGCCATATTTGGCTATTAATCGACTTACCGTCGTTTAAGCCTTTAGC
>Ga0335397_10002879_pt1 | contig 23316 bp, 17 predicted proteins | sample MAT04_FD_205740 | JGI IMG/M metagenome (GOLD analysis project Ga0335397, IMG submission 205740) | Freshwater microbial communities from Lake Fryxell liftoff mats and glacier meltwater in Antarctica - MAT-04 (spades assembly) (version 2) ... | reverse complement strand
GTATCATCCGGCTGACGTTCTCGGGCGAACTGGCCTACGAGGTTTATACCCCGACCCACTTCGGTCGCCGCATCTGGGAGCATCTGCTTCAACAGGGTCGGCCCTGGAACCTGCGACCGTACGGGCTGGAGGCGCTGGGATCGTTGCGCATTGAAAAAGGCCATGTCGTCGGCTCCGAGATGGACGGCCGTACCACGCTGGGTGACATGGGCATGGGCAAGATGGCCAGCACACTCAAACCGTTCTGGGGCGGGGCGCTGGCGCGCAGCGAAAACCTGGTGCGAGACGACCGCCCGACCCTGGTCGGGCTGGAGGCGGTGGATGCGAACCAACCGCCGAACAACGGTGCCATCCTGTTTTTCAGCACCGACGCCATCGAGGGACATGGGCGTGGCCATGTCACGTCGACCACCTTCAGTCCCACTCTGGGCAAGGCGATTGCATTGGGTCTGCTCCAGGGCGGTACCCAGCACGTTGGCCAGGAAGTGATCGCTGCTTCGCCGGTGCACGGTAGGCAATACCGGCTGCGGGTCGTTGACCCGTGTTTCCTGGACCAGCAGGGGGCGCGCTACCGTGTTTGAACCCGACGCAGACGCCATGGCCGCGACAACATTGCATCGCAGCCCGTTCGAAGGCCATGTGGCAGGTGCCCAGGCATCTGCCGCCGGCCATGTCGGCGTGCGCCTGCGTGCCGAGACTTTGCCAGGCGTATTGCTGATGGCGACCTGGCCGACCGCCACCGCCGCGCTGGAACGCGCGCTGGCCAGTGGCTTGTCGCTGCTGGCCAAGGCACCACCCGGGCGCACCGGGCAGGTGATCGAACTGGCGCAGGGCTTGCTGATGCGCACCGGCCCGCACGAGTTCATGCTGGTGAGCCGATCCGGCGTGCCAACAGCGGCGGACTTGCGCACCCATGTTCCGACCCAGGTTGGCTCGGTGACCGACCTCGGTCACGCGCGCTGCCGCATCCGGATCGAAGGCGACCACTGCCAAGCCACCTTGTCCAAGTTGTTTGCGCTGGACCTGCGCGAGGCGAGTTTCCCGGTTGGCGAGTTGCGCCTCAGCGGTCACCACCATGTGCCGTGCACCGTGTTTCGGCGCGGCGCGGACCGGTTCGATATCTATGTCTTGAGCACCTACGGCTACGATCAACTGGCGACGGTGCTGGACGCCGCGCGCGAATTTGGCGTCTCGCTCGAGTTGCAAGGCAACCCGACCGCATAATCGGCGCGCACCGCGCTTGCATGCGACGGGCAGCAGGGCGACACTCGAGCGCCATGGCTAGCTGGGATACCATCATCGTCGGCGCCGGATCGGCTGGCTGCGTGCTGGCGAACCGGCTGTCGCGCGATCCGAACCACAAGGTGCTGCTGCTCGAGGCCGGCGGCAGTGACCGGCGGCTGTGGGTGCGATTGCCGATGGGCTACGCGCGTACGTTTCGCGACCCGCAGGTGAACTGGATGTACCAGACCGAACCCGAGCCAGGGCTGGACAATCGCCGCTCGTATTGGCCGCGTGGCAAGTTGCTGGGTGGCTCCGGGTCGATCAATGCGATGGCCTATGTGCGCGGCCTGCCGCAGGACTTCGATCACTGGTGTGCACTGGGCAATCCGGGTTGGGGCTGGAGCGATGTGCTGCCGTTTTTCATCGGTGCGCAGGATCATGCCGACGGCGCGGATGCCTTGCATGGCGCCGGCGGCCCGATGCGGGTTGAACGCATCGATGACCGTGTCCATCCGCTGTGCGCGTCTTTTCTGGCTGCGGGGCAGGCACTGGGTTATCCGCGTGTCGACGATTTCAATGGGCCAACGATGCACGGTGTCGGCATCTACCAGATCAGCACCCGCGGTGGCTGGCGCGAGTCGAGCGCCCGCGCTTATCTGCAGCCAGCGCGCCAGCGCGGCAATCTGAATCTGCAGTTGCACGCCCGGGCATTGCGTGTGCTGATGCTCGATCGCCGCGCAGCGGGCGTCGAATACCGGCAAGGCGGCCGCACGCTGCAGGCACTGGCGCACGGGCAGGTCATCCTGTGCGGCGGCGCGATCAACTCGCCACAGCTGCTGCAACTCTCGGGCATCGGCGACCCGGCACTGCTGGCCCAACATGGGCTGCCGGTGGTGACCGATTTGCCGGCAGTCGGGCGTGGTTTGCAGGACCACCTGCACATCACCCATGTTTACCGGGCGCGGGTACCGACGCTTAACAATACCCTGGGCAGCTGGAGCGGAAAGCTCCGCGCTGCGCTGCATTTCGCGTGGAACCGGCGCGGCCCGTTGTCGATGAGCGTGAACCAGGCGGGGGGATTCATCGCCAACGGAGCGCACAGCGATATGCCCGATTTGCAGCTGTATTTCAACCCGGCCAGCTACAGCACGCGCGACGGTGGCCGCCGTCGGCAGATGAATCCGGATCCGTTCCCGGGATTCTCGATGTCGGTCCACAGCTGCCGGCCCACCAGCCGCGGTCACATCGCCATCGCTTCCGGCGATCCGATGGAGTCGCCGCGCATCGTGCCGAACTACCTGTCGACCGAGCTGGATGTGGCGCAGGCGCTGGCCGGCACACGCCTGCTGCGCAAGCTGGCATCCGCCCCCCCATTGCGCGCGGTCATCGAGTCGGAGATCCAGCCCGGGCCCGGTTGCCGCGGTGATGATGCACTGATGCAGGATTTTCGCGCCCGCGCTGACACTATTTTCCACCCGGTGGGCAGCTGCGCCATGGGACCTTCGGCCGAGACCGCCGTTGTCGACAGCCAGTTGCGGGTGCATGGCGTGTTGGGGCTGCGGGTGGTCGATGCCTCGGTGTTTCCGAGTATCACGTCGGGCAACACGAACGCACCGACGGTCATGGTGGCGGAGAAGGCAGCCGCCATGATCGCCGATGCATTGCGCCGGTCCTGATGTTCAGGGCCTGCTGGGTCCATCGGATGGCGCACTGTGATCCGTTGGCCAGCTTGCCCGCGACTTCGAAGGTGCGCACCAATAGGGGTTCAGGCCGACTCGACCTGTACCAGGCAGTCATAGAAGGTCGGTGCGCGTCCGAGGTCGGTCAGCTTCTGGCTGGTGAGTTCGTTGACGTTCTTGCCGTCCATGCCCAGCTTGCGCCACCAGATGCCCATTCCGTTGACGACGCCGGGGCGCGCGCGCGGCGACACCTTGAGCTTGCAGCGGTAGTCGCCACGCGCGTTGAACACCCGCACCACGGCACCACTGGACAAACCGCGCGCCTGTGCGTCCTGGTCGTTCATCTCCAGGATCGGCTCGCCCTCGATGTCGCGCAGACTGGTCACATTGACGAAGGTCGAATTGAGAAAGTTGCGCGCCGGCGGCGAAATCATGGCCAACGGGTATTGCGTGGAGCTGCCCAGCGGTTCGTAGTTCGGCACATGGTCAGGCAGGCCGTCCATGCCCTGGTCGGCCAGGCGCTGGCTGAAAAATTCGCAGCGGCCGGACGGTGTCGGGAAACCGCCATCGGCAAAGGGTGCGTCGCTCAGCTTCAGCGAGGTGAAGCCCCGGGCCAGCAGCGCGTCAAAATCGACTGGGTCGCCAAAGGCGAGCCGGCACAGCGCCTCGTCGTCCTGCCGAAAACAGGCATCGTCAAAGCCCATGTAGTGCGCCAGATCGCGAAATATCCGGGTGTTGGACCGGGCTTGCCCTATCGGTGCAATCGCGGGACGGTTGAGCAGCACGTCGGTATGGCCGTAGCTCAGGTGGATGTCCCAGTGTTCGAGTTGTGTCGTGGCTGGCAGGACGTAGTCGGCATAGTCGGCGGTATCGGTCTTGAAATGCTCCAGCACCACGGTGAACAGGTCTTCGCGGGCGAAGCCCTGCACGACCTTGCCGGATTCAGGCGCCACGGCCACCGGGTTGCTGTTGTAGACGATCAAGGCTTCGATGGCCGGGCCGAACTCCGGTGAGCTCGGCCGCAACAGATCGTCGCCGATGGTATTCATGTTGATCGTGCGTGCCGGCCGATGGCGCAAGTCGGGGCGCTCCAACGCGGCACGCTGCACCGGGAACTGGCCGGAACTCGACAGCAGCAGGCCGCCGGCCGGTTGGCGCCAGGCGCCGATCAACGCCGGCAGGCAGGCAATGGCCCGCACGGCATTGCCGCCACCCCGCACGCGCTGCATGCCGTAGTTGAGCCGGATCGCCGCCGGGCCACCGTCAGCGCGGCAGGCACCATAGTCGCGCGCCAGATCACGGATCTGCTGCGTTTCGATGCCGCAGACCCTGGCTGCGCGTTCGGGCGGCCAGGCCAGGGCGCGCTCGCGCAAGGCGTTCCAGCCCAGCGTATGGCGCGCGATGTAGTCGTGGTCGAGCCAGTCGTGCGCAATCAGTTCGTGCATCAGCGCCAGTGCCAGCGCCGCGTCGGTGCCCGGTAGCAGCGCAATATGGTCATGGCACTTGTCTGCGGTCTCGCTGCGCCGCGGATCGATGCATACCAGCCGGGCGCCCTGTCGCTTGGCCGCCTGGGCATGGCGCCAGAAATGCAGGTTGCTGGTGATCGAGTTGCTGCCCCAGATCAGGATCAGCCGGGCGTTGGCGAACTGCTCGACCCGCATGCCGACCTTGCCGCCCAGTGTGTGCGCCAGTGCCTCGGCGCCGGCGCTGGAGCATATGGTGCGGTCGAGCAGGGAGGCGCCGAGCCGGTTGAAGAAGCGTGCCGCGATGCTCTCGCCCTGCACCAGCCCCATCGTTCCGGCGTAGCTGTACGGAAGAATCGCCTGCGACGCGTCCGTCCCTTGGCCGGCAATCGCGCGCAGCCGTGCAGCAATGTCGCTCAAAGCGACATCCCAGCTCACCGGCTCGAAGCGGCCTTCGCCCTTGGCGCCGGTGCGCCTCTGCGGCTGCAACACGCGATCGGGGTGGTAGCTTCTTTCGGTATAGCGCGAGACCTTGGTGCACAAGGCGCCGTCGGTATGGCGGTGCTCCGCATTGCCTTGCACCTTGCGTGCCACGCCATCCTGCACCGTGGTGACGAACGAGCAGGTGTCGGGACAGTCGTGCGGGCAAGCGCCCAGTACGGTGGTGGCGGAGACGGCGTTCATGGTGGGTACGCGGTTGGGGTGGGCGGCAATGAAGGCCCGGAGTTTGCAGCGCAAAGCACCGAACGCTTCCGGGCAGTAGACTCAAGCCAGGCTGCGCATCCCATCGATCTTAGATCAAGCCGACCTGCGCTGCAGGGCGATGTTGCGCGGCGCATCCCCGAACCCGAAACCGCCATCAGGAGACACCATGAAAGTCATCGATTCGATCCTCACCCAGTCGGCGGCGATTGCCACGGTCCGCCGCGACATCCATGCCCACCCCGAGCTGTGTTTTCAGGAAGTGCGAACCGCGGATGTGGTGGCGGCCAAGCTGACCGAGTGGGGAATTCCGATCGACCGGGGTCTGGGCACCACCGGCGTTGTCGGCATCGTGAAGAACGGTACATCGACGCGGGCGGTGGGCCTGCGCGCTGACATGGACGCCTTGCCGATGCAGGAGTTCAACACCTTCGCCCACGCCAGCCAGAACGCAGGAAAGATGCATGCCTGCGGCCATGACGGTCATACCGCGATGCTGCTCGCAGCAGCTCAGCACCTGGCCAAAAACTGCAACTTCGACGGCACGGTTTACCTGATCTTTCAGCCGGCCGAGGAAGGCGGTGGTGGCGCACGCGAGATGATCAAGGACGGTCTGTTCGACAAGTTTCCGATGGATGCGGTGTTCGGCATGCACAATTGGCCGGGCTACGGGGCAGGCCAGTTTGCCGTGAGCGCCGGGCCGGTGATGGCATCGAGCAACGAGTTCAAGATCCGCATCACCGGCAAGGGCGGGCATGCGGCGATGCCGCACAACGGAGTCGATCCGGTTCCTGTGGCCTGCCAGATGGTGCAGGCTTTCCAGTCGATCATCAGCCGCAACAAGAGGCCGATCGATGCCGGTGTCATTTCGGTCACCATGCTCAACGCCGGCGAGGCGGTCAACGTGATTCCTGACCACTGCGATATCCGCGGCACGGTGCGCACATTTACGCACGAGGTGCTGGACATGATCGAGCAGCGCATGCGCGAGGTCGCAGAACATACCTGCGCCGCCCATGGCGCGCGCTGCGATTTCGAGTTCATCCGCAATTACCCACCGACCATCAATTCGGCGCCCGAAGCCGGGTTCGCGCGCCAGGTCATGCAGGACATCGTCGGTGCCGACAATGTGGTCGTGCAGGAGCCCACGATGGGCGCCGAGGACTTTTCCTACATGCTGCAGGCCAAGCCGGGCGCGTATTGCTTTATCGGCAATGGCGACGGCGGCCACCGCGAGGCAGGCCATGGAGCCGGCCCGTGCATGTTGCACAACCCGAGCTACGACTTCAACGACGACCTGATCCCGCTGGGCGCGACCTACTGGGTGCGGCTGGCCGAGGCCTGGTTGGCACAGGGAGCATCGAAGGAGCAAGCATGATAGGCCTCGATCAGGCGTTCTCCACCAGTTACGCCCAGGCCCGCATCCGGTTTCTCGAGGCCGCGGCGACAGCCGGTGTGCCAGTAACCTCGTACGCCCATCCCTTGAAGGGGCGCGACGGCGAAGCCCTGGCGATGGACGTGGCTGTTGCGGGCGATCCGCAAGCCCAGGCCATGCTCATCATCTCCAGCGCCTGCCACGGTGTCGAGGGATATTGCGGCAGCGGTGTGCAGGTGGCCTCGTTGCATGACGCCGAGTGGCTGGAGCGGCTGCGAGCTGCCGGCGTCGCCGTGATGTATGTTCATGCGCTCAATCCCCATGGTTTCTCGTACAGGCGCCGGGTGACCCAGGAAAACGTGGACCTGAACCGCAATTTCGCCGATTTCGAGCAGCCTCTGCCGGAGAACCCGGCCTACGCCGAGTTGCATGCCTTGTTGTTGCCCGAAACCTGGCCGCCCGATGCTGCCAATGTGCAAGCGATCGCCCAATATCTGCAGACGCATGGCCAGATAGCCTTTCAGGCTGCGGTGTCCCAGGGGCAATACGGCTTTTCCGATGGTCTGTTTTTTGGTGGAACCGAGCCGACCTGGAGCAATCGCACGCTGCGTCGCGTGTTGCGACAACATGCCGGCAATGCCAAACGCATGGCCTGGATCGACCTGCATACCGGACTGGGTCCGAGTGGGCTGGGCGAGCGCATCTTTGCCTGCAAGGACGATCCGGTGGCGTTGCAGCGCGCGCGCAAGTGGTGGGGTGGCGACGGTGCGACGCCGATCACCTCGACCTACGACGGATCTTCGAGTTCCGCGAAGCTGACCGGGCTGATGTGGAACTCGGTGTACGAGGAATGCCCTCAGGCCAGCTACACCGCCATCGCAATGGAATACGGAACATTGCCCATCCTGCAGATGATCGATGCGCTACGCGCCGACCATTGGTTGCACCTGCATTCGCAGGCCGATCCGGCGCTTGCAGGGCGTATCCACCAGCAGATGCTGGACGCCTTTTATGTCGATACCGATTCGTGGCGGGGCCAGATCTACTCCCAGGCGCGCCAGGCCTTGTTCCAGGGTGTTGCGGGTCTGGCAGGCGGCTAACACCAACCCGTCGATTGGGCGTCAGAAATTTCGCGCCTTCTCGCGTGCCTGCGCCATGTGCAGCAGGCCGTCGAAAATCAGGTTGTCGACCAGCGCGAACGGCGTGCTCAGGCTGGGTGCCATTTTCCAGCCTGCGCCGCCGGTCATGAAACAAAGTGGTTCCTCGCCGCAATGCGACCGAAGTTCACGCACCATGTGATCCATCGCGCCAGCGATGGCATAGGTGCCGCCGCTGGTCAGCGCATCGCTGGTGTTGGTGGGGAAGTTGCGCACCTCGCCGGTGGGTACATGCAGCCCGGCGGTGCCCGACTCCAGCGCCCGCAGCATGATGCCGTGACCGGGCAGGATAAGCCCACCCAGAAAATGTCCGCGTGCGTCGATGGCCTCGACCGTCACGGCGGTGCCGACCATGGCCACGACGATGGGGCGGGCCCCGCCCTGCGCCAGCATCCGGTGCCAGGCGCCGATCATCGCAACCCAGCGATCGGCACCCAGGCGGGTCGGATGGTCGTAGTGGTTGGTCAGGCCGACCTCCTGCGCACTGGCGACCACCCATTGCGGATCGATGTCCCAGAGTTCGAGTTGCTCTTCGACCTGGCGCTTCACCGCTTCGCCGGCCACGAAGCAACCCAACATGCAGGCGGGCGCGGCCAGTGTCGACCAGACCCCGTCGGCCAGTTTGTCGATGTTGTCCAGAAATTCCGCACCATGTGCCAGCAAACGTGCGCCGGGGCGCGCGGATTCGTACTGCGCCCATTTGAGGCGGGTATTGCCGATATCGATGGCGAGAAAGGTCATATTGCCATTTCAGTCGTTGCGTTGGCTCAGTTCTGGCGCCAAGGCAGGCCGTGTTTGCGCCAGCCCCCCAGCTGGTTGCGGTGGGCCGATCCGTCGGGGTTGCCTTCGAATCCTTCAAGGATGTTGTAGGCCTCCAGACCCAGCTCGGTGGCGCGCCGGGCGGCGGCGATCGAGCGCACACCACTGCGGCACAACATCACCACCTTCTTGCCCGCCGGCACCGCTGACTTCAGCGCCTGGTCGAAGTCGGGGTTCATGGCCATGCCCGGCCACTGCTTCCAGGCGATGGGCGCCGCATCCGGAATGAAGCCGACCCATTCGCGTTCGGCGTCGGTGCGCACGTCGACCAGCACCGCGTCGCCGGTCTTCCACCACGCGCAAGCGAGTTGCGGCGCGACGTCGCCGGCATAGCCCAGGGCCGGTTGCACTTGCGGCGGCGCCCCGCCCACGCCGGACTGCGGCTCGCCATGCGCGTCGTGCCGGATGCCCGAATGCAGGTTGGCGGGGACCGCTTCGTCGATGCGTTTGGGAGGGGGCAGGTTCAGGGCGTGCATGATGGCGATGAATTCTTCCCGCGTTTTGCCGGCAACGCGGGCATTGCCGGTCTTTTCGCCGCCAATGCTCGAATGGGTGAGGCCGTGGTAGTCATGGCCGGGCCAAACGGTGGTGGCGTCGGGCAAGGCGAACAGCACCCGGGTAATGCTGTCATACAAGGCGCTCGCGCTGCCGGACTGAAAGTCCGTGCGGCCGCAACCGTTGATCAGCAGGGTGTCGCCGGTGAACACGTGTTCCCTCCAGACATAACTCATGCTGCCGGCGGTATGGCCGGGCGTGTGCAGGGCGCGCACACTCTCTTTGCCGAAATTCAGCACATCACCGGATACGAGTTGTTTTGCAGCGGTGGTGATGCCGCACCCGGAAGGTGCTGCCGTTCTGGCGCCAGCATGTTCGGCCAACTGGGCGGCGCTGGTGATGTGGTCGGCGTGGGCATGGGTTTCCACCGTCCACAGCAGCTTGAGTCCGTACTGGCGCAAGGTGGCCAGGTCGCGCTCCACCTGCTCGTCCACCGGATCGATGATCAGGGCGTCGCGCGTGTTCTCGTCGAACAGCACATAGGTGTAGGTGCTGGAAGCTGCGTCAAACATTTGAATCGGTTGCATGCAGGGGTCCTCTCAAACGCGTTGTCGGGGTATGCTCAGCCCTAGTTTAGGACTTCGGGGACATGGCGGTGGACGAATACACGCAGGCTTTGCGCGGTGGCATCCTGATTGGCCTGGCCAGCTGGATCCTGCTTGCCGGTGTCGGGCGCGCCAGCTCGGTGAGCTCCATCACCGCGGGCGTGCTGACCTCGCGCCGGCAGCACTCGTTGTGGCGCTGGGCCTTTTTGTTCGGTCTGGTCGGCGGTGGCGCTTTTTTTGCCTGGGCGCTGGCCGTGCCGCATCTGGTGATCCGCCACTACCTGGTGCTCGTGCCGGCCGGCTTTCTGGTCGGATTCGGCGCCGTGCTCGGTTCGGGGTCGGTCAGTGGTCACGCCATGGTCGGCCTGGGCCGCCGGTCCAAACGCTCCCTGGTGGCAGTGGCCACTTTCACCGGAGCTGCGGTGATGACGGTGCTGGTGACCTCGCACTTGCCGGACGCGACCTGGTGGATGCAGTTGATCATCGAAGGCCTGCAGTGGCTGTTCGGCCGCTGACGCGCAGCGCAGACATGACTCGACCTGCTGGCGACCTTCCCATGCGCTCCATGAATCACGAAACAACCGCCGGCACCAGCGCACCGGCGCTGCGGCGTAAGGGCTTGCACCCGGCGGCCGAGTTGCTGATCGCGTTCGCGGCCGGGCTGATCTTTGCCGCCGGACTGACCCTTTCGGGCATGACGCAGCCTGAGAGGGTGATCGCCATGCTCGATCTGAAGGAGTTGCTGGTCGGCGCCTTTCCGGGTCAATGGGATGGCACGTTGTTGTTCGTGGCGCTCGGGGCCGTGCTGGTCGCCTTGCTTGGATACACGCTGACGCCCCGTGCCAGCGTCAGGCCGTGGTTCACAAGTTCATTCGTGCTGTCGGACGGGGGCCGCAGCGACGGCCGCCTGGTTGCAGGCGCCGTGGTGTTTGGTGTCGGCTGGGGCATCAGTGGCTACAGTCCGGCGACTGCCCTGGCTTCGCTGCTGACGGGGCAGCTCGACACCGTTGTCTTCGTGCTGGCCATGTTGCCGGGCATGTGGCTGGCGCGCAAGTTGTAGCGCTTGCGCAGCCGGGCATGTTCGCATGCTGCGGCGCCGCACACCGCATAGCGTGTTGATCGCCATGTTGACGTTGACGTAAACGTCAATTAAGCTTGCGGGCTCGGCACCGCCTTGGTGGCCACCATCTGGAGACACCCATGACCGACCTATCCGCCGACTACAAGGCTTTGGCCAGCTATCGGCCAACCCACAAGGTGCGCTTTGTCACGGCGGCCAGCCTGTTTGACGGCCACGACGCGGCGATCAACATCATGCGGCGCATCCTGCAAGGCATGGGCGCCGAAGTCATCCACCTGGGGCACAACCGCAGCGTCGACGACGTCGTCACTGCCGCCTTGCAGGAGGATGTGCAGGGCATCGCGATCAGTTCCTATCAGGGCGGACACGTCGAGTACTTCAAATACATGGTCGACCTGCTGCGACAGCGCGGCGGAGACCATATCCAGGTATTTGGCGGCGGCGGCGGCGTGATCGTGCCGCCCGAGATCCGCGAACTGCAAAATTACGGCGTGGCGCGCATCTTCAGCCCGGAAGACGGCCAGCGCATGGGTCTGGCCGGCATGATCGGCGAAATGGTGATGCGATGCGACAAGGATCTGTCAGGCTTTGCTCCCACAATGATTGGTGCGATTCAGGGGCACGGTCAGGACAACTGGCGCGCGCTGGCCCAACTCATCACGGCACTCGAAGCGGACAATGCCGACCCGGCCCTGATGGATGCGATGCGCGCGGCCGCGGCAAAGACCACGGTGCCGGTACTGGGCATCACCGGTACCGGTGGCGCCGGCAAGTCGTCACTGACCGATGAGCTGATCCGCCGGCTGCGGCTGGACCAGGGCGACAAGCTTCGGGTCGCGGTGATCAGCATCGACCCGTCGCGGCGCAAAAGCGGCGGTGCACTGCTGGGTGACCGTATACGCATGAATGCGATCGGGCCATGGCGCAAGGACGCGGGGGGCAGCGCGGTACGCGAAGCGACAAGCGTGGGGGCACGTGTCTTCATGCGCAGCCTCGCCACGCGGGACTTTGGCTCGGAAATCAGTGCCTGCCTGCCCGATGTGATCGTGGCCTGCAAGAGCGCAGGTTTCGATCTGATCATCGTCGAGACCTCCGGCATAGGGCAGGGCGACGCGGCCATCGTGCCGCATGTGGATGTGCCTTTGTATGTCATGACGCCCGAGTTCGGCGCGGCCAGCCAGTTGGAGAAGATCGACATGCTGGACTTCGCCGAATTCGTGGCCATCAACAAGTTCGACCGCAAGGGCGCGCAGGACGCCTTGCGCGACGTGGCGAAACAGGTGCAACGCAACCGCGAAGCCTTCACCACACCGGCCGACCAGATGCCGGTGTTCGGCACCATGGCCGCGCGCTTCAATGACGACGGCGTCACCGCCTTGTATCAGGCCCTGCTGACGCGCCTGGCGCAACTGGGCCTGCCGGTGGCCGACTCCAGCCTGCCCAAGGTTGCGGTGCGCCACAGCACGAACCAGTCTCCGGTGGTGCCGGCCGCGCGCACGCGTTATCTGGCAGAAATCAGCGACACGGTGCGCTCCTACAAGACCGGCGCGCGTGCGCAGTCAAGGCTGGCGCGTGAGATCCAGCAATTGCGCGCGGCGGGGAACATGCTGCATGCCGCAAACGCGACCAAGGTGCGTGCGGTCGAGGCGGTCAACGACCTGGCGGATCAACGCGAGGTGCAGGTGGGCGCGCGTGAACGCAAGCTGTTGACGCAGTGGCCCGAGATGCGCAAGGCCTACGCCGGCGACGAGTATGTGGTGAAGATCCGCGACAAGGAGATCCGCACCGCACTTGTCACGAAATCGCTCAGCGGAACGCCGATCCGCAAGGTGTCGCTGCCAAAGTACGAAGACCATGGCGAGATTCTGCAGTGGCTGATGCTCGACAACGTGCCCGGCAGTTATCCGTATACCGCCGGCACCTTCGCGTTCAAGCGCGAAGGCGAAGATCCGACGCGCATGTTCGCTGGCGAGGGCGATGCATTTCGTACCAATACCCGTTTCAAGCTGCTCAGCGAAGGATTGCCGGCCAAGCGCCTGTCGACCGCCTTCGACTCGGTCACGCTGTATGGCAACGACCCGGATCCTCGCCCTGACATCTATGGCAAGGTCGGCAATTCGGGGGTGAGCATCGCCACGCTCGACGACATGAAGGTGCTCTATGGCGGTTTCGATCTGTGCAGCCCGAGCACCTCGGTCAGCATGACGATCAATGGTCCGGCGCCGAGCATCCTGGCGATGTTCATGAACACCGCGATTGACCAGAACATCGAGAAGTTCACGCAGGAGAACGGCCGCGAACCCACCGAAACCGAAACCGCCAAGATCCGTGAATGGGTGCTGGAAAACGTGCGCGGTACGGTGCAGGCCGACATCCTCAAGGAAGACCAGGGCCAGAACACCTGCATTTTCTCGACCGAGTTCAGTCTCAAGGTGATGGGCGATATTGCCCAGTTTTTCGTGCACAACCGGGTGCGCAATTTCTACAGCGTGTCGATCAGCGGCTACCACATCGCCGAGGCCGGCGCGAACCCGATCAGCCAGCTGGCGTTCACCTTGTCGAACGGCTTCACGTTTGTCGAAGCCTATCTGGCGCGCGGCATGCACATCGACGACTTTGCGCCGAACCTGAGCTTCTTCTTCTCCAACGGCATGGACCCGGAGTACACCGTGATGGGCCGCGTCGCGCGGCGCATCTGGGCGGTGGCGATGAAGGAGAAGTACGGCGCCAACGAACGCAGCCAGAAGTTGAAATACCACATCCAGACCAGTGGACGCAGCCTGCACGCGCAGGAGATCCAGTTCAACGACATTCGCACCACGCTGCAGGCCCTGATCGCGATCTACGACAACTGCAACAGTCTGCATACCAACGCGTTTGACGAGGCGATCACGACACCCACGGAGGACAGCGTGCGCCGCGCGATGGCGATCCAGCTCATCATCAACCGTGAGTGGGGGCTGGCGAAAAACGAGAATCCCAGCCAGGGTGCCTTCATCATCGAGGAGCTGACCGAACTGCTCGAGGAGGCGGTGCTGTCGGAGTTCGTCGCCATCGCCGAGCGTGGCGGCGTACTCGGCGCCATGGAGACCGGCTACCAGCGCGGCCGTATCCAGGACGAATCGATGCACTACGAGATGCTCAAGCACACCGGAGAGTTGCCGATTGTCGGCGTCAACACCTTCCGCAACCCGCATGGTGATGCGGTGCAGGACAAGCTGGAACTGGCGCGTTCGACCGATGAAGAAAAGCAGAGTCAACTCGCGCGTCTGGCGCAGTTCCACCAGCGTCATTCGGCGCAGTCACCGGCGATGCTCAAACGGCTTCAACAGGCGGTGATCGAGAATCGCAATGTGTTCGAGGTGTTGATGGATGCGGTGCGGGTCTGCTCGCTGGGGCAGATCACCGATGCCTTGTTTGAGGTGGGGGGGCAGTACCGGCGCAATATGTGAATGCTCGGTGAGCATGAAAAACGGCGCCGATACTGGCGCCGTCGTTACTTGCGGTGGATCAGCGAACGCTTGGCGTCATCTATCCTGAAACCGGTCAAACGGCCGCTTGAGCGCGACGGCGCATTCCGACGACGACCATCAGCCCGGCAATCAGCATGGCATACTCGCTGGGCTCGGGCACCGGCGCCAGGGCGGTTTGCAAAGCAAGAGCCCCGAGCAGCTGGTGAGACTTGCCCGATGGGTGAAGATCGTCAGAGAAGGCCGCAACACTACATCCCGGTCCCGTTGAGCCCGGGAAGAAGTAGACGGTAGGTGCTGCGGGATTGATGCATGGCGAGGTGATGTTGGTGATGCCATAGTTTGTTCCGCCGTGGTTCAGGGCATCGTCCGCAACCCGATTGACCAGGCCATAAAAATCCAGAGTGCGGATGTCGAGGTCCACGTTATTGGCCAGATTGAAGCCAGCCTCAAAACTCGCTGTCTTGCCGGCGAGGGCGCTGTTGAAACTGAGCGTGATGTCCCGCGATGCTGCGACATTACCCGCCGTGACAGCTTCAGGTGTAAGGCCCAGATCGGGCAGGCTCGATATCAGGAAGTGACGCGCGCCTGCGTTGGCCAGCAGGCCAAGCGCATTCGTGACGCCTTGGGCGACGGTCGAAGCCCCGGTGGCGCGCAGCTCAATACTCATGGCATCGGTTGCGGAATTGGCGGTCCGGATGTCGCGTAGATCGTTGGCGCCGGCCATCACGACATACAAGGCATTCGGATCAGCGGGCCGGGTGAGTCCGCCCCCGGGTGCCAGAATCGACGCCGTGCCGTCCCACGCCACCAACTGACCCAGCAAGCCCGTGGTTGCACCCGCAGATCCGCCCAACCCGGTCCGAGCTCCGCCGTATGCGAAGTTCTGGCCTCCCAGAGCCCCGATGGGAATCACACTTGCGCCAGTGAAGAACAAATTGCTCGGATTGGCACTAGAGGCGAAACCCAGATCATCGGCCAGGTATTCCGTCCAAACCCGACCATTCGAAAATCGCCCTTCGGCCCCCGGAAAGGTCGGAAACGCCGGTGGCTTGAATGCCGTCGTCAACGACAGCACATTACCGGTATCTGAAATACTGTCGCCGAATATCACGAGGCCACTGTAGCTGGTAGCTGCATGGCTGCTGCCGACCAGCAAGCCGATGCCAATGGCCGATGCCAGGAGGCCTTTGCGAATGGTGCTGAACATGTTGTTGTCTCCGATTGTTTCAGGTGGGTGAAGTTCCGACCGAACCGACGCAAGAATCGTGCTGCTATTGCAATCCCAAGCGATATCAACGACTTGCACAGAATTCAGCGTCAGGTATGCGCGCACGTGTAATGAGTGCCGATATCTTCCAGGTTTCCCGGCAAACGGTCTGTGCGGGTATACCCTCGGCGGACTTCAGAATCGGTTGCCGTCGATTGGCGTAATGTCGACCTGACCGACCAGCTGCGCCACATCATCGGCGCGGCACAGCGTCGTCCCACCATGCAGCAACGCCGCCGATCCGGCCGCGACTCCGTATCGAAATGCCTCTGGCGGCGTCATGTTTCGGCTAAGCGCCCACACCATCGCCGCCAGGAAACTATCACCCGCCCCGGTCGTACTCTTCACATCCACCTGCAATGCGTCCGCCCGCCATGCGCCCTGAGCGCTGAACAGCTTCGCGCCGCGTTCGCCCAGGCTCAACGCCACCAGCTCCGTGCGTCCGCCTTGTATCAGCGATTCGGCCGCGATGTGCCACTGGGTTACGTTTTCCAGATGCGCACCCGTCAAGTCCGACAACTCGCGCAGGCTGGGCTTGATCAGATACACGCCGGCTGTCAGTGCCGCTGCCAATGGCGCACCGGAGCTGTCCAACACCACCTTGCAGCCGCGCGATTGGGCCAGCATGGCCAGCTGCGCATAGCTGTCGACGGCCAATGTGGGTGGCAAGCTGCCACTGAGCACCACATAAAGGGGTGCAGGGTCGACAGCCGCGAGAAAGTCCACGCAGGCCTGCCACTCTTGTACGGTCACGTCAGGCCCAGGCAAAACGAACCGGTATTCGCGCCCAGTGCGGGTCTCCAGCACCGAAAAACTCTCGCGCGTCTCGTCGGCAATTGCCAGCCGGTGGCTGGGCACCTGCTCGGCCTGCAGCAGGTTCTGCAATCGGTCACCTACGACGCCGCCACCAGGTACAGAGCCAGGCAGTCGCCTCCCAGCCGCTGCACGACCCGCGCCACGTTAATGCCACCGCCGCCCGGGAAACGTTCTGCATGGCTGCAGCGCAGCTTGTGGCTGGGCTCCATCTGGTCGCAGGACGTCGCCACGTCCAGTGCCGGATTCAGGGTGATGGTCAGGATGTCGGTCATGGCGAGTCGCGTATTGTTGTTCGACGGCGACCGGAGTCAGTCTGCCCCGCTGCGCCAGACCAAGGCCAGGGACTTGCATTTCTGCCAGACGCTGAGACGTTCGTCCGACAAGGCATCGAGAAAATCGGACAGCCGCTTGGATTTGGCCATGGTGTAGACCGTCAGTGCCAGCGTCAGCATGAAGACAATGCCGAAAATTGTCAGCTTGGTCGGTAGAGGGGCATCGGCCTCGGCCAGCAGGTTCATGCCCAGGAAACCGGTTGAAACGGTTCCGATCAGGCCGAAGATGGTCACTACGGTGAGTCGTACCACGGTGTTGGCTTGGCGCCGCAGGCTGTCGGCCTCCAGGTAGCTGTTCATGTCGGCGATGCGTTCCTTCACCTCGGCGTACAGGGGATCCAGACCCAGATGCTGGGCACACATCTGGAAAAGTGCCCGCGCCTGGGCCTGTTCTGCAACTTCATGGAACCAGTAGCGATGGGTAAAGCGCAGAAAGCCGGCAAAACTGGCGCGAATCGCACGCTTGAAACGGCGCACACTGGACAGATCGTTGACGTCGAGTAGCTTGAGCGCTTCGACCAGCCGCTGCGAGAACATCAGCAGTGCGGCTTTCTGGAAATGCGCAATCAGGAACAGCAGGAAATGCTGGTGGCGGAACTGCGACAGCACACCACGGTCGCGGCAAGTGAAGAACTCGGAATGCGCATGGCCGATCACCACCATCGAATGGCCGGTGCACAGATAGCGGGTATAGGGCGCGGCGCCGGTGCGGGTCCAGAACCGGTCATAACAGTACTTTTCTTCGAAATCGCTGAGGTGCTGCTCGGCATAAGGCAGGTCGCTGGATGGATCGGCGTTGGCGGGTCCGGCGCCGGCGCCGGTCACCAGACCCAGGCGGATGAAATCGGTGCGGGTGAGCAACTCGGGCTTGTCCAGGGCCAGATACGCCATCAGCGGCATGCGGTAGTACTCGATCTGCCGGTAACGCAGCGCGCCAGGCTGCCCGGAATGGTCACTCACCAGCGGTTGCAACATCCAGTCCCAATGGGCCGCGATACGCGGCGCACGGTGATGCGCCACATGGGCCAGGAACAGTTCCTTGTCGTGCGCATCGGAGCGCGCCAGCACCGCGCCGTTTTGTCCAAGCCATTCGATGCTCGACAGGCAGTGCATGGCCTGGCCGTCCGCCTGCCAGCCGGCCGGGTAGCCACGTCCGAACCGGTACATCAGCTCCTGAGCTTGCGCCAGCGGCAACTGGTCGGTACTGACTTCGACATTGAGCAGAACCAGGTCGACGTCCAGAAAGAAATACAGATCCACATGCACGATGTCCAGCAGCAACGGCGCGTCCCCTGGACGCAACACCATCCGGGCCTGGCGCACATCGTTGCGTCGAAACACCCGCATCGGCGACTCTGAGGGTCGGCCGCCATGGCCTTTCGCCGCACGGCCTTCGCCATACAGGAACTGCTGCACATAGGGCAGAAAGGTCACAAACTCGTTGTAATGCCGCTCGTGAAACTGACCTGCCGGGCCACTGTATTCGTCGTGGACCTCGCGCCAGGGGCATGTGTCACCCATAGACAGCAGCACCTCCCAGGGTCTGACGTGGGAGTCGTCGCCGCCGCTGCCCTGGTGCATCAATCGCAAAGGCCAAAGCAGCACTTGGCGGAAGTGCGCAACCTGGATCGTGGGCGTGTCGATCATGAATCGACTCTAATGTACCGTTGACACAGCCGGGCGAGTGGCGCCATGGAAAGGAAAAATCGTCATGGCCGATTTCTGGTTGGTGCACGGCGACTGGCAGCGTTGTGATTCGGACATGCCCCGAGTCGCTCTGGACAAGGTCCATCCGGCGAGCGGTTAACCTTCGGGGTCACGTGGGGGTGGCCGGCGGTTTGCGGACCGCCCGTTGAAAGCGCAACAAGAGGAGCATCAGCATGAACGATCTTTTTTCCCTGCACGGGCGCACGGCGCTTGTCACAGGCGGTTCACGCGGTATCGGCCGGATGATTGCGGAAGGTTTCCTGGCGCAGGGTGCGCGTGTGTATATTTCGTCGCGCAAGGCGGCGGCCTGCGACACAGCGGCCGCCGAGATGTGCAAGATCGGGCCCTGCGTGTCGATTCCGGCCGACGTGTCGAGTGTGGCAGGTGCCAAGGCGCTGGCGCAGCGTTTTGCCGAGCGTGAAGACCGGCTCGACATTCTGGTCAACAACGCGGGTGCCGCCTGGGGCGCGGATTTCGATGAATTTCCGGAAAGTGGCTGGGACAAGGTGGTGAATCTGAACCTGAAGGCACCATTTTTCCTGACCCAGGCGTTGACCGCACCATTGCGCATCGCCGCACAGACGCGGCCGGCCAAGGTCATCAATATCGCGTCGATCGATGGCGTATCGGTGAACCCGCAGGAAACCTATTCCTATGCTGCCAGCAAGGCTGGCCTGATCCACCTGACGCGGCGCATGGCACTGCGGTTGATCAAGGACAACATCGTCGTCACGGCCATTGCGCCGGGTGCGTTTGCCTCGGACATGAACAAGGATGCACGCGACCATGGCGACGCGGTTTCGGCGCGCATCCCGTCGGGCCGGATCGGCACCGCGGAAGACATGGCAGGCGCCGCGATCTACCTGGCGTCGCGTGCCGGAGACTATGTGGTCGGCTCCACCCTGATCGTGGATGGCGGTGTGACACACGCGCGCAGCTGATCACTCGTCCAGCAGCCGCACCCTGACGCTTTTGCCCTTGACCTTGCCGGCGTTGAGCCGACGCATCGCCTCCTTGGCGATGCTGCGTTCGACCGCCACGAAGGTGGTGAACTCGGTCACGTTGATCTTGCCGATCTGCTCGCGCGTGTAGCCGCCGTCCGGCCCGGTCAATGCGCCGAGCACGTCGCCCGGGCGGATCTTTTCCTTGCGCCCGCCGAGTAGTTGCAGCGTCACCATTGGCGGCAGCAGCGGACCGCTGCCGGTGGGCGTCAATCCATCACGTGGAAACCAGACCGACTCCTGTTTCAGGTACTGCTCGATCTTGCCGACCGACCCCATCTCGTCCAGGCTGGCCAGGCTCAGTGCCAGGCCGGTCTCGCCCGCGCGCCCGGTGCGACCGATGCGGTGTACATGGACCTCGGGGTCGGGTGTGATGGTGACATTGATCACCGCCTCGAGTTGCGCGATGTCGAGCCCGCGCGATGCCACGTCGGTGGCCACCAGTACCGAGCAGCTGCGATTGGCGAATTGCGCCAGCACCTGGTCGCGGTCGCGCTGTTCGAGTTCGCCGTGCAAAGCCATGGCGCTGACGCCCTGCTGCTGCAGCAGGGCCACCAGTTCCTTGCATTGCTGCTTGGTATTGCAGAAGGCCAGCGTGCTGATGGGTCGGAAATGGTTCAGCAGCAGCGCCACCGTCTCGTAACGGTTGGCGCGCGTCACTTCGTAAAAACGCTGCTCGGTCTGCGGCCCGGTGGTGCGCGCGGCGACCTCGATGCGAACCGGCGCACGCATGAACTGCTGCGCCAGCTTGTCGATCCCTTCGGGATAAGTGGCCGAAAACAGCAGCGTCTGGCGTTCCTTCGGACACTGTTTCGCCACCGTCTGGATGTCCTCGACAAAGCCCATGTCCAGCATGCGGTCCGCTTCGTCGAGCACCAGCGTGTTCAGTGCCTCCAGCGTCAGATATCCGCGTGCCAGGTGGTCCATCACGCGTCCCGGCGTGCCAACGACGATATGTGCGCCGTGCTCCAGCGAAGCACGTTGGCCGCGCAGCGCCACACCGCCACACAACGTGACGACCTTGATGTTTTCCTCGGCCCGCGCCAGGCGACGGATTTCGGTCGTGACCTGGTCGGCCAGCTCGCGGGTCGGACACAACACCAAGGCCTGCACGGCGAAACGCCGCGGATTCAGGTTGGTCAGCAGCGTCAGCGCAAAGGCGGCCGTCTTGCCGCTGCCGGTCTGTGCCTGTGCAATCAGGTCCTTGCCGGCCAGTGCCGGGGGCAGGCTGGCGGCCTGGATCGGCGTCATGGCCTGGTAACCCAGGCTTTGCAGGTTCACCAGCGTGCCGGGCTTGAGCGCCAGGGTGTCGAACCCTGGCGCCTTGGAAGTGTCGGCCTGCGTCACACACTCATCATCGCAACGGTCTTGGTCGCCAGATAGGCTTCGAGTGCCTCCGGGCCACCTTCGCTGCCGTAGCCGGAGTCCTTCACGCCGCCGAACGGCAATTCGGGCCAGGGCGCGGCCGGCTGGTTGATCCACAACATGCCGGTCTGCATCTGGCTGGTGAACTGGTGTGCGGTCTTGATCGAACTGGTGAAGGCATATGCCGACAGGCCGAACGGCAGGCGGTTGGCTTCGGCTATCGCTTCGTCGATGTTCTTGACGCTGCGCACCGCTGCCATCGGGCCGAAGGGCTCGCTGTTGAACACCGCACTGTCCAGCGGTGCATCGAGCAGCAGCGTGGGCGCGAAGAAGTTGCCTTCACTGCCAATGCGCTCACCACCGGCGGCAACAGTTGCGCCGCGCTTGACGGCATCGGCCGTGAGCTCCGCCATCGCGGTGAGGCGACGCGGGTTGGCCAGCGGACCCATCTGGGTGCCATCGGCAAGGCCATTGCCGACCTTCAGGCCCTTCATGTATTTCAGGAAGCCGGCGACGAATTCCTCGCGCACATCCTCCTCGACCAGAAAACGGGTCGGCGAGATGCAGACCTGGCCGGCGTTGCGGAACTTGGCGCCCGAGATCATCTTGATTGCATGCGCGATGTTGGCGTCCTTGGCCACGATCACCGGTGCATGGCCGCCCAGTTCCATGGTGGCGCGCTTCATGTGCTGGCCGGCCAGTGCCGCCAGTTGCTTGCCCACCGGCGTGGAGCCGGTGAAGGTGATCTTGCGGATCACCGGGTGCGGAATCAGATAGCCGCTGATCTCGGCCGGGTCGCCATAAACCAGGCCGACAACTCCCGCGGGCATGCCGGCGTCGACAAAGGCGCGCACCAGTTCGGCCGGCGATGCCGGTGTCTCTTCGGCGGCCTTCACGATGATCGAGCATCCGGTTGAAAGCGCGGCGGCCATCTTGCGCACCACCTGGTTGATCGGGAAGTTCCACGGCGTGAATGCCGCCACCGGGCCGACCGGTTCCTTGATCACCATCTGCTGCACGTTCATGGCGCGCGGGGGCACGAGGCGGCCATAGACGCGCCGGCCTTCATCGGCAAACCATTCGATGATGTCGGAGGCCGAAGCCACCTCGACCTTGGCTTCGGCCAGCGGCTTGCCCTGCTCGAGCGTCATCATGTGGGCAATGGCGTCGCTGCGCTCGCGCAGCAGGGCCGCGGCGGCGCGCATCACGCGGGCACGTTCGAAGGCCGAAGTATTGCGCCAGATGTCGAAGCCCTTGGCGGCTGCCGCAAGCGCGTCGTCCAGGTCGGTTATGCCGGCCTTGGCCACGGTGCCGATGACCTTGCCGTCCGCCGGATTGTGTACATCGATCGTCGCCTCCGCACGTGCGGGGCGCCATTCGTTGTTGATCAGCAGTTGTACGTTCGGATAGCTCATGGTGTGTAGTCCTGAAAAGGGGGAGTGGGAACGGCAGCGTGGCGCGCGGGCTCCGCCGGGAATCGCTTCCTGGGGATAGCCGGGCGGCATGGGCCGGCCCTGGATTGTCTCCGAAAGTGCTTTCACCGCTGGGCAGCAAGGATGTTGTGGCGCAATCTGCGCATTACTTGGCTCGTGCTTTTCAATTGGCGCAGCAGGCCGGTTATGCTGTGTGTACTGTCGGGGCTTTGGATGCGCCCGAATGATTTTTCTGATGGATGCAACACCTGACCCCATAGCGAACCCGTTGGCCACACTGCCGGCCGATGCCTCTTTATTGCGACTCATCGCTGATGCGGCTTCGCCGCTGCTGGCGTACTACGAGATCAGCGCGCTGCGTTGCCGCTTCGCCAACCGACCCTATGCCACCCATTACGGGTGGGACGTTCGCGATATCCTGGGCAGGACAGTGCGTGACGTGGTCGGCGAAGCGGCATGGGAGGTGATCGAGCCCTACCTGGATCTGGCCCGGGTCGGTCAGGACGTGCACTACGAACGCGAGCAGACCTTGCCCGATGGAGGCAAACGTCTGATCCAGGTCGATCTGCTGCCGCATGTCGATGCCGGCCACGCGCTTCGCGGACTGTTCGTGCAGATCTGCGACGTGACCGAGCAGCGGCGCGCACAGGCCTTGATCCGTCAAGGTGAAGAGCGGATGCGCAAATTCGCCCAGGCCACGGATGAGTGCATCGTGTTTCATGCCAAGGGGCTGATCACCGATGGCAACGAGGCGGTGGAGCGACTGCTCGGCTACAGCCTGGCTGAAGTGCTCGGACGCCCTGTGCTGGACTTCATGTCGGACGAGACCCGGCACACGGTGTTCGAGAGTGTTCGATCCGATCGCGAGGAAACCTACGAAGCCGTGGTGGTGCGCAAGGACGGTCGCCATGTACCGGTCGAGATTGTCGGCAAGAGCATGCCGGTTGGCGCCGAGACCTACCGGCTGGCCGTGGTGCGCGACATCAGTGCGCGCAAGGAGGCGTTGGCGCGGATCGAGTTCATGGCGCTGCATGATGCGTTGACGCGTCTGCCCAATCGTGCCGCGCTCGAAGCGCGTTTGGAGCACATGCTCGGCAAGGCCCGCCATGCCGGTCGGTCGCTGGCAGTGCTGTTCCTCAATCTCGATCATTTCAAGAACGTCAACGATTCGCTGGGACACCATGCCGGTGACCAGCTGCTGTGCGAAGTGGCGTGCCGGTTGTCGGCGTCGGTGCGCCAGGCGGATACCGTGGCCCGTCTGGGGGGTGACGAATTTATCGTGGTGCTGGCTGATCTGGAAGGGCCGGAGGACGCAGCCCGCG
>Ga0335397_10002878_pt1 | contig 23318 bp, 25 predicted proteins | sample MAT04_FD_205740 | JGI IMG/M metagenome (GOLD analysis project Ga0335397, IMG submission 205740) | Freshwater microbial communities from Lake Fryxell liftoff mats and glacier meltwater in Antarctica - MAT-04 (spades assembly) (version 2) ... | reverse complement strand
GACCCGACAGGACCGCACGGCGATCCACCTACCGTTCGCCTGGGTCTCCGGTCACGTCACGCAGCTGACGCCGGCGATGCTGTCCGGCGGGTCGGCCGTCACGATGGCGACCTTCACCGCCCCGGAGCTGGTCGCCGTGGCGACAGAGCACCGGGTCACCTGGCTGGACGTCGTCCCGAGCATCTGGGAGCTGCTGCTGCGCACCACCTCGTTCGCGCTCCCCGCGCTGTCGGTCGTGCGCCTGGCCGTCTACGGCGGCGCCCCCGCCCCGGCCGGGACGCTGGACCGGGTGCGCGAGCGGCTGCCCCAGCTGCGGATGTTCGACGTCTACGCGCTGTCGGAGACCTGCGCCCCGGTCACCTGCCTGCACGACGCCGAGGCGCTCCGCCGGCCGGGCAGCGTCGGGCGGCCGGCGCCGTACTCCGACGTCCGGCTGGTCGACCCGCGTGGCGCCGACGTCCCGCGGGGTGAGCCGGGTGAGGTGTGGGTGCGCTCCCCCGCCGTCACCCCCGGCTACTGGGGTGACGAGCCGACGCCGATCACTGCCGACGGGTGGCTGCGCACCGGCGACCTCGGCCGGATGGACGACGAGGGCTACCTGCACGTGGGCGGCCGGGCCGTTGACCTGATCATCCGCGGCGGCGTGAACATCTACCCCGCCGAGGTCGAGCGGGCCCTGCTCGCCACGGGCCTGCTGGCCGACGCCGTCGCCGTCGGGATCCCGTCGGCCGTCACGGGCCACAACGTCGGCGCGGCCGTCGTCGCGTGCCCCGGCGTCGAGGCCGAGCTGCACGTCCTGCAGGCCGCCGTCCGTGACACCCTCGGCGCCCACGCCGTCCCGCGCCCGCTCCGGGTCGTCGACGCCCTGCCCCGCAACAGCAACGGCAAGGTCGACCGCTCCGCCGTCCTGGACGTCCTCACCCAACCCGCGTCGCCCTGACCGCCGCCCGGGCCGTCAGGCGGCCAGCACCCGCTCGAGCACGGCGGCCTTCATCGCCACGAACTCCGGCTCGGCGAGCACCGCGCGGCCGCGGCCGCGGCCGAAGGGGACCGGCAGGTCGTCGACGACGCGGGCCGGGCGGTTGGACAGCAGGCACAGCCGGTCGCCCAGCAGCAGCGCCTCCTCGACGTCGTGGGTGACCAGCACGACGGTGGTCGCCCGGTCGGTCAGCAGCGCCAGCAGCCACTCGTGCATCCGCAGCCTGGTCTGGGCGTCCAGGGCGCCGAACGGCTCGTCGAGCAGCAGCACCGGCGGTCGGTTGGCGAGCACCTGCGCGATCGCGGCGCGCTGGCGCATACCGCCGGACAGCTGCTTGGGCAGGGCGCCCGCGAAGCCGTCCAGACCGGTCGCGGACAGCAGCTCCTCGACGACGGCCCGGACCTCGTGGTCGGGACGGCGGGCGGCCCGCGGGCCGAAGGCCAGGTTGTCGCGCAGCGTGAGCCAGGGGAAGAGCCCGCCGGCCTGGGCGACCATCCCCCGGTCGGGGGACGGCCCGGTCAGTCGGACGCCGTCGAGCAGGACCTCGCCGGTCGTCGCCGCCTCGAAGCCGGCGAGGACGCGGAGCAGGGTGGACTTGCCGCAGCCGCTGGGGCCCAGGACGGCCGTGACCTGGCCGGACCGGGCCTGGAGGTCGACACCGGCCAGCACCTCGAGATCGTCGAAGGACTTCTTCAGGCCCCGGGCAACCAGCGTCCCTGTCACGCCCTCGCCCAGCGGACCCAGCGGGCGGTCGACCGGCGGAGCAGGGTGTCGGCGAGCAGGCCGACCACGGCGAACACGACGATGCCGACGACGACCTGCTCGGTGCGGCCGGTCTCGCGGGCGGCGCTCATCATCGCGCCGACCCCGCGGTCGGTCCCGGACAGCTCGCCGACGATGACGCAGGTCCACGCCAGGGTCAGCGACAGCCGCAGTCCCGTCACCACCTCGGGCAGGGCCGCCGGCAGGTAGACCCGGCGCCAGAGCCAGCGCCGCGGTGTCCCCAGCATGCGGGCCGTCTCGACGTGGCCGCGCGGGACCCGGGCGCTCGCGTCGGCCACGGCCACCAGCACCGGCCACAGCGCCCCGACGAAGATGATCGCGCGCGCCGCGCCCTCACCGAGCCCGAACCAGACCAGGGCCAGCGGCAGCCAGGCGAACAGCGGCACGGCGCGCAGCGCGTTCAGCAGCGGCTCGAGCAGCTCCCGCACCACCCGCGACAGCCCGAGCGCCAGCCCGACCGTGACCCCGACGGCGACGGCGAGCAGCCACGAGATGCCGCACCGGGCGAGGCTGGCGGTCAGGTGCTCGACGCCGGCGCCGGTGAACGGCACGACGCCCGCCAGGGTGTCGGTGCGGTCGCCGGTGAAGAAGGCGACCAGGGCGTTCGTGACCGTGCCCGGTGCCGGGATCAGCCGCGTGCTGACGATCTCCTGGCTGGACACGACGTACCAGGCGCCGAGCAGCAGGGCCGGGACGAGCAGCCCGAGCAGCCGGCGCGCTCCACCGCGCCGCCGGCGCGGCGCAGACCCCTGGGCAGCCCCCGTGACAAGGGCGTCCTCGAGCAGTGCGGCCGACACGGCGGGTCAGACGTCCCAGTAGTCGCTGGCGAACAGCGACGCGTAGTCCGGCTCCACCGTGATGCCGCCCTGCTGCAGCAGCATCGCCCCGGCGCCCTCGACCTGGGCGGCGCGCTCGTCGTCGAAGCGCCACTCGGCCCCGACGTTCTCGAGCACGGCCTCGTAGACGGGCTGCTCGTAGCCGAACTGGGTGACCAGGAGCTCCTCCCAGTGGGCCCGGTCGTTCACGCCACCCGGGCTGAGGTACTCCGCAGCCGCCTTCTGCATCTTCACGACCTCGCGCACCACGTCGGGCCGCTCGGCCAGGATCTTCCCACTGGCCCAGTTCGCGGTGTTGAAGTTGCCCACCCGCGTCTGCGAGACCTCAGCCAGCCGCACGCCCCTGCCGCTGATGATGCTCTGGGTGCACAGCGGCTCGGTGCCGATGTAGGCGTCGATGTCGCCGCGCTCGAGGGCGGCGACGTGGTCGGCGTAGGCTAGCGGGATGCCCTGCACGTCGGTGCCGTAGACCAGGCCCTCCTGGGACAGCAGCTCGTTGAGGATCAGCACCTGGATGCCGGGCGGCGGGACGCCGACCCGCTTGCCGCGCAGGTCCGACACCTGCTCGACGCTGCCCTTGGCGCCGATGAGGCCGACGCCGTTGCGGGCCGTCATGCCGACGATCTTCGAGGTGAGGTTGCCGTCGCTGGCGGCGATCACGGTGCTGTACGGGCCGAGCAGGCCGAAGTCGAGGTCGCCGGCCTCAAGTGCGTCCTGGATCTGCACCGCGCCGGTGACCGGGACGACCTCGACCGTGTAGCCCGCCGGCGCGAACTGCTGCCAGTAGAGCGGCGCCGAGGCGTGGTTCTTGGCGTACACGCAGGTCCGGACGGTCACCGGCTCGGTGGCGGCGCCCGACGCGCCCGCGGTCGTGGCGGCAGGGGCGGCGGAGTCACTGCCGCAGCCGCCGAGCAGGGCGGCGGCGCCGAGGCCGGCCCCCAGGCCGAGGAAGCGGCGTCGGGAGAGCGGGGAGTACGGGGGCACGGGCACAGGGCACTCCAGAGGGCGGGGACGTCGGCCGTCATCAAAGCAGGTGCATGAGGTCCGAGCCATCCCGCCGTGCGGGCGGGACCGAAGCGCGCTCAGCGCCGGCCGTGATGGACTCGGTGCCGTGAGCACCCCGCCCCCTGCCGAGGTCGACAACCTCGCCGTGCTGAACGCGCTGGCCGAGCCGCGCCGGATCCTGCTGCTGCGCCTGCTGACCGACGAGCAGCTGTGCACCCGCGACCTGGTGGCCGCCACCGGCATGGCCCAGCCGCTCGTGTCGCACCACCTGCGGATCCTGCGGCAGGCGATGCTGGTCGACAGCACCGTCTGCGCGAACCTTCGGGTCTACCGGGTCCGCGCCGATACCCTTCGGGTGCTCGGGACCCGGCTCGGCGAGATGGCCTCGCGGGCCGCGGTGACGTCAGGCCTCGAGCCCTGCTGACCTCACGGCGGTCTTCGCGACCAGCGCGTCGACGAGCCGGCCGACCGTGGTGAGCTCGGCGACCTCCTCCTCGGGGACCTCGACGTCGAAGACGTCCTCGAGCGCCCGGGCGTACTCCACGAGGGCCAACGAGTCGACACCGAGATCGCTGAAGCGGCAGGCATCGTCGAGCCGGTCGCTGTCGACCTCGAGCAGCTCCACGGCGGTCGCGACGACACCTCGCCGCACCTGGTCCCGGTCCACCGGGTCGACGCTACGGCAGGATGTCCCGATGGATCGCGACGGCTGGATGGACCTGCTCGGGCTCGAGCAGGACGAGGTGCCGCGCCTGCTGGTGCTCGAGAGCACGTGGTGGCGGCGACGCGCACTGGCCCGCCGGCTGGCGGTGCTCGACGACGTCCGCGAGCTGGGCATGCCCGACCTCTGGCACGGCTGGTACGGCGACCTCCCCGTGGCCTACTGCCCGGCCTACGGCGCGGAACGGTCGGTCGAGCCGGTCCACGTCCTCGGGCTGTGCGGCACGCCCGGCGTGGTGGCGCTCGGCAGCTGCGCCAGCCTGCAGCCCAAGGTCCAGATCGGCGACGTCGTGCTGTCCGACCGCGCGACCATCGCCGAGGGCACCTCGCAGTACTACGGCGGCAAGGGGTCGGTCGCCCCGAACCTCGGCCGCGTCACGCGCGCTGCCGGGATGTTCGCGACCCGCGAGACGCACAGCCACCGCGGGGGCACCGTGACCGCCGGCGCGCAGCTCGCCCGCCCACCGGCGCTGGTCGCCTCGTGGGCCGCGGCCGGGCACCTGGCAGTGGACCTCACGTCCTCCGCGGTCTTCTCGGCCGCGTCGTCGCTGTCGATGCGGGCAGTGTCGGTGCTGTGCGTCCGCGAGGAGCTGCCGGACCGGCCGTGGCCGTCGGCGGTCACCGAACGCGAAGAGCAGCTCCTGGAGGCCGCCGACGAGGCGGTGTACGAGGTCGCGCTCGGCCTGGCCTGACGCTCTCAGCGCTCAGAGGTGCTGTGCAGCAGGGTCTTCGGCAAGGCAGGCAGGTGGGCGTGCGCGCCGACTGCTCGCCCGACCAGGGCCGCGCCGGCCGCCGGCACGGCGCCCGCCCCCGAGGTGAGGTGCACGTCGCGCCCCAGCGCCTCGGAGAGGGACTGCGCCTCGACGCGCGACCCGCGGACCACCACCGCGTCCGCCGGACGACCGAGCGCCTGCTCCAGACGGGCGACGGCCACCAGCGCCCCCTCCGGACCCGCACCGTCGGTGTCGGTCTCCATGAGCCACAGTCCGCGAGCGGCGTGCGTCGACACGCGTACGGCCGGGCCGCCGACCGGCACCGCTGACGCCAGCTGCGCACCCGGGGGCCCGCCGGCATCGATCGTCAGGACGCCGTCCGCGAGGCCTCCGAGGCCTGTGACGGCGAGCTGGACATCGCCGCAGCCGGCGACGACCGGGAGCCACTGCGGCAGGCCCCAGCCCTCCCCCAGCTCGCCGACCAGGGCGCCCGCCTCGACCACGGGCGCGAACAGGCCTACACCCAGGCCGTGCGCCGCGAGCAGGTCCCGGTCCCAGCCCCGGGCCGCGACGTCGGCCAGGCCGGTGCCGCAGGCGTACGACACCTCGGTGACCTGGACGCCGGCCATCTGCCACACGAGCCAGTCGTGCAAGGACAGCACCCGCCGCGTGGCGGCCCAACGGTCCGGCTCCTCGGCGCGAACGGCGAGCAGCTGGGACAGCATCGACCCCTCACGGCGGTCGCCGTCGAGCACCCCACGCCCCAGGACCTCCCCACCGGCGTCCAGCAGCACGAACCCTCGCCGCGGCGTGGACACGGTGACGCCGAGCAGCTGGTCCACGGGCAGGCCGGCCACGACCTGCGACAGCGCGGAGCGGCAGGCTGCCTCCCACGCGGAGGGGTCCAGCTCGAGGCGGTCCGCCGGGGGCCGCAGCATCGGGAGGGCCACGACCGCTTCGGCGAGCAGCTCCCCCTCGACGTCGGCGACCCACGCGCGGACCGCCGACGTCGTGACGTCGAGCCCTGCGACCGTGAGCCGGGCGACCACCTAGCCGACGTCCCGGAACAGCTGCAGGGTCGCCTCGCGCACCGGAGCGGTCTGGGCCTGGACGAGCTGGAAGACGGCCTCACGCAGCAGCCGCTGCGGCGCGGCGTCGAGCGACATCGCCGACCCGCCGGTCGCCGCCACCAGCGCGGTCGCGCTGCGGACGACGAGCTCGAGCGAGGACGCGCGCACAGCCAGTCGGTCCTCGACGTGGTCGGCGGCCGGGACCTCGTCGATCAGGCTGTAGGCCACCGAGCGCAGCCGGTCGCCCTCCTGGCCGAGCTGGTGGGCAAGCGCCGCGGCGGTCCCGTCGTCGCGACGGGCGGCGGTCTCGGCCAGGCGCCGGACGCACTCGCGGTGCAGTCCGAAGGCCTGCGGCCCGGCGTTGGACGTCTTCTGGCGGTCGACCTCGAGCCAGTGGGTCGCGTCGACGACGTTGACCACCTCGTCGTCACGCGCCACGACCCCAGCCAGGTCGAGCGTGACCGTCCGGGTCGCCGTCATGGCGGCCAGCGCCATCGGCGCCGAAGCGGACAGGCCCGCTCCCTCGCGGGCCGGCAGCAGGACGGTCACGACCTCGCCGTCGCGCGTCAGGCCGCCGAGCAGGACGACGTCGCAGATGCCCCAGGAGGTCATCCAGCCGACGTGGCCGTCGAAGCGCCAGCCGCCATCGACCCGTGTGGCGGTCACCGCGGGCGGGCCCGGGCGGCGGAGCTGGGCGACTGCCACGCCGGACAGCACCTCCCCGGAGCACAGGTCGCGCAGCAGCCGGTCCTTCAGCGCCCCGTTGCGTGACGCCGCCAGGCTCCCGAGCGGCATCGCGTGCTGGACCGCGACGAACCAGGTGGCCCCGCAGGCCCCGGCCAGGACCTCCTGCACCTCCCGTACGACGTGCGGCGGTGCCTGCCCGCCGCCGTAGCGCCCCGGGCCCGACAGGCCGAGCAGTCCGGCTCGGGCCCAGGTGTCGAGGTGCGCGCGGGGGACGACGCTGCGGTCGACCGCCTCCGCGTGCGGCCGCAGCAGGTCGTCGGCCAGTGAGCGGGCGCGCCGCAGCGGGGTGGAGGTCGCCGTCGTCACCCGGTCAGCGTAGGTCCGGGAGTCACGGGTTCTTGGACATGATGACGTCGACGAAGGCGCCGATCGTCGTGACGTCCGTGAGCTCCTCCTCGGGCAGCTCGACGCCCAGGACGTCCTCGAGCTCCATCGTGAACTCGACCAACGACAGCGAGTCGACGTCGAGGTCCGCCACGAAGGACTTGTCCTCCTGCACGGCCTCCGCCTCGACCTCGAGCATCTCGACAGCCTTGTCCCGCAGGACCTGCAACACCTCGGCGCGCTCCATCCGCAGAACCTACCGAGGCGCGCCCGATCGACGCAGACGGCAACAGCGGGCGGTGGTGGGACGGGTGTCTAGGCTGACCGCGTGACGACCCCTGACGCGCTCTCGCAGCAGCTGCGCGAGCTCACCGCCGACCAGCTGTCGGTGTCCGCCGCCCAGCTGGTCCGCGATGCCTCACTCAAGGACGACCTCGGGCTCGACAGCCTCGCGGCGATCGAGTGGGGCATGGCGATCGAGGACGCGTTCGGCCTGTCGATGCCGGAGGACGCCATGGAGCACGTGACGACGTACGGCTCGCTCGAGGACCTGGTCCAGCGCCTGGCTGCCGGTACGACCGCCAGCAAGGCCTGAGTCGTGCGCTCCCCCGCCGTGGCGCGCCGTGTCGTCGTGACCGGCATCGGCGTCGTCTCGCCGTGCGGCACGGGACTGGAGGCCTTCTGGAAGGGCCTGCAGACCGAGCCGGTGCCCGCTCGCGAGCGGCGCGTCGACGACTTCGACCCCTCGCCCTGGCTGTCCGGCAAGCAGGCCCGCCACCTCGACCGGTTCGGGCACTTCGCCGTCGCGGCGGCGCAGATGGCGATCGACGACTGCGGCGGCCCGCCCGACGTCGACCCCGCTCGCGCCGGTGTCCAGCTCGGCACCGGCATCGGTGGCGTCGGCACCCTCGAGACGCAGGTCGGCGTGCTCGCCGCCCGAGGGCCCGGCCGGGTGTCGCCGTTCACGATCCCGATGGTCATGCCCAACGCCGGCGCGGCGACGGTGTCGCTGCGGCACGGCTTCCAGGGGCCGTCCGAGACGCTGACGACGGCGTGCGCCGCGGGGACGCACTCGATCGCGGCGGGTGCGCGGATGATCGCCGACGGCCGCTGCGACGTGGTGCTGGCCGGAGGCGCGGAGTCCTCGATGACCCCGACGACGGTCGCGGCCTTCACCGTCATGACCGCGCTGTCGCGGTCCGGGGTCAGCCGTCCCTTCGACACCGCTCGCGACGGCTTCTGCATCTCCGAAGGCGCGGCCGTCCTGGTCCTGGAGGAGCGCGAGGCGGCGTTGGCCCGGGGTGCCCGGGTCTACGGCGAGGTGCTGGGCGCGGCCAGCACCTGCGATGCCTTCCACATGACCGCACCGTCCCCCGGCGGGGCAGGGGCGACGTCCTGCATGCGCCTCGCGCTGGCCGACGCCGAGCTGGAGCCCGGCGAGATCCACGCGATCAACGCCCACGGCACCTCGACGCCGCTCAACGACGAAGCCGAGGCCGCTGCGGTCAGCACGGTCTTCGGCCCAGGCGGCGTACCGGTCTCCAGCATCAAGGGCGTGACCGGCCACGGGCTGGGTGCCGCCGGCGCGCTCGAGGCCGCCAGCGTGCTGCTGTCGTTCGTGCACCGCGAGCTGCCGCCGACCATGGGCACGGCCGAGGTCGACCCGGCGATCGACCTCGACGTCGTGCTCGCGCCGCGGGCCTGGGAGCCGGGTCCGACGATGAGCAACTCGTTCGGGTTCGGCGGCCACAACGGCTCCCTCGTGCTCGGGCCCGCATGACCCTCGAGGCCGACCTCGTGCTGGCCCACGAGCTGGCGGACGCCGCCGACGCCCACACCCTGTCGCGCTTCCTGGCGGTCGACCTGCGTGTGGAGTCCAAGCCCGACCTCACCCCGGTCAGCGACGCCGACACTGCCGTGGAGCAGGCGGTCCGGGCCGCGCTGGCCTCGCGCCGCCCGGCCGACGCGGTGCTCGGCGAGGAGGACGGCCAGACCGGGACCGGTCCCCGCCGGTGGGTCGTCGACCCGGTCGACGGGACCAAGAACTTCGTGCGGGGGGTCCCCGTGTGGGCCACGCTGATCGCCCTCCAGGACGAGGGCGAGGTGACCGTCGGGGTCGTCAGCGCCCCGGCGCTCGGACGCCGCTGGTGGGCCGCTCGCGGGCGCGGCGCCCACACCGGTGGGGCGCTCGCGACCTCGCGCCCGCTCCGGGTCAGCCAGGTGGGAGCGCTCGCCGACGCGTCCGTGGCCTACTCCTCGCTCACCGGCTGGGAGGAGCAGGGCCGGCTGCCTGGGCTCCTGCAGCTGTCGCACGACGTCTGGCGGACCCGGGCGTACGGCGACTTCTGGTCCCACGTGCTGGTCGCCGAGGGAGCTGTCGACGCCTCGTTCGAGCCGGAGGTCTCGCTCTGGGACCTCGCTGCCCTGCACGTCGTGGTCGAGGAGGCCGGGGGCCGGTTCACCGACCTCACCGGGGTGCGGGGTCCGGCCGGCGGGAGTGTCGTGTGCAGCAACGGGCTGCTCCACGACGACGTGCTGTCCGCGCTGCAGGTCCGTTCGCCAACCTAGCCCGACGTGCCAGTGGCGCGCAGGTCGACTACCCGCGGTGCCGCCTCGACCTGACCGCGCGCGAACGTCCAGACCAGCTCCTCGCGCAGCGCCCCGAGGTCCGCACGCAGACCGGCGACCTCCTGCGTGACGACCTCGACCTGCTCCTCGGCTCGGCTCGCTCGCAGGAGGGCAGCGACCGCGACCTCGGCGCTCTGATGAGCCAGAGCCCGGAGCTGCACCGCCTCGTGCTCGAGCCTGGCAAGCCGGTCGGCCACCAGCGCGTCGGAGCGCACGTGGCGGGCCCGGCGGCGTCCCGGCCACAGCCGGGCGAGCAGACCTGAGCGTCGGGCGTGTCGTCCTCTGGCCATGGCCGTGAGGCTAGGCACCCGTGGCGCCCGACACCTCGCGCCACGCCGGTACCGTCCGCCGGGTGATGCGCGAGGACCTGCACCGGCGGCGGCTGCTGGGCGTGGCCCTGGCGCTGGTCAGCGCCGCGTCCTTCGGGGTCATGCCCGTCCTCACGAAGATCATCTACGAGGACGGAGCGGAGCCTGTCGGCGTGCTCGCGATCCGCTTCGCCTTGGCCGCGGCCGTCCTGCAGGTCCTGGCCCGCAGCCGGCGGGAGCAGCAGCCCCGCGGACGCACGCTCCTGCTGCTCGCCGCGCTCGGGAGCGTCGGCTACGTCGGCCAGTCGCTGTCGTACTTCTTCGCGCTCGAACGGATCTCGGCCGGCCTCACCGCGTTGCTGCTCTACTTCTTCCCCGCCCTGGTGGTGGTCATCACGGCCGTCCTCAACCGCCGGCGCCCGCGACCGCTGGTCGTCGGCTGCGTCGCCATCGCCACGATCGGGACCGCGCTGACGGTCGGCCCTGTCCAGGGCGGGCAGACCACCGGGGTGCTCCTCGGTCTGTCCGCCGCCCTCATCTACGCCCTCTACATCGTCGTCTCCAGCCGTATCGTCGGCGTCGGCCCCTTCACCACGGCGGCGTGGGTGCTCACCGCGGGAGCCGTCGCGATGGCCCTGCTCGCCCTGCTGACCCGTCCGCAGCTCCCCTCGTCGGCGGGGGCCTGGCTGGCGATGGTCGGCGTCGCCCTGATCGGGACCGTCGTAGCCGTCACGACCTTCTTCATGGCGCTGACCCTGCTCGGGCCGGCCGACACCGCGGTCGTCAGCACCGTCGAGCCGGTCGTCAGCATCGCCGTGGCGGGCCTGGTGCTGGGCGAGCGGCTGAGCGCGGTCCAGCTCGCCGGGGGTGCGGTGGTGCTGCTCGCCGTCGGGGTGCTGGCCCGCGCCCGACCCGTGGACGAGCCGGTGCCGGTGTGACCGAGGAGCCTGCGGCGGGGCCGGAGGACAAGCCGACCGCTCGCGACCTCGTGCGCAAGCGCAGCCGCAGCTACCGCCGCGACGAGACCGGGCGCCACCACCACATCGGTGCGGCTCCCGACCTGCAGCCCCTGCTCGGGGGGCAGGGCGTGCAGTACGTCGGGACCTCGGACGTCCAGCTCGCCGCCCGCACGGTCGCCCAGCTCGAGGAGCAGCGGGCACGGGTCGAGGGGCAGATGGCTGCGGCCGCGGAGGGCCTGCGCTTCGAGGACGCGGGCAGGCTGCGGGACGACCTGGCCCGCCTGGACGCCGAGCTGTCCCGGCGGGACGACTCCGCGACCTGAACTCCCGCCGGCAGCGGTGCGTCGGCGGGCCCGCCGCACGGACGTGACCACCGCTGCGGGAGCCTGATCCCGGGCGCCGATCGCGTCTCAGGACGGAGGGGTTGTGAACGCGCGGTTCGAGGAGCTCGACTGGCAGCAGACGTCCCTGGGCGAGATCACGCTGCGGCGGCGGTTGGAGCCGACCCTCAAGATCGACGTGTACGAGGTGCTGCTCGGCGAGGAGTTCCTCATGTCGAGCCTGTTCACCGTCGCGGAGGTCGCCCTCGCCACGCTCGGCCTCGCACCGCTGGCCGGCACTGACCTCGACGTCGTCGTCGGCGGGCTGGGGCTGGGCTACACCGCCCGGGCGGTGCTCGAGGATCCTCGGGTGCGCTCGGTCGCCGTCGTCGAGACGCTCGGCGAGGTGGTCGGGTGGCACGAGCGCGCGCTCCTGCCCGGAGCCGCGGAGATGACCGGCGACCCGCGCTGCCGCCTGGTGCACGGTGACTTCTTCGCCATGGTGGCGAGCGACGCGCCCCTGGTCGCCGCGAGCGACGGCGACTCCGCACCGGTCCGGCACCACGCGATCCTCGTGGACATCGACCACACCCCGACCCACCTGCTGCACCCGAGCCACGCCGGCTTCTACACCTCCGACGGCCTACGCCGGGTCGCCGTCCGGCTCCGCCCGGGCGGCGTCTTCGGCCTCTGGTCCGACGCACCGCCCGAGCCGGCGTTCCTCGACGTCCTGAGCGAGGTCTTCCCGACCGTCGCGGCGCATGTCGTGCCGTTCCCGAACCACTACACCGGCGGCGAGTCGACCAACACGGTGTATGTCGCCCAGGTGGCTGCCTCCTGACGCGGCGGAGCTCCCCTGCTGCCGGCTTCGCCCGCCTCAGCGCTCGGCTTCGGCCACCCGCTTGATGGCGGCCAGGGTGACCGGGATGCTGCTGTGCGCCGCCCGTGCCCGGACGTCGATCTCTGCGGTGGCGTCGTCACCGAAGCGCTTCTCGAAATGGGCGAGCCCATCGGGCAGGAACTCCCAGGACTCGGTGAGCAGGGTGCCTGCCTCGACCGGCGCGAAGGTGTAGGCCCAGCGCACCAAGGAACCACCCACGAGCCAGCCGAACGCGCGTCCGCGATCTGCGGTCTCGACCTGTGACCTGGTCTCCCAGGTGCGCTCTGGCGTCTCGTTGCGCCCGGTGAACCAGGCGCCGGCCCGGGGACCGTCGCCTTCGTCCCACCAGCACGCCGTGCAGATCGGGCTCCACTCCCCTGTGCGCGTCATGTCGGAGACCAGGTCGTAGACGGCCTCAGGCGGGCAGGCAACGACGATCGACTCGGAGTACCAAAGCTCAGTCATGGAAGCAGTCTCTCCCCACGCCCGTGCCGCCCTCTACCCTGGACCCATGGCGAGCCTCCTGCTGAACCGTCGTGACCTCGAGTTCCTGCTGTACGAGTGGCTCGACGTCGAGAGCCTGACCAAGCGGGAGCGGCACGCCGACCACAGCCGCGAGACGTTCGACGACGTGCTCGACCTCGCGGAGCGCATCGCGACCGAGCACTTCGCGACCCACAACCGCAAGAGCGACGGAGAGGAGCCGCGCTTCGACGGGGAACGTGTCCACCTGGTCCCCGAGATCAAGCAGGCGCTTGAGGTGTTCGCCGAGGCAGGGCTGCTGGCGGGCACGCTCGATGAGGAGCTCGGCGGGCTGCAGCTCCCGACGGTCGTCGGCAACGCGGTCTTCGCCTACTTCCAGGCCGCGAACGTAGGCACGAGCAGCTACCCGTTCCTGTCGATCGCCAACGCCAACCTGCTCATGGCGCACGGCACCCCGGAGCAGGTGGAGACCTACGTCCGTCCGATGCTCGAGGGCCGGTTCTTCGGCACGATGTGCCTGTCCGAGCCGCAGGCCGGCTCCTCGCTGTCCGACGTGACGACCAAGGCGGTCCCGCAGGACGACGGGACCTACCGCCTGTTCGGCAACAAGATGTGGATCTCGGCCGGCGACCACGACCTGTCGGAGAACATCGTCCACCTCGTGCTCGCCAAGATCCCCGGCGGACCGGCCGGGGTGAAGGGCATCTCGCTGTTCATCGTGCCCAAGGTCGTCGTGGAGACCGGCGAGCGCAACGACGTCGTGCTCGCGGGCCTGAACCACAAGATGGGCTTCCGCGGAACCGTCAACACGATGCTCAACTTCGGCGAGGGCGTGCACACCCCCGGTGGCGCGCCGGGCGCGGTCGGGCACCTGGTCGGCGAGCCCCACCAGGGGCTCAAGTACATGTTCCACATGATGAACGAGGCCCGCGTCGGCGTCGGTCTCGGCGCGACCGCGCTCGGCTACACCGGCTACCTGCACTCGCTGGACTACGCGAAGGGCCGCCCGCAGGGTCGGCCGGTGAGCGCCAAGGACCCGGCCAGCCCGCAGGTCCCGATCATCGAGCACGCCGACGTGCGGCGGATGCTGCTGGCGCAGAAGGCGTACGCCGAGGGCGCGCTGGCACTGAACTTCTACTGCGGACGACTGCTCGACGAGCAGGCCACGGGCGAGACGGAGGAGGTCCGCACCGAGTCGACGCTGCTGCTCGACGTGCTGACCCCGATCGCCAAGAGCTGGCCGTCGCAGTGGTGCCTGGAGGCCAACAGCCTGGCCATCCAGGTCCTGGGCGGCTACGGCTACACCCGCGAGTACCCCGTCGAGCAGTTCTACCGGGACAACCGGCTCAATCCGATCCACGAGGGCACCCACGGCATCCAGGGCCTGGACCTGCTGGGCCGCAAGGTCGTCATGCAGGGCGGCGCCGGCCTCGCGCTGCTGACGGCCACGATGCAGCAGACGACGGCGCTCGCCCAGGCCGAGGGCGGCGAGCTGGCCGACTTCGGCGCGCAGCTCGAGGCCGTCGTCGAGCGGATCCCGGCGACCACGATGCAGCTGTTCACCCCCGACGACCTCGAGGTCTCGCTGGCCAACGCCAGCGTCTACCTCGAGGCCGTCGGCCACGCGGTTCTCGCCTGGATCTGGCTCGAGCAGATGCTGGCCACCGGCGACCGCGAGGGAGCGTTCTACGAGGGCAAGCGGCAGGCCGGCCGCTTCTTCTTCCGTTGGGAGCTGCCGAAGACGGCGGCTCAGCTGTTCCTGCTGGAGTCGCTCGACACGACCACGCTGGACATGCGCGCCGACTGGTTCTGACGCCGGTCCCACCACACGAGCAGCCGGGGGGCGAACCACAGCGCCGCCGCGTCGAACCAGGCGTAGCCCCCGGCGATCCCGCTCGGGGGGTTGCCGATGCTGATCAGCCCGGTGGGGTCGCTGGTCTGCCACTCCCACGTCCCGAGCGAGGTCCCGACGATCTCGAGGTAGCTGACGATGACGAACGCGCCGGCGTACAGCAGGGGGCTCCTGCCCCGCCAGGCGAACAGCAGCAGGCAGCCGAACCAGAACGCGCCCAGGGCGTCGGGCCGGTCCGACAGCGTGATGCCCCACAGCGCCCACAGCCCGCAGACCACCAGCGTGACGGCGCCGAAGGGCCGGGCGTTGCGGTGCGCCCACGCGCTGCGCCCGATGGCGAACGCCGCGAGGTAGACCAGGCCGTGGCCTGGCGGGACGAACGACGGGACGTTCTCCAGCCGGTAGACGTAGACGCCGAGCCAGTCCGCGAAGACGTACTCGACGATCGTGGCGTAGACGACCACGACGGCGACCTGGGCGCGGGTCGCCCGGTCCTCAGCGCGCAGCGCGACCGCCAGCAGGACCCAGGTGCCCAACCCCAGCAGCCGCTGCTGGCCCAGCGAAGCGCCGGTGTCCAGGCCGAGGACCACGAGCACCCACACGGCCACGCCGCCGACGATGACAGTGTCGCGGGTCTGGGGCACCGGGCAAGGGTGCCATGCGTCCGGGCGGCTCGTGCGTGCGTCGTCCGGCAGGATGGGGGGCCTCATGACACCTCGGGGGGACCGGATGACGAACGTGCGCGCGCTCGCGCGCCTGCTCCGCCGCGCGCAGACGAAGTCCCCGGAGGACGTCATCGGCAACCTCGCCGAGGGCGCGAGCATCATCAGCGGGCGGGACCTCGTGCTCTACCTGATCGACTACGAGCAGCAGTCGCTGCAGCCCACCCCCGAGGTGCTCAGCAGCGGGGAGCCGGTCCCGCCCGCGTCGGTGGTCGGCACGATGGTCGGCCGCTGCTTCGCGACGCAGGCCCTGCTGGAGGCCCCGTCCGAGCAGGGCATCAGCCTGTGGGTGCCGGTCAGCGAGCGCGCTGAGCGCCTGGGCGTGCTGACGCTGGTGGTGGACGAGCTGGACGACGACGGCCGTGAGCTCGCCGAGGAGCTCGGCCTGCTGGCGGCGCTGCTCGTCCTGGCCGCCTCGTCGTACTGCGACCGGTTCCACCTGCAGCGGCGCCGGGTCGATCTCAACCTGCTCAACGGCGACGTCATGTCGGTCGCGGTGTTCGACGCGATGGGGCACGGCCTGCCGTCCAGCATCATCAGCGGCCTGGCCGTCGGCGCCTACCGCCACGCCCGCCGCACCGGCGTGCCGCTGGACGAGCTGTTCTCCACGATGGACCACGCCGTCGCCGGCCTGATGGGCGACACCTTCGCCACCGCCCTTGCGGCGGAGCTCGACATCACGACCGGCACGCTCGCGTGGGTGTCTGCCGGTCACCCCGCCCCGATCGTGGTCCGCGACGGCAGCGTCCTGGCCGGGGTCGAGCATCAGCCTGCGCTCCCGCTCGGACTCAGGATGATCGACCAGCAGGACGCCGTCGCGCCGGCGCAGCTGGCGCTGCAGCCCGGTGACCACGTCCTGCTCTACACCGACGGGGTCGTGGAGGCGCGCTCCCCCGACGGCGAGGAGTTCGGGCTGACCCGACTGATGGACCTGTTCGTGCGTGAGAGCGGCTCCGGGCTGCTCGCCAGCGAGGTGCTGCGTCGCCTCGTGCACGCGTGCCTGGAGTTCCAGGGCGGCCGGCTGCGCGACGACGCCACCCTTCTGCTCCTCGAGTGGGCCGGACCGTCCAGCATGTGTGGACGTACGACCTCAAACCGCTCAACGCCCTGCGGACGGCGGAGCCGATCACGCCCCGAAGGGAGCACACTGGGTCGACGGTGACGACCCGGAGCGGACGGGGAGGACATGGTCGACGACGGAACCGCCTTCCTGGGCCCGTGGGAGGTCCTGTTGCAGTGCAGCTCGGACCTGCTGACGGCGCTGGACGCCGACGGCACGCTGATGTTCGCCAACGCCGCGTCCGAGCAGCTGCTCGGCCTTCCCCCGGAGCAGCTGCTCGGCACCCGTGCCGTCGACCACGTGCATGCTGAGGACCGGCACGCCTTCCTCGCGCAGCTGACCGAGCTCAGCCACGCACCCGGGCAGGTGGCGACCCTGCGGTTCCGCGTCCTTCACGTCGACGGGACCCACCGTCACGTCGAGTCGCTCGTCCGCAACGGGCTGGACGACCCGTCGCTGCGGTGCCTGGTGGTCTCGACGCGCGACGTCTCGGGCCGGGCCGTCGCCGAGGACGCGCTACGTGACTCCGAGGCCCGGCACCGCCGCCTGGTCGAGTCCGCGCCGATGGGGCTCGTCGTGGTCGACCAGGTCGGAGTGATCCGCTTCGTCAACCCCGCGGTGCTGACGCTCATGGGTCTGAGTCGCACCGAGGAGCTTCTGGGCCGCCAGGTCACCGAGTTCCTGCACCCGGACGAGAGACAGGCGTGCCGCGAGCAGCTGCGCCGCACGCTGGTGGACCGCGTCGCGCCGGGACCCCTGGAGTACCGGGTGCTCCGGGCCGCCGGCACGCCGATGGTCGTCAGCTCCGCACCGCTGCCCTACGACTGGGAGGGTCGGCCGGCGGCGCTGCTCATGCTCCAGGACGTCACCTCGCTCCGCCAGGCCGAGGAGGAGCGCAACAGCGCGATCGCCTGGCTGAGCCAGATCCTGCGGGCCAGCGCCGAGGGGATCGTCTGCCTCGACGAGGACGGGCGCATCACGTTCATGAACCCGGCCGCGGCGGAGATCCTCGGTCTGGACGTCGCGGATGCCCTCGGTCAACCGGCGCACCCGCTCTACCACCACAGTAACCCTGACGGCTCGCCGTACCCCGAGGAGCGCTGCCCGTGCCTGGGCGCCACCCGGCACGAGTGGCTGGCGAGCGTCGTCGGCGAGGTCTTCTGGCGCAGCGACGGGACGCCGGTGCCCGTCGAGTACCGCGCCACGCCGTTGACCCCGGACGCGGCCTCCGGCGCGGTCCTGACCTTCCACGACGTGTCGGAGCGTCTACGGGCCAAGGAGCGGCTGGCCCGGTTGGCGGACTTCCAGAGCGCCGTCCTCGACTCGCTCCCGTCGCTCACGGCGGTGGTGGACCGCACTGGGGAGATCATCGCCACGAACGAGGCGTGGGACCGGTACGCACGAGAGCGGGGTGGCAGGCCGGAGACCTGCGGCGTCGGGGTGGACTTCCTGCGGGTCTGCGACGAGACGGACGGCCCGGCCCGGACCGACGCCCGTACCGTCGCCCAGGGCCTGCGCGCCCTGCTGGCCGGCCGGGCCCAGGCCTTCCATCAGGACATCCCCTGTGTGTACGACCAGGAGTCGGTGTTCTTCTCCCTGCAGATGGTGCCGCTCAACGCCGTCGACGGTGGCACCGTCATCAGCTACACCGACATCACCGCGCGCAAGCGGCTCGAGATCGCTGCCGCGCACCGGGCGACCCACGACGTGCTCACCGGCCTGCCCAACCGGGTGCTGCTGCTCGAGCGCCTCGGACACGTGCTGGTGCACCGCGGTGAGCGGCCGACGGCCCTGCTGTTCCTGGACCTCGACTCCTTCAAGCTCGTCAACGACGGCTACGGCCACGAGGCCGGGGACGCGGTCCTCCGCGAGCTGTCCGGCCGCCTCCTGCACCACGTCCGCCCCTCCGACACGGTGGCCCGGTTGGCGGGTGACGAGTTCGTCGTGCTGTGCGAGGACCTGCCGCACGTGACCGAGGCGCAGCTGCTGGCCGAGCGGCTCATCACGTCGATCTCCGAGCCGTTCCTGCTCGGCGACACCACCCTCACCCTGGGCGTGAGCATCGGCATCGCCCTCGTCACCGAGCCCGAGATGGAGGCCGGCGCCCTGCTGCGTGCGGCCGACCAGGCGATGTTCGAGGCCAAGGCCCGCGGCCGCAACCGCTTCGCGGTCTTCGACGCCGACGTCCGCGGCCGCAACGCCGAGCGGCTGGAGCAGGCCATGACCCTGCGCCGCATGGTCGAGGACGGCGACCTGCTCGTGCACTACCAGCCCGTCATCGACCTGCGCGACGGCCACCTGTCCGGCTCCGAGGCCCTGCTGCGGTGGCGCGGGCCCCACCGGCTTCCTGACGCCGCGACGGCCATCACGCTGGCCGAGGAGGTCGGGCTGATCGGTCGGATCGGCCAGTTCGTACTGGGGACCGCCACCACCGAGGGGGCCACCTTCCTCACCGGCGACGGCACGGTGCTGCCGCTCGCGGTCAACCTGGCCCCGCAGCAGCTCAGCCGGGCGTTCGTCGGCCAGCTCGAGCAGGCCGCCGACGACGCCGGCTTTCCGCTGTCGTCAATGACCCTCGAGCTCACCGAACGCAGTGTGATGATGGAGCGCAGCGCCGCCATCGACGTCCTGCGGACGCTGCGTCAGCTCGGGGTGCAGGTCGCGCTCGACGACTTCGGCGTCGGCTACTCGTCCCTGGCCGCCCTGCGCGACCTCCCACTGGACGTCCTCAAGATCGATGCCGGCTTCGTCCGCGGGCTGGTCGGACCGGACGCCGACGACCGGCTGGTCGCAGCGATCATCTCGATGGCGCACGCGCTGGACCTCGAGGTCGTCGCCGAGGGGATCGAGCAGGTCGGTCAACGCGACCGGCTGCTCGATCTCGGCTGCCAGCGGGGGCAGGGGTTCCTCTGGTCCGCCGCCCTCCCGGCTGCCGAGATGCGCGCCCGGGCGCGGGCGCAGACCTCGGTCGGTCAGGAGCTGGGGTAGGCGACCTCTCCACCGACCGGGCAGGAGACGCCGGTGCCGCCGATGTTGCAGTAGCCGTGCGGCACCTTGTGCAGGTACTGCTGGTGGTACGGCTCGGCGTCGTAGAACGACGTGCTCGGCAGCACCTCGGTCGTGATCGGGCCCTTGCCGGCCGCGGCCAGCGCCGCCGCGTAGCGCTCACGCGAACCCAGCGCGGCCTCGAGCTGCTCGGCCGAGTGGGTGTAGATCGCCGAGCGGTAGGTGGTGCCCACGTCGTTGCCCTGACGCATGCCCTGGGTCGGGTCATGGCTCTCCCAGAACAGCTTCAGCAGCTGCTCAAGGCTGACCTGCGCCGGGTCGAAGACGACCCGCACGACCTCGGTGTGCCCCGTGCGACCCGTGCAGGTCTCCTCGTACGTCGGGTTGGGGGTGATCCCCCCGGCGTAGCCGACCAGCGTCGTGTGGACGCCGGGGGTCTGCCAGAACACGCGCTCGGCGCCCCAGAAGCAGCCGAGCCCGACGTCGAGCACCTCGAAGCCGTCGGGGTACGGCCCGGCCAGCGGCGTGCCGAGGACCTCATGGCGCTCCGGCAGGGCCACGGGCGTGTCGCGGCCGGGCAGGGCCGTCTCCGCGGTCGGGAGGTCGAGCGGCTTGCTGCGCATCCACATGTCAGGGCTCCTGGAGGTCGCGGGTGGTTCTCCAGGACAACAGGGACACGGCGTACGACGTTCCCGCGACTACAGCTGCTGGGCGAGGTACTGCGGCTCGCCGAGGCTCTGCAGCAGGCTCAGCTGGGTCTCGAGGTAGTCCATGTGCTCCTCCTCGGACGCCAGGATCGACTCGAACAGCAGGCGGGTCACGGTGTCGGCCCTGTCCTGGCAGATGACGATGCCCCGGCGCAGCGCGTCGCAGGCGTGCACCTCGACGGCGAGGTCGGCGGTGAACTGCTCGGGGACGCTCTCGCCGATCCGGACCGGGTCCAGCCGCTGCACGTTGGGGTGGCCCTCGAGGAACAGGATCCGCTCGATCAGCCGGTCGGCGTGCTTCATCTCGTCGATCGACTCGGCGTAGGTGAAGTCACCGAGCTTGTGGAAGCCCCAGTTCTTCTGCATGCGCGAGTGCAGGAAGTACTGGTTGACCGCGGTCAGCTCGTTGGTGAGGACCTCGTTGAGGATCTCGATCACCTGCGGGTCACCGTGCACGGGAGATCCTCTCGTCGTCGAGCCGCCAACCTAGTCGGTCAACGTTCAGACGGGGACCGGAGCGGGCGCGAGCGCGCGCTCGATGACCTCACGCAGGTGGGTCAGGCAGGTCCCGCAGCCCGTGCCGGCGCTGGTCGCCCGGACGACGGACCGGGTCTCGAGAGCCCCGGCCGTGACAGCGGACGCGATCGCCGCCTCCGACACACGGCGGCAGTGGCAGACCAGCACGGTTCCTCCGAGGTCTAAGGTGAGCCGCACCTTACCAAGGTGAGGATGCCCTGAGTCAAGCCCCGGTCTCGCCGTTCCACCGCGCGAGCTTGCCGCCGCGGGCGACCGCGCGCAGCCGGGCCTCCGCTTGATCGCGGACGTCGCTGCTCGTCACGACCAGGACCTGATCGCCGGTGACGAAGTAGGTGAGGGCGTCGGGCACCAGGCTGCGCCCGTCGCGGACGATGAGCGTCACGTGCGCCCCGACCGGCAGGCGCAGCTCCTCGACGTAGACGCCGTGCATCCTGGAGCCGGGGCGCACGCGGACCTGCAGCAGGTCGGCCCGAAGCTGCTCGAGCGGGGCGATCTCCACCTCGACGTCGACCGCGCCCCCGGCCTCCACCACGCCGAGCCGGCGACCGATCCACGGCAGCGTCGGAGCCTGCACGAGCGTGTACAGGACGACCAGGACGAACACCGTGTCCAGGACCTGCTCGGCGCCCTGCAACCCCGCCGTCACGGGGATCGTCGCGATGACGATGGGCACGGCGCCCCGCAGACCCGCCCACGACAGGAAGACCTGGTCGCGCCACGGCAGGCGGAACGGCAGTCCGCACAGGACGACGGCCAGGGGGCGGGCCAGGAACGTCGCGGCGGCACCGATCAGCAGCGCCTCGGGGATCGCCTCCTGCAGCCGCTCCGGCGAGGCGAGCAGGCCGAGCAGGACGAACAGGCCCGCCTCGGCGAGCAGCGCCGTCGAGCTCGCGAAGCCGAGGACCGCCCGGCGGTGCGGCAGCGGCGAGTTTCCCAGCACCAGGGCAGCCAGGTAGACGCTGAGGAAGCCGCTGACGCCCAGCACGTCGCCGGCCGCGAAGGCCAGCAGGCACAGGGCCACCGTGGCGAGCGGGTAGAGCCCGGCCGAGGCCAGCGCTGCCCGCGCGAGCAGCTCGCGACCGACCCGCCCGATCACCACGCCCAGCACCGCGCCGCCGACCAGCTGCAGCAGCACGGTCGCCACGCCCTGGAGGACCGAGGTCTGGCCCCAGGCGTCGGAGGTCGCGAGCACCACGAGCACGACGACCGGGGCGTCGTTGAGCCCGGACTCGGCCTCCAGCGTCGCGCTGATCCGACCTTTGAGGGGCAGCCGGCGCAGCACCGAGAAGACGGCCGCGGCGTCCGTCGACGCGACCACGCTGCCGAGGATGACCGCGGTGCGCAGCTCGACGTCGAGGACCAGGACCGCGAGGCCCGCGACGACCGTGACGCTGACGGCGACGCCCAGGGTCGCCAGCACGACCGCGTACGGGAGCGCAGGCCGCACGACCGACCACCGGGTGGTGAGCCCGCCCTCGGCCAGGATGAGGGCGAGGGCGACAAGCCCGAGCTCGGCGGTGAGGGCGTAGTCGGTGAACTCGACGCCGAGCCCGGCCTCACCGACGGCCAGGCCGACGGCCAGGTAGATGAGCAGCGCCGGTAGGCCGGTGCGACTGGCGAGCCGCACGGCCAGGACCGAGACGAGCAGGAGGGCGGTGGAGGCGAGCAGGATCAGCGTGAAGCCGTCTTCCACGTCGTGCCGCCCTCCTGCCGTCGCCTCCTAGATCGTGCCGCCCTGGGGCCGCACCCGAGCCCCCGCGGGCTGCTGCACCCGCTTGCTGGTCGAGGTCCGGGCCCGCGGCGCGGGACCACTGCTCTTGCGCTTGGGCATCGGCGGCGGCGCGCTGTTGCGCTTCTCCATCAGCAGCACCAGCGGGGTCGCGACGAACGCCGACGAGTAGGTCCCGACGATCAGGCCGATCAGCAGCGCCAACGCGAAGTCCTGCAGCGACCGGCCTCCGAGCACCGTCAGGGCGCCGAGGATGAAGAACGCCCCCAGACCGGTGTTGATGGTGCGCGGAGCCGTGCTGATGATGGCCTGGTTCGCGATCTCCCGCAACGGTCTGCTCCGGGCTCCCGCCCAGGTCTCACGGATGCGGTCCATGGTCACGACGGAGTCGTTGACCGAGACACCGATGATCGTCAGCGCCGCGGCCAGGAACACGCCGTCGATCGGCTTGCCGAGCCAGGCGAAGATCCCGATGACGATGAGCACGTCGTGCAGCATCGCCAGCACGGTGCCGGCCGCGAACGTCCAGCGGAACCGGACGGCCAGGTAGGCCAGCTGGGCGAGCAGCGCGATCCCGAGCGCGAGGATCGCCTTGGTCCGCAGCTCGTCGCCGAGCGTCGGCCCGATGAGCTCGTCGCTGGCGATCTGCGCGTCACCGGCGACCTCGGCGAGGCCGGCGCGCACCTGCTCGACCTCGTCGTCGTCGATGTTGGCCGTCCGGACCGTGATGTTGTCCTCGTTGCTCTGCTGCACCACGGCGGTCGGGAACCCCGCCTGCTCGACGGCACTGCGCGCGTCGGCGACCGACACGCTCTGGCTGGTCGAGAACTCCACGACCCGGCCGCCGGTGAACTCGACGCCGAAGTTGAAGCCGCGCACGACCATGCCGGCCACCGCGACGACCAGCACGGCGGCGGCGATCGTGAGGTAGCGCTTGCTGTACTGCATGA
>Ga0335397_10002876_pt1 | contig 23325 bp, 21 predicted proteins | sample MAT04_FD_205740 | JGI IMG/M metagenome (GOLD analysis project Ga0335397, IMG submission 205740) | Freshwater microbial communities from Lake Fryxell liftoff mats and glacier meltwater in Antarctica - MAT-04 (spades assembly) (version 2) ... | reverse complement strand
CGACCGATCGTCGTTTCTGGCCGACGTTCTGTGCCGTCGATGGCGGTGCTCCGAACCGATGATTCGGGGCCCGACTTGCCCTCACCCCCCGAAGCACCGCGGGCACCTTCCGCCGCCCCGCCGCCCCCCGCCGCGTCGAAACAGGCCACCGTCCCGAAACGATCCGTCGTCCCGAAACAGGCCACCATCACCGGTCCCGGCGCGGGGGACGATCCCCTCCTGGCCGACTCTTCCGAGCCCCAGTCGCCGATCGAGGTGATCGACCTCACCGATCCCGGGTCCCCCCACCCCGGGGGCGGGAAACGCCGGTTTCGGCAACTGGTTTCGGCAGCCCGGGCCACGACCGCCGCTCCCACCGCCGCTCCCACCGCCGTCCGTGACGTTGTGCCCCACTCAGCGCTACCCGTGGAACACGTCGGTTCCCACCCGCCCCGTGTGACGTTGGCCTCGGCCCCCCCTCAGGCGGAACCAAGTCAGCCCGAATCGGCCGCGGCCGTCCCCAGCCCTCCGGCGGCGTATCCGCCCACGTCCCAAACCGAGGTGCCCACGTCCCAAACCGAGGCGCCCGCCGCACCCGCGGCGCCGACCACCGACTCGGCTACCCCACCCGAAACGGTTGTCGCTTCGGCCGATCGTGATCACGAGCCCGCCCCCACCAAGCAGGCCCCCACCAAGCAGGCCCCCACCAAGCAGGCCCCCACCAAGCAGAATCCCACCAAGAAGGCCCCCTCCAAGCAGGCCACGGCCGCCGCACCCGGCCCGGACACCCACGTCGCGGAGACGTCAGGCCCCGACCTCAACACGCCGGCCGCCGCCGAAGCCGAGCCGGACCCAGACCGACCCGACAGCAACGATGCCGATCCGCACGATGACGAGCCTGGTGGCTCGGCAACGAAGATGCCACGAGGCGCAGAGGCGGCGATCCTGTCGATCATCGAAGCCATCCCCGATCCCCGCAACCTGCTCGCCGAGAAGGACCCCACCGCAGAGATCTCCGTTCGGCCGGTGCACCGATCCGACCGCCAGGCGGGCAAGCCACCCGCCACGGGCAGCGCAGGGTCAGGCCGATGGACTGGCAGCGCGGCCACCGCTACCACCGACGACCCCACCCGGAGTCGAGGGGCGCGGCCGGCCGAACGGGCCGTGCCGTCGCTCGACCCCGCCTGAACTGGCGTCCACCACCGTGGCCAAGCCGGCCCAACTCTGCGGCATCGCTCCCAGCCCCACTCCGGAATCGGGATGCCAGTACTCCGCCCATCCCGACGCAACCGAACCCGTCACCAGTCGCTCGCGAAGCCATGCCGCTTCGGTCGTCCGGCCCGACCGGCCCGCAGCGATCCAGAGCAAGTAGGTGAGTTGGGGCCATGCCGGGCCACGCCAGTAGGTCACGGGGTCGAAGGCCGGCTCCGCTCGGTGCACCGCCGCCGGGCCACAAACCCCACCGAACGCCGTCGGGTCCACCACCTCGCGCCAGGCGGCGGCGATTGAGATCTGATCGTTGGCGCCATCGGTGGAGGGCGACGCGGTTGAGGCCACCAGAAGGGGCAAGAGGGCCTCGAGGGTTCGGCACCTGTCGCTTGCTCCCAGACCCTCCCGCGGGCGGGTACCCACCCGATCCACATCTCGCCAGGTGACACGAGAATCATCCCAGCGGTCACCCCACCGACATGCGGCAATCGTGTGGTCGGCGAGGGCCCGTACGTGGGGGGCATCCGTCACCGAGGCCAACTCCGAGGCATTGAACGCAACCAGTGCGTCGAATCCTGCGGAACGCACCGCGAACCGGTCGGACCCGACGGGGGATCCACTGCCCGGGTCGAATCGGAGCGCGGCCACGAGATCGCCTTTGGTGGCCCGCCATCGATCCCGGTCCCACGTCCCACCATCAGCCTGGTCAGCCTGGTCAGGCTGGTCGGGCTGGTCGGGCTGGTCGGGCTGGTCGGGCTGGTCGGGCACGTCCGAGTGGCCGTTGGCAGACGGACACCAGTCATCCCACCGTGGCGAATCGTCGCAGCCGCTTTCCCATGGATGCAGAAGCTCCGGACGGCGATGCACAAGGAAGTCGAGGCCGGCGGCGGCGGCGTCGATCACCTCACGGGGAACGCCCGCTCCCTGCCGTTCCATCTCGGCGATGGCATGACCGAACATCGGGGGCTGGGTGATGCACGAGGTATGTCGCCGGCCCCAGAACGCCGCGTGCATGTCGGGGGCTCGCCAGTAGGTCATGTGGGGAACGAAACCATCGTCGGCCTGGTGGGCGAACACATTGGAGAGTTCGGCGACAGCACGGTCGGGCTCGCCCAGATGGGCCCAGATGACCGCATGAAAACACGAGTCCCACAACCACTGATGGGGATAGACGGCCGCGTTCGGAACCGTGTATCCCTCGGGTTGCCAGTGCGCCGCCAGCATCGTCCGCACGGCCCGCCTCCGAGCCAGGACCTCTTCTTCGGTCCACCCGACGGGTAGCGTGCGGGGCCCGCCGACGCCCGCGGTCACGCCGTTCCTCGATGCTGCCACGCCAACGATCGGCGCTCCCGCCGCTCGCTGTCCCCGCACCGTACGCCCGCGAACTCCGCACCATCACCCATCACGACGTCGCTCTTCATCCCCGTCCCGCCATCCCCCATGACCACCTGCGCCATCATCTCGTTTCGCCTAGGGCTCACCGACGGCGTGTCGATCGTGGCCGACACGTGGGCCGACACCTTGCGGTCGTTTGGCTTCGACATCGTGACCGTGGCCGGCGAGGGCCCCGTCGACCGCATTGTGTCGGGCCTCGCCCTCGACGCCCCCGAGCCGCCGCCCGTGGGTGAAGTGGAGGACGCGCTGCGCGACGCCGACCTGGTGGTGGTGGAGAACCTGTGCACCATTCCGATGAACCTACCGGCCTCGCGTGTCGTCGCCGAGGTCCTCCGTGGTCGGCCGGCAATCCTCCATCACCACGATCCCCCGTGGCAGCGCCCGCACTACACCCACATCGCCGAATTGCCGCCCACCGATCCGGCGTGGTGTCACGTCACCATCAACGAGCTCACCCGCCATGAGTTCGGCGATCGGGGCATCGACGCCACCACGATCTACAACGGGTTCGCCACGCTGTCGAACGGCGCGGCGAGAACGTCCGTGCGGGCGCAGCTTGGTGTAGAACCCGGGGAATTGCTGATCGCCCATCCGGTGCGGGCGATCCCCCGCAAAGGCGTACCAGCAGCGATCGAGATATGTGCGCACCTCGGCGCCACCTACTGGCTCCTGGGTGGTGCCGAGGATGGCTACGCCGACGAACTCGATCGCCTCCTCCTTCGCGCCCGCTGCCGGGTGATCCGTCACGCCCTCCCCCACGGACCCGACATCTACGCCGCTCCGGATGCCGTGGTCTTCCCGTCCACCTGGGAGGGCTTCGGCAACCCGCCGATTGAGGCCTCGATCCACCGCCGGCCCGTTCTGGTGGGGCCGTACCCCGTCGGAGCCGAACTTCGTGCCCTGGGTTTCGCCTGGTTCGATGCCGACCCTGGCGGCACCGAACGGCTTCGTTCATTTCTCCACGAGCCCGACGACGACCTCCTCACGTTGAACCGTACGTTGGCCATCGAACACTTCTCCCTCGAAGCGATGTCGGCCAGGCTCTACCGCCTACTCAATGAACTTGGCTGGTTGCCGTGACCGACGACCCATCCCCCTCCCCTCCCCCAACGGTTCCGCCTGGTCCTGTCGATCCCGTGTTGGAACGACGAAATCAGATCCGGCGCCTGCTCGTGTTGGCCCAACGCATCGGCTACGTCCTCTATGCCATCGCCATCGCCGGCTTCATCCTCGGCTTCGCCCGCAACTTCGACGGGGTCTCCGTCACCATCATCACGGTGGGCCTCGTGGCGGGTTCGTTGTTCCTTGCCCCGGCCTACACCTTCATCTACGCCGTGAAGGCCGCCGACCGCGCCGATGCCGACAACGACTGGCGTTGAGGCCGACGAGTAACGGCCCGGCACCACCGGGAGGCGCAGTTCTCGTGTGCGCTCGTGCCCCGTCCCACCGGCGTTGCCCCGGCTCACCTCCTCGACCACGTGACGAACATCGGCGCGTTTCTCCGCCGGCCGGCGAGCGTGCAGCCCAGGAGCGGCGGATCCGTGGGCGGGGTCGTGCCCGACAAGAGACCGACCGCGAAAGGTGCGGGTTGTGGTTCACAACAGCACGAACATAACTCACACTGCTGAGTATTGAGCCCCCTTGTTCTCTAGAAACATTAGAAAGAAATGTTGTTGGATTCATACGGACACATGTTTGTGTCTGGATAGTATGGCGGTGTGAGCACGGAAACTCCGCACCGGATCGAAACGCCGGCAGACGTGGCCGATCACACGCCTTTGCAGGGGATCGGCCAGGCGGGCGACCTCCTGCGAGAGGTTCTTTCGTCGATGCCGTCCGGCCGAGACAACGGTCCCACCGGCCAACAAGCACGCGAGATGGCAGCAGCACTGGCAGAGATTGCTCGGCTCGCCAATGCCCATGTGGCGATCCTCTCCCATGCAGCCGTGCGCGGAGGCGCCTACCGAAACTCCCGCCTGTCGTCACCGGCCCAAACGTTGGCGTCGGAGACGGGGTGCACCGTCAAAGAGGCGCAGCAGGTCTTCCGCGTCGGCAAACGGGCCCAAGATTTCCCTGCCGTCGCAGCGGCGCTCCGCGGTGGGGAGCTCGTGCTGTCCCAGGCCGACGAGATCACCTCCGCACTCACGATGTCGCCATCCGATGAAGTCGCCAACGAACTCGTCGCCCTTGCCGGTCGGCGCGACGCCGCGTCATTGCGACACCGGTGCGACGCCGTGCGTCGCAATGCCCGCGGTCCTCTTGATCACGCTCGGGCCCGGGCCAAACGCAACGTGCGCCGCTGGATCGATCGCGAGGGCGTCTCCAACCTGCTCCTGCGTACGTCGTCCGATGATTTCATCCGCATCATCGCCACGCTCGATGCGGAGATCGATGCCCGGGTCTTGGGTAACCGCGACCCCAACCTCACCCCCGACATGATCGCCGCCGACGCGCTCACCGATCTGATCTGTGGCTATCGCATGGATCGCACCGCCCAACGGGCCGAAGATGTTGCCCTGTTCGAACGGTTGCGTCGATCCGCCCGATCGTTCCGTGATGGCGACCGGCCCCACCCCAACGCCGAGCACCCCAACGCCGAGCACCCCAACGCCGAGCACCCCATGCCAGAGTCACCCGACGCGGCCGCACACCATGGCGACCCCGTCGATTGTGGTCCGGCTGATGGCGGCACAGCCCGCGATCCCGATGGCGTCACCTTGCCTCGACATCCGTGCACCGCCGACGTGGAAACCGAACTCGCACCCCAGGTCGACGAAGTGTTTGCCGGTTGGGACGACGTCGCCTGGTGGGAGAAGATCGCCGCCGCCGATCCCGACGCCGAATACGCCGCCACCGTCTGGACCGACACCGATGGTTCCACCGTGCACGAGTATCCCGACGGCCGTTTCGAGCGGTTCACCGCCGAGGGCCAACTGGCGCTGCTCCGTTTACCGAAACCCGACACCGACCAACGCACAAGCCACCAACGCGGTTCACCATCCCCCGGTTTGACCCACGAGGAGCGAATCGACCGGCTCGCGCTCGCCATCGCCACCGGGGCTCCGCCTCGGAACACCGCCCCCAACTACACCGCCCCACCCGACACCCCGTGGTCCGAATCGCGCCGTCACGACTGGTTGCCGAATCCTGCGAACGACTACGCCCGGCTGGGCCCAGAGCCCGAGCCGGACTCACACGGCTGGGGTGCGTGCCCCACGTGCGGTCACCACCACGAACCCGACGTCATGTGGAGACGGGCGGCGAGAGCGAAGGCCATCATTCGCGTCGATGCCACCGCACTGGCCCGAGGCGCCGCCGCCGAGGGCGAAACCGTCGACCTCGCCGGCTACGGACCAATCCCCATCGAGGCACTCCGCAGCGTGCTGTCCGATGCCGTGATCGCCATCATGGTCACCGACGGCAACGACGTCCGGAACGTCACCCACCTATCCCGCAAACACACGGCCGCGCAGTCCACCGTGCTGGAGTGGCTGATCGGCAATCGTTGTTCCGTCCCCGGATGCCAGAACCGCCGTCAGATCGCGTGGGACCACATCAACGAATGGGCGACCGAACACACCACCACCATCGACGACACCCAAGGCCAGTGCTACTTCCACCACTCACGCAAACCCGAAGGGCACGACTTCCGCACCGACCCTGCGAGCCCCGGGCATCTCCCCGGCCGAACCCCCGGCCGAAGCCCCGCCCGAACCGACCCACCGCCCGAACCCGGCTGAACCCGCCCACCCCGACACCCGGCACGGGTGGAATAACCGTACTGATGGGGTCACGGCACGGGCGCCTACCGTGGGCAGCAATGCATCGGAAGGTGACGATCACCTGCCCCTACTTCGGCGCCCCACGGCGAGATCTCGCCGGCGCGGCATGCGAGTTCGGCCAGACGCCGTTTCCGCCTGTAGCACCAACGGAGATCACCTTCGAGGTGATGATCCACGCCATCGGAAGCAACCGGTCCGCCGTGCGCAAGGTGGTCGCCGACTGGACGGGACGAGCACTACCAGAGGCGGGACGGCTGCTCGACAACGTCGACCACGAGCCCACCACGGTCTCCACCGATGCCGATGAGCCATCGGCGCGTTTGCTGCTCAACGCCCTCACCCGCGCCGGGGCAACGGCGCGGGTCCACCAGGCCGGCGCATCGACCCACACCTCCGAGATCGATCCACGAGTGGCCCACCGCCTGCGTTTCGACGTCGTGCTGCACGACCCCGGAGCCCAGCGGATCCTCGTCATCCACGCGCTCCGCACAACGATCGGATTGTCGCTCGCGGAGGCCCGGGAACTCGTCGATGCGTTCGCCTCCCGCCCGTCCGATGCGGTGGCCGGCAGGGCGCTCACCCTTGAACGGGCAACCATCGCCGTGGATCGGCTGACCGCGGCAGGAGCGACCGCTTCGCTGGTGCCGTCCGGTTGACCGTCGCCGTTCCCACGGTCGTCGTGGTCATTCGATACCCGATGTTTGAGGCCCACCAAAGGCACTCGGTTGCTCCTGATGACTTGCCTCCAACAACTCCTCGGTCCGGTTCGCTTCACTGTGGAACCGTGAAGCGAGACTGGCCGCCACCGGTGCTCCCACCCGACGTCGGACGCCTTGCCGCCACTCTTGCGGAGTGATGGCCCCTATGCTCCCTTCATGGACGAGACCTCCGACGATCAGACCCAACCTTCGAGCCCCGCCACCGACGCTGCGCCGCAGAGCACCGACGTCGACCTCGTCGCCGACGACGACCTCCTCATCGAAGAGGTTTCGATCGACGGCATGTGCGGCGTCTACTGAGCCCACACGCTCCTTCAATCGATGACCCTCGACACTGCTGCGCCCTACCAGTTGCACCCGCAGGTGGCCCTTCGTCCGGAAACGTTCGGCGCGTTGGCCTACCACTACGGCAACCGCCGCCTCACCCTGCTGCGGGCGCCGGAGCTGGTCCAACTTGTGGAACATCTCGGCGAGCATGCCTCTGTCGACGCCGCCCTCGCGGCGTCGACGTTGGCGCCGGCCCGCCACCCCGCTTTCGCCACGGCTTTGGCGGCGCTCGAACAGTCCGAGTTCCTCGTGCCAACCAAAGATGCGGCTGCGACCCCCTCCGACAACGTCGTGGTGATGCCCTTCGCAGGGCCGTCGCCGGCGCCGACCAAGGGCACCCGCATGGGCGAACAGCTCAAGGCCGGGCTCAACTCGCCGATCTGCCTCACCTGGGAATGGACCTACGCCTGCAACCTGCAGTGTGTGCATTGCCTGAGTTCCTCGGGCACCCGTGATCCCAACGAGTTGTCCACCGAGCAGATGAAACGGATCGTCGACGATCTCCACGATCTGCAGGTCTTCTACATCAACGTCGGCGGCGGCGAGCCCATGCTCCGACCCGACTTCTTCGAGATGGTCGAATACTGCGTGAGTCGGGGTGTGGGGGTGAAGTTCTCCACCAACGGCGGCCTCATGACGCCCGGGAAAGCCCGCCGGCTCGCCTCCATGGACTACGTCGACATCCAGATCAGCCTCGACGGCATCGACACCTTTACGAACGACGCGGTGCGTGGCCAGGGCTCGTTCGCCAAAGCCCGCCGCGCCATGGAGATGCTGCACGACGCCGAGTTCGGCCCGTTCAAGATCTCCGTGGTGATGACCCGCGACAACGTCCCCCAGATCGACGCCTTCGAAGCGTTGGCCGAGGAGTTCGGCGCCGAACTACGCCTCACCCGATTCCGTCCGTCGGGGCGAGGGGTCGACAGTTGGGAAGGCCTGCACCCCACCCAGGATCAGCAACGAGTCCTCTATCGCTGGCTGCTCGAACGGCCTCAGGTACTCACCGGCGATTCGTTCTTCCACCTCTCCGCCCTTGGTGAACCGCTCCCCGGGCTGAACCTGTGCGGCGCCGGGCGAGTGGTGTGCCTCATCGATCCGGTGGGCGACGTCTACGCCTGCCCGTTCGTGCTGCACGACGAGTTCAAGGCCGGTTCCGTGCACGAGCCCGGCGGCTTCGGGGCCGTGTGGCGCACATCCGAGCTTTTCACCGGCCTGCGGGAACCGCAGTCCCCCGGCGCCTGCGCCTCGTGCGGCAGCTACGACGCTTGCCAAGGCGGGTGCATGGCCACGAAGTTCTTCACCGGCCTCTCGCTCGACGATCCCGATCCTGAATGTGTGTTCGGCAACGCCGACGAGCTTTTGGCCGACGTCAAGGCCGCGGATGCCGCCTCGTCGTTGGTGCCCGCCGCCACGGCCGACCACTCGTGGTCGCCCGTGAAACTCGGCCGCAAATCGTTGGCCGTCGCCCGCGGCGCCTGACCAGCGCCGACGATCGCGCCACGCGGTGCCAGTTCAGGCCCCGGCGTAGGCCTCGGCCAACCAGGCCAACACCTCGGCATCGATCTGGTCGACGGAGGTGAGCACCACCTGATGGGTGCACATGCCCTTGGCCGCGACCAACCGATCGGTGACGACAAAGGCCTTGTTGTTCAGCCCCAACACCACTCGTTTCGCCGATGGCACCTCCACCAACGCGAACTGTTTGCTCCGCCGCAGGCTCACGCTGGTCTTCTTCGGGCTCACCTCCACGTCCGAGCCGAGCTTCTGCGCCGCCGCCACCAGCCGGTCGCAGATCGGTCGAAGATGGGTCTTCGTGCCCGCGTACTGCGCGTCGACGAGGCCGGTGCCGGCTGTGTCTCCGGCAGTCTGGGGAGTGGCAGTCTCCGGAGTGGCAGTCTCCGGAGTGGCAGTCTCCGGAGCGGCAGACCCGGCCGCCTGACGGGCTTTGGTGGCCACGGCGTTGGCGTTGCCATGCGTGAACCCGTGCTCCGATTTCAGCCACGCAATGATCTCCCCGTGTTTGACCTTGCCGCTCTTGTGCACCAGGGCCGACCACGCCTCGATCGATCGCCCGGTCGCGGCTTCGATGTTTCGGAGTTGGGTGGCGGTGGCATCTTCGATCTTTCCCATGGTGGAGTCCTCTCGGTTGTCGGTTGGCGGGGTGGGGCCCGGGTGGGGCCGAGGTGAACAGGCCTGCGGGGCCTTGCGGGTGGATCAGGAATCGGCGGGTTCGGGGGCCACCTGCTCGTTGCGCATGCGTTTGGGTAACGCGAACGCGAACAGACCCATGACGCGGTAGAGCCGGCGGGTGCGCGCATCCACATCACCGGTCTCCAGCACGGCCTTCCAGTTGGCGAGCATCCGACCCCACGTCTTGTCGACGTTCTCGAGCTTCGGCGACCCTTGCGGCCACCCGGTGTGGGTGACGGTGACGCGCACGCCCGTCGGGGTCGGTTCGAGCGACCAAGTGACCAACGTGGGCGGGTCGGTGCGATCGGTGAGCCGGAAGGTGTGGGCAAACGTGGTGGGCGGGTCGACGGTCACGATCCGGCCCACGATGTGCACCACCTTGCCGTTCTGATTGCGGTAGTAGATCGGAGCGCCCGGCTCGAGGGTGGAGTCGAGCACGGTGTCCATCATCGCCCGTTGGAGCCCCGTTCGAGTGATGGCATCCCATGCCTGCTTGATCGGGCAGGCAATTTCGATGGATTGCACAAGGTCATCCGGCAAGGCTGGTCTCCTCGGCTGTCGGGACGGGACGAGTTGCGGCCTTGACCTCGGCCTCGAGGTCCGCCCGAAGATCGAGCAGCACGTCGCTCCACAACGATTCGTACCGCGAGAGCCATCGGTCGTGGATCATGCGCAACGGCACGGCATTGAGGTAATTGCGCCGCACACGACCCTCGGCCACAGTCAGCACGAGGTCGGCTTTGCGCAAGATCTCGAGATGGACGAGCAACTGGTGCCTGGTGGTGTCGAGCACATCGGTGAGCTCACCGGTGGTGCGCGGCGATTCCCGCAGCACATCGAGGATGCGCCGTCGCCACGGGTTGGCCAGTGCCCGCCACACCGGCTCCGACGGATCGTCGGTTGGGGAATCGCCGGTGTGGGACTCGGTGGTGTGGGTAGACGTATCGGCCGGCGCCGCATTGCGTAGGGGTTTCATTACGTAATGAATCTATCACCTATTAGGGTTCGTCGGCAACCACGACCTGACCCTTGCTGACAGCCTTGGCCGCATACATCGCGTCGTCGGCTCGACGACGTGCCGCGTTGTCGGGCGATCCAGCGGGTTCGGTAGTCGTGACCGATGGCGCGGACCACAACCACGACCACGACCGCGGATTCCTCGGTCGAAAACTCGGCAGTGGGGCTTGTGAGCGCAAGGACCCGAGTGGCCACCTCCACCACCCGCCCGTCGGCGGCGGACAGCGGGTTCGGCACGTCGATTCCCACCCGTGCGACGAACGAGCCGCTGAAGGGGTCGAGTCCCGTGGTGGGTTCGGGCCGCCAGACCAACGCCTCGCCCTCGATGTCGGTGAACGAGGCGAGCGCCAGTCCCACGACACCACGATCACGACCATCGCCGGCGCCGTCAACGTGAAGCAACGCCTGCGCGAGCCGGTTGGCTTCGATGATCACGCCGTCCCGCACCAAGAGCGCTCACACCGGGAGGTTGTCGAGTTGGTCTGCGGCCAGGAGGGCGGCTTCCCGTCCCGACTCGCCGGTCGATGCCGTGCCGACGGCTGTCATGCCTGCGTCACTCGGAAGATGTGGGCGGGCTGCCGATCGGGGTGCAGTTCGACGAAGTTCGACGGGCCGTGCCACGTATACGCCGCGTCGGCGAGCAGGTCGTGTACGTCGAAGGGCCGCGACGCATCGACGCCAAGCGCCGCCAGATCGAGATCGACCATGCCGGCCTGCACGCCGTTCGGGTCGAGGTTCACCACCACCAGCACGGTCGCCGACGCCGGCGCTGCCGGGTCCGTGGAGGGACCGGCATGAGAGGTCTTCGAGAACGCCAGGAGCTGATCGTTTCCGCAACGATGAAAGCGGAGAGTACGGAGCGACCGGAAGGCCAGGTGCTCGTGTCGGATGCGGTTCACGTCCGCGATGAGCGGAGCGATCGAGGGCGCGTTCACACGATCCCACGACCGGATCTCGTATTTCTCCGATCGGGCGTACTCCTCCTTCCCCGACCACGAAGGGGTGTTCTCACACAGCTCGAAGGCCGGGCCATAGATCCCCACCGACGGGGACAGCGTGGCGGCAAGCACGTAACGGAGGCCGAACAGTGTGGGCGGCGCATCCCACAGTTGCTCGGCGAGGATGTCGGGGGTGTTGGGCCAGGCGCTCGGCCGGTAGTGGTCGGCCGTTGGAGACGAGGCAAGGTCCTCGAAGTGTTCGATCAGTTCCCCCTTCGATCGCCGCCACGGGAAGTAGGAGTAGCCGAGGGTGAAGCCGAGCGCGGTGAGCCGCTCCATGACCGCTGGACGGGTGAAGGCCTCCGAGAGGAACACGGTGTGCGGGTGCGTCCGCCGCACGTCGTCGATCAGCCACTGCCAGAAGGGGAACGGCTTGGTATGGGGGTTGTCGACCCGGAAGATCGACACGCCCCGTCCGAGCCAGAACCGCACGATCGCGAGGCACGCGTCCCACAACTCCCGCCATGCCTCACCCCCGAAGTTGAGCGGGTACACATCCTGATACTTCTTGGGAGGATTCTCGGCGTAGTGAATCGAACCGTCGGGACGGTGCAGGAACCACTCGGGGTGGTCGTGGACCCACGGATGATCGGGCGAGCACTGCAGGGCGAAATCGAGGGCAATCGTCAGGCCGTTTCGCTGCGCTTCGGCCACGAGGTGGTCGAAGTCGGCCAGGGTGCCGAGCTCGGGATGGATCGAGCAGTGCCCCCCGCCATCCGGGCCATCGCCGGGCCGGTGCCGGTTCCCGATCGCCCACGGACTTCCCGGCTCCCCTGGCTCCGCTCGTTCGGCGTTGTCGGCGCCCTTCCGGAACGCGTCGCCGATGGGATGGATCGGTGGGAGATACAACACGTCGAACCCGAGGTCGGCGATGGCACCGAGCTGCCTCGTGACGTCGGCCAGCGTGCCATGACGACCGGGCGTTGGCGAGCACGATCGCGGGAACAGCTCGTACCACGTGGAGAACGCGGCCGACGGCGACTCGACCAAGACCGGGTACCGCTTGCTTGCCGTGGCCGCGGCCACCGGGAAGGCCCCACGGGTGGCGTGCCAAACCGCAGCGTCGTTCACCACCAGCGAATCACCGGAACGCAATGCGTCAGCCGCGGCGCGAAGCACGTTTCGCCCGTCACCCCGAACCAGCCCCGCCAAACCATCGAGCACGCTCGCACCGGTGGCCAGCTCGATGGCCAACTCCTCGTTGCCCGTCGCCGATTCGGCGAGCGCTTCCCGTTTGCGTTGCGCATGGTGCACCCACGTGGCCCAGCTATCGATCCACGTCAGCACACGGAACTCGTGAGGGCCCGGGTCGACGAAGGAGACGGTGCCCCCCCAGCGGTCGAGGCCCGGCGAGGTAGCCGTGAGCGGGGACACCACCTCCGCCCGTGTTCCAACCGGTCGGCACCCCACAGCGACCACCACGAGATCGTGACCATCGATCACAACGGTGGCTTCTACCGCAAGGTGTTCTCCCACCACCGCCTTCACGGGCAGCGCACCCCCATCGACGCTCGGGCCGATGTTTGCGATCACGATGCGGGACGGTGGCTTCGTCCGCCGAGAAGATGCCATCAACCGGTGAGGCTATCGGCCCCTCGGACCGCTGCGAACACACGTCGAACGGCAATGTTCGCTTCGCCCACCGGTCGTTCCAGCGCGTCGATCTGATCGTCGAGCTCGACGATCGATGCCCGCCCTTCTGTCGTTGCGGCCAGCACGATGCGCAACAGCTCAGCCGCAGCCGCCAACTGCTTGGCCAGCCCCAACGGTTCCCGCAGCCGACTGGGCAGGTCCTCGCCGAGACTGAGGCCCTCGCCGAGCTCACCACGCTCCTGCGGGCTGGAATCTCGGAGGCATCGGGCCAGCGACGCGGCCGGGGCCCGCCAGATGTCCACGAGGGCGTGGGCATCGCCGGCGACGGGAGCGATGGACGGCCGGCGGCGCCATTCCCTGGGGCCCGACGCCTCGGGAACGAGGGCGTCCACAAAACGATCGAGTGGTTGATCGGTGCCCGGGATCGGGGCATCGTGGCTGCGGCCGTTGGCGGCTGGCCATCCCGCCGTGGCTCTCGCATACCAACGCACGGGTTCGCACCAGTCGGCCAACGCCGCCAACGCCAGGCTCACCGATTCGCGAACGTCGGGATTGCCCACGGTCTCCACACCCAGGTCAGCCAGCGAAACAAGGACGGCGCGACGACCGCCCAGCGGTTGCACGTCGGTCCAGGTTCGCACGGCGGGGAACAGGTCGAATCGGTCCTCCACCAGCCGGGGGTCGAGCGCCGCCAACGCGTCAGGCGGCGACCACAATCGATCCCCCACCACGTGGACGGCGGGCCACAGGAAGCCGTCGAGCAGTTCCGGGGACACCCGCTCGGCCCAGAGGCAGGCCTCCCCACCCAGGATCCTCTCCTGCTGGTCGGGGGGAAGTGTCGGCCCCGCGTCGAGATCGATCTCACTGGCATCGCGCACCACGGCTTCAGCCAACGATCCGATCAGCCTCGGAGTGGTTGCTCGATCTTGCCACGGGGCCAACACCTGCTCGCTGATCACCGGCAACGGCGCCGACGGTTCGACGGCATGCAGGAAACGCAGCGGCACACCAAGATCGAGATACCAGCCAGCCGACAGGATCGTCCGATGGCCGGCTTGCAGCGCCTCATGCAACTTGGCCGGGCTTCGCCACGCCTGCACCACGACGTCGGCGGCCAAACTCGGATGCAACGCTTCGTCCCACACGATCGGCACCCGATCGTTGGCACGCACCAAGGCGACCACTCGCTCGGTGAATACGGCCTGGCGGTCCGCGCCGAGCACCGGAACCTCGTCGCCACCAATGTGAACGAACGCATCCGAGAAGACCTCGGCCCACTCTCCGAGCACCGTGGCGAGCAGCGAATACACGGCCTCGTTTTCGGGATCAACGCACACATTGGGCACGACGAACGAGGTGGGAATCGACGCCGGGGCATCACCGAGCGCGAGATCGGGACGAGCGAAAAGGAGGGCAGACGTGTGGCCGGGGACGTCGAGCTCCGGCACGATCCGCACACCTCGATCGGTGGCGTAGTGCACGAGGTCGGCCAACTCCGCCAGCGTGTAGTGGCCGCCGGGCGCCGCCCGTTCGGTGAGCTCAGGGTGGGCTCGGCTCTGCACCCGCCAGGCCTGGTCGTCGGTGAGATGGAGATGGAGCACGTTGAGCTTGCCCAGCGCCATCGCGTCGATGGTCCGGCGGATGGCATCGAGGGGCATGAAGTGCCGGACCGTGTCGAGCAGGAGGCCTCGCCAGCCATACCGCGGCGCATCGGTGATGTCGGCAGCAATCGCCGCGCCCGTATGCCGGTCGATGAGTTGACGGAATGTGGCGGCACCCCGGGCGAGACCGGCGACATCGCCCGCCTCGATGAGCGCGCCACCGGCATCAACCCGGAGGTGGTAGCCCTCGGCCGGGAAGTCCCGCTCGGGTTCGAGCACCAGCAAGACCTCGGGCGCGTCGTCGGGCGGACCGTTGTTGCTACCCCCGATGACTCGCGCAAGATCCTCGCGGAGGTGGGCCCCGACCCCTGCGGCGGCCGCCCCTTCCACCGCCACTCGGCAGCCATGGCGTAGGTCGAGCGGACTGCGGTCGTCGATCGACACCACACCGCTCGGGCGCGGGAGCGGTACCAGCACCTGCGCCATCGGCGGAAGTTCGCCCTGTTCGGTCGTCCCCATGCCCCAAGTTTGGCCCCAATTCAGCCCGACCGCGTGGAAGACCCGGTGTCGAGCAGGACAGAGGCAGGGACGCCGACGATCTCGTCGAACGTATGCGAAGCGCCACGTTTCGAGACGAGGTTGATCTCGCGGTCGGCCCGAACCCCGAGGCTCGGCGTGTGCTGCATCGTGCCGCCGACGCCATGCGTCAGCGCAACCTGCCCTACCGGGTGCTCACGCTCTGAACCAACGACGCCGACCGTCTCACTGGGCAGTGGTGGCCTGGTAGGAGTTCGGGGCGACCTGGAGCGAGCTGGCGTTGATGAACTCGAAGTCGGCGCCTTTGAGAACGTTCATCAGTTGGAGTTTGTCGTTGTCCCACCGCTCGTCGGGTGCGCCGCTGAAGTAGAAGGCCGAACCGTTGTCGGCGATCACCGCGCCGTAGGTCTTGAGCGCAACGATGATCGGTCGGATGTAGGGGTCGAAACGATTGATGTCGACGTTGGCCTTCACCCGGAGCCACGCGCCCATCGGCGGATAGGTGGTCAGGTTGGTGGACCCCGCCTGGTGACTCGCCGGCCACACATAGCTGCGATGGGTGGTGGGCACCGTCATACGGATGGCGTGGAGCACCTTGCCCGATGCCACCTCGTCGTACCGGACGAGCCCGGGGAGGATCGGGAGCCCGGCGGCGTCGGCGGAGGTCCACGTGGCAGTCCTCATGGCGTTGGACTTCATGTCCCACGTGGCGCCGGATCCCGCGGTGATCCCACTGGTCCACGAATTGTTTGCGCCGGGATAGGTGGCGTAGGTCTCGTAGAGCCGGCAGTTGTCCTTGTCGACCATGATCACGTGACGGTCGCCGTCGCTCGCCATTCCCCCTTCGACCGTGGGCGGGTTGGGAATCGGATAGCCCACGTGGTCGCTGTCCTCGTCGTAGTCGAACGTCAGGGTGCGTTTCGGCGCGGTGCCCGCCACTACGTCGTAGGGGATTCCGATCGGACCTCCATTCCAGAGGCCACTCCCGAAATCGGCCTTGCCGCCACGGGTGGGGCCGAGCGAGGTGATCCACGTGCTCGACGACGTGTGGATCGGCGCCTGCGTAACGTTGGCACGCCAGAAGCTGTTGGCCGGCGTCAGCGTGCAGTTCACCCCCGGGATGCCGACAAACTCGGAGCACGACGTCGCCACCAGGCTTACCGTGGCCACCGCGGCGATCAGCGGCGCCGATCGAAACAATCGGCGCCGAGCGCGTACGGGGGGCATAGGTGCAGTCGTGGTCGTCATGGTCTTCCTCCTGTCGGCTTCCGCTGAGGGTGCCACCGTGTCACGGGCGGCGCGTGGGCCTGATGGCCTATCGACGCCGGGATTGCTCAATCTGAAGTGATCGCGTCAGATTTCGGTGGCACTGCACGAACCGTGTGGTCGGCGCGATCACCCTGGACCGTGGGGGCCGACCCGCCGCTGGCCGCCACCGCCGCCAGCAATTCGCTCATGGTCGCCCGGTCTGCCGTCGACGGCAACCCCCAGAGCGGCTCGTACTGGAACAGCGAATCGACCGCCACCGCCCGGTAGCCCGGACGCAAGATCTCGAGCATGTTCGGGGCGACGAGGCCGGGGTGGGGCTGCCCACACGCCCGGGCGAGTCGCAGCAGCTCGAAGCGCAACGTGGCCACATACATCGCCAACCGATTGCTCTTGAGCGTGGGGTCGAGACCTCGCTGCCGCCAAGGCGACTGTGTGGCCACGCCCGTCGGACATTGCCCGGTGTGGCAACGCTGCGCCTGGATGCACCCGATGGCCAGCATCGCTTCGCGCCCCACCGACACCGAGTCGCATCCCAGCGACATCGCCAACAACGCTCGTTCCGGTGTCCCGAGTTTGGCCGACCCGACGAAAAAAACGCTCTCGTGGAGGCCGAGTTCGGCGAAGGCGCGGTACACGATGGGAAAGCCCCACACGAACGGCAAGGCCACGTGATCCGTGAAAACAAGCGGCCCGGCGCCCGTGCCTCCTTCGCCCCCGTCGACACTCACAAAGTCGACTCCCACCCCGGTGCGATCCATTCGCCGGGCCAGGTCGGCCCAGAACCTCGACTCGCCAACGGCGGACTTGATGCCAACCGGCAAACCCGTGGCGTCGGCGATCCGCTCCACGAGATCGAGGAGTGAGTCGACATCCTGGAAGGCCGTGTGGTTGGCGGGACTCCGACAATCCACGCCCACGGGAATCCCCCGAATCCGGGCGATCTCCGGTGTTACCTTCGCTCCGGGCAGGAGGCCACCGATGCCGGGTTTGGCCCCTTGACTCAGTTTGATCTCGACGGCACGAACCGGATGGGCGCCGCACAAGTCGACCAAACGCGACAGTTCAAACGCACCGGCGGCATCGCGCACGCCGAAGTAGCTGGTGCCGATCTGAAAGACGAGATCACCACCATGTTGGTGCGCCGGCGATAGCCCGCCCTCACCGGTGTTGTGCCAGCACCCGGCCGCCGCAGCGCCCCGATTGAGCGCTTCGATCGCCGCGCCGGAAAGTGCCCCAAAGCTCATGCCGGAGATGTTCACGATCGAGTTCGGGCGGAACGCATGGCGTCGTGCCCGCGCCTCACCAAGCACCTTGGCCGCCGGCAACGCCAACGCGGGATCGGCGTGTGGAGGTTCGTTTTCCGGCGCGCCGATCGGGAAGGCAACGTGTTTGACGATCACGTAGTCGTCGGCGCGCTCGATGTCGTTGTCGGTGCCGAAACCGAAGTAGCTGTTCTCCCCCTTGGACGACGCGTAGATCCATCGCCGCTGATCACGACTGAACGGCCGCTCGGAGTCGTTGTCGGTCACGATGTATTGCCGAAGCTCGGGGCCGATCCGCTCGAGCAGGAACCGCAGATGACCGACCACGGGAAAGTTGCGGGTGACCGCATGGTTGCGCTGCACGAGGTCGTGGGCGGCGACGGCACCGAGCGCCGCGGCACCCAAACCGGCGGCGATCCGCAGCTTCGAAGCGCTCACAACAGCGCCAGCACGAGGCCGATCTGGCCCAGGTGATAGGTGACGTGGATCGCCACACGGGCGAAGGGAAACGGCTTCACAAACTCGTTCCACGCAAGGGTGGAGTCCGACGCGAAGAACAACAATCCGCCGAGCACCACAATCGGTAGGGCGGTGCCGATCGCGCTGGCGGCCATCAGCCCCAGAACGCCCATGTACACGACCACCGGCACGAGCAGCTTCGGCCGCTCGCGTTGCACGGCGGCCAGCACCGTGCGGCCGACCACGGCGGCCCCCACCACGACGATCAACAAGCCGACGGCGAACGGGGCGAGCGTGACGCCTCGCGTCCACAGGCCAGGGATGTAACAGAGGTGCCCGAGGAGGAATGATGCCAACCCGAAGATGAACCAGCGTTTGCGGTCCGGGAGCATGAGGAACACGTCGCCGGCGAGCGAGAAGAGCACGGCACCGACGAAGAGCCATCGGGAGGCCTGCGCCGGTTCGATCGAAAGTGTGACGCCAAGAAGGAACACCATCACTGCGGGCTTGCACACGTACTCGAGCATCTTGTGCTCGCCGTGCGCGGCCACCCAGTCACCGATGGCGGCGAGCATCGTGAGCCCGAGAAACATCTGCGTCGCCGTCGTCACCGGGCCAGCTTCGCGCGTCGTCCCCGCGTAGCTCGGCACGGCCACGGCCCCCGCTACCAAACGATCGTTTGACCACCCGAGCGATCCGTCCTAACCTGACGGTTCGTCAGGAAACGGCGGCCACCGGTCGCTCGACATCCACCGATGGGGAGACCACACATGAGCGACGAGACCGGCTTCTGGCGCATCGCCACCAACCACCCCGACCAGATCGCGCTGGTCACGCCCGACGGCAACGAGCACTCCTGCGGCGAGTTGCTCGCCGCCGCCAACCAGATCTCGCATGGCCTGCGTGCACTCGGCGTCGACAAGGGCGACACGGTGGCCTGCGTGTTGCCGAACGGCTTCGAGATGATGGCGCTGTACATGGGGTCGCTGCAGATCGGCTGCTTCCTCACGCCGATCAACCATCACCTGGTCGGCCCGGAGATCACCTACATCGTCGACGACTCCGATGCCAAGGTGTTCATCGCCCACGCCGACTTCACCGACGAGGTGCTTCGGGTGCTCCCCGAGGTGCCGAAGTGTCCCGCCTCGGGCCGATTCTCGGTCGGCGCCATCGACGGCATGCGTCCCTTCGCGGAGATGCTCGCCGACCAGCCCACGACCGCTCCCGAGGGCCGCACCGCCGGCATGCCGATGCACTACACGAGCGGCACCACCGGTCGCCCGAAGGGCGTGAAAAGGGCCATGTTCGACATCGACCCCGACGACCTCGCCTCGTTGTACGTCGGGTTCCAGGGCATGTTCGGTGTGCAGCCGTTCGACGACCACGTGCACATCACCGGCTCCCCGCTCTATCACACGGCCGTTCTCCTTTGGACGGCGAATTCGCTCCACATGGGCCACAAGGTGGTGCTCATGGAGAAATGGTCACCCGAGGGGATGTTGGAGCTGATCGATCGCCACCAGGTCACCACGTCGCACATGGTGCCCACCCAGTTCCACCGCATGTTGGCCCTTCCGGAAGAGGTGCGCGCCAAGTACGACTGTTCGTCGGTGCGTTGCATGGTGCACGCCGCCGCGCCCTGTCCCCCCGAGGTGAAGCGCAAGATGATCAACTGGTGGGGCGACGCCGTGATGGAGTACTACGCCGCCACCGAGGGCGGCGGCACGATCATCACCGCCAAGGAATGGCTGGCCAAGCCCGGTTCGGTCGGTGTGGCCTGGCCGGGCAGCGAGATCAAGATCCGCAACGACGACCTCGGCGAATGGGTCGGCCCGAACACCGAAGGCACCGTGTTCATGAGCCTGGCCCTGGCCAACTTCGAGTACAAGGGCGACGAGGCCAAGACGAACGACAATCGCACCGACGGGTTCTTCACCGTGGGCGACTGGGGCCTGGTCGACGACGACGGCTACCTCTTCCTCAAGGACCGCAAGAGCGACATGATCATCTCGGGCGGGGTGAACATCTATCCGGCCGAAATCGAAAGCGTGCTCCTCACCATGCCCAAGGTGGGTGACGCCGCCGTGTTCGGGATACCCCATGCGGACTGGGGCGAGGAGATCAAGGCCGTGATCGAGCCCGCGCTCGGCGTGGCCCCCGACGATGCGCTACGCGAGGAACTGTTCGCGTTCTGCGCCGACAAACTGGCGAAGTTCAAGCGTCCGAAGACGATCGATTTCCTCCCCGAGCTTCCGCGAGATCCCTCCGGCAAGCTCTACAAACGCAAGCTCCGCGACCCCTACTGGGAAGGGCGCGACGCCAAGATCTGATTGTTCGCCCTTCGGCGCGTGAGTCGGTGGGTCGTTAGGTCGTTACTTTTTCGTCGCGGCCATCGACTCGATCAGGGCGATGAGGGTGGCAACACCGAAGCCGGTACCACCCTTGGGCGTGACGTCCCATGGGCCGCCCTCGTTGAACGCCGGCCCCGCGAGGTCGATGTGCACCCAGGGGATGCCTTCGCCCACGAATTTCTCCAGGAACAGCGCGGCGGTGATCGTGCCGCCCCATCGGCCCGAGGCAATGTTCTTCACGTCGGCGATGTTGCTCTCGATCAGCGGAAGGTATTCCTTGGCCAGCGGAAGCGGCCACACCCGTTCGCCCGCGGTCGCCGCCGCCGCCCGTACGTGATCGATCAGCGGCTGATCGTTGCCGAGCACGCCGGCGTAACGATCACCGAGCGCCACGAGGCACGCTCCGGTGAGGGTGGCAAGGTCGATGATGGCATCGGGTTTCGCTTCGGACGCCATCACCAGCACGTCGCCGAGGATGAGCCGACCTTCTGCATCGGTGTTGAGTACCTCGACGGTGACATCGTTACGAGCTTTGTAGATGTCGCCGGGGCGAATCGCCGCGCCACCGGTCATGTTGTCGGTCATCGGCACGTAGGTGGTGACCTTCACCCGCGGCGCCAAACCGGGCAGCGCGCAGGCCGCCGCGATCGCCGCCGCGCCGCCGCCCATGTCGTTCTTCATACTCATCATGGCCTCCGCTGGCTTGAGCGAAAGGCCACCCGAATCGAACGTGAGGCCCTTGCCCACGAACGCCACGGAGGCCACCGGGTTCGACGGCGAATACGTGAGCTCGAGCAGTCGGGGTTCCTCCACCGACCCCTGGTTGACGGCGAGCAACCCGGCGAGTCGGGCCGCCTTGATCTCCTTCGGACCGAGGATGCGCACCTTGAGCCCCGCCGCCTTGGCGCGGGCCGCTCCCCGGTTCGCAAACTCCGTGGCCGTGAGGGAACCGCCTGGCTCGTTCACCAGATCGCGGGCGAAACACACGGCATCGGCGATCACCGTGCCGCGACGCACACCTTTGGCTTCGTCCGCACCGCCCGTTCTCACAACCGACACGGTCGTGAGCGTCGACGGCTGCTCGCCCTTGTACGTACCGAAGCGGTACGCCCCGAGGATCAGCCCTTCCGTGAGGGCTTGGGCTGCCGCGGCCGCTCCGACGGACGCTACGGCGGTCAGGTCGACTGATGCCGTCTTGTTGGTACCCGAGGCCCGGACGAGGGCCGCGCCGGCACGACGGACGACGTCCGCGTTGAGCTCCGCCGTCTTCCCCAGACCCACCAGCACCTCGACAGCACCATCGGCCCCGGCCAGCGTGAGGGTCTGTGCCGTCTTCGCTTCGAACCCGAGCCGGGCCAACTGGCGTTTGTCGTGGCCGGTATCGGAGAGCCCCTCAACGGAGACGAGCCGAGCCGATACGTCGACCTTCGCCGGCGCCTTCTTCACGAGCTTGACCTGCAACATACGTTCCTCCTACCGACGGCGCCCGGTCGGGGCCCAGCGTCACACACTACGGGCACACCGGCTCACCACCGGACGCCAGCTCCCGATTTTTCCTCCGCCCCGACTACCCGGAACCATGCGGCAACCGTGCCCCCCATAGGGGCACCGTTGCCGCTTGGTCGCCGCTACCGCACGCGGTCCGTCGGGCCGACGAGGGCGAGCAACCACAGAAGAAAGGGCGCACCAATGGCAACCTCCCCGGGGACCACACACGCGGGTCAGCAGGCCAAACCCCACGGCGTACCACCGTTGCCATGCCGGCAGGCGGAAACGGCACGATCGCAGGGCTCGGGGCATCGGAAGCGAGGGTCCCACCCCTCCGAAACTCTCGCCCCATCCGTCGGAAGTTCCGCCGTGTATTCGATCCTGACATCAGCCACGATTGGTGAGCTCGAGCCTTTCGGCGCCACCGCGCCGCCACGCGGGCGACGGCCATGGGCCGGACGGGTGCCGGGGGCGGAGACAGAGGGTCGAACGTCAGGTGGTCACGCGGTCGAGGTCGGTGCGATGGTGCTCGACAGCGTCAAAGAGATCGTCGAGTCGTTCGACGCACGGGAGGGTGACGCGCTCGCCGGAATTGAGCTCGAGGTCGAGGTACCAGTAGCCCGGCACCACCTCGACGGAGAGCACCCGGTACCACGGGATGTCCTTACGGAGGGGCCACCACTTCTGTACCCGCAAGCCTTCCGGCCCCACCACTACCGCCGCTCCCCAGATGAAACGGAGCGACCAGCACGCCGAGACCACGCCGGCCAGCGACAGCACCCGCCACTCCGTCGGCCCACCGCCGAGCATCACGCCCGGCAGGAAGGCGGCTAGGCACGCCAGGAGCACGACCGTCCGCACTGCGCGGGTGAGCGGCAGCAGTTGCAACCGGAAGCGGAGCGGCGTCATCCCCACCAGTCTGCCCCCCCGATCCCCGAACCGGACGCCCGAACGGTCACCCCCAGCCCAACCGGGCACACAAAAGGTCGTCCCAGCGACAAAAAGTGTGCCCAGTTCGGCTGAGGGTTCCCACCTGGGCGCGGGTCGGACGGTCAGGAGCGGAGGAGGTCGCGCCAGGGGGTGTCTTTGTCGGCGCGTGGCTCGGCGGGGAGACCGAGCGCCCGCTCGCCGATCATGTTGCGGTGCACC